>Ga0207874_1004287_pt1 | contig 10743 bp, 10 predicted proteins | sample HigsolmetaAR201D_FD_184833 | JGI IMG/M metagenome (GOLD analysis project Ga0207874, IMG submission 184833) | Ionic liquid and high solid enriched microbial communities from the Joint BioEnergy Institute, USA - AR20-1-D (SPAdes) (version 2) ... | reverse complement strand
GGAGCTCACGGTCACCCTGCCGGCCGTGGTCACGACCCAGCAGGGCCTCAACGAGCCGCGGTACCCGACGCTGCCGAACATCATGAAGGCGAAGCGCAAGGAGCTCCAGGTGCGCGACCTCGCCGGCCTGGGCTCGCCCGCGCCCCGCGTGCGGGTCGTGTCGCAGGAGGTGCAGGTGCGCCCGCGCCTCAACAAGGTCGTGGGCGGCGACCCGGCCGAGGCGGCGCGCGAGGTCGCCAGGCTGCTCCGCGACGAGGCCAAGGTCATCTAGGAGGCGAAGGTGGTCCTGCTAGTCACCGTCGAGAAGCTAGGCAGGCTGAGGGGCACCGCGGCCGAGCTGGCCGCGGCCGCCAGGGAGCTGGGCGGCGAGGCCGAGGGGCTGGTGCTGGGCGCCGACCCGGCCGCGGCGGCGCAGGAGCTCGCCGCGTACGTGCCGCGCGTGGTTGCGCTCAAGGGCTCGTTCGACGCCGCCGAGGCGGTGGCCGCGGCCGCCGCCGACCGGGCGCAGGCCCTCGGCGCCGAGGTCGTGCTCTTCAGCGCCGACAGGCTCGGCCAGTCGGCCGCGCCGCGCGTGGCCGTGAGGCTCGGGGGCGCCCTGCTCGAGGACGTCACCGCGCTGTGGCGCGAGGGCGGGGCGCTGCGCGCCAGGCGCTTCAGCTACCTGTCGCGGGTGACCGAGACCGTTGAGGCGGTCGCGAGCCCGGTGGTCGTGTCGGTGAAGCCTCGCGCCCTCGCCGCCGCCGAGCCGGCGGCGGGCGCCGGGCAGGTGAGCGTCGAGGACGCCCCCGCGGGCGGGGACGGCCGCAAGCGCGTCGGCGAGCGCACCGTCGCCCAGGGCGCCAGGCTGCCGCTCGAGGAGGCGCGCGTCGTGGTCGCCGGCGGCAGGGGGCTGGGCAGCGCCGAGCGCTTCGCCCAGGTCGTCGAGCCCCTGGCCGAGGCGCTGGGCGGCGCCGTGGGCGCGACCCGCGCCGTCGTCGACGCCGGCTGGAGGCCCTACGCCGAGCAGGTCGGCCAGACGGGCAAGACCGTGGCGCCCGAGCTCTACATCGCGCTCGGGATCTCCGGCGCGGTGCAGCACCTCTCGGGGATGAACCGCTCCAAGGTCGTCGTGGCGGTGAACAAGGACGCCGACGCGCCGATCTTCAAGGTCGCCGACTACGGCATCGTGGGCGACGTCGAGGCCGTGGGCCCGGCCCTCCTGGCGGCCGTGAAGGAGCTGGCGGCCGGATGACGTCCGAGCGCGGCTTCGCGGTGAGGCGCGCCGAGAGGCGCGACCTCGACGCCCTCGTGGAGCTCGAGAAGGGCTTCCCGGGGGACCGCATCAGCCGCGCCTCGCTCTCGCGGCTGCTCGGCCGCGACAGCGCGGTGGTCCTCGTCGCCGAGAAGGACGGCGAGGTCGTCGGCGACGCGATCGTCCTGTTCCGGACGGGGTTCCGCACGGCCCGGCTCTACTCGATGATCGTCTCGCCCGAGCACCGGGGCAAGGGCGTGGCCCGGGCGCTCCTCGCCGCCGCCGAGGCGGCGGCGAGGGAGCGCGGCATCGTCTCGCTGCGCCTCGAGGTCCGCGAGGACAACAGGGCCGCGATCGCCCTCTACCGCAGCGAGGGCTACGAGGTCATCGGCGGCGCGCCCGAGTACTACGAGGACGGCAGCAACGCGCTGCGCATGCGCAAGCGCTTCGTGCCCGGCGGCGCCACGCTCCTGGGCGTGCCGTTCTACCCCCAGACCCTCGACTTCACCTGCGGCCCGGCCTGCCTGATGATGGCGATGCGCCACCTCGGCTACCCGGTGCCGCTCGAGCGCTGGCTGGAGCTCACGCTGTGGCGCGAGGCCACCACCGTGTTCATGACCTCGGGCCACGGCGGCTGCTCGGCGCACGGGCTGGCCGCGGCCGCCCTGCGCCGCGGCTTCCAGGCGACCGTCGTCACCCGCGACGAGGGCGTGCCGTTCATCGACAGCGTGAGGCAGCCGGAGAAGAAGGAGGTCGTCGCGCTCTCCCACGAGACCTTCGAGCGCGAGATCAGGGCCCTGGGCGGCCGCGTCGAGGTGCGGAACTTCGGCGTCGAGGACGTCGTCGCGGCGCTGAGGCGCGGCGCCGTGCCGATCGTGCTCGTCTCCGGCTACAGGCTCTACGCCGAGAAGCAGCCCCACTGGGTCGTGATGACGGGCTTCGACGACGAGAACGTCTACCTCCACGACCCTGTCGTCGTGGAGCCGCTGGGCCGCCTCGCCAGCGTGAACCTGCCGCTGAGGCGCGAGGACTTCGACAAGGTGAGCGTCTACGGCAAGGCGCGCCACCGCAGCATGGTCGTGCTCGAGCGCTGGGGACGGGTCATCCGTCGCCGGCCAGATGATCGATGATCTCGCCGTAGATCTCGGGGTTCGCCTGGTCCTCCTCGCCGGCGGCGATCGTCGGGTTGTCGTTGACCTCGATCACGAAGCACTGCCCGTCGATCTCCTTGACGTCGACGCCGAAGAGGCTCTCGCCGATGGCTTTCGACGCCGCCAGGGCCACGTCGAGCAGCGCCTGGGGAGCGGCGTCGCGCGGCACGCCGATGACCTTCGCCCACTCGCCCTCGGCGGTGCGGTCCATCAGCTTCCACTGCTGCGGCGCGAACTCGTAGCGCAGCACCGCCAGGACGCGCCCGGCCAGCGTGATCACGCGCCAGTCGAACTCGCTGGGGATGTACTGCTGCACGACGATCCTGTCGGCGCGCCTGAGGAAGCGCTTGCCGACCCGGACGAACGCGTCCGGCGTCGTGACCTTGTCGACGTAGGCGCTGAACGAGGAGTTCGGCGCCTTCAGAACCAAAGGCGTGCCCAGCTCCTCGAACAGGCGCGCGGCCTTGAGCGCCGTCAGCTCCGACTCCTCGAGGAAGCGCGTCTCCGGCAGCGACACCCCGGCGCGCATCAGGCGGGCGTACATGTTCACCTTGTCGCAGCAGATGCGGATCGCGTCGGAGTGGTCGAGGACGCGCTTGCCGAGCATCTCCGCGGTGCGCGCCACGACGTAGCTGGCGTTGAGCGGGTCGGTCAGGGCGCGGATCAGGATCCCGTCGTAGTTGCGCAGGTACTTCAGCTCGTTCTTGAACAGGAAGTCGAGCTCGTGCCCGCGCTCGAACGCCGCCAGCCTGAACTCGGTGAGCGCGGTCAGCTCGACCGAGGAGCGGATCGTGTAGCGCTCGGTGAAGATCGCTAGCCGCGCCACGAGCCGAGCCCCTCGAGCAGCGCCCTGTCCTCGTCGGTGAGGTCGCCGAACGGCAGCGGCTCGATCGCCGAGAGCAGGTAGTCCTTCGTCGTCACGACGATCCTCACCTTCATGAGCGGCAGCCGGAACGTCTCGAACAGCCTCTGCCCCAGCTCCTCGTACTCCGGAACGCGGGTGCGGCCCATCACGAGCCGCAGCACGTCGATGCGGTGGTCCACCGGGAGCTGCTGCACCAGGACGGCGTACTTGCCGGTGTAGGTGAGGCCCTTGCGGCGCCCCTCGACGGCCTCGGCGTCGAGCAGCAGCTCGCCCCGGCTCGAGAACGGGTTCACCGGGTAGGCGAGCAGCGGGGGAGGCGGGAACCTGTCGGTGACGACCACGCACGGCGGCACCGGGATGCCGGCCGCCCGCGCCTTCTCCATCGCGATCGGCACGACGTAGGCGTCGAGGGCGTCGGCCGTCGTGGGCAGGACGCTCAGGCCGGCGAGCTCGGCGTCGAGCGAGGCGTAGTAGCCGCTCGTCAGGTAGGTGTAGTCGCCGGAGAGGTTGGCGACCTGGGCCAGGTCGCCGAACCGCTCCTTGTCGAGGTGGAAGAGGACGGGTACGTCGCGCTCAGCCGTCATGCCTGAGGACCGCCAGGCCCGGCAGGTCCCCGTTCTCGACGAACTCGAGCGACGCGCCCCCGCCCGTCGACACGTGCGAGATCGCGTCCGCCACGCCGGCGCGGTTCACCGCCGCGACGCTGTCGCCGCCGCCGACCACGGTGAACGCGCCCTCGAGCGAGGCCAGCGCCCGCGCCACGGCGAGCGTGCCCTCGTCGAACCCCTCGACCTCGAAGACGCCCATCGGGCCGTTCCAGAACACGGTCTTGGCGCCCCGCAGCGCGGCCGTGAAGGCCTCGCGGGCGGCCGGCCCGATGTCGAGGCCCTTGAGGCCCGCCGGGATCGCGTCCGACGGGTACACGCCGCGCTCCGCGCCGGGCGAGGGCGCGGCGGCGCACACGGAGTCCTCGGGCAGGCGCAGCGGCACGTCGGCGGCCGCGGCCTGCTCGATCAGCTCGCGGGCGGTGCCGAGCATCTCCTCCTCGACGAGCGATCCCCCGACCTCTCCGCCCTGGGCCTTCACGAACGTGTAGGCCATCGCGCCGCCCACGAGCAGGCTGTCGGCCTTGCCCAGCAGGCTCCTGATCACGCCGAGCTTGTCGGAGACCTTGGCCCCGCCCAGGACCACGACGAAGGGCCGCTCCGGCCGGTCCACGAGCCGGGAGAGCGCCTCGGTCTCGGCCAGCATCAGCCGGCCGGCGGCGCTGGGCAGGAGGCGGGCGACGCCCTCCGTGCTGGCGTGCGCGCGGTGCGCCGAGCCGAACGCGTCGTTCACGTAGACGTCGGCGTACGAGGCGAGGGTGCGCGCCAGCTCCGGGTCGTTCTTCGTCTCGCGCGCGTCGAAGCGCGTGTTCTCGAGCAGCGTGACGCTGCCCGGCGGCGCCTCGGCGACGAACGCCTGCTGCTCGGGCGAGCCCGGGCCGGGGGTCGGCCGGTAGCGGACCTCGCGGCCCAGGAGCTCGGCCATCCGCTCCGCCACCGGCCCCAGGCGGTAGGCGTCGTCCGGACCGCCCTTCGGACGCCCCAGGTGGCTCATCAGGAACAGGGTCGCGCCGCGCTCGAGGAGCTCCCGCACCGTCGGCAGGCTGGCCGCGATGCGGGTGTCGTCGGCGACGCTCCCGCCGTCGAGCGGGACGTTCAGGTCGAGCCTGACCAGGACGCGCTTGCCGGCGACGTCGAGGTCGTCGAGCGTGCGGTAGCGGCGGCTCAGAGCGACCGCCCCATGAGCTGGACGACGTCGACCATGCGGGACGAGTAGCCCCACTCGTTGTCGTACCAGACGAACACCTTCGCGAGCCTCCCGAGGACCTTCGTGAGCAGCCCGTCGACCACGCCCGAGTGCGGGTCCATGCGCACGTCGCTGGAGACGATGGGGTCGTAGGTCACGCGCAGGATGCCCTTCTGCGGGCCGGCCGCGGCCTCCTCCAGCGCCGCGTTGACCTCCTCGGCCGTGGCGTCGCGCTTCAGCAGGGCCGTGATGTCGGAGATCGAGACGGTGGGCGTGGGCACGCGGAGGCTGATGCCGTCGAAGCGGCCCTGGTAGTAGGGCACGACCTTGGCGACGGCCTTCGCCGCGCCCGTGGTCGTGGGGATGATGTTCGTGGCGGCGTTGCGGGCGCGCCGCGGGTCCTTGTGCGGGGCGTCGAGGATGCGCTGGTCGTTGGTGTAGCTGTGCACCGTGGTCATCAGCGCCGTCTCGACCCCGAACACGTCGTTGAGGACCTTCATCACGCCCGCCATCGAGTTCGTGGTGCACGAGGCGTTCGAGACGATCACGTGCTTCTCGGGGTCGTAGTCGTCCTGGTTGACGCCCAGCATGATGTCGAAGTCGGCGTCGGGCGACGGGGCGCTGATGAGCACCTTCTTCGCGCCCGCCTGCAGGTGCTTCGCCGCCTGCTCGCGCTTCGTGAACACGCCGGTGGACTCGACGACGAGGTCGACGCCGTGCTCGCCCCAGGGGACCTCGGCCGGGTCCCTGTACGACGTGGCCAGCACCTTCTTGCCGTCGACGACGATGTGCTCGCCCTCGGCCTCCACGTCGCCGGGGAACGGACCGTAGTTCGAGTCGTACTTGAGGAGCAGCGCCAGGCTCTTGTTGTCCGTGAGGTCGTTGACGACGGCCACGTCCAGGCCGCGCTCGTGGGCGATGCGGAAGATCTGGCGACCGATGCGCCCGAAGCCGTTGATGCCGATCTTCATGCGGGTCCCTCCTGGCGGCCTCGCGACGCGCGCGGGCCGCCCGTGTCCCGAATATAGCGCCGCGCATGAGGGCCAAAGGTCCTGCGTGGGCCGCCGAGCGGCCCGCTCGCGCGCGGCCGCGACGTCCGGCGCGACGCGCTCTCCGGCCCGGGGCCGGCAGGGTCCGGGCCGCGGGTCAGGCCGCGCCGCCTGCGTCACCGGCGCCCGCGGGGAGGCGCGAGGGCGCCCCGGCGGGCTGGAGTGCTCATCCGAGACCTGGGCTGTGGAGGGCAGATGAGCGAGCCGCGTAGGCCTTTCGACCCGGTCGCGACCTTCTCCCTGGTCGCCCGCGACCCCGACACCGGCGACCTCGGGGTGGTCGTGGCCAGCAGGTTCCTGGCGGTGGGCGCGTACGTCCCGACGGCCGTCGCGGGCGTGGGCGCGGTGGCCAGCCAGTCGTACGTGAACACGACGTTCGGCCCGCGCGCCGTCGAGATGCTGCGACGCGGCGCGTCGCCGGACGACTGCGTGGCCGAGTTCCGCGCCACGGACGACGCGTTCGAGTCGCGCCAGTTCGGGATCGTCGCGGCCGACGGGCGCAGCGCCACGTTCACGGGCTCGGGCTGCCACCCCTGGGCGGGGGGCGTCGCCGGGGAGGGGTTCGCGGCGCAAGGCAACATCCTCGCCGGGCCGGAGGTCGTCGACGCCCTCGTGCGGGGCGTGGCGCGCCGTGACCTGCCGTTCCCCGAGCGCCTCGTCGCGGCGCTGGCGGCGGCGGACGAGGCCGGCGGCGACAGGCGCGGGCGCCAGTCGGCGGCGCTCCTGGTGGTCGGCGAGGGCAAGGGCTACGCCGGGCTGACGGACCGCTGGATCGACCTGCGGGTCGACGACCACCCCGCGCCGGTGGAGGAGCTCGGCAGGCTGCTCAGGCTGCACAGGCTCTACCTCGACAAGCCGTCGCAGCCGCCGCGGCGGCTCTCGGAAGGCGACGTCAGGTGGCTGCAGTCGGTGCTGGTCGCGCAGGGGCACCTGAGCGGCGAGCCGACCGGGGAGTGGGACGAGAGGACCGAGCGGGCGCTGGAGGCGCTGTTCGGCATCGAGAACCTGGAGGAACGCTGGGTGGGCGGCCCGGCCGTCGACCCGGTGGCGTGGGACCACCTGCGCGAGAGGTTCGGAGGTGAGGCGCGGTGAGGACGGAGTACGGAGTTCGCATGGTGCGTAGGGCCGTGCGCCCGAGGGCGGGAGCGCCGCTCGTGCTGGCCCTGGCGGCCGCGCTGTCGGTGGGCACGGCGCTCGCCCAGCCCGGCTCGCGCGTCGTCGTAGGGCTGCAGGCCGAGCCCGTCACGCTCGACGTGGCGCAGCTCAGCGACTACAACTCGTCGCGCGCGGCCATGGAGATGTACGAGGGCCTGGTGCGCTTCGCGCACGGCTCGACCGACATCGAGCCCGGCCTGGCGGAGAGCTGGGATGTCTCGGACGACGGGCTCGTTTACACGTTCCACCTGCGGCCGGGCGTGACGTTCCACGACGGCACGCCGGTGAACGCCGAGGCGGTGAAGTTCAGCTTCGAGCGCCAGATCGACCCCGAGCACCCGTACCACGACACGGGCGAGTTCCCCTACGCCGAGTTCACCCTGGGGGTGATCGACGCGATCGAGGTCGTAGACGACCTCACCGTGCGCATCACGCTGAAGGAGACGTTCGCGCCGTTCCTTGCCAACATGGCGATGCACGCCGCCGCCCTGGTGAGCCCGACGGCGGTGATGCGGTACGGCCGCGACTTCGGCGAGCACCCGGTCGGCGCGGGGCCCTACCGCTTCGTCTCTTGGCAGCGCGGCGTCGAGGTGATCCTCGAGGCGAACCCCGACTACTGGCGCGGCGCGCCGCAGGTCGAGAGGCTGATCTTCCGGCCGATCATCGAGGACCAGGCCAGGCTGGCGGCGCTCGAGGCCGGCGAGATCGACCTGGCCGTGAACCTGCCGCCGGACGACCTGCCGCGCCTGAGGCAGGACCCGCGCTTCACGTTCGCCGAGCAGCCCGGCATGCACACCTGGTACGTCGTGTTCAACGTCACCAAGGAGCCGTTCGACGACCCGCGCGTGCGGCAGGCCGTGGCGCACGCGATCGACCGCGACGCGATCGTCCAGGCGATCCTCGGCGGCACGGGCGAGACGGCGGTGAACTTCCTGCCGCCGGTGGTGTGGAGCTACACCGACGACGTGGCCACCTACCCCTACGACCCCGAGCGCGCGAGGCAGCTCCTGGCCGAGGCGGGCTACCCGAACGGCTTCTCCGTCGAGTTCTGGGTGCCGGAGTCGGGCTCGGGGATGCAGCAGTCGGTGGCGATGGGGACGGTGATCCAGGACTTCCTGGCCCGCGTGGGCATCGACGTGACGATCCAGCAGTTCGAGTGGGGCACCTACCTCGACCGCGTGATCGTGCCGTTCGAGCAGGCCGACTCGGTGCCGGCGATGTTCGAGATGTCGTGGATCGGCGACAACGGCGACCCCGACAACTTCCTCTACATCCTGCTCTCGGGCGACCAGTTCCCGCCCTACGGCTTCAACCTCGGCTACTACGACAACGACGAGGTCGACGACCTGCTGCGGCGGGCGCGCACGATCACCGACCCCGACGAGCGGCTGCCGCTCTACCAGGAGGCGCAGCGGCTGATCATGGCCGACCTGCCGGTGCTGCCGGTCGACCACGAGACGCAGATCGTCGTCCACTCGAGCTCGATCAGGGGCTTCGTGCCCCACCCCACGGGCGTGTTCAGGTTCGAGAACGTCGAGGTGGTCGGCCGGTAGAGCCCTGATGCTGCCGTACCTCGTCAGGCGCCTCCTCGTGATGGTCCCGACGCTGCTCGGGGTGAGCGTGGTCGTGTTCCTCTCGCTCCACCTCACCCCGGGCGACCCGGCCCAGGTGATCCTGGGCCCCAAGGCGACCGCCAGCTCGCTCGCGGCCCTGCGCCAGGAGCTGGGCCTCGACCAGCCGGTCCACGTCCAGTACCTGCGCTGGCTGCGCGGCGTCGTGACCGGCGACTGGGGCCGGAGCATCCAGCTCAAGGCCAGCGTGCTGTCCCTCGTGTGGCAGCGGTTCCAGGCGACGCTCGTGCTCTCCGCCGCGGCGCTGCTGATCGCGGTGGGCGCGGGCGTCGCCCTGGGCGCCTTCAGCGCCTCGCGCGCCGGGACGCTCGCCGACCGCGCCGCGATCGCGGTGAGCCTCGTCGGCTACTCGCTGCCGCCGTTCTTCCTCGGCATCGTGCTGCAGGTCGTGTTCGGCCTGCGCCTGGGCTGGTTCCCCGTCACGGGCATGCTGCCGCCGGGCGGCGGCGGGTTCCGCGACATGCTGCCCCACCTCGTGCTGCCCGCCGTCACGCTGGCGGCGGGGATCGGGGCGCTGCTGGCGCGGATGACGCGCGCCACGATGATGGACGTCTTCGGCCAGGACCACGTGCGCACGGCCCGGGCCAAGGGCCTCGTCGAGCGGGCGGTGACGGCGCGGCACGTGTTCCGCAACGCCCTGCTGCCGATCGTCACCGTCGTCGGCCTGCAGATCGGCTACGTGCTGGGCGGCGCCGTGCTCGTCGAGCAGGTGTTCTCCTGGCCCGGCATCGGCACCCTGGCCGTGAACGCGATCCTGGCGCGCGACTTCCCGCTGGTGCAGGGCGTGACGCTGGTCGTCGCCACCGCCTACGTGTTCGCGAACCTCGTCACCGACGTGGCCTACGTGCTCGTCGACCCCCGGGTGTCGTACGCGTGAGCGTCGCCACCGTCGCTCCCGCGGCCGCGGGCCGGAGGCGGCGCTCGACCCTGCGCCGCTTCCTCGGGGAGCCCGTCGCCTTCGCGTCGTTCGCGTTCCTCGCCGCCGTCGTGCTCGCGGCCCTGCTGGCGCCCTGGCTCGGCCTCCCTGACCCAGTGCGCGGCTCGCTGGTGGACAGGCTGAAGCCGCCCCTGACGCCCGGACACCCGCTGGGCACGGACGAGTTCGGGCGCGACATGCTCTCGCGCGTCGTGTGGGGCGCGCGCGTGTCGCTAGGCGTGGGCTTCGGAGCCGTCGGCCTGGCGGTCGCCGTGGGCGTGACGCTGGGCCTGCTCAGCGGCTACCTCGCCGGCGCCTTCGACTTCTGGGTGCAGCGCCTGGTGGACCAGCTGATGGCGTTCCCCTACGTGCTGCTGGCGCTCCTGGTGGTGGCGATCCTCGGCCCGGGCCTGACGAACACGATGCTGGCGATCGCGATCGCCGGCGTGCCCTACTACGTGCGCATCGCCCGCGGCAGCGCGCTGAGCCTGCGCGAGCGGGAGTTCGTCGAGGCCGCGAAGGCCTCGGGCGCGCGCACGGCGTGGATCCTCGCGCGGCACGTGCTCACGAACAGCCTGAGCCCGATACTCGTCGCGGCCACCCTCGACGTGGGCTTCATGATCATGGCCGCGGCCGGCATGAGCTTCCTCGGCCTCGGCGCCCAGCCGCCCCTGGCCGAGTGGGGCGTGATGCTGTCGAACGGGCGGCAGTTCCTCCGCGTGGCCCCCTGGGTGTCGCTGGTGCCCGGGGTGATGATCTTCCTCGTCGTGCTCGCGCTCAACCTGCTGGGGGACAGGCTCCGGGACCTGCTCGACCCGCGCGCCACCGGGCGCTGAGGGCGGGCGGGGCCGGCGTGGCCCCGCGGCCGGACCGGTGCCGGACGCGGCCGGCGGGGCGCGCGAGCGTCTGCGGGCCGCGCGCGGGCAGGCGGGACTGGCAGGGCCGCGCGGACCA
>Ga0207874_1004278_pt1 | contig 10767 bp, 3 predicted proteins | sample HigsolmetaAR201D_FD_184833 | JGI IMG/M metagenome (GOLD analysis project Ga0207874, IMG submission 184833) | Ionic liquid and high solid enriched microbial communities from the Joint BioEnergy Institute, USA - AR20-1-D (SPAdes) (version 2) ... | reverse complement strand
TGCACTCCAGCGCTCGGGCAGCTCCCGCTCACCCGACGACATTGAGTTCTCCATCACCACTTCTCCGATCTTCTGGACCCCACCAACTTACCCCAGTCAGGTGTCCAGGGAAATCGGATGCTCTATAACTCCGTTGTCCGGCTTATTTCGACTAGGCAGGATCCGGGGTCTAGAGAATTTTTCTCTTTCCAGGACGACAATATACTGACACTGTTACCTTGATCTCGTGAGTGTAACGACGATTATCGCGATTTCTCTCGAAGTATCGAGCCCATCGCTCGGGGTCACCGGTCTGCAAATTGCGCCGGCCCTTCCAAGCTTCCCAGCAGCCCCGCGCTACCATGACCCCGATGCACGCCGCTCCGATTGTCTCAAATATCATTGACGGGTGCTCCTGTCCCCAACCGCTGACGTACGTGATCTTATGTCAACCTGTAACGTCGAGACGAATGGTCGATCCGAGCTGATCACCGCAAGGTCGGGAAGGCCTCTTCGATTAACCGTTTAATCTGTCGGGCCGAGCTTTCGTCCAACTGGATGGATTGGCTCACCTTCCCTCGTAGCTTCCGGTCCACGGACCCGTAGGTATCCAACTGCAGATACGTCTTACCATCGGAGCGAAACACGCAATAGGAGCACTCCACCGGTGCATGTACGTTGTTGCGTTCCTTTTGTATCTGACGAATTTCTCGGATTAGCGCCATTGTGCCCTCCTCTCGAGAACCGGTTATTTTCACGATACCGCCATCACGTAGATCCTCGTCGGCCTCCAGGTGGTGATCGTGAACTCCGTGGTCATAAGGTCCTCGGCCTGATCATCCGGTGCCGCGCGGAAATCGTAACGCGGTACCGAGACCGACCTGATGAAGCCGAACCCCTCGTCGAGATGGAGGAGGAGTCTTTTTCCGTCCTCCCAGACGACTTCCAGTTCACGGGCATGTGGGGTGTCCCTCTTGTCCTTCTCGACAAGGGTCCCGGAGAGGCCGATCCGGTCGAGGGCCGCGGCGAAGACCTCCGCACGCGAGACGGTCCTAGGCCACTTGTCGGTGAACACCCAGCCGCTGTCGCGTTCCGTTTCTGGCGGAGTCGTGATCACCTCGATCCGGATCTCCTCGCCAAACGCCCGCCCGTTGAGATCGACGATCCCCCTGATCGCCTCGACGACGCACCTAAGCACAAGTGGCGTCGCGATGTAGCGGTCGCGGTAGCTAACTCTGCGAATCGGCGTGCCCGCCTGGATCCGCGCGCGCGCCTCGGGCACGTCGCTCGCAATCGTGAACCAAAACCTGGTGCCGAACTCGACGATCGACCCGTCGAGCTGATTCGTCACCTCGATCACCGCCGCCGTCCCTGGCGGGTTAACCCGGAGGTCTGTCGCCCTCCGCTCCTCGCCCTGGGGTGCGCCCCGGTCGCTTGTGCACCGTATAACGAGGGCGTCGCGCGCCCCGCTCCCCCACTTCTCCGAAGGCACAAGCGCCGCCTCGTTGGGTACCGCGAACCGCGTCACCCGCCCCTCGGCGCCAACCTCGGCGATGAGGAACCCGCCCCCCAGTTCGATCACGTGGTCGGGGATGGTGAAGACCTGCGCGATTCCGTTCTCGACCCACCCAGCGAGGCGGTTGCGCGAGACGTGGTCGAGATGGGCGAAGACCGAGTTCGGGACGACGATTTCGGTGGTGACCCTGTCGGTCGACCACCTCTTCAGCAAGTCGAAGGCGGGCCAGAGATCCAGTTCCCACAGTTCGGCGTTTCCGCCGAGAACAAGCCGGACGCGGGAAGCGCTGGCGCGTCGGAGCTCGCGGCGGATCGCTGTGAGCAGGGGCTCGAACTCGAACTGCGAGTTGTTGCCGAAGAAGCGGAGTTCTTCCGGGAGTTCGAGCCCGCGCATGAACGCGTCCGACAAGATTGCGAGTGCCTTTTTCCTATCGAGCTTGTCGGCGACACGCTGTGTATCTGCGCTGCTGAGGCAGGCGTGACACGCCTTGTCGCAATCGCGCGGGCAGCGGAGGATGCGGCGCGCGGCCCTGATGATTTCGGTGAGGTGGCCCGGGGCCTGGGCGACGAAGCCAGCACCACCGCTCGGGCCATCGTAAAGGTAGATAGACCTGGCCTCCTCGCCCGACTCGGTCCTCCCGACTGCGGTAGCCCATCCGATTTCCCGTTCCTCGACGCCGATTTGATTAGCGAGCGCCTGTCGCAGTGCGACGGCAAGCGAGATCGCAACTACCTCGTCGTCGATGAACTTACCCGTCTCGGGATTACGGAGTTGGAGTTCGAATACATCGGTCTCCCGTGTTGTGCCGAGGTACAGGTCTTTGCGGAGGCTCCACGTATACTCGGTGGCCAGACAGAATCCATCGGAGGTCCTGTTGTGGTCCCCACCCCGCAGGGGTTTGTGCTTTTCGAGTATTTCCGGAAGTTTTCCCGCTTCCCGGTGAGATGCGACCATCCCGCACCGAAGGCAAACGGCGTAGCCCTGGCCGTGCTCACCTTTCGTGTAGGTAAACAATTGGCCTTCGGCGCTGTAGCGATACCGGCCCAGTCGGCCGCTCGCGAGCGCCTGCCAAATCTCGCCTCCGGCGCTGATCCACGGCTCCTCGACCGGAACGTAGCGCCGATGAGTCAGGTCATTTGTCGGACGGTGGAAGAAATCGGCTGTGAACCCCGCCGGTTGGAGAAACTCTCTGACTTCGAGCACAGATTCGGTGCCTTTGCAGATCGGGGACGTACAGTTCGCTGGCCTGCTCAGCGAGACACCGCTCCGCCCGCAGCGCTTGCATCGCCAGGCCCATCGGAGCGCTTGGGGCTCGCGGACATAGTCGTCACCTGCGGGGATGTGCCAGTTAAGGGTAACGCCCCTCGACTCCAGCACCCGGCCATCGATGACGGTCGCTGTACCCGGAGCGTATTCACGGAGGGCGAGGTCGAGCTCACGGGAGGGGTAGCTCCGCACTCGGCGCAGGTTGTCCTCACGGTCGTTCTCCTGAGCCCGGAGCCGCTCACTCCGTTCGAGATCCTCCCTTGTGGTGGTAACGAACGGGACGACGTTCGTTGGGAAGCCGTGTGCAGGGAGGAAGTTGCGCACCGCGAGCTCTTTGAGGAGGTACTCCCGGCGGAGCCGTTCGAGCCGATACTCTATCGCGGACCGTACCACCCGGTCCTCGCCTTTGGCGTCCGAGAGCTTCTCGTAATCCTCGAGTAGTGGTGTTAATTCACGCAACCAGCTTTCGCGGACCGAGCGTACGGTTTCGGCTGTCACGGCGAGGAGCCGTTCAATCGTGGCAGCCTCGGCGGCAGAGCGTCTCACGAGTTTGTGAATCCCGTCACCGAGCCAATTGTCGTGCGGGGCGGTGGTGACGAGCCACTCCTCAAACCTTTCGCAGATCGAGCTCACCCCGGGGGCCGATTCGAAAAAGGCGCCGGCAGTCAGCCGCGGCAGCTCCTCGTCGGTAACGCACGTCGCGAAGAAGCGGTTGAGTGCCAGCGCGTTGACGTGGCGTTGGACGATCCGCTCGCTGTTGAGCGTGACCTGGGTGATCTGCGTAGGGGTCTCAAAGGGCCAGGTCGGGTGTTGGAAGACCCATTCGCCGTGCGGCGAGCTCTGGCAGAGGGTGAAGGTCACCGCGCGTGATTCCCCGCGACGGCCTGCGCGCCCCGAGCGCTGCAGGTAGTTCGCTGGGCTTGGCGGCGCGTTGTTCATTGCAACGGTCGAGAGATTCCCAATGTCGACGCCCATCTCCATCGTCGTCGAGCAGCTCAGGACGTTGACCTTCCCGTCGCGGAACCGGTCCTCGAGCTCGCGCAGGCGGATTGCGTCGATCTGCGCCGAGTGCTCGGCGGTCTGGAAATAGGGCGAAAAGGAGATGATCCGGGTACTGAGGCTGCTCCAGACCCCGAGCCGGGTCAACTCTCGGATGGTCTCCTGGGACTCGATCCACGCCACGATCTCGGGTCGCTCGTATTCGGAGCCGCCGTTGCGCCGCCAGAACGGGTCCGGGACCATCGGCATCTCGACGCGGCGGCAGAGGGCCTGGTGCTCCTCAAGCCCTTCCGTGACGTAGGGGGTGACCCCCCCGGGCGCCGTGGCGAGGAGACGACGTGTTATGGGGCAGATCCACGCCGTAGGCACCTCCCGCAGTACTGCCTGTTCTCTCAGATCGAGGGCGCGCCCCTCTTGGTGGTGGGAGAGAAGCACGGAGACCTGCTCCCAGGCCGCATAGAGGCACTCGTCGATGTCGGCGGCGCCTTCCTGGTCATCGACCCACGCTTTGAGGAGGTGCGCTAGGAGGTGGATCAGCCGGTGCCGACGTCGAGTTCTCTGGACCGTCGGCCACCGGATCACGGATCCGACAACGTCCTTGGCGTCTGGGCCGACAATCTTTTTCGGTCTAATCGGGAGCCCGAGCCAACGAAGCACCTCGCGATCGACATTGATCGCGGAGTTGGCACGCACGACGAAGTCGACACAGGTCCTGAGGAAATCGAGCCACTCCTCCTCCGTCCGCAGACGCTGTTTCCAGGCGGGTGGCGCTTGGGCCACCTCACGAAGTCGGGGGTAGTCGAGCGCAGCGAGACCGAGTGTCTCGAGTGAGTTCTGGCGTTTCGGCCGTCGTCCGAACTCACGGACCAGGGCGAGGTGCGCGAGTTCGGTCGGCGGGAGGTCGGCAAGTGGGAGATGCCGCCAGTGTTCTGGGAGCCAGGAGCGGAGTTCGTCCTGGTCGATGAGCCGCTGCTCCATCTCGCGCCACCTCAGCTCCCCGACCGCCGGCTTCTCGGCGGCGGCGAGCATTCGTTCACGCTCAACAAGCATCCCTCTCAGGACTGGGCGGTCGTTGAGGCGAAGCGCTTCCCGGAGTGCCGCCACTTCTTTTCGTAGCTGTTCCAGTTCGCTTTCCCCCTTCTCGGCCGATTTCCTCGCCGCAGCAAGCTGGTGGTAGATGAAGCTACGGATGTAGTTGCGCTCGGCGTCGAGCTGGAGATCGAGTGCGAAGCGAGCGGTGCCCTGCCGGCTGTCTGTGAAACTTAGGAGACGCCGGCCTTCGGCCGGCTTACGCCGCTCTCTGGTCTCGGTCGGGCTCGAATACTCAAGGAGCGTGGGGATGGTAGTCCGGAGGAAGAACTCCGTACCCCGCGCCATCGAGCGGAAGAGCTGACGGCTTGAGGAATCTCGCACCTTGCAGCAGACGCAGCGGATTGGCCCGTCTGATGGCTCTGGCCGGATCTCGCCGAAGGGGAACCCGTTCTCGTCGTCTTCTGCCCCATCTTTGACAGAAATGCGGATCTCTGTCGAATTGGGCGTATCGACAGCGGTGAGGAGACGCGGGGCCGCAGCCGTACCCTTTTCAACTTTCTTCTCGGACAAGACCTCGCCGGGGGCGACGTCGTCTTCGTCGATGTCAATGAGTTCGAAGGTCTCCGTCTCCTCATCGAATCGATCGAGGGCACGCGGCCGGAGCAGGATGCGTCCTTCCTCGGAAATCCTCTCGGCCGCGAGGTATTCAGCGCCACACTCGTCGCAAATGGCGATCTCGTAGACGACGCTCCCGCACCGGTCGCAGGTCTCGCGGCGCGAGGTGAAGACCATGCCAAAGGGCCAAGCTGGGTCGTCAAGTTCAGTCCCCGCACGGCTGGGGCACCCGGGGTTCAAACACGCCCAGCCCCCAGGGAAGGTCCGGACGAACAGGTGTGCGCGGACGCGAAGGAAGGGGGCCTCGGCTTTGGTCGCCTCGGTACAGAGATCGAGTATCTCGAGAGCTCGACGTCGATCGAAGGCAGCGGTGGCGACGCTAGTTCCATCTTTGTTCATCCGGTTCAGCGTAGCGGCGAGTTCGTGCATGGGCACGGCCTTCTTTTCTAGGAACACCCGCCGCAGCTCGCGCACCGCCGCATTCGATGCCAGTGCATCGAAGAGTCCTTCGGAGTCGAGCGTCGAGAGCGTCTCAGGGTCGGGGAGCGGGTAGTTGCGAGTGTTGTACTCCGCCGGCAGGATCGGCACACTCCTCTTCCCTTCGACGATCCTGATCCGTTCCGGATCTACGCCGGCAAGGTCGGCGAGGAAGTGTCGGAGTGCTTCGCGGCTTTCCTTCCTGTCGTCGCCTATCGTGGCCGAAGTCGCAATGAAACGGACCTCCTCGGGTGAAACCCCGAAGGAGTGCAGGACGCGGCGGAGGAGAAGCGCCGTTTCTGCCGCCGCAGATCCAAGATAGGTGTGCGCCTCGTCGAGGACTATCCAGCGCAACCGACCGAGTGACTGCTGGATAATCGGGTGGTCCTCGCGCCGCACGAGCATGTACTCGAGCATCGTGGCGTTCGTCACGAGGATCGGCGGCGGCTCGGAGCGCAGGCTCTTGCGATCGATCACCTCAGCGGGGCTCGCTTGGCTGCGTTGAACCGGCGATGCGACTTCCGGCATGTCGCCTTTGTAAAGGGCAAAGCGAATCTTCCCGCCGAAGGGCTCCGACCAGGCGCGGAGTCGGTCGCGTTGACTATTGATGAGGGCGTTCAGGGGATACAGAAAGAGGGCGCGCACACCGATTAGTGGACCGCGCGTAGTGGATTCGCGCGCTAGATCGTGCAGGATAGGGATAAGAAAGCACTCAGTCTTGCCCGACCCGGTCCCGCTCGTTACGAGCACGGACCGTGGTTCAGGAGCGAGGAGCTGCTCCCATGCAGCGAGTTGGTGGGTGAATGGGCGGCGACTCGCCGGGAAACGATACTCCTTAAGCTCCCTCGCGGCCGGCGCCGTGTCGAGCGCCTTGACTAGCTCTCTGCTGAGCAGCCCCCGGTCCGCGAGCTGAGCCATTGTCTCGTCGCTCCTCTGCCAGTCGAAGATCGCCTCGAAGACCGGCTCGGCTAAGAGGCTGCTTGGGGAACCCGGCGGGGCGCTCAGGTGCTTGCGCAGGAACTCGCGTAGGGGTTCCGACCTCGGCGTGATCCCGCTAAGGAGTGCGGTGGCGGACCGCTTTGTCAACTCGTCGACAAGTGATGTAAAATACCACTGCATGGATATCGTTTTGTGAGGGTCGCCTTAGGTGGTCATCAAATCACGGATCCGCATCTGCGCGAGGAGGCCGTAGGCGCACCAGAAGGTCCGGTCGTAGACCTCGCTGAACCAGTCAGGGAGGAGTTCGGCGAGTGTCCGAAGCTGGTACACTGCTCTGGGTTCGAGGCGCTTGTCGGTTACTGCGCAGAGCGCTGCGACGACGGGCGCGTTGAAGAGCTCGAAAGCTCTTTCCCCCAGCTGACGGTTTGCTTGGATAAAAAAATCACGTGACCAGGGGAACTGCCGGAGCTCCGTCGCAAGCTCGCTCACGGTTTCGAGTCCTATGTGCCAAGGAACCCGGCTCACCTGCTCCCGCCACGCCTCGGAGCGGGAGTTCCTCTCGCGCATGAGCTCCCTGAGTGAGTCCGGGCTGAAAAGCCAGGTCACCGCCGGGTCGGGCTGTCGACCGAGGCACCGGGCTGCAACCCTTTTCAGCACTGGGTAGACACCGGCGAGCTCCCCCTCGAACCTCGCGATAGCCGTATCCACTTGTTGAGCTAGCATAGTCGCGATCTGTTCGTCACCCAAAGCGTCGCGAAGCGGCGCCAAACTCTCCCCGACGGACGAGATAAAGGCAGTTAGCGCCTCTTCCCAGGTCGAGACAGGGATTGCGCGCCACCAGAACGGGAGCGTCTCCAGAGCCCGCCATAACCGGACGAAAGCAACGTCGTTTGGCGCTCTCAAAGCGGCGAAGGCCGCCGCCCACGGGTCAGCCGCAAGCGCGGTGAGGAGGTCGAAGCTAACGGAAGGGACGTGGGCAGTCAGCTCAAGCTGGCCGTCGATGATGTTCCAACACGGGTCTCCCGCATCCGAGCGAATTCGCCGCACCAGCTCGGCGGCGGCATCACGACGTGCAGTCTCGCCTGTCCCGCGCCCCCTGAAGAGCTCGACCAGCGGGTGGTGAGCGTACCCGTCCAGATTGGTGGGTCGGATGAACCACCAAAGGGGCCTTGCCCGGCACCACTCACCCTGCCATACCAGTACTAACCATGGACCCGGCTTGAGGCAATTCGTGGGGAAATGCCAGCTTGTGTTAGAATGCCGGTCGAGTGGGATCCGATTCTCTTGAGGCGACAGAAGATAGATCGCCTCAGCGCGCAGCTCTGACACCTCCTCCGCAGTCAGCTTAATGAGTGCGTCCTCGGGGATTACGACCTTGGAGCGCTCTGCATCGAAGGCCACCTCGAAGTCATACCGGTAGACCCGGAGGGACGGTGGTTCAAATCCTCCGACGTCGTTGCTGCGGATCACAAGTCGGACGTGACCGGTTTCATCGGAGCTGAAGGCGAGGCGCGACTCGATGGTACGCCGAAGTTCCGTCAGGTCGGCCTCGTACAGTCCCGCCGCCCTCTCGATTAGCTCCTGACGGAGTAGCCGATTCCGGGACTCGACCGTCGCGGCGTCCTTCCCGCGGTAGCTCCCTTCGACATTGAAGGATACACTGGTGCCGGGCACGACCGCGACGGCCCTAACGCGTCCAAGGCGCTCCGCAGCTAGAGCCACGTTGTTCGGGATCTGCCGTCCACTCGCTGTCTCGAACCACGCGCGCTGGGTAGGAAACGGGAGCGAGAGCAGGGCCTCGCCTCGGCCGATCCATCGTACGAGGATATCGACGTCGGTCGGCACTTGGCCGGGCGCCTCGAGCGTGAGTCGCACGCCCCCATGAGCCGCCGTTTCGAGCTGGACCCCTAGCCCAGGGGGGTCGAGGACAGCGACGTCGGTAGCACCGATCCCGTGGAACACAATGGTACCGCTCCTACCATCGCGGTTCGGCTCGAAGCGGATTTCCGTCCTGGCAGGGAAAATCGTGACTCGCTGTGAAAAGATGGTATTCCCGTCGCGGATGCAGCGGATCCGGCCAGTCCCGACGCACCCTTCTGACAGGGGTTCCCAGCCCGCTCCCTTGAGGTCCGACCGCCATTCAAGTTGGCTCGACGGGATCACTTCCATGAAGCCGTCGGCACGGTAGAGGTAGACCCGGGGCGTTCCCAAGAATAGGGTTGACCCATCACGACTCAGGGAGAGCTCGCGCCCTCGTACCCGATACTCGATCTCTTCGCAGCCGCGCCCGACCGAGGTCCTGACGACAGTGAGGTTCCCATCGGCGTCGCGGAATTGGGCGACACCGCGGACTCGAACCAGCCGGCGGTCAGTTCCTGCGAGGAATCCCGCCTCCTTGATCTCTGAATCGCCTTCTCCGGTTACCACGGTCTCCGGCTTGATGGCAACAACGGCGGCGTTGGCCCGAACGGAGGTGGACCCTTCCCCAACGAAGCGCAGCTCTTCAGCCGGATCGCCTGTGTCCTCGAATACCCACGGGAGCTCGAATAATCCGACGGCGCCCGGGAAGGAGTCCGTGGTGTAGGTGGTGCCGGTGTTAGTCCGGACAAAGAGCTTACGGGCGTCGGCGGCCATCGGCCCCTGGACTATTCCGTCGTCCCCGAGGACATTTTCGAGGACGTAGTGCTCGCTTTCTCCCTCGGCGCCACGGGTCGCGAAGGCGGCGACCCGCAAGGAGTCAGCGGTCTCGATACCAATCTCAAAACGGCGTGGCGGGTTCGTGATCTCAGGCCAAAGCGCTTGAAGCTCGTCGCCGTGGAGCGTTCCGGGCAATTGGAGCCGGCCTATCAGTTGGTAGCCGTCGGGGGTCCTGTTAAGGGACCGGGCCCACTTGATCCGGCCCGTCCGGCCGCGGGCGAGGTCCACCGCGTCCAGGATTAGGTTGTTGAGGAGAGTGCGAGCGACGTTGTCGTCGACGGCAAGTGGTAAGTCATCGCGCCAATGTGGCCGAATCTCATCCAGTTTAGCGACCGGATTGGAGCTCTCCCCGACCTCGCGCTGGAGTCGCCATATGGCGGCGGCGAGGTTACCGGTCAGCTCGTAGACTACGTCGTGGCGCAGCCTCTTCGGGAGCCGGAACGCGACTCGTTCGGCGAGGTCGCGCGGTGCCACGCCCAAGTGCCCGGAAATGCGGATTTCCTCGAGAAGATCCTTAAAATAGTGGCGGAGCGCTGCGGTCTCCCTGCGGACGAGCTTGAGGGGTAACCCCCCTTCACACGCAAGGGTCACGAGGAAGGCCCGCCCGCGGGCAAATCGCAATAGCTCCCGCTGCCATTGCCGGATTCCCTCGGCCACGATCCGCTGCAACCGGAAGTAGTGCGGTCCACCCGGCGCGTGGTCCAGACAATCAATGGCGGCGAGCAGATCTTCCCATCTCCACGGCCCGCCCTCGTGATTCCGACGCCACCATTCTGCGCCCCAGAGACAGAAGGCCTGGGATACTGACGGCGGTGGGTCACCCGAGTGGGCAGCGTGGCCCAGGGATTCGGTCAGTTCCTCACCCATCCGGACGAATTCTGCGTCAGTACACCGATAGGCATAGAGTGGGCGGCCATCGGGGGAGTCAAGTGGGCGGCCATCGGGGGAACAGCGCTTGCGAAGGAATTCTCGCATGGTGTCTGCCAGACTCACGTGTCCTCCGTCAGACGTTGCCGAATGACAGATGAGCGGATCGGGTGGGGATGAGCTCGGCCTGTCGCCACCTCCAATCCAGCCAAATTCCAGGTCAGTCGAAGTTAGTGGCGGGGTGTGACACCCACGGAGGTATTCTCAAAAGTTGTGGATCGCGTGACTTGATGGGATGAAAAAGGGCGGCGTATCCTTCCGCGTGAGCCCAACACACGAACACCCCGCTGGCAGGCGGGGGGAAGGAGACGCCACCCATG
>Ga0207874_1004271_pt1 | contig 10774 bp, 13 predicted proteins | sample HigsolmetaAR201D_FD_184833 | JGI IMG/M metagenome (GOLD analysis project Ga0207874, IMG submission 184833) | Ionic liquid and high solid enriched microbial communities from the Joint BioEnergy Institute, USA - AR20-1-D (SPAdes) (version 2) ... | reverse complement strand
GAGGGGTAGTCAGCTACTCCCGCCGAAAAGCCTGCACTGCCTACTGCTTGCCAATTTGAGCCATTAAAGCGCATGACGGTGAGTTTGTAACCGTTATTGGCGTCCTGATACGCTACATATGGTGTGTCGTTGTTGTCTAAGGCAAGTGAGGTCTGAAGAGCTGCTCCCGCCGAAAAGCCTGCACTGCCTACTGCTTGCCAATTTGAGCCATTAAAGCGCATGACCGTGGCTTTTTCGCCATTGCTTACATCCCGGTACGACACATAGAGCGTGCCATCTCTGCTAAAGGCAAGCGAGATGTGGTAAACCTCTCCTGTCGAAAAGCCCGGGTTGCTCAACGCATGCCAGTCCGTGTTATCTCCCGGTGCAGCAATAGTCTGTGGATTGCGCATAGCAACAGTGCCCGTCAGGAGCACCAATGCTATAACAAGAAATACAGTTTGTTTAATGTAGTATTTAATGTGTCGCATAATATTTAACCCTTGTTAATATATTAATGCTGATTCAATTTTAGCATTAGCGTTTTGTAAAAAAACACAAAGAATTCCCGACCCTGTGGAAACGTTCTAAAGAAGGGCAAAAATAGGAGTCCACGCTAAAAAATGACCTCGATAACAGGGTTTATCTATATTAAGTCACTGTAGACAGCTTCAGCACTATATATATTGCACCTATAAATTTACGATTATGAACAAAAATAAAGATCTGACAGAGCTGTTGCTGCTAGTAAACAAATACCCGTCTCCACATAATGAACAGCCGATTCGTCTAAAATTTGAGCCAGAAGATCACATACGTTTTTATTTCGATAGGGCACGAAGACTACAGTCGACAGATATATCGTATATATTTAGCTTTGTGTCTATGGGTGTCTTTATGGTACATCTCAAATGGTATGTGCAAGCGCTTGGTCATTCTTTGAATGTTGTATGAAAGCTCCTCAGTGTAAATAGTTTAAAAGGTGACGGTTTGGTTGAATATGCGGTTGGCAAAATAGCATAGCATATATCTGATCGTAACTCTGCACTTATTGACGCGCTTTCAAAACAACAAACATCACGAAAGAAGTATTATGCAGGGATTGATGATAAAGTTTTGAACAATATACAGGAGATTGCTCGTGCTAGTGGTATGATGAAATTGGTTTAATTGAGTCCTGATAAGGCACATAAGGTAATATGGCTTAATCAGCGAGCAGTATTTGATGATATGTTTGACGAATCGGTACACAGGGAATTGTGCCATTGGCTTCGTTACAATCAAAAAGAAAAACAGTCTACTGGTGATGGCTTGGCATATGATTGTATGGAGCTAAATGGCAATATGATGCGTTGGGTGGTGAAATATCCAAATATTTTGCGAGCGCCTGGTATTTTCTGGATGCTTAAAAATATTTATCTTCGAACAATGGTAGATAGTAGTGATGTGTTTTATATGATGGCGCCGTTTAGTACAAAGAGTCAACCTTATGCTGTTGGTGAGCAACTATGGATATTTGGCGAGCAATAACTCAAGGAGGCTGCTATTTGCATCCATTCGCGCAATTATAAGCAATCACCGTGCGCATCAGATTTTCTTGATTTAACAGAAGAGAAATAAGAAGATCCAAATAGCTCGTATCTAGTATTTATATTTAGAGCGGGTAAATCAGCGACACCTGTACCAAGTGCAAGAATTCCAATCGATAAGTGTGTATCGTTTTTTCTTGGTGCTAGAGGTGGGTAATTTTCGAGTCGCTTTAGGTAAGGTGAGGGCAGTACGTCTCTATCGTCGAAGCGCCAAACGTGTGCCAGCCTATAAGGACTATATTGCTAATCATAAAATTCGGAGATCGGTAGTAACTGTGCGTTTTGCTAGCTTGAGTGATGTTCCTGAAATGGATAAGGCTAGTTGCATCAAGCGATATTCTATTATTGAGAAAATACCAAAAAGGTAATAAATAAGATTACGAACCAGTGAATGTTTCTAGTTTTGGTGAATTCTATGAATTGTAGGTTTAGAAGTTTCTGTTTTGATTTCTTTTTGATACAGAGAAAAAGTAGAGATTTGCCACGTATAATATCTAAACCAAGAAAGAGTAGTGAATTCGAGTGTTTGCTTCCTGGCTGGGGATGAGGGATTCGAACCCCCGATCACGGAGCCAGAATCCGTTGCCTTACCACTTGGCCAATCCCCACCGCTCAACCAGGAAGTAAACACTCGAACTGTTAAACTCAGAACTTTTGTCTAAACAACAAGCTATCAGACAAGATTTCCTACAAACTACTACTTGTTGTTTTCAACCCCCAAAGTTCCAGACAGGGGAATTATACTAAATAATCCGTAATAATGCTACTCAATGTCATAAAGGAAACCATGAGCAATTTTTATTTTACACATCTCATGGTATTTTTCTTGCATGAAGCTGTTGCTTGTTGGTTTGTTTGTTGTCTTGTTTGCTTTTACGCCGGGATATGTGCTTAATGAATTTGTAATGCCTCAAATTCAGTCTCTACACAAAGTGTATCGTAACGCTGACGCCATAGCTCAAGAAGTCGCAGAAGGTACATACTAGAATTTTGTTTACAAATATGGTATAATGAATAATACGCACTATATAGGAGTAGTCAATTGAATTTTGAAAGCACTCCTCACGATAATCACGAAGTCGATAATATGGACAGTGACAAGCCGATCACTATCGGTGATTTGCGCTTGACTTTTTTACTTGGTATTGGACGAGTTATCGAGACTCCGGAAGGCTTAGTTTGTAAATTTTTAGTCCAGGGTGAACTTGACGAAAAGAGCGGTGAAATACTTGAAGAAGAACGGTATATACCATTAGATCGGGCTGAGCTTGCTAGAAGGGGTATTTGGATTATTATGGATCCTAGGCTGTCAAACGGACGTGCTGAACTGCGAGGTGATGTGTGGCCAATCGGTGAAGACGGCGCTATACAGATTGAACAAGTATGTATACCGCCAGATACTTTTGAAGCACAGTAAGTAGAATGTGATGAGCGAGATTTTAGTACCTGAGGTTCAAGAACGACAAGGATATATTGTTGCGCGTTTGGGCAATATAGTGGTGTGATTTCTTTGTAAAAGAGGGGTTGGGTCCTGAGATTAAGGTAGTGGAGCGGGAATATGTTGAATGTGGCGACCCAAGACTAAAGACGGGAGAAGACCGTATCTGTAGATGGAAACACGTAGTGCTAAGGCCTATTGATTTGCTCGAAACTTGCAAAATGCCGCGAATTCAATTAAGCTGAAAAGGCTTAACAAACAATATAAAGAGGCAGCGAGAGAACTAGCTCGATGACCTGCCAGCAACCTGTCGGCCTGAGCAACCGACAAGGTGCTCCATCTAGCCCAGTCTGGGAAAGATATTAAGAGACTCTCTTAGCAATATCCTTTCTCAGATGGGTCATACACGAGAAAGGATTTTTTTATTTATGATAGAACCATGCTGTAAAAGTCAGGAGATAGTACCATCGTATTCTTCGGTTAGTGAATATGAGGAGGAACTAATAAAGCGTGGTAATTTTGGAGATTCGGATTTTTATCCTCGAGATGGCAGGCGACTACTTACCGAACTAGAAGCAAAAGCAGCGCAACTTGCGGGTATGGATGCCGATGAACTGATACTCTCGGTGAGTGGTATGTCGGCTGTTGTGAGTGCTGTTGAGTCTTTGCAATTGTATCGGGGTCAGGCAGCGCAAAAGATTGCGGCGGCTAAATGTATGTATGGGCAAACAAGAGCATATGTTGCACAGCAGGAGATGTTGGGTAGAGAAGTTGTATATTTTGACAGCAGTAACAGCGAAGAGATAGAAAGGAAGCTTACTGATTTTCGGCCTGATATAGTTGTGTCAGAAACTGTTGGGAATGGTCCTGGAGTGCCGGTCTTAAACGTAGAAAGTATTTTGCGAATATGTCGCGAAGTAAAAGCGGGACTTGTGCTTGATAACACTTTGCCGCTTTCTACTGGCTTGCCGCTTAGTGAGACAATAAGTGACGAAGATGAGGTGCTAGTAGTAGAAAGCGGGACAAAATCATACACTTATAACAAAGAGATGCTTGGTGTGACCTATAGCAAAAATTCCGAGCTTCTAAGAACAGTACGCACTTATAGGAGAAATAGAGGGTTTGTGCCTGCAATTGGGCAACTTGAGCGCATCCAGCAACTGCTGCCAGATGAAGCATCATTTCACGAACACAATCAAAGTCTTTTTAGAAATAATGAGGCGGTGGCTAAACACCTCTATGCAGCAACGGCGGATAATTTGGGTATCAAAGTATCCCACCCAAAGCTTCCTGGTGTTCGGTGTGAAGGCGAAAGTCCGCTTCTGTATGTATCGTGTCCAGTTGGCGAGCAATTTGAAGTAGCCGAACGACTGATGCGTGAAAAGGAAGTAAGAGAACTTGCAGGAGTTGGGCAAAGTTTTGGCTTCAAAGATACTACTCAAATTTTGCCGGAGGAAGACCGTAGTGCGGTACGTATTGCGGTTGCTGCAAAAACAGACGCTCATCGGCTTGGCGCTGCTTTATCACGGGCAATCTTAGCTGAATAAATCAAGGTCTTTCAGCTCTGGTGGCAAGAAGCCGTCATCGACCTTGAAGTCTGCTTGCCACTGGTAACCTTGGTTGTAGCAAAGGTCTTTCATGAGTTTAGTTGGTGCATTTCGAAGCGGCAGCGGTACTGGCAGATCAGGATATTGCTTAGCAGTTTCGAGTGCTTTATACATTGCATCGGTGACTTCGCGTGATTTTTGGGCTTTGGCAAGTACGGTAGCGCAGTGGAAGAGGTTATACTGACACTCTGGCATACCGATACGCTCAACGGCTAAAAATGTCGAAATAGCTAAGTTTAATGCAGCAGGTGCAGCAAGACCAATATCTTCTGAGGCAAAAATTACCATACGTCTGGCTATAAATTTTGGGTCTTCGCCGGCTTGCAGCATGCGGGCGAGATAATACAGTGTAGCGTTTGGGTCGGAACCGCGCATTGATTTTATAAAGGCGCTAATGATGTTGTAGTGGTTTTCGCCTTTTTTGTCGTAACCAGGCATGCGACTTTGTGTGGCAGTTTCGACAACCTGAGGTGTGATAGTTTTGTCGCCAGCAAGCTGCTTAGCAAGCTCAAGATTGCCTAGTGCGGCGCGGGCATCACCACCGGAAAGTTCTGCAATAAGGTTTATGCTTTTATCAGGTAGTTTTTTCTTGGTAAGCTTTTCAGCTTTGGCCGCTTTTTCAATAATTTTAATAATTTCCTGTTTGCTGAGTGGCTTTAGTACTAGTACCCGGCTGCGTGATAGGAGCGGGGTAATCACTTCGAAGCTTGGGTTTTCCGTAGTTGCGCCGATGAGTACAATAGTGCCGTCTTCGACATACGGTAAAAAGGCATCTTGCTGAGCTTTATTAAATCGGTGAATCTCATCAACAAACAAAATAGTGCGTATGCCAAGTCGTTGGTTTTGTTGAGCGCGTTCAATAACCTTCGTAACGTCAGCTTTGCCGGATGTTACAGCGCTTAGTTCAATAAAATCAGCCTCTGTTTCCTTCGCAATAATGCGGGCGAGTGTGGTTTTACCGCTGCCAGGCGGCCCCCAGAGAATGAGGCTGGTTGGTTGCTTTTTTGCGACAATTTCGCGAATAATTTTACCGTCGCTAACAAGGTGCGTTTGTCCGATGACTTCATCTAGTGCTTCCGGCCGCATCCGCTCTGCCAAGGGTCGTATATCCATAGGCTACCTACTCGTTTTGAAACAGTTTTTGAAGTTTTATAAAGTCGGAATGAAGAGTAGTAGAATCATTGGCAATTTGCTTAATAAAAGGCTGCTCAGTTGGACGCACAATATCTCGCACAATACGAAAGAGCAGCACAAAACGTGAGATACCTAACGTGTCGGCAACTCGCTGCAGTTTATCAACATACTGCTGTATGGCTTTTTTCTGTCTGGCTGTGAGGCTTGGTGAAAAAAGTTGCAGCAAAAACCGGACGGCAAGAACAAGGAGTAAAAACAATGCTGTATAGGCAATAAAAATTCCTTCAAGGATCCACCACAGCGCATCTTTGGCGGTAAGCCAGCCACCCAAGGCGAGCAGTATGGCTGCCAAAAGCAAACCAAGAACGATATATTGTCTTACGAGTCTCCAGGCCAGTTCGCTTCCTATGGCTCGAATAGCGTTGACTGATGCGGCCACCGATATATTCATACGGTCTATTGTATCACCTACTATAGCGATAGAGATGTTACCCGGTCTATGTCGTTCACAGCAAGTATTGGGATGTGGAGTAGGTGGTCTTCGGGGATTCGTCGTGTCTCCGGGGAGAGTGTTGCGCCATCAAAAACGAGACAGAGTGCATGTATGGTACTTGCCCCAATAATTCTTGCAATAGCTACCTGTGAGTAGCATACAAACCTGCCGCGAAAGTATACTTTTGTGTCTGTAAAATCTATTATTTGTACAGCTTCTTCTGGATCAGTCGGTAATTCAACCGGCATTGTTATGCCGCGAGATGCTTGTACCCAGTAATCTTTATCAAGTAGTTTCAAGTGGGTAGCCGCCTCATCGAGCTTTTCGATGGTTGATTCGATTGTTTCTTGAGACAGTGAGTTAGTAGAAGCGTGTCTATAGGCTATGCTTGCGGCAAGCTCTGCAGGATTGAGTACAAGTCTATCCATATCACCACTATAAGCACACTTGTCAGGAAATCAATATTGCACGATTATTATAAATATGCTATAATATAAATATAGGCATGTAACATCGCAAAACAAAAATTGCGACTATTTTGCACATACTACTGAGCAGCAAGGATGACACATAACCATTAAAGATATTTCGGCTATACTGTGTATAGTATGATTGAAGTTTCTGATGAACAATTTGCAAAAATGGTAGGGCGATCGATGGATCTGCTGTCTAAACAGCTGGAACAAGCGAAAAATGTAGGTATTGTGATCGCAGATGAGCCGACACCTGAACAGCGGGAAAAGTTGAAGCTTCGCGGCAATGAGACATTGTTTGGGTTGTACGAAGGAATTCCGCTTACAAAGCGTAACAACAATTATAGCGGAGTGTTGCCGGATAAAATCACGCTTTTTAAGCTGCCAATGGCAAGGCACGCATCAACGTTAGAAGAGCTACAAGAAGAAATACATAAGACACTGTGGCATGAGCTAGCACATCATTTTGGTTTGGAGCATTCGCATATTCGTGAACTAGAATGACTTTACCGGCAAAAATGATATACTACGGAGCGATGAAGAAATATTTACATGCGCATTCTCCAGTGCGGATATTTACTTTTTCAGTAGTAGCCACCGTCGCTGCAATAATTGCTGCACTGTGGGGATTCGGTGTAAGTGGATTGTTTGTGACGCTCGTACTGATTGTGGTAGAGGTTACTTTTAGCTTTGAAAACGCGATTATAAACGCTAAGATTTTGGCCCGACTTTCGCGGTTTTGGCAGAGCATTTTCCTGACAGTCGGTATCTTTATCGCGATTATTGGTATGCGCGTGGTATTTCCAGTTGTGATTGTTATGATTACTGCTGGGCTTGGAGCGAGAGAGGTTGTTGACCTTGCGCTCAATCATCCGACGGAATATTCCAAAGAACTGACTGAAGCACATCCGCAAATTGCGGCATTTGGCGGAGCGTTTTTGCTGATGTTGGCGCTTCATTTCTTTTTAGATAAAAACCGCAAAACGTTGTGGTTTACAAGCCTAGAAAAAAACCTTCAGAAATATGCAACATTTTGGATGCCGGCAGTGGTGGCGATTGTGGTAATGGCTGTGCTGAGTCTGCTGCCATTTAATCCTCATCCAAAAGAGACGATTGTAGCTGGGCTTATTGGTGTGGCAACTTACACAGTTATGCATGCACTTATTCGCTTCTTTGAGAATCTGAAGGCGAGGAAGGATAAGCAAAATGCTGTAAAAAAGGCTGCTGCACAAACAGGTATGGCTGCGTTTACTAGCTTTTTGTATTTGGAAATGCTTGATGCTAGCTTTTCGTTTGACAGTGTGATTGGTGCGTTTGCGGTGACTCAGGAAGTATTGCTGATTGCGCTGGGCTTGGGTGTTGGTGCAGTATGGGTACGTTCATTAACTATTTATATGGTACGTAAGGGTACGCTCCGTGCATATCGCTACCTTGAACATGGTGCGCACTATACAGTATTTGTGTTATCAGCAGTGCTACTACTTGGTATTTTTTGGCATGTACCTGAAGTGATTGCGGGAATTGTTGGCATTGGTTTGATCGGTTCAGCGATTCTTTCTTCCCGCAAGGCAAACGCCTTAGAACAACGGAAAGCTTGATTTTCTGAAACTAAAAACTGTACGAGTATAATTTGTAGTAGTTATGTTTTGGTTTGACTACTACTGGCATAAGGTTTTGCGTCGTCCGTACTCACTAGCGACGCGTATAGATAAAGGCCGCGGTCAACCTGTAGTGTTTTTGCATGGCATTGCTTCTACTGGAGAGAACTGGCGTTATGTTGCAGATCTGCTGGATAAAAAGAAGTATCGTGTGATTGCGTTGGATCTGCTGGGATTCGGTGATTCACCGCAGCCTGATTGGCTGGAATACTCTGTCGAAGATCATGCAAAAGCGGTGTTAGCAACACTGAGGCGTCTGAGGATTACCCGGCCGGTTATTTTGGTTGGACATTCTATGGGTAGTTTGGTGGCGGCATATATTGCCCGCAATTACCCGTGGCGCGTGAAGCATCTGATCCTTTATCAAATGCCGATTTATAGCTTGGTTCCTGAGTTAAAGATGAAAGATTTCAGACGTCAGGCGTATCTCTCAGCGTTTCGTTACCTCGCGGAACATCCGAAAATAACATTGTGGTACGCTAAAGTGCTCGGGCGGGCTGCTTCAAAAGTAGCGGGTTTTGTATTGGATGAGCGAACCTGGCAGCCATTTGAACTCAGTTTACGAAATACCATCATACAACAGCAGTCGCTTCAGCGATTGCACCGGCTTCGGATGCCAACCGATGTGATATACGGTAGATACGATCCGTTGGTAATTAAAGAGAATCTTCATTATATATTCCGGCCGTCAAAGTACTTGCGTTTTTATGAAATTAACGAAATGCATCGCATATCGGCACGAGCGGGACGATTAATTTATGAGTTGATTACTGAAGATCCGAAAAAGCGCGAGGCAACAAGTGTTAAACATGGTAGACTAGTTGAAATGATTGATATAAAAAGGCTGTCTGAAAAAAAGTACAGCGAAGCGGTGCCTGATCGGAAATTATATGGCCTGCTGGCTCTTTTTTCGTTAGTGATTTTTACTATCACGGCTACCGCAGCGTCCGAAGGTACGGTAGGGGCCTGGGAACGTAGTGTCTTTGATGCAATAAATGGGTGGCAGCCGACTGATTTTGTAACGATTTTTGCACGTGTAGTGAGCGATATGGTGTGGGCAGTTGCGTTTATAACAGCTGCATTGTTTTTGTTTAAAAAATATTTTTGGGCAGCTTGGCGTGTTGCAGTGCCTGCTGTTGTAGCGTATGTAGTTACATTTGTCACAGAACATATTGTCGGCCGGGCACGACCAGAAATGCTGCTACCTGCTGATACGATATTGCGAGCTGCGCAAGATGGTATGGGATTTCCTTCTGCACATACGGCAGTCATAACGGCAGTTGTGCTGACGCTTTGGTTATATATGTCTGGATGGCTGCGTGTAGTAGGGCTGTTTTTGATAGTGTTGGTAGGTTGGTCGAGAGTATATTTGGGTGTACACTTTCCGCTTGATATTATCGGGGGATTTGCTGTTGGACTAGGTGTAGTTTCCTTGCTGCATGTATTGCCAGAAACGGTTCGTAAGAAACTTAGATTAGCATAAATTGCGGCTTTTTTATGTCGTTAATATCACATAAAATTAGTATTCTGGGCGTACCATGAATGTAGGAGTGCGAGGCTCCAAAAACCTCGGCAGTGATTGACCGGGGATTATGTTTGTTTCTGGCAGGATTTGCATAAACCGCGAAGCTCTAATTGGTGATGCTGTAGTACAAAATTTTCAGCTTCGGCGATTTTGCTGAGCATGTAGTCTAGATTTCCTGGTTCACGGAAAGTGTTTATCTTGCCGCACCTCGTGCATATTATGTGGTGATGGTGTTCTTGAAATTCGTTTGATAGTTCTAGTTTGTATTTCCAGCCTATTTGTAGACGCTGGACGATACCGAGCTTTTCAAAAAGGTCAATAGTGCGATATACGCTTGCACGATTAACATGCGAGCTAACTTGTTTAACAAGCTGCTCCATACTTAGTGGTTCACTTTTTTCTAAGGCAGTAAATACATGCAAACGAGTGCTTGTAATGCTATAACCAGAGCTTTTGAGTCGTTGTTTCAATAAGTCTCTATTGGTAGTCATCTCAAAAATATAACAAATTGCGACAAAATTGCAATAGATGTATATTGGAAGTACTATAGTAACAACTATGAGTACACTGACATATGTTATTGTTTTCTCGCTGCTTGGCAGTGTTTTTTCGCTCATTGGAGCAATGTTGCTATTAAGTAAAGAAACGCTAGCACATAAAATGGCGTACTATGCGACGCCGTTTGCTGCTGGTGCCTTGCTTGCGGCTGTATTTTTAGATTTATTAAAGGAAGGATTAGAGGATTCAACTGCTAATACGGTACTTGTTGCTGCGCTCATTGGAATTCTTATTTTCTTTTTTGCTGAAAGGTTTTTACGCTGGTTTCATCACCATCATCAACACACACAGACCGATCCAGCTGTTCCGCTGATTATTAC
>Ga0207874_1004269_pt1 | contig 10780 bp, 12 predicted proteins | sample HigsolmetaAR201D_FD_184833 | JGI IMG/M metagenome (GOLD analysis project Ga0207874, IMG submission 184833) | Ionic liquid and high solid enriched microbial communities from the Joint BioEnergy Institute, USA - AR20-1-D (SPAdes) (version 2) ... | reverse complement strand
CCCCCACCGTTCTTCGACGGTTTCAGGCCGCCGCAGCCGGGCCCGGCGAACGTCCCGGCCCGCCCGGACGACCCGCAGGACGCACTTGCACGCCGCCCCGGCCGGCGTCGGCCGCAAATCCGCCGGGTGGCGTCAGTCCAGCCGGTACTCCTCCAGCAGGCGGCGACCGATGATCATCTTTTGGATGTCGGCGGTGCCCTCGCCGATCAGCAGCATGGGCGCCTCCCGGTACAGGCGCTCGATCTCGTACTCGGTGGAGTAGCCGTAGCCGCCGTGAATGCGGAAGGCGTCCTCGACGACCTCCTTGCAGTACTCGCCGGCCAGGTATTTGGCCATCCCGGCCTCCAGGTCGTTGCGCCGGCCGGAGTCTTTCCTGCGGGCGGCCATCACCATCATCTGGTGGGCGGCCTCGACCTTGGTGGCCATCTCCGCCAGGCGGAAGCGCACCGCCTGGTGGTCGGCGATGCGCTTGCCGAAGGTCTCCCGGCGCTGGGCGTAGTCGATGGCCAGCTCAAAGGCCCGGCGCGCCACGCCGCAGGCACGGGCCGCCACGTTGACGCGGCCGACCTCCACGCCGTCCATCATCTGGTAGAAGCCGCGGCCGGGGACGCCGCCGAGGATGCTGCCGGCGGGGACGCGGTAGCCGTCCAGCAGCAGCTCGGTGGTGTCGACGCCCTTGTAGCCCATCTTCTCGATCTTGCCGGGGATGGTCAGGCCGGGCGCCACCTCGCCGAAGCCGGGCTCCTTTTCCACCAGGAAGGTCGTCATGTTGCGGTGAGGGGAGTCGGCGCCCTCGTCGGTGCGGCACAGCAGGGCGATCAGATTGGCGGTGGCGCCGTTGGTCAGCCACATCTTCCGCCCGTCGATGACGTAGTGGTCGCCGTCGCGGCGGGCGCGGGTGCGGATGGCGGCCACGTCCGAGCCGCAGTCCGGTTCGGACATGGAGAACGCGCCGCGGACCTCGCCGGTGGCCATCTTCGGCAGCAGCCGGGCCTTCTGCTCCTCGGTGCCGTGCCGGCCGATCATGTAGGCGACGATGAAGTGGGTGTTGAGGATGCCCGAGACGCTCATCCAGCCGCGGGACAGCTCCTCCACCACCAGGGCGTAGGTCAGCAGGGACTCGCCGAGCCCGCCGTACTGCTCGGGGATGGTGAGCCCGAAGACCCCGAGCTTCTTCAGCCCGTCGACGATCCGCTGGGGGTAGGCGTCGGCGTGTTCCAGCTCGGTCGCGACCGGCAGCACCTCCCGGTCCACGAACTCGGCGATGGTGTCCAGGATCTCCCGCTGGACCTCGCTCAGCCCGTCCGTCCACGCCAGACGCCCCATCTTCCGCCCCTCCCTGATCAAGTCGCCCGCATTATGGCAACGCGCCCGCCGCAGCGGACGGCCGGCTCCAACGCGTCCCGGTCCGCTTCCACCCGTATGGCAGCGGTGGACGCCGTCCCGCACAGCCGCCGGGACGCGGCGTCGGCGACCTCGGGGAAGGGGTGCAGTCGCAGGCAGGGCCGGTCAGCCGGTGAGCGGCGGGGTGAGGCCTGACCTCCCCACCCCGCCGGCCGGAAGGTCAGATCCGTTCCAGCACCACCACCGGGATCTGGCGGTCGGTCTTCTTCTGGTACTCGTCGTAGTCCGGCCACACGGCGGCCATCTTCGCCCACAGCTCGTCCCGCTCGGCGCCCTCGGCGGTGCGCGCCCGCGCGGTGAACTTGTCGGCCTTGACCTGGACCCGCACCTCAGGGTCTGCCTGCAGGTTCAGGTACCAGTGAGGGTGGTCCGGGGCGCCGCCCTTGGAGGCCACGACCACATAGTTACCCTGGTGCTCCTGGTAGATCAGTGGGCACTTGCGCTCCTGCCCGCTCTTGCGGCCCTTGGTGGTCAGGATGAGAACCGGTGCGCCCTTCTCCCAGTCGTGTCCGACCGCCCCGTCGGTCTCCTCGTAGCGGCGCACGTGCTCGTCACCGAACAGCATGTCTCCCCTTTCCGTGGGCGATTTTCATCACACCCGCAACGCACGCCGCCCTTCCCTTAATCCTCCCTGGTCATCCCCATCGCGCGGCGCGCCGGGCCGGGCGGGCGCCGCGCGGAGGCGGTCAGCGGGTGCGTTCGACCATCCGGGCGATCTGGGACTGGTCGAGTTTGGCGAAGTCCCCCACCGCCTCGACGGTGACCTTGTCGCGCTGCACCAGGCGGCCGACGGTGCGCACCCGGCGGTCGTCGTGCGACTCCACCCACGCCTCGAACACGCACGGCGCGTGCAGCGCGGTGGGACGGCGGTAGTCGATCTCCAGCCGGACGGTGGGGCCGGGCATGCCGGCGATGAAATTGGCCGCGGCGAACGCGATGTCGAAGGAGGCGGCCAGCACCGCGCCGTGCACGCAGCCGGGCGGGCCCTCATAGGCCCGGGTGAAGGCGCCGCGCAGCAGCGCCCGGGGCGGGTCGGCCTCCCGGTCGAACTCCAGCTCCAGCGGCAGGGCCAGCGGGTTGTAGCGGCCGATGACGTTATCGAACGGCATCCGCGCGCCCAGGTCGCCGTCGCCGGGGTCGGGCTCGTGTAGCAGCGTCTTGGGCAGCGGCGGGTCGGGCACGTGCCGCTGCAGCATGTCGGCGACGGCCTCCAGGGCGCGGACGGCCTCCTTGGTCACCTCCGGCGGGGCCGGGGCGTCCATGGTCAGCCCGATCAGCCGCCGCACCGCGTCGGCCAGCTCCCCCGCCTCCTGTTCGCGGCCGGTCAGGGCCGGGTGCGGGGACGGCTTGGACGTCGAAGACTGCGTCAACTTCAACCTCACTGGGATCGTCTTCGCCACGGTCGTGACGACATCGCCGGGCCTTGCCGACACGCCGCTCCCTCAGGTGGCATACGGGTCCATCGGGCCCGGGGACGATGCCGCAACCTGCGAAGGCCGACCGGCCGGGCATCGCCGGGGTTCCCGCGCCCGGCGCCCGGGTGCCGGACAAGGCTCACTGCATCTTTCCAACCCGCCGTTTCCGCGGCGAACCGAGGGTGCCGGGGCGCCTTGCGAGGCGCGCGGCCGTCGCAAGGCGTCGATGACCGAGCGCGTCCTGCGGAAGCAGCGCCGGGCGCTCAGCAGGGGCCAGGTCCTGGAGGCGGCCGAGCAGGTGCTCGCCCGCGAAGCCTTCACCGGGCGTCACCGCGGAAGATCGCCGAGCTGAAGGCCGGGGACCGGCCGGCACCGGCCCATCTGCGCCAGGTGCCGGAGGCCGTCTTCGTGGCGCCCGGCGCCTGACCCGGCGGAGGTCACAGCCCGCCGCCGGTGCGGAAGGGCGGGGCACCGGGGTCGCGGCGTCCGGCGAAGGCCCGGCCGCCTTCGCGCATCTCCTCGTTGAACGGCTCTGCTCGCGGCGCCCCCGCCGGCGGAGGCGCCGCACGCGGTCACGACGGGACGGTCTCGGCGGGCTGTTCGAACATGCCGCGCTTGCGGAACAGCTCCACCACCAGCTCGCCCTCCTCGCGGAGCATCTTGGCGTACTCGGCCTCGGCCGCGGCGGCGTCCTCGTTGCGGATCGCCTCGACGATGGCGGCCGTGCCGCGCCGCTCCACGGCGTCGGCGCCGGGCACCAGCTCAAAGAAGTTCCCGGGGACGATGCCGGTCATCTGCCGCAGCAGGCTGCGCACCCGGGGGGACTGCGCGGCGTCCACCACCAGGCGGTGGAAGCGCTGCGTCAGCTCCTGCAGCTGCTCGGTGTCGGTGGTCTCGGCGATCTGCGCGGCCAGGGGGGCGAGCTGATCGGCCAGTTCCGGGCCGCGGCGCTCGATCGCGCGGCGCACGGCGAACCCGTAAAACAGCCCGTACAGCTCGTAGTGGTCGCGGACCGACGACTCGTCCAGGGCGTTGACGAACACCCCCCGGTGGGGGACGATCGTCATCCATCCCTCGCGCTCCAGCGCGATCAGCGCCTCGCGCACCGGGATGCGGGAGACGCCCAGCGTCTGGGCGATCGCGTCCTGGGGAACCCGCTGCCCCTGACGCAGCACACCATCGAAGATCAACCGCCGCACGTAGAGCCGAACCTGCTCACCGCTGCTCATCCGGGACAGGGTCTGGCTCGGCAGCAGGTCGGGCCCGCTCGCCGCCCGGGCCCCCTGCAGGGCGGGTTCCTGTCTGCGCGGGATCGTTCTCACCTCTGGGTCCGATGGACGGCTTTGCACCGCCGCTGTTTCCTTCAAAACTAGCAGCGCGGCGGCCCGGCACATGCCGGGTGGCGCCGTCTCGGCGGGCGGGGCGCAGGGGCGATCCGATGCTTGTGAACCGGCCGTGTCCGTCCGTCATTCGGGCGGGTCCAGCACCAGCAGCCGGGTCGCGCTCCCTGAGCGATCTTGTGAATCGGTCCGGGCTTCGAGGGGCCTGGCGGGAGTGCGGCCGGGTGCCGTCCTGAAGGCAGCCGGTCTCGAAGGTGACATTGTCCACACCGACCGTCTCCAGCAGCTCGGGCTCGACGAGTCCTCGAAGAAGCAGCCGGTGTTCTGCCGATGGTGGGCCGAGGGCGGTTCGGGGCAGTTGTCTTGGCCGCGCCACCGGCCCGGTGGGTCTGTCACACGTCGTCGATTCGCAGCGTGCCCCCTGGCGAGCCCTCGGTCACGCAAGGCCCGCGGTCTGCTCCATCTCCTGCCGGGTGGCCGCGCCGACCGGGGCGGTGAGCGCGGCCACCGTCATGTCCACCAGGTTGCGCGCCACCAGCGGCAGCGGCAGCGGGCGCCGCCGGCTGTCGGGGGCGTCCTCTGCGAGCGCCCGGTCGGCCAGCACGTGCAGCACCGACTGGGAGGCCACCACCAGCCGCTCGACGGCCAGCCGCCGGGGCATGCCGCGGGACAGGATCTCCACCAGCTCCCGGCCCGCCCGGGTCAGCGAAGGGTCCACCAGGGTGTGCACGTCCTCGATGGCCAGCGCGGGCTGGGCCAGCGCCGAGGTCCAGATCCGGATCGCGGCGCGCTGGCTGGGGCCCAGCCCGACGTACTCGGCCGGCGGCAGCACGATCACCTCCACCAGGCCCCGCACGTCCGGCGTGCGGCCGCCGGCGGTGGCCCGGGCGTACAGCTCCTCGTGCCGGGCCCGCAGCCAGGGGCCGTGCCGCCGCAGGATCGCCCGCAGCAGCCCGTCCCGGCCGCCGAAGTGGTAGTGCAGCGCCGCGGTGTTGCGCTGCCCGGCGGCGGTGTTGATCTCGTTCAGCGACACCCCGGTGATGCCGCGCTCGGCCATCAGCCGTTCGGCGGCGTCCAAGATGGCCTCCCTGGTCCCGGCGCCGCGCGTCCGGGACGGTTGGGAAGGTCGGTCAGACACCACTGCCTTCCAGGCGCTTGAGGCGGGGCGGCAGCCACGGCCGCTCGGGGACGTGTTCACCATAGAACTGCCGGGCCCAGTGCCGGAACTCGGTGATCGGGCCGTCGCCCTTGATCAGCAGCGGTTTCTCCACGTAGATCTTGTTCTCCCAGATCGGGACGTCCTCGCTGATCTGCTTGACGAACTCGTCGATCATCCTCGGGGAGAACCTCTCCATGCCGCGGGGGAAGGTGAACACCCAGCGGACGTGCACGTTCTCCTCGTCCACCGGGCTGACCGAGGAGATGAAGGACATCACGCCCTTGAGCCGCAGCGCGCCCAGGCCCAGCCCGTAGGACTTGCGCACGAACTCCAGGGTGTAGACCTTGCCCTCCTTGTTCTTGAACTGCTGCTGCTCGGTGACGATCTTGACGAAGCCGTCGTAGTCCACCTCACCGCCGGGGATGGTCTCCATGCCGTGCACGTATTTGAAGTGCACGTAGTCGGCGTTGTTCTCGGCCATCTCCTGCACGCAGGTGGCGAAGCGGAATTCGTGGAAGACCGGCTCGCTCCAGCCGGGGTCGTCGAACTCCTTCATCTCCGGCATGGGGATGTAGGGGTCGGCGCCGCCCAGGTGGTGCCAGGCGAAGATCAGGCCGAACCGCTCGACCACCGGGTAGGAGCGGACCCGGGCCTTGGGCGAGGGGTCGGCGTCGGTGTAGGGCACCTCCACGCAGCGGCCGGAGACGCCGTCGAAGCGCCAGGCGTGGAAGGGGCATTCCAGCAGCTCTCCCCTGACCTGCCCGCCGTGGGCCAGGTGGGCGCCCAGGTGCGGGCAGTAGGCGTCCACGACGCGGGGCTCGCCGGAGGCGGTGCGGAAGACCGCCAGCTCGCGCCCGAAGTAGCGGGCGGGTTTGACCTGGCCGGTCTTCAGCTCGTCGCTGCGCGCCACGGCGAACCAGCCGTTGGGGATCGGGAAGGGGAAACGCGCCATGGTCGTCCTCCGGGGACGGACTAAAGAGGGTTCTTCAATTGACGGTAACACCGGGGTCCGCCGCGAGCCAGAGGCGCGAGGAGGGCTCCGCCACGGGACAGGATCGCCACACTCCGTAGACTTGATTATGTATATAAAATGACAGTCAATTGCGAGAAGCGCCACCACGAGCTGAGGAGAAGATCCACCGCGGACGGGAAGAACCACGAGGGGGTAGCAGGCGAACCCCCTTAACGATCGGCGTATACTTGAGACTTGACAAAGTAAACAACAAGGGGGGCAGATCGGTGTCGGCACAGGCGGCGACGCTCCCCGGTACACCGTTGCCTCCGCCCGACGAGGCGATGGTCCGGCGGAGCAGCGGCGAACAGGTCGCCCTCTACATCCGCAGGCTGATCTTCGAAGGGCGGCTGCGGCAGGGCGACCGGGTTCCCCAGGACGAGATCGCCCGGGCGCTGGGCGTCAGCCGCATCCCGGTGCGCGAAGCGCTGCTGTCGCTGGAACGCGAGGGCTGGGTGACCATCAAGCCGCACCGCGGCGCGTTCATCGGCGCCCTGGACGAGGCCGCGGTCCGCGACCACTACACGCTGTACGGCCTGGTGTTCGGCTTCGCGGCCCGGCGCGCCACCGAGCGCCGCACGCCGGAGATGGTGGCGCACCTGGACGAGCTGTGCCGGGCCCTGCAGCGCGCCGAAGACCCGGCGGCGGTGGCCTGCCTGAGCCGCGACTTCGGCCGGCTCATCCTGCAGACGGCCGGCTCGCCCCGGCTGCGGGCGGTGCTGCGCGCCATGGTCGGCATCGTGCCCGGCAACTTCTTCGCCCTGGTGCCCGGCGCGATCGAGGCCGAACGCGACGGCAGCCGGGCGATCTGGGAGGCGGTGCGCGACGGCGACCCGGATCGGGCCGCCTGGGCGTGCGCCCAGAAACTGCAGCGCCAGGGCGACCTGGTGGCCGAGCTGTTCGCCGCCCGCGGCCTGTTCGCCACCTCGGCCTGACCTCCGCTCCGCCCGCTACAGCAGCTCCACCACCAGGGCCGAACCCATGCCGCCACCCGCGCACATGGCGATGCAATGGCGGCGCCGACCGCGATGCGGGCCAGTTGGAAGGCGTCGACGTCGACCAGCGAACCCTTGGGCGCCCGCCCGATCGGCGTCCGGGCGGCAGAGACGATCACCGCGTCGGTCAAGGGAGCCTCCTTGCGGAAAGCGGGCTTGGGACGTGTTCTCCTCGGCGGTCTTGCGGACGCACCGGGACGGCGCCCGGCACCGGCGTCTGTCACCGCCGCCGGCGAGGACGGCGTCGGGAAGCATGCGGTGTCCGGCGACGCCCCGGCCTCATCCGCACCCAGTTGCAGCCCCTGGACACCACCTGCCGCCTAGGCCGGCTGGACTTCACCGCCACCCCCGCCGACGCCGCAGAAGGCACCCTGGAACGGGCCGGGGAGCACGCGTCGATCGCCCTGGCCGCCGAGTCGGTGGGCGGCACCCAGCGCATCCTGGACCTGGCCATCGCGCACGCCCGCACCCGCGTGCAATAAGGCAAAGCCCTCCCAGAGTCTTTTCCATACTTCATCTCCCATGGCGGGATAGAAACGCTGTAGTCGAGATAGCCCCGGACGCCATCGAAGGCTCTGCTCCAAGAGCACAGATCGGCAAGGTTCCGATCCCACTGGCGCGCCGGGAAGACAGGCATGGCCGCAAACGGCCAGGGGCACCGGAACCGGCCAGCTCACGGTGCCCTCAGGCGGAAAGACGTCGCCCCGGGCCCGCCCCAGCCGTATCAGAAACCACCGGGGCCGGGCGGCGCACCGCAAGGACCGCCAGCTCATGATCGCTATCCTTGGCCGGGTCCATGCCTTCTCCAAAGACGAGGAAATGAGACAGTACCCCGACCGCATCGAATTCGACCCCACCCGAATACAGCGTCTTGCAGCGTTCTTTGTCCCGTTCCTGGTCGTTGTGGGCGGCGTGTCGCTGAAACTGTTCGTCCACCACGAAAATCTTCATTTCGCGCTGGCCCTCATGTTCCCCCCGCTCCTGGGCTTCACCATCGCGCTGGGGGAGACTGGATGCGGCCGCCGACCGCGCTCACCGCCACCGATATCCGGTTCTGTCCCCGGGATGCGCTCTTCCAGATCATCCCCCAGCGGCTCCCTTGGCCGGTGGTCTCTTACATTGAGGCCGGGCAGCGGGGCCGCCAGGCGTTCGTCGTGCTCTGCCTGCGGGACGGAAAGCGGGTTCGGCTGCGGCATCCGTCCGGGAGGGTCGGCGACCGCTGGTTCGAGGAGGCCCTCGCCGTCATGCGGCAGCGCCACATGGAGGCCTGCAACGGCGTGCTGCCGGCGGTGACCGGCGCGCCGATCGCGGAGCGACGGGTGCGGCTGTGGGTGAAGGCGGCGGCGGTCCTGCTGCCGGTCGCCGCTTTGGCGATGCACTTTTGGTGGCTTGACCGGCAGTCCGACCGTCACGACACGCCACCGGAGGTCGCCTCATGCGACTACCTGCCGAGGGACCTGGCCGCCCAGGCGGTCCCCGGAGGCCGCGAGGTCGGCTTCGGCATCGAGAGCCTGGCCTGCCGGTGGGGCACCGAGCGGCCATGGGAGCAAGGCACCTGGCTGGACATGTTCATCGGCACCTGGTCCGTCCACGAGGCCGAACGCTCCCATGAGGCCAGGAAGAAAGGCCATCCCCCGGGCAGTGTGCTGCACCCCCTGCCCGGGGCGAAGAAGAACGCCTACACCGTGGCCTGGCAGGACAGCTGGGGGTTCACCGCCCAGGGCCGGGCTCACGTCAAGGGCTACCTGGTGACGGTCGACCTGCACACCCGGCATGCGCCCTCGGCCGCCGTGGCCGAGCAGCAGGTCGCCGGCATCCTGCAGGCGATCGTGCGGAAATTGGAGAAGCGGGTATGAAAGCGACTCCCCGTGAACGCGTCTGGCTGACGCAGACCCTCCTGCTGACCGCGTGCCTGTGTCTGCTGTCTCTGCTGGCGCTCCCGGACCTGAGCTCACCCGAAGAAGAGGAGGAGTCGCCGCCCAGGCGCACGCCGCTGGTGGACCTGTGCGCCTGGTTCCCCTACCCCAAGGTCACCCGGCTGGTTCCCGATCCCCGGCCTCCCCGGCTGGAGCACTATTTCCCCGGTGTGCTCCAGTGCCGCTGGCTGAGCCGGAACGGCCGTGCCCGCTTGGAGATCAGCGCCGTCCGCCCCAACAGAGGGGACACTCTCGAAGAAGAGAGTCGTATCGCCCGGGACGCCTATAGCAGCCCGGGAGTGACCGGGAAGGTCTCCCCCGCCGGAATCGGCGAGGAGAGCATGATGGTCGTCGACACCGAGTCCGATACCCCGGCAGTGGGCATCAGCGCCCGCGACGGCCTGGTGAGCATCACGGTCCTCTACAAAGCCCCGCGCGAACCCGAACAGCTCATCGCCGGAGCCAAGGAGGCCGCCGTCGAACTCCTGCGCATCCTCCCCCATAAGGGGTACTAGGCGCCCCTGATCGCGTGGACGGGGGCGCCGTCCAGAGCCGAGCAACCCCCTGCAGCCATGGTCCGAAGGGCCATTCCCGTAGCCCGGCGGAAACCGGGACCGGTGTCCCTGGGCGGCGGGACGCGGACGAGATGAAGATCGTCACCGAGAAACCGGGGGACGATCATTTGATCACGGGGAGTCGACATGTTCGGCACGGGAACCCGTCTCGTCGTCGCGGGGGCGGTCGCCGCCACGAGCCTGGTGGGGGTCGCCGCGCCCGCCGAGGCCAAGGCCAAACGGTGCGTGCTCGGAACCTGGGTGCTGACGTCGTTCACGGCGGTGTCCAAGGGACCGGGGTACAAGCACACGATGGACGGCCTGGAGGGGACGGTACTTCGGATCAAAAAGAATTCGATCATGTACAACTTCACCGGCTCCAAGCGCGGTGACATCAGCGGAAAGGCGAACGGGCACCCCTACCAGATCTGGCATCTGCTGTCCGGCAAGCTCACCGTCAAGGCGAAGGTGACCGGGTCCACCAAGGGCAAGGTGAACGTGAAGCCCAGGACCGCCACCGGCGGGGCCACCCGCACGGAGATCTACATCGCCTCGGGCCAGAAGATCCGCACCGGCCCCTTCAACATGGTCAAGGAGCACAAGACGGGCACCTGGGAGGCGACCACTCCGTTCTACTCGTCCTACACCTGCAAGGGCAAGCGGCTCCGGATGGACTCCAAGACCGGCGCCAACGGAAGCTCCACCAAGGTCACCAGGATCTTCAAGCGCCTTTGACGGCGCGCTGAAGCCGTAGGCGAACCGCCGCAGGCCGGAAACGTCCCCCGGGCCTGCGGCGGTTTTCCGTCGGCCCGCCGCCTTCCTCAGCCGAGCTGTTCGACCACCAGGTCGGCGGCCGTGGCGGCGCCATCGGTGCGGACCCGTCCGGCCAGCGCCGCCGCCCGTTCGGCGGTTTCCGGGGCCAGTGCCGTCTCCAGCGCGGACGCCAGGGAGCGGGCGGTCGGCACCGGGCCGTCATGGGCCGCGC
>Ga0207874_1004266_pt1 | contig 10800 bp, 8 predicted proteins | sample HigsolmetaAR201D_FD_184833 | JGI IMG/M metagenome (GOLD analysis project Ga0207874, IMG submission 184833) | Ionic liquid and high solid enriched microbial communities from the Joint BioEnergy Institute, USA - AR20-1-D (SPAdes) (version 2) ... | reverse complement strand
CCCGCCCCTGCCGATGGATTCCGGTGATGACCGGCTGCGCCTCTTTCAAGCCGTGGCCCGCTTCCTCAACCAGCTGCCCCAGCCGGTGCTCTTGTGCATGGACGATCTGCAATGGGCGGACCCGCTCACCGTCAGCTTGCTCGAGTATTTGCTGCGCCAGCCGCCGGGGCAACTGCGCCTGGCAACCGTCGCCGCCGTCCGGGACGGGAGCGACTCCGAGGCGGTGCAGCGAACCATCAGCAGCCTGGCGCGCCTGGGCCGCCTGACCCGGGTCGCGCTCGGCCACCTCACGAAAGACGATACCGTCGCGCTGGTGCGGCATCTGTCCCCGCCGGGAGTCGCAGCTGACCCGGACCACGTCTATTCCCAAACCCAGGGCCACCCGTTGTATACGGTCGAACTGGTCGCCATGCTGCGCGACGGCGCCGGAGGGACGAACGACGTCCTTGTGCCGCCCACCATGCAAAACCTGGTACTCGACCGCCTCGAGCGCCTCGGCCAACCGGCCGCCGCCGTCGCGGACACGCTGGCCGTCTTTGGCCGGGAGGCGCGATTGGATCAGCTGGTCCGCATCACGCACCTTCCCGACGGAGAGGTAGTCGGCGCCCTCGGCAAGCTTGGCCAGGCGGGCGTCACGGCGGAAACCGCCGAAGGGCACGTCGGTTTCCGCCACGACGTCTTCCGGCAGGTGGTGCTGGAACGCATGCCGGCGACGCGCCGCACGTACCTGCACCGGCAGGCGTACGCCGCGCTCCTGGACGACCTGCCCGAGACGGCCGGCGGCAACGCCGAGACACCGTCGCAAGACGGGAACTTGCAGCTTTTGGCCAGCCTCGTCGCGCACGCCGTGGGCGGCCAGCTGTGGATACCGGCGCTGAGCTGGGCGCGCCGGGCCGCGGCCGTCGCCGAGCGGCTGTACGCGTTTGCAGCGGCGGTGGACTATCTAAACACGGCCCGGTACTGTCTCGCCCAGCTCCCGCCGTCCGACGCCCACCACCGGGAGCTTTTGGAGATCGAGGCGCTGCTGGTCAGACTCGACCGGCGATCGTCCCCGGAGGAGCGCGATCGGCGGCTGCGGGAGGCGGCTCGCCTCGCCCTCGAGACCGGTGCGGTGGCGTTTCTCCCCCGGATTCAAATGGCGCAGGTCGACTCCCTCATGCGTCAGGGCCGGTGCTTGGAAGCCGCTGAACTGCTCCAGCAGCTCGCGCCCCTCGCCTCGAGGGATCCGCGCCTCGCCTTGGCCTACCACGCCTGGCAAGGCGCCGTGCACGCCTTGACCGGCGACGTCCAATCGGCCATCCACCACTTCATCCAAGTGCGGGATGCGATGGGTAAGGAGGTCTTGAAACCGGGGACGTCCGTGAACGGCGGCTTGGCGGCGTGCTACGCCGCCGCCGGGCAGTTTGCGGACGCGGACGCGGCATTGGCCGCCATGAAGCAAGAGGAAGCGGCCCAAGGGTACCAGTCGCTCACCAGCAAGTACCTCAGCGTCGCCGCCACCGTCGAATACAGGCAACTGGCCCGAAGCCGCCAGCCTGGCGAGAAACGCCCTGATCGCGGCCCGGGATGCGGAGGACCACGCCAACGAGGCTATCTCCGCGCTATGGCTGGGAGCCGCCACCCTTGGGCACATGAGCGGGGCGCACCGGTGCCGCTCCCGCCTTGCCGCCCTCGACGTCCCGCCATCCCCCACCCACTAGCCGGCCATGAACGTCGCTTCGATGCCGGCATACGAGCAAAAAGGGCCTGGCCGGGGCGCAAACGGCGACTGCCCCGGCCAGGCCCTGGGGTCCGGCGACGCCTACGCCCGCGCCTCGGCTCGCCGCAGGTGTCGGCCCCACGTCCAGGCGATGGCGGTGATCATGACCCACGAGGTCAAGCACCAGATGCAGTACGCCCGCAGGACAAAGGTTTCCACGCCGGTCAGGTAGAGGGAAAACAAAGCCCCGGCCAGGGCCAGCATAAAGCCCACCTGCGACACCGGGGTCCCCGGGCGCCGCCACTCCCAGAGGAGCGAAACGGCCACGCCGCTGTACATGAGGGTGCCGAGCAGCGCCACGGGGATCCCAAACACCTCGGAATAGGCGCTCGAGTTGACGGTGACGCAGTCGCCCACCGGGCCGCAGATGAGGGACAGTGCCCCCACCTTGGCCCGCCAGAGATAGCCCGACAGCGCCGCACCGGCGGCGCTCAAAGCCGCGAGCCAAAGCGGCCAGCTTGGGCGCCCCGCCGGCTTAGCGGTTGGCTGCTGCGAGCGCCCGGTCGATGACACCAAACAAGTCCTCCCAAGTGGCCAGGTTGACGATCTGGCCGTTCACGATAAACGTCGGCGTTCCCAGCAGGCCCATGCGCACCGCCTGGTCGTGGGAAGCCCGGACATACTGCATGGACCGGTCGCTGTCCAGGCACGACGCGAACGAGCTGCCGTTGAGGCCGAGCTGCCGGGCGTAGTCGATCAGGTTGTCCCGGCTGTAGGTGCCGCGATTGCCCATCCCCTTCTTGGACATGAGCAGGTCCTGGTACGGCCAGAAAGCGCCTTGATCCATCGCGCAGTAGGCGGCCCGCGCGGCCAGCAGCGACTCGGGGCCGAGGATGGGGAAGAACCGGTACGTAAACGTCACCTTGCCTTCGGCCACATACTCATCCAAGAGCCGCTTGACCACCGTGTCCGAAGCCGTGTGGCAGTGCGGGCACTGAAAGTCGAAGTACTCCTCGACATGCACCGGCGCGCCGGGCGACCCGATGCGGGTGCCGTCGATCTCAAACTGCTCCCAGTAGGCGGCGGCCCGGATCAAATTCTCCGACTGCCGGCTGTTCCACCACCACTGCCCGGCTATGAGCAAAGCGACCAGCACGACCGCGCCGGCCCACACCCATCGCATCGATCCCGCACCACGCGACTTCGAACCCTTCCTTGACTTCTTGGCCATCGTCATCTCCTCGCAGCGGCGCCTAGGCCACTTTACTTTGTAAAGTAGGATTCGCCCGGCCCCACCGCAACTCCTGTTGGGCGACAGGCGGCGAATCCCCCAAACATCGCTCGCTTTACCAGGGCACGCTCTTCCGGAAGGCTCCGGCCGGCCCGGCGAAGAAATACTGGCGCGACCTTGCTCGGAAGGATGAAACCCGGTGCCCCTGGGCGGCACGGAAATCCTGATGGCGGGCGACGCCCCGCCCGATGACCGCGGCCTTTACATCCTCTGGCTCGAGCTGCCGCGGCCCGTGCGAATCCGGGTCGGCGCCTTGGGCGTCGTGGACATGCCGGCGGGCTTGTACGCATACGTCGGCACCGCCCAGCGCCGGCGCTCGGCCCGCATCGCCCGGCACCTCAAGGCGCACAAGCCGGTGCGCTGGCACATCGACTACGTGCGTCCCTACGCCCGGGTCGCCGCCGTCTCCCTCCTCGACGGCGACCGGAGCAAAGAATGCGTGCTGGCCCGGCGCGTCCGGGACGCCCTCGGCGCCCGTGTGGCCGTCCCCCGCTTCGGCGCCAGCGACTGCCGGTGCACCGGCCACCTGCTCCTCATTGGGGAAGCTGTAGCGTTTGACCGCGGCCTGCACGAAAAAGTTCATTCGGCCACCGCCGTGGACTAGCCGGAGTACAGAAGAAACGGTTACGTTCGCCGCCGAAGGATTCCCCGGGTTTGATCGGCAATACCATCACGGCGGACCGGAGTCATACTACAACCAGCATCGTGTCCATTCGGCACGCTGCACCGAGCCCGAGCAGCAAAGCGAAAGGGGCAACACCATGCCGACCGTCAACCACACTGTCAGTGTGCAGCGGCCGCTGTCGCACACGTGGGACTTCGTCAAGGAAACCGGCAACTGGGCGACCCTCTTGCCGGGCTACCAGAGCTATGAGAAGATCGACGACCGCACCTTCCGCTGGAAGATGAAGGCGGACATCGGCATGTTTTCCCGGGTCATCACGCTGCGGGTCGATATCGTCGAGTGGGACGAAGGAAGACACGTCCGGTTTCTGCTGCAAGGAGAAGATGAGGGAGTCAAGGGCGAAGGCTCCCTGGACATCGCCGCCTCCGGCGAAAACGAAACGGCGCTGCGCGTCGAGCTGGGCTTGGAGAGTACGGGCACCTTCGCGTCCATCGTCAACGCTTTTCTGGACAAGGTGCTCGCCGGCTGGGTGCAGCAGTTCGCCGAGGGCCTCAAGGCCAAGGTGGAGAGCGCTTGAGTTCCCCCGCGCCGTGAAGCCGGGGTGCGGCAGCTCCTCCGATCGCCCGATACGGGCGGGGCGCAACGGCTAACTGGAAAGGTCCGCCGGTGCAGCGCGGACGATCCCGGGAACCCGATCAAAGGCCTGATCGGCCGAAACAAGGTACGCGACGCCTTCGTCCGCCATCTGAAGCGCAATGAGAGAGTCATTGGTGAGCAAGCCGTATCGCTGCCGAAACTCGAGACTGCGAAGAACGAAGTCCCGGGGCAAGTCCAGCACGGCCACGTGGTAAGGTTTCCGTTCGTGTTGCGACTACGGCGCGGGCGAGAGCCGGTTGAGCTGCTCCTCCTGGGCGGTGCGCAGCAGCTCGTACAGCAGCGACTCGACTTCCAGCAGTTCCCAATCCGTCAGTTGCCGCGGGTCCTGCTGCAACCGGTCGATCAGCTGCAAAGCCCGGTTGGAGCCGGTCGCCGCTCCCGCCGCCTGGCTCCCAGCACCGCCGGCCGGTCGCCCGCCCGCCGCACCGCTCGTCCCGCCGGGCTGCGGATCGGCCGGCCGCGGCGTGCGGGCGGCAGGTTCGTCCGTGAACCCGCCCGGGAAGTCCTGCGGTGCCGCCGTCCCCGCCGGCGCGGCGCCAGGCTGAGCCGCCGGCGCAGGCCCGGCATCGCCCGGTGCGTCGCCCTGCAAGAGGGAAACCGACCGCCGCACGGCCAGCCGGTAGCTGCCTTCCTCGATGGGGTCAAGGGGGCTGACCTGAAGGACGTAGAGCCCGCTGTAATCAAACGTGAAATCGAAGGACGCCGCCGCGCCTTCGCCGGCGGCTTCCCAGACCACCTGCCAGCCGTCGTTGCCGATAAGCAGGTAGTAGGCGTCAAACCCGCCCGGCTCCACGTGGACGGCGACGGTTTCACCCTCGGTGCCCTCGAGGAGGTAAAGGTCGTAGTAGACGCCGTCATCGTCCACCGGGCTTTCCGGCGTAAAGACGCCCGTTACGACCTCTCCCGGCCGGATGACGGGCAAGTCGGGCAGCTCCACGACCCGCAGCTCGTACTCGCCGGTTTCATCGCGAAGACTTGACGTGACAAACACGCCGTAGCGGCCCGTGTACGGCAACGTCAGCACAACGCGGCTGTCTGTGCCTTCGGCCGAGTCGTCGTCCTCGGCCAAGAGACCCCCGTCCTCGTCGAACACGAAGAGGCGGGTGTCAAAGTCCTGGGACCGGGCGCGGATGACGACGGTCTGCCCGGCGGAGCCTTGGACGGCTGCCATGTCGATGTACCGGCCCGATTCGTAAACGCTTCCCTGGCCCAAGTACCCGGTGGCGACGTCGCCGGGCTCGAGCAGGGGGAGTTCATCGATGCTGGCGGGAGGGGCCGCACCCTGTCCGGACGCCGCCCGGCGGGGCATGTCGACGTCCCCGTAAACCCGCGTCCACGTGCGCTCAAAGCCGTTCCACTGCGCCATCGTGCCGGCCAGCTCTCGCGAGAGCGGCTCCTCCGTCTCGGCGATGACGGTTTCCGTAAGGGCTTGCGCGCTCACGACCACCATGGCCGGAAAATCGCCCGGGATCAGCCAGACCTCCGACTCGACGATGGTGCCGAACTCGACGTCCGCGTACACTTCGCCCAGGACGGCCTGCCGCTCGCTGCGGGTGCCGGTCGACCGCTCGATGAAGTGGGCCGCCCGGACTCCGGCCCCGGGGACGTCCTCCCAGCCGATGAACCGGCCCGTCAGGGGCTCGACGGTGTCGAGATCCGCGGTGAACCCGGCAAGCAGCAGGCGGTCGGGCGAGCCCTGCCACTGGAAACCGGGGGTAACGGCCCGGCGAGGCAGCTCGCCCGCGGGCGTGTAGGTCCAGCTGGCCAGCCACTCGGGCGTGATCAGCGATTGGTAGAAGCCGTACGCGGACGGCGACTTGTTGGAGAACATCTGCTGCGCCCGCCCGTCCGCCAGCGTGTAGGTGACCTCCAGCGGGTCATCCCATTGCGCCGTTCCGGTTTCCGGGTCGAGGAGCATGGCCTCAGCCAGCACGATCGGGGCGCCCGTAACGGGGTTTGGGGACTGCATCGTATACCGGACCCAGAGAGCGAACGTCTCGTCCATGTCCATCCCCATGCCGGCGTAGGCGCCCGTCGCCTCCAGCATGCCCACCGCCGCGACGTTGACCAGTACGTAGACGGCCGTCGCGCCGGCCGGCGGGACGATGGCGGGCTCCAGCAGGAAGCTCTGCTCGGCGGCCGGCTGCGGGCGGCGGATGACCTGCGGGCCGCTGCCTTGCGCGAAGGCCGCGGCGGGCCCAGCGGCAGCCACCAGTGCAGCCGCCACGACGAAACACAACACGGAAGTCCACGTTCTTCTCATGGCGATCCCCTATCGCCCCGCCGGCGGACCGCACCCTTCCGCTAGAGGAGCAAGAAGTCAAAAACGAGTAAGGAACATTCCCGCCCGCCGGGTCGTATCCTGCCGGACCGCCTGGCTTTTTCGGCAGCATCCGGGTACGCATGCAGGAACAGGAAACGTGCGGGCGAATTGTCCCCTCGAGGATCGCCCGGCTGGTCGGGCCAAGCTCTTCCCAACCCTACCCGCCCGCGGTTTTGCTTCACCGTCTCACCGTTTCGACCGTACGACCTTTCCGGTTGTCTGCAAACCGATACAGGTTGATTCACAAGTCGAGAGGGGCGTTCATCTGTGGGAAAGCAGCTTCTTGGCGGCGACGGCGCCGTGTCCGGTGGGCGCGCGCCCGCGCCGCGGCGATCCGGCGCCGGGGCTAGGCTGGCGGCCACGTCCGTCGTGCTGTTGCTTTTGGCGGCGAGCCTCGCCTACGCGCAGTTTGGAGTCGGCACAGGGCAGCAGTGGACGGCGTTTGACGATCCGCAGGGCCGCTTTTCGCTGCGGGTGCCGCCGGACTGGACATTCCAGGCGGACCAGAGCAGCGACAGCGTATTTGTCTTTTACGGCCCCGGCAACTACGACGTGTTTTACCTGCAGTTCATCCATCCGGCCACGCCGTCCGGGACTCTCGCGGCGGAAGCAGCGGCGAACCTGGACCTTTTGCGGGGGCCCAGCGGCGTACCGGGCTTTCAGCTCGTCAGCGCGCCGGGCGCGGGGGTCCTTGCAGGCAAGGAAGCCAGCTTCTTTGTTTACAGCTTTACCGCCGAAGGCGTGAACCTGGTGGAAGGCCGGGGGCTTGTTCCCTTTGAGGACCAAATCCTCGTCCTCGCCTTCTCCGATAAGGCAAGCCGTTTCAACGGCCAGGTGGCGACCTTTAACGCGGTGATGGAGTCCCTGTCGCTCCAGGAAACCGCCCGCTCCGCCCAGTCCGGCTTCGGCTTCGGCGTCGGCGCCGGCGGGCAGCAGGGCGCTTCGGCCGCGGCCGGTACCGTGCCCACCCTTCCCGTGACCAGCCCGTCGGCGCCGCCCACCTTCCCGACCGCGCCGGGCGCGGCGGGCACCACGTACACGAGCCCCGGCGGCTACTACCGGTTCACGGTGCCCCAGGGATGGGAGCTGTGGGAGGAGCAGTCCACCGCCCGCGGCGACGCCATCGAGCCGTACCACGGCGTCGTGCCCTTTGGCCCCCGGTCCACGGTCAAGAGCCTTTTCCTTTGGGACTACTTCGATGAGTGGACGCAGCGGGGAAGCCAGTACGAGATTCTCATGGTCGTCTTCGACAACGTGCCTGTCACGCTCCAGGAAGCGCTCGAGGCCGTCAAGGACAACGTGATGGGCGAGTACGCCTTCGTCTACACGGTTTCCACCAACCGGACGCGCATCGGCGGGCAAGCCGGCGTCGCCGCGGACATCGTGGTGCGGCCCAACTACACCGAGCCGTGGACCATGTTCGACCAGTGGTACAAGACGGTCACGTTCTACGCCCTCAAGCCGGCGAGCACGCTTTTCCTGTGGGTCATCCCCAAGGAAATTGAGAACCACCCTGACGTGGCGGCGGCCATGGAGAGCTTCCAGTGGCTCGGGCGTTGACCGCCGGGCGGGCCGAGCCCACCCCGGGCTTCCCTCGCACGAGACGCTTCCTCCGCATGAGGAGCTCCCTCTTCTGTCTGGTCTTTGCCGCGCTGGTCTTGGGCGTTGTCCTGAGCGGGCTTTTGCCCGTTCCCGCCGGGGCGCGCCCTATCATCCGCGGCCAGGGCGGCGCGGGTGGAGCGGGGGCCCCGGGTGCGGGATCGGCGGCGCCGGCGTTCGGTCCGGCCGCTGCCGGTGCGCTATTGCCCTTCGCGGAAGCTAGCCCCGTTGAAGCCGCCGTGCTCGAATTTTCGGCCCCGCTGGCGGCCGACGGCGCCGGGAACCTGCTCACCATCGTCCCGGCGGGCGATGGATATGCCATCCTCCGGCGGGTGCCGGCCGCTCTCGGCACCGGGGAGCTCGCCTGGGAAATCGTCTACCGCCGCAAGGGCGTCCGGGCGGCGGCCATTGCCGTCGGTCCCGGCGGCACCATCTGCACCGGCTGGAGCGGCGGGCTGGAATGCATCGACCCCCACGGCCACGTGGCGCAGTTTGAGGACGAACTGCTCATCGGCACCATCGCCGTGACGGTCGCCACCGACGGCTACGTGTGGGCCCTGCGCAGCACCAGCGGCGGCACCACCGACCTGCAGCTGGTGCGGGTTGATCCGGGACTTTCGCTCGCGAACAGGGTGCTCACCCTGCGCAACACAGTGCAAGGGTTTCCCGGCAACGGCCTTGCCGCGGGGCCAAGCGGCAGCGTGCTGCTGCCCGTGATCGAAAACGACATCCACCGGGTGCTGCGGGTCGAACCGACCGGGCAGTTTGCCCGCTTGCGGGACTTTTTCCGGCTCGGCGGCGGGATCGCCGTCGATTACACCGGGGCCGTTTTTGTCCCCGGCGTCAAGCGGCCCCAGTCCGCGCAGGAACAGCGCAACCCTCAGGACGTGCTGTTCGTGTACGGCGAAGGCATCAGCACCGAGTTCGCGGCCCGGTTTCCGCTCCAGCCCGGCGGTGCCGTCTTTAGCGGCCACATGGCGCTCGGGGGCGACGGGACGCTGCACCTGACGCGGCGGCAGCAGGTGCTCATCGGCGGTGTGCCCCAGGAGAGGTACGTTTTGTGGCAGGTGCCGGTGGGCCGCGCCGGCATGACCGCCAAAAGCCCCGTCATCGACTTCCGCATCCCGTTCCTGGAAACCGTCGCCAACCCCCGCTTCGACGACTCGGCTTATGCGGGTCCCGTAATGGTGACCCGCGGGGAACTGCTGGCGCTTTCGGGCTTGAACTTTGAAGGCAAGCAGGGCCAGCGGCGGGTGCTGGTGGATGGCCAGCCGGTACCGGTTCAGCTGTGGTCGGACGACGCCGTCTTTGTGCGGATCCCGTTCACGGCGCCGGCGGGTCCGGTCCTGGTGCAGGTGGCCATCGACGACGTGGTGTCCAACGTCGAGGCGTTTGAGATCAAGACCCCGGAGGTGCCCGGGTGGTTTCAGGTGGGGTCGCCCGCGGACGCGGCCGCCCTCAGCCGGCTGGCCGATACGATCCGGGGCTACACGGGCGTAATCGTGATCGACGGGGTGACGGACGCGGGTGAGCCGGTTCGCCTGGAGACGTCCATGATAACGCCGGGCTTGTTTCACACCCGCCTTCCCAACGGCCAGTACACGGCCGAGTTTTCCTCGGCGTACCTGATCGCGGACATCGATTACGGGCCCGGGTTCATCGTGACGAGCTCCTTCAACGCCGTCGTCGTGCCGCGGCAGGAGATCGCTTTCCGCATTACCGACATCAGCCCGATCTTTGTGTGGCGCCCGGTCTTGATGGGCCCGCCGCCGGAGGCTGACCCGTCGGACGAGCAGGAAGGGCAGTAACCGGCAAGAGACCGGAAACCGGGGGAGCCGGCGGCGAGGACCGCTCGGGATCGGCGGCGGGGGTGTCGCAGCATGCGCATGCAGCATGGATGGGGCAAATGCGGCGAACGGATGAGGACCGCCGTCCTCTGGTTGCTGGTGGTGGTCGCCATAGCGGGAGCGCTGGCGCCCGCGGCGTCAGCGCAAGATTTCTTCGCGGACCTGCTGACCGGCGTCGAGGTCATGATCGGCGAGTCGGTCGCGCAAAACGTCATCGCCGAATACGGGCCGCCGGTACGCCTCGCCCCCGCTTACCAGCAGTGGGTGGACGCCATTTTTCAGGCGGTGGCCTCCCAGGCCAGCCGCAAGGAGATTACCTACACCCTCCAGATCCTGGACAGTCCCGTCGTCAACGCTTTTGCCGCGCCGGGCGGGTACCTTTTCGTCACCACCGGGCTCCTGGCCCACGTCGGCGGTGACGCCGACGCCCTGGCCAACGTTCTCGGGCACGAGATCGCCCACGTCGAGCACAAGCACGGCATGAACACCATCGGCCGCCAGCTGGGCGTCGGGCTCCTGCTCCAGCTGCTCTTTGGCAACAGCGACGAAACCTGGCAGACCATCGCCGTCATCGCGGCGGAACTGACCAGCCTCGGCTGGAGCCGGGACCAAGAGCACGAGTCCGACGACCTCGGCCAGCGGCTCGCGGCCGCCGCGGGCTTTGACCCCATGGGCATGGTCCGCTTCTTTGGCGTGCTCCAACAACTGCAAGGCGATGAGGTGCCGTTCCTGGAGTTTTTGAGCACTCACCCGCTGACG
>Ga0207874_1004257_pt1 | contig 10830 bp, 10 predicted proteins | sample HigsolmetaAR201D_FD_184833 | JGI IMG/M metagenome (GOLD analysis project Ga0207874, IMG submission 184833) | Ionic liquid and high solid enriched microbial communities from the Joint BioEnergy Institute, USA - AR20-1-D (SPAdes) (version 2) ... | reverse complement strand
GCGCCTCGATCGAAGGTGGAGGCGACCAGGGCGCGCGGTGCAAACATCCTGACGTACGACCGGTTCCGCGAGGATCGTGAGGCGATCGGACGCCGGGTCGCCGAGGAAACCGGAGCGGAGCTCGTTCCGCCGTTCGATCATCCGTGGATTATCGCGGGAGCAGGCACGGCTGCTTTGGAGTTGCTGGAGGAACAGCCGGACCTTAATGCGATCGTCGTTTGCATTGGCGGCGGCGGCCTCATTTCCGGGAGTGCAATCGCGGCAAAAGCTCATAATCCGGGAATTCGGATCTTCGGGGTGGAGCCGGCCGACGCGAATGACACGTACCTCTCTCTTCGCACTGGGGATCGCGTCGAAATTCCTGCGCCGGCCACGATTGCAGACGGGCTGCGATCGCCTAAGCCCGGCGCAGTCACCTTCCCGATCGTGCAGCGGCTGGTCGAGGATGTCGTGCTGGTGACGGACGACGAGATCCGGGCTGCAATGAAGTTTCTCATAATGCGCCTCAAGATCGTCGTTGAGCCCAGCGGCGCGGTTGCGGCCGCAGCCTTGCTGTTCCGGAAGCTCCCGGCTGGCATTCGCTCAGCTGGCGCGATTCTTTCCGGCGGAAATGTCGATTACGAAGTTCTGACGAGTCTGTGAGCAACGGAGAGCGAGGTTCCGCCCTCGCCCTACGGCGTTGTCACTTGGAACGCGCCATCCCACACAACTTCCTCGGGAATCTCCTGAGCACTTCGTAAGAACGCGCAGTAGGATGCGGTGACACGAGTTCGGGCCGGAATCCATCGGAAGCTCGGAACGCCAAACAGCGAGCCGCGCTCGATCATCTGACGCCGTGTCTCCGGCATCGGCGAGACGCCGAACTCCATTCCCCGGGTAATCGTACAGCCGTTCCATGGAGCGCTGTCGCGGCTTCGATTCTCCTCCCAGATACCTAGCCAGGGGAAATCATTCCGCTTCCAGACATAGCCGAAGAGGAGTCGGCTAGAGGGCGACCACGCCGTAAAGAACGAGTGGTCGCGGTTCAGATCCATAAGGTGGGCGGTATATCCGCCGGAGACAGCATAGTCTGGGTAGACGCGCAAATCCACGGTGCCGCCGTCCTTGTGGGGAACATGAGGCCATTGGAAGTCCGCACCTGGTTTCATGTAGCCTTTCCCCCCTGCGAAGTCTGTCTCGTACACCCTGGATTGCGTCACCGAGGCCCGAAACTGGGTCGATCCGGGCTCGATAAACGGCGGCCCGAGGGTTACGTGCTGCGTCCATGCGATGGGGCGGTCGTCGCGGCTCAAGTTCTCGACTTTTTCCGAGATGAACACGACGTCGTCAGAGAGCTCGATCCGGCGTTCCAGGAGCAACTGCGGCGTAGGCAATTCCACGCAGGCGGTGAGGCAAGCTCCTGCAGCCTCGATCCGGTAGGGCAGGATGGAAGCCTCGCCGTGAACTGTCATTCCTGCCGCAGCTTCTTCCTCTGATGGAGGGCCGAAGAGGTCCAGGCAGAGGTTGTGGCCCATAATTCCCGCCAGCAGCTTGCTCTCCGCGTTCTGGCCGTATTCCGGATGCTTCTGCGGATCGTATGCGGATGGCTCGATCGAGGGCCAGGGCGGCGTCCAGAGAGGATTCACGCCCGTTGCCTTATGGCGTATCTCCGCAATGTGTCCGCCTTCAACAAGAACAGTCAGCTGCAGCTGCTCATTCTCAATCTGTACGGCTTTACGGTTGCGATATGTTATGTGGGCCATGGCTTCGTTAGCATAAATCGAAGGAAGGTCCGAATGCACGTCCTCGCGCTTCTACTGCTCGCCGCCCCGTTCTGGGAGGTCAAGGCCCCGGAGCAGTGGACCGCCGCGGAGCTCGAGAGTCTGTTAACGGATTCGCCTTGGGCCCAGATGGCGGACGCGGGCCGCCACACTCCAAACTCACCGCCTGTACGGGTCTATATCGCCTCGGCAAAGCCGATTCGGCTCGCGGAGCATCAGGTGCGTATTCGCACGCGATCCTCCAGGGAGCGTACCGAAAGCTTGCTCGAACAGGAGTACCGCGAGTTTGTTGAGCAGAACGAGGGCAAGCACATCATCGTCGCAGTCCAGGTAAACAGCCCGCATGCGCTGGACGACGCGGAAGAGTCGCGGCGGATGGAGCAGGAGACGGTCCTGAAGATCGGCAAGAGGAAGTACAAAATGACGGGCCACTTCCCGCCTTCGGCTCTCGATCCTTACGTGCGGATTGTTTTCCCCCGGGACATCCGGCCCGAGGACAGGAAGATGGAATTGCAGATCTACGTGCCGTCCCTTCCGTCGCCGTATAGGGAGGTGGAGTTCTCGCTTAGGGAGATGCTCTACAAGGGGGAAAGGGAATTATAGGTAGTGGGCCGGCGGGCGCCGGCCCAAAACGATTGGTTAGGCGCGTTTGCTTTTCGAGCTCCCTTTCTCTTTCTGCGGTGTGCGGCCCATCTTTTCGATTTCGTTGAAGTAAACCCGGCGGCCTTCGTCCAGCGCCAGATTGGAGAGAATGACGGCGATGGAGTCCTGGAGGCCGACTTCGAGGTTTGCCTTCGGCGTCTTCAGTTCCCGGCAATCGTTGAAGAAGCTTTCGAGCTCCGTATCAACCGGGTTTACGTCCTCTTCGGGAACCATAATTCCTTTCGAATAGAGCCACCGGCGGGCGAACTTCATCTCCTTCTCAACAAAGGACTCGTTCCCGGTGACCTGGTCCCGGTCGAGGAGGATGGGCAGCGCCTGTCCAGGCTTCGCGGCTTTCATCGTGGCGCCGGCCACCCACTTCTCGTTCTTTTTCTTCTCTTCCACCTTGGGCGGGTTGGGCTCCTGGAACCAGAGGCCGGTGGGTAACGCCTCGTCGAACCCCACCGTGATATGGATCGCGCCCTCGGTGCCCATGATCAGTTCGCCCATCTCCGTGCGCTGGCCATTCAGCAGCGGCAGGTGTGAATTGGTCGGGATCGACGTGTAGACCATGCGGCGCCCTTTGGGATAGCGGAAGATCAACTGGATCTGGTCGTAGACGTCGCGCCCGTCCTTCATGAAATCGAGAGAGCCGTCGCCGATAACGGACTCCGGTGTCATGCCCAGCATCCAGTCCGCAACGTCGATCTGGTGCGACGCCAGCTCCGCCACGAGCCCGCCCGAATATTCGCGGAAGAGCCGCCAGTTCGCCAGTCTGGGTTGATCGGGCTTCATCTTCCAGCCCGGATTGCGGTGCCACTGGGCGTGAACATGAGTAACTTCGCCCAGCATACCCTTCTCGATCATCTGCCGTGCCGCCTGATACATCTTGCTGTAGCGGCGCTGCAGTCCCACCTGGATAATCTGTTTGGGGTGCTGCTCAGCGAGGGCCCGCAGTTCGTGAACTTCTTCCGGTTTAAATACCAGGCTCTTCTCGCAGAAGACGTGCTTGCCTGCCAGGAGCGCATCCTTGGTGACGGGGAAGTGCGCGAACAGCGGAACCACAACGAAGACCGCGTCAATATCCTTCTGCGACAGGAGCTCCCGATAGTCCTTGTACTGTCTGGGGTTGTTGCCGATCGTCTCGGCGCCGCGCGACAAGGCTACATCGTTGATATCGCAGATCGCAACGCAACGGCCGCCGTCGATGCCCTTCAAGTGCTTCAGGAGATATGAGCCGCGACTGCCCGTGCCGATCATTCCATATTGCACCTGGTTGTTCGCTGCTTTTACTTTCTGGATCGCCGGGGCTCCCTGCAATTGCGACGCCGCAGTCATCGCAGTCACCGCACCGGCCATTTTGACAACCTCACGGCGGGTCAGATCGTTGGTTTCGGCCATGGAAAGTTCCTCTCTCAGAAGGATATTCGGGCTAACTAAGACCACAGTCTATCCCGCTTGAAACCGGTCTGCAATTGCCCGGTGTCCGGGACCTTTCCCGGTCAGGAACAGCTCTGTCAGTAACCCTTCCCCCTGATTGTATCTCCGCCGGTCAACTGCCGGATTGAGTAACTTCAGGCGGCATTGGCAGGAGCCGCTAGGGAGCCCGGCTTCTGTCCCGAATCGGCGACTCGCAGGATCAGCCCGCTGTTGTCTTGCGCGGCTTCGACGATGACGGTCGCTCCCGGAGCGATCTTCCCGGCTGTGACCATCGAGGCCAGGGGCTGCATCAGGTGACGATGGATCGCACGTTTGAGATGCCGGGCGCCGTACTCTTTGCTCGTACCCAGGTTCAGGAGTACCGCGCGGCCTTCCGGCGTCACTTCCAGTTCGAAGGCATGCGGACCTAGCCGGTTCGCGATGTGCCGCCTCAGATCCTGCAGGTGAAGATCCAGGATGGCCGAAAGGGCCTCCTCGGATAACGGGTGGTAGGTGAGTGTGAGGTCGATGCGGTTCAGGAACTCGGGTGAAAAGCGCCTCTTCACCGCTGCCAGAGCAATGCTCTCGAGCCGCTGCTTCTGCCGTTCCGCCGCAGACTCCGGCACAAAGCGTCCAAACCCGACTCCCTGGCGCAATTCCCTCTGCATCCCTTGCGCGCCGAGGTTGCTCGTTAGAAAGATCAGCGAGTTTTCGAAATTGACCGTCGTGTTGTCGCCTAACCTGAGGATTCCGCGGTCCAGCACCCCGAGGAGGAGACGATTCAAAGAAGGCGCGGCCTTCTCAATTTCGTCGAACAGTACGATCGATAGCCCGCAGCGATCGGTCACCACGGAGTTCAGCTTTTGCTGCGTGAGCATCGGTTGAGTTTCGCGGTGGCCGAGGTAGCCGGGAGGGGCGCCAATCAGCTTGGCCACCTCGTGGTCCATCTGGAACTCGCCGCAATCGATCCGCAGGAGCGACCGCTCGCTGCCGTGTAGCGCGCTCGCCAGCGCCTCCACGGTTCTTGTTTTGCCAGTGCCGGTGGGGCCCAGCAGAAGGAATACCCCCGCGGGCCTCCCCTCGGGCGCGAGCCCTGCCTGATACATGGAGACGTAGGGGACGATCGCTTCGATCGCGGACTGCTGCCCGATCACTTTGCCCGCTATCAGCTTCGTAAGGCTATCCGCCGCCTCCGGCGGCGACTTCCGGGTGCGGATCGGAATGGCGTTTCGCATGAGAGTCCTTTCGGCTGAGATTATAGGAATCCCACCGGAAGGCCCCGGAAGAGACAGCCCGACGTATGTGCCGGCCGTCTCCCTTGAAGCTTGTAAACTGTTGATTATACGGGCGTAGCTTCTGCCGGCCGCCAAGGAATATTTTTCTCCGGAAAGCGTGATCCGCCTGGAAACGACAAAGACGGGATCCCTTACGATCCGGTGGCGAAAGCGACCGGACGACGTGGAAGGATATGGCGCAGCGCTTAAAAACCCGGCTGAAGGCAGGTTTGGAAGAGCGAAAGATTACTTGTGCCTGTAAGTAATTCGGCCCTTGGTCAGATCGTAAGGCGACATCTCCAGAGTCACCCGATCGCCCGCAAGAACCCGAATCCGGTTCCGCCGCAGTTTGCCCGCAAGGTGTGCGAGCACGATCCGATCCTGATCCAACTGGACGCTAAATAACCCGCTCGGGAACTTTTCAACCACCGTTCCCGTGACTTCAATGCTATCTTCCTTGCTCATTGTCCTCCTTCTATCAGTTTTCGTATGCCCCCGCCGCCGAGAGGCGGAGCATTAACCCATACTAAGTATATCTCGGGAATGTCCGCAAAACATTGCTTTTCTTAGACTCACAGACGCTGGTCCTGCCCGCTGGCGGGCGGAGTACAATCAGGTTGCAGTCTAATGGCCGGCCGTACTCCACGACTCCTCGATGAAGCAGGCTTGCGCGCTTACGCTCTCCGCATTCTCGGCGCCCGGGCGCACTCGGCGGGCGAGCTGCGCGATAAGCTGCAGAAGCGAGCATCTCGTGCTTCTGACGTGGACGCTGTTGTCCGACAGTTGAAGGAGTACGGGTATCTGAATGACGAACAATTCGCTGAAACCTTTGCCTATGCGCGCCGCACGAGCGACGGATTGGGGAAGGCGAGAGTCCTCCGCGACCTTCGCCAAAGACGTGTTGCGCCCTCCGTTGCCCGGAAGGCCGTAGACCAAGCCTTCGAGGGCATTGACGAACTGAGCCTGATCGAGGACTACCTGGCTCGCAAATATCGGAACGTGGATCTGTCTCAACTGCTCCAGACGCCGGCGAAACTCGCTTCGGTCTATCGCCGCCTCCGCCATGCTGGATATAGCTCCGGTTCTTCCATCCGCGTGCTAAAGCGCTACGCTTCTCAGGCGGAACAGCTTGACTCGCTCGAAGATGGCCTTTCAGAAGACGAGGATTCCTAAAAACGTGAGATTTTCCGGGCGCGAAGGAAGGAGGAAACAGCGAATCCGGCCATTACGAGGGCGAAGAAACCAGCCATGATGAGACGGAAGACGTCCTGCCCCTCGCCATCGTACTCCCGAATTCCCCGGTAGATCGACGGAACGGTCGAAACGGACAGCGCGAGAAATACGAAGCCTACTATTTCATTCCACAACACACGGACCGGCCGGAGGATTCCCGGCAGCACGTGCTGCAGAAACTTGCGACCAATAGCAAGCATACGGTTTCTACTATGGTAGCAAATGCAGGCGGGCAAACTCCGCGCAAGCGGCCTTATGTTCGTGCTGCTTTTGGCCGATGTTAACCCTGGGCGAACGGTCCCCCGATTTGACCGTGATTACGGGGATGAGGTGGTATGCTGAAAGTAGCCCAAGGAAAGGGGCGTACATACTTTGGACGACCGACTCAAGGAGCTGATGCAAGAGTTAGGAAATGCGATCAATGAATCGCTTTCCGATTCTGAGCGGATCGCCGCGGCAATCGGGGAGATCAAGCGGGCCGGTTACGACGTCTTCCTCGTGCTGGAAGCCACTATCGGTTTCAACAAGAGAGACGAAACTGACGAAGAAGAAGTAGAGATCGGCGAGATTGAACCGCCGGAAGAAGAGGAAGAACGCCGGCCGACCGGGAGGCGGAAGTGGGAGTCCGGCAAAGTGAAATGGACTTCTCAGGATCACAAGTTCCTTCGCGCTCTGAAGATCGCGATTGATGATGATCAGCGGTAGAAGTCCAAGTTCTAGCGGACCAATTCCGTGTAGAGAGATGATGTTCTCTCAATAGCAGCAGACCACGGAAACTGTTCGGCGCGGTGAAGGCCACGGCGAATCAGGTCTGCTCTCAGGACGGGATCCTCCACGATTCGCAACATTGCCATGCCAATTTCCTCCGTGTCCTCGGGATCGACAAGGAGGGCGGCATCGGCGCACACCTCGGGTAGGGCAGAACGGTTTGACGCAACAACCGGAACACCCCAAGCCATCGCTTCCAGCACCGGCATTCCGAAGCCCTCGTCAAGAGAAGGAAACGCGAGCATGCCAGCGCGGGCATAGAGATTACGCAAGGTGCTGGCGGTGATGTACCCCAAGATCGAGATCCGGTCCCGCGCCGGGCTTTTTTGAATTGCTTCCTCGATTTCCTCGTATCCATAACCGGCAGAGCCAGCCAGAACCAGCCGCCACGGCGCGGGCAACCGTTCGAAAGCGGCTACGAGTCTTTTCACGTTCTTGCGTTTTTGAATCGCTCCCACATGCAGTACGAATGTCTCGCGGACGAACGCTTCGCGTTCCTTCGGATCCGGCAGATGCACTCCATGGGGAATCACGCGGATGCGAGCTCTTTCCACGCCCAGCAGAGCCTCCACTTGAGAAGCGGTGAAGGCAGAAACCGTAGCGATCAGGTCGGACCGCTGCGCTGCGTCCTGAGCCTGTTGCGTGAAGCGGCGGCGGAATTCCGGCGTCGAATATTCCCCGGTGATCACGAAGAGATCATGAAAGGTTGTGACGGTGCGCCGGAAGCGCAGTCTCGGCAGACGCTGGTTCAATCCATGGAAGAGATCGACTCTGCCCGGCGGAAGGAAGTCCGTCAGGAGGCGGCGGCGGGCGTTTGACGGGAGCTGCTCCCTAAGGGAACGCAGGATGCGATGCGGACGGTAGCAGAAGAATAAGCGGTCGTTGGCGCGCGCAGAGCCCAATCCCCAAAGAATCTCGCGGCAGTATACGCCAACTCCCGATAAGTTTCTTCCCACGCTATAAGTGGCGTCAAGCGCAATCTTCAAAGGCAACTACTCGAGTACGAAGTGCTTCCCGCTTCTCAGCGAGTGGGAGGCGTCCCGCCCATTCTCGCATAGCATCCTCTCGGCCATCTCCACCAGGTCCTCGATGGCCGGGTATCGCCCGTTGCCGGCGAGCAATGAGGCGCTTCTCACCGTGAGCGGGCAATGGCGCGAAGCACGGGCATTGTGCTGTTCCAAGTGGCGTCGAAATCTCTGATCGAGCGCGCCGGCATTCGCTTCATTCACGGTGGCGGCTGCAAATCGCTCCCCATGCAAACGTCCGAGAATAGCGACTTCGTCAAAGCTCTTCCGCAGCACCTCCGCTGTCCGCATAATCGCCAGGTCACGTTGGTCGCGGCTCAGATCGTCGCTTGATTCTTCCGCTGTGTCGATCCCGCTTTCGACAACTTCGAAGAGGAGCAGCGCAAAGGGCAGCTTCAGGCGCACAGCCAGGGCCAGGTTTTGCGAGGCGAGCGTAAGAAAGCCAGTGCGGTTGTAGAGGTCCGTGAGATCGTCGCGAAAGGCGAGTCCGCGGAGGGTTTCTCGAAGACGCTGGCGCTCGATCGCTCGCCTTAGGATACGCGCGAGCGGTATCGAGTCAATCGCGGACTTCAGCAGGTAGTCCTGCGCTCCTTCCCGCACAGCCGCCACGGCCAGACGTTCCTCGTCATCGTCCCGCGCAAGGATTATGACAGGTGCTGCCGGGGCCTCCGCTTTCAAAGTCAGGAAGGTGTGCAGACCGTGGCTATCGGATAGCGTGAGGCTCAGCAGAATTGCATCAAAGGATTCCTGCCGCACCCGGCAAATCGCATCTTCCAGGCAATCTGCAAAGACCGGCCGTACGGCCTTGCCCCAAGTCTGCCAATACCGGCCCTCCGTCATTTCTGTCAGGGCTTCCTCGAGTAGGAGGATGGTCTCTACGTCACACTCCACTGCCAGCAGCCGGATGATCCGATCCATGGTTGACCCGGTCCCTTTCCCTGTCCCGGAAGAGGGCAGAGGCACATTTCGGTTGGGGTGATATTGGAATTGGTGCTTTGGGAAGCGCGTTTCTCTCAGCGGCAGTGAGCTGAAGAAGAGGAATCAGGCGACCGCAGCGCCCCGCCGCTCCATTGGCAATCGCAGGCAGAAGCGGGCTCCCCGGGTCCCTTCCGAGGATATCCACATATCTCCGCCGTGATCGAGAATGGTTTGCCGGGCCAAGGCGAGTCCGAGTCCCAATCCGTTGCGCTTGCCGAAGGTGACGAATGGCTGGAAAAGCTTTCCGCGAATTTCCTCGGAAATGCCCGGTCCTGTGTCCTCTACTTCAACGACGACTCCCGTCTCCTCGACCTTGGCCGTGATGCTGATCTCTCCGCCGTTAGGCATTGCCTCCAGCGCATTCCCGATGAGGTTGAGAAATACGCGCTCCACGCGTGCTCGTTCGATGACGAGTTCGACGCTCTCCGGAATGTCAACGTTGATGCGGACCGAGTGTGCTTCCGCCAGCGCGCGCTGGCTATCCACAGCGGACTCGACAACTTCCGAGAGCGAGCACAGCTCGGTGTTCTGCGTCTTTCCTCGTGACACGTTGGCCAGATCCTGCAGCATTGCCTGGATACGCTGGGATGCGCGGTGAATGTTCGTGGCGAGGCGCCGCTTCTGCGCGTCCGCCAGCCGGTCATCGAGCAGCATTTCAGCGCCGCCGTAGATCGCCGCCAGCGGGTTTCGAAGATCATGAACAATGGAGCTGGCAAGGCGTGCAATCGTCGCCATGCGCTCCTGGCGGATCAGCTCGTCGCGAGCCGATTGCAGCGAGTCGCACATCGTATTGAAGGCCTGGGCCAGACGCCCCAGTTCATCGCCGCTGTCCACTCGCACGCGGTAGCTATAGTTTTGTCTGGCCACTTCCACCACCGCCTGATCCAGGATCTGCACAGGACGAATCACCCACCGGACCACCCAGTACGAGACCGCGAGTCCGGCTGACATTGCGAGCAGCCAGACCAGAATCAGATCGCGCCTCAGCCTGTAGATGTGCTCCAGCGCATCGGTATAGGAGCGGAAGATGTAGAGCTTGGCGACGGCCTCCCCATGCGGGCCCATCAAATCCCTGCCGATGACCGCGTACTCGGTGATCCCGTCGCTGATGCGCGTCTTTTCCGGATCTTCGGCCAGGGCCTTGGCCAGGGCTTCGGTGGCTCTCGTGTTCAGCGTCGAGGCGTATACGCGTTCGGGCGAGAGGAAAAGGAATTCGCTGCCGCCCGTCTCGTCCTTGAGGCGGCGCGCCATCAGGTGGTTAATCGGATAGCCAGCCACAAGCACGTTCGTCAGGACCCGCCGGTTTTCGGTATCGCGGTAGACAGGGGTTAGCACTGTATGGTAGAGCTCTTCGCCAGCCACAACCACACCCGACACCTGCTTGGGGAACCGGTCCCGAGCGTCAAGCACAGCACGCCATCCCCGGGGAAGGGCAGAGGGGCTGGCGGCGTCGAGCGAAGCGATGGGTTCCCCTTCCGGGGTCGTCACAAGAAAGAAGGCGCGCTCGCGAAGATCGCCAGAGATCGCCTTCCACACATGAGCGGCCGAATCCCGTATGGCGACGACGTCGCCTGTTCCAAACGCAGCACGGACACTGTCCATGCTCGCCAGCACGGCAGCGACGGTGCTGAGCAGTTCTGCGCGGGTATTCCAAACTGACTCGTAAGCATGGAAGCCGGCCTGAACGGCCTCCTCCATGCTACGGGATGTGGTTTCGAATGAGTGCCGCTG
>Ga0207874_1004253_pt1 | contig 10835 bp, 4 predicted proteins | sample HigsolmetaAR201D_FD_184833 | JGI IMG/M metagenome (GOLD analysis project Ga0207874, IMG submission 184833) | Ionic liquid and high solid enriched microbial communities from the Joint BioEnergy Institute, USA - AR20-1-D (SPAdes) (version 2) ... | reverse complement strand
GGCCGACGTCGTGGCCGTGCCCGACGGCGCCGACCTGCGGACCGGTGCCGGCCTCACCTTGGGCGACGACACCGCGGTCGCGCCCGGCGACCTCGTCGCCGCGGTCGCGGGGCTGGACCGGGAGCGGCCGGCGCTGCTCACCGTCGAGGGAGCCGCCGCCGGTCCGGCCGGCGCCGCGACCGGCCAGGCCGCGGCCGTCGGGGCCGGCGAGCCGGACGCCACAGTCGCCGGGGAGGGCGCGGGGGAGGAGGGCGCCGGCCGATCCGGTGAGCCGACCACCGAGCTGCCCGCCGTGGCCCCGGCCGACCCGCCCGACGAGGTGCTCGCGGTCGTCGAGGCCGGCGACGCCGCCGTCGCCGCCGTGGCCACCGCCCGGGCGAGCGGGGCCCGGGTGGTGCCGGTCGCCGGCGGCGACCCCCGGGCCGACCCCGCCGCCATCGCCGCGCTCGCCGGGGCGCCGCTGCCCGAGCGGGTGGTCGTCCTCGGCGCCGGCCTGGGACCCGCCGAGCGGGTGCGGCCGCGGCTCGAGGTCGCCGCCACCGGCACCGAGCTGCCGGGCGGGGGACAGGTGCTCTTCCCCGGCCGGCGCATGGTCGCCCTCTACGGCCACCCGGGCGCACCCGTGCTCGGCGTGCTGGGGGAGCAGCCGGTGGAAGCCGCGGTCGAGCGGGCCCGGGAGGTGGCCGCCGGCTACGAGGGCCTCGTCGCCGAGCCCGTCGTGCCCGCCTTCGAGATCATCACCACCGTCGCCTCGGCGTCACCGGGCCCGGACGGCGACTACTCGGCCGAGCTCGAGGTCGCCGACCTGCGCCCCTGGGTCGACGCCGCCGAGGAGGCGGGCCTCTACGTCGTGCTCGACCTGCAGCCGGGGCGCACCGACTTCCTCACCCAGGCCCGCCGCTACGAGGAGCTGCTCGCCCGGCCGCACGTCGGCCTCGCCCTCGACCCCGAGTGGCGCCTCGGGCCCGACCAGCGCCACCTGGAGCAGATCGGCTCGGTCGGCGTCGACGAGGTCAACGCGGTCGCCGACTGGCTGGCCGACCTCACCCGGCGCCACCGCCTGCCCCAGAAGCTCCTGCTGCTGCACCAGTTCCAGCTCGGGATGATCACCGACCGGGCGCGGCTCGACACCTCCCACGACGAGCTGGCGGTGCTCGTCCACGCCGACGGCTTCGGCACCCCGGGCCAGAAGCTGGAGACCTGGCACGCGCTGCGGGCCGAGCCGCTACCGGGGGTGTGGTGGGGCTGGAAGAACTTCATCGACGAGGACCAGCCCACCTTCACGCCGGCCGAGACGGTCGCCGTCCAGCCCACCCCCTGGTTCGTCTCCTACCAGTGACGAGGGGTCCTCGCCATCGACGCCAGGTGAAGCATGCACCTGCGTCGATAGGTTGCGTCTATCACACCGCTGCGTAATATCAATCGACCGTAACTATCGTTACGGCGCGGTCTGATCTAGAGTCTCGATGCGTTAAGGACCCCTCACACCCGGAGGAACCATCCGCATGGCTCTTCTCAACACCGAGATCAAGCCCTTCAAGGCCACGGCCTTCCACAACGGCCAGTTCGTCGAGGTCACCGACCAGGACCTCCGCGGCAAGTGGTCGGTCGTGTTCTTCTACCCGGCCGACTTCACCTTCGTGTGCCCGACCGAGCTCGGTGACCTGGCCGACAACTACGCCGAGTTCCAGCGTCTCGGTGTCGAGATCTACTCGGTGTCGACCGACACCCACTTCACCCACAAGGCCTGGCACGAGGCCTCGGACACCATCGCCAAGGTCCAGTTCCCGATGATCGGCGACCCGACCGGCGAGATCACCCGGAACTTCGACGTGATGCGCGAGGGCCAGGGCCTCGCCGACCGGGCCACCTTCGTGATCGACCCGGACGGCGTCATCCAGATGATCGAGATCACCCCCGAGGGCGTCGGCCGCAACGCGGTCGAGCTGCTCCGGAAGATCAAGGCCGCCCAGTACGTCCGGGAGCACCCGAACGAGGTGTGCCCGGCGAAGTGGGAGGAGGGTGACGAGACCCTCTCCCCGTCGCTGGACCTCGTCGGGAAGATCTGACCCCCGACACCCCGTCGACGGTGGGGCCGGCCCCGGTCACGGCCGGTGGCCGGCCCCACCGCCACCCGGGCCTCTCCTCCTCCCTCCCTCCCCGCCTCTCCCCCTGTCGCACGCCTCGCCACGCACCGCACGTGGAGGACCCATGCTGGACGACGCCATCACCTCGCAGCTCAGGACGCACTTCCAGAACATCCGCCAGCCCGTCGAGCTCGTCGCCTCGCTCGACGACAGCGACACGTCGCGCCAGCTCGCCACCTTCCTCGACGAGATCGCCGCGCTCTCCGACAAGATCACCGTCGTCCGCCGGGACGACGACGAGCGGCGCCCGTCCGTGGCGATCGTCCGGGCGGGCACCGACGTCCGGGTGCGCTTCGCCGGCGTCCCGCTCGGCCACGAGCTGACCTCGTTCGTCCTGGCCGTGCTCTGGGTCGGCGGCCACCCGCCGAAGGTGGAGCCCGAGGTGATCGAGCGGATCCGCCGGCTCGAGGGCGAGTACTCGTTCGAGACCTACTACTCGATCAGCTGCCAGAACTGCCCGGACGTGGTCCAGGCGCTCAACCTCATGAGCGTCGTCAACCCCCGGATCCGCCACGTCGCCATCGACGGCGCCGCGCACCGGGACGAGGTCGAGCAGCGGCAGGTCATGGCCGTGCCGTCCGTCTTCCTCGACGGCGAGCCGTTCGAGCAGGGCCGCATGAGCCTGGAGGAGATCCTCGCCAAGCTCGACACCTCCGGCGCCGAGCGGGCGGCGGCCGAGATCGACGCCAAGGACCCCTTCGACGTGCTCGTCGTCGGCGGCGGTCCGGCCGGCGCCGCGGCCGCCATCTACGCGGCCCGCAAGGGCATCCGCACGGGCGTGGTCGCCGAGCGCTTCGGCGGCCAGGTCCTCGACACCATGGCCATCGAGAACTTCATCTCGGTGCCCCGCACCGAGGGGCCGAAGCTGGCCGCCGCGCTCGAGGAGCACGTCCGTGACTACGAGGTCGACGTCATGAAGCTCCAGCGGGCCACCCGGCTGGTGCCGGCGACCGAGCCGGGCGGGCTGGCCACGGTCGAGCTGGCCAGCGGCGCCTCGCTGCAGGCCCGGGCCGTCGTGCTCGCCACCGGGGCCCGCTGGCGGCAGATGGGCGTGCCCGGCGAGGCCGAGTACCGCAACAAGGGCGTGACCTACTGCCCGCACTGCGACGGCCCGCTGTTCAAGGGCAAGCGCGTGGCGGTGATCGGCGGCGGCAACTCGGGCGTCGAGGCCGCCATCGACCTCGCCGGCGTCGTGGCCCACGTGACCGTCATCGAGTTCGAGGACCGGCTGCGGGCCGACGGCGTGCTGCAGCGCAAGCTGCACAGCCTCCCCAACGTCGACGTGCTGCTCAGCGCCCGCACCACCGAGGTGCACGGGGACGGCCGGACGGTGACCGGCCTCACCTACGAGGACCGGGCGACCGGCGAGCTGCACCGCCTCGACCTCGACGGCGTCTTCGTGCAGATCGGCCTGCTGCCCAACACCGACTGGCTCGAGGGCACCGTGGCGCTCACGCCCCGCAAGGAGATCGTGGTCGACGCCCACGGCCGGACCTCCGTCCCCGGCGTGTTCGCCGCCGGCGACTGCACCGACGTGCCCTACAAGCAGATCGTCATCGCCATGGGCGCCGGCGCCACCGCCGCCCTCAGCGCCTTCGAGCACCTGGTGCGGACCTCGGCCCCGCCGGCCGAGGCGCGGGCGGACGGCGCGATGGCCGTTGCGTAACCTCTGGGGGCCGACGGCCCCGGCCCACGGAGGCACCAGTCATGAACCTGCGTGACCTGCACTACCTCGTCGCCGTCGCCGAGCACCGCCACTTCGGCAAGGCCGCCGACGCCAGCTACGTCAGCCAGCCGACGCTGTCGATGCAGCTGAAGAAGCTGGAGAAGGAGCTCGGCGTGCAGCTCGTCGAGCGCAACCCGCGCCACGTGCTGCTGACGGAGGCGGGACGGCAGGTCGTCGAGCGGGCCAAGGTCATCCTGGCCGAGGTCGAGAACATCCGGGGCATCGCCCGGCAGGCCGCCGACCCCGACTCCGGCAGCCTGCGCATCGGCCTGTTCCCGACGCTGGCGCCCTACTTCCTGCCCCACGTGGTGCCGAAGCTGCACCAGCGGTTCCCGAAGCTCGAGCTGCACCTGGTGGAGGAGAAGACCGACGTCATCCACCGGCGCCTCCGCGAGGGGCAGCTCGACGCCGCGCTCATGGCGCTGCCGGTCAACGATGACCAGCTCCACGTCGAGCCCCTCTTCGAGGAGGACTTCGTGCTGGCGGTCCCGGCCGAGCACCGGCTGGCCGCCGTCGCGGAGCCGGTCGAGCTGTCCGTCCTCGAGAACGAGCACGTGCTGCTGCTCGAGGAGGGGCACTGCCTGCGCGAGCAGGCCCTGGCCGTGTGCCAGCTCGTCGGCGCGTCCGAGCGCAGCGGCTTCCGCGCCACCAGCCTCGAGACGCTGCGCCAGATGGTGGCGGCGGGCGTGGGCGTCACGCTGCTGCCCCAGCTGTCGGTGCAGCCGCCGGTGCCCCCGTCGCCGGACGTGCGCCTGCTGCGCATCGCCGAGCCGGTGCCGCGCCGCCAGATCGGCATGTTCTGGCGGCCGGCCAGCGTCTACCGCGAGCTGCTGCCGCGGGTCGCCGAGGTGCTGCGCGACCTGCCGAGCGGCCTGGCCTGCGCGGCCTGAGGCCCCGGCCCACCGGGCGCCGCCCGACCGGCCCGGCACCCCGGCCCGGTAGCGTTGAACCGCTTATGACACCCGCCCCTGCGACCGCAGAGGCGCGCTCTGGCGCGCCCCTGGCCGACCTCCCCGACCTGCTGCGGCACGAGCCGGCGCTGGCCGAGGTGCTGGGTCGCGCCTCGGCCACCCTCGCCGTGCCGGAGGCCGCTCGCGCCCTGGTCACCGCCGGCCTCGCCCGCCTGACCTCCCGCCGGCCCGTCGTGCTGGCCGTGCCCACCTCGACCGAGGCCGAGCGCCTGGCCCACGACCTCGCCGCCTACCTGGGCGAGGACCGGGTCGAGCTGTTCCCCGCCTGGGAGACGCTGCCGTTCGAGCGGGTCAGCCCGGCGGTCGAGACCATGGGGCGCCGCCTGCGGGTGCTGTGGCGGCTGCGCGACCCCGAGCGGGTGCCGGACGTCGTCGTGGCCTCGGTGCGGGCGCTGGTCCAGCGCCTCGGGCCCCACGTCGAGGACGTCGAGCCGGTGCGGGTGGCGCCCGGCCAGCAGCTCGACCGGGACGAGCTGGTGTCCACGCTCGTGGCCGCCGGCTACCGGCGGGAGGACGTCGTCGAGCACCGGGGCGAGGTCGCGGTGCGGGGCTCCATCGTCGACGTCTTCCCGTCGACGGCCGACAGCCCCGTGCGGATCGACCTGTGGGGCGACGAGGTCGACCGCCTGACCGAGTTCTCGGTCGCCGACCAGCGCTCGGTCGCCGACCTCGACGAGGTGCTCGTCTTCCCGTGCCGCGAGCTGCTGCCGACGCCCGAGGTCCGGGCGCGGGCCGAGAAGCTGGTGGCGCTCGAGCCCTGGGGGCGCGAGCAGTGGGAGCGCCTGGCCCAGGGGCTCGTCTTCGACGGCATGGAGTCGTGGCTGCCGTGGCTCACGGCCGAGGAGCGCGCCCTGCTCGACGTGGTCGGCGACGACGCGCAGGTCCTGCTGTGCGAGCCCCGGCGGATGCGCGACCGGGCCGCCGACCTGCTGGCCGAGGAGGCCGACCTGGCGGCGACGCTGGCGGTCACCTGGGGCGCGGTCGACGGCGAGGGCGAGGACCACGACTTCCCCCGCCTGCACCTGGGCTTCGACCGGCTCCTGGCCCACACCCGGGCGGCGGCCTGGCACGTCGTCGCCGTGCCCGACAGCCCCGACACCCCCCAGGTGCAGGCGTCGGGGTGGGACCCGGTCGTCGGCGACGGGTCCGGCCTGCTGTCCCGGCTCGCCTCGCTGCAGCGCGAGGGCGTCCGCATCGTCGTCGGCGCCGACGGTGAGGGGTCGGCGGCGCGCCTGCGGGAGCTGCTGGCCTCCGAGGGCATCGCCGCCGAGGTCGTCGTGGCCCCGCTCGAGCGGGGCGCGGTCGTCCGCAGCGTGGGACTGGCCGTGCTGGCCGAGTCCGACCTCACCGGGCGCCGCCGCGCCCACCGCCGGGCCCGGCCCCGCCGGCGGGACGCCGAGCGGTTCTTCGACGACCTGAAGGTCGGCGACTACGTCGTCCACCACCAGCACGGCGTCGCCCGCTACGGCGGCATGGTCAAGCGGTCGATCGGCGGCGTCGAGCGCGACTACCTGCTGCTCGAGTACAAGGGCGACGACAAGCTCTACGTCCCCTCCGACCAGATCGACGCCGTCCGCCACTACACCGGCGGCGACAGCCCCACCCTCAGCCGGCTGGGCGGCGACGGCTGGCAGCGTACGAAGGCCAAGGTCCGGGCCGCGGTCGTCGAGATCGCGCAGGAGCTCGTCGTCCTCTACCAGAAGCGGCTGCAGGAGCCGGGCACGGCTTTCTCGCCCGACACGCCCTGGCAGCGGGAGTTCGAGGACGCCTTCCCCTACCAGGAGACGCCCGACCAGCTGAAGGCCATCGCCGACGTCAAGGCCGACATGGAGGCGCCCCGGCCCATGGACCGACTGATCTGCGGCGACGTCGGCTTCGGCAAGACCGAGGTGGCCATCCGGGCCGCGTTCAAGGCGGTGCAGGACGGCAAGCAGGTGGCGGTGCTCGTGCCGACCACGCTGCTCGCCCAGCAGCACTACCAGACCTTCAGCGAGCGGTTCGCGCCCTACCCGGTGCGGGTCGAGGTGCTGTCGCGCTTCCTGACGCCGGCCCAGGCCCGCAAGGTGGTCGAGGGGCTGGCCAGCGGCGAGGTCGACGTCGTCATCGGCACCCACCGGCTGCTCTCCGACGACGTGCGCTTCCGCGACCTCGGCCTGCTCGTCGTGGACGAGGAGCAGCGCTTCGGCGTCAACCACAAGGAGCAGATCAAGAAGCTCAAGGTCGGCGTCGACGTGCTGACGCTGACGGCCACGCCCATCCCCCGGACGCTGGAGATGAGCCTGACCGGCATCCGGGACCTGACGCTGCTCAACACGCCGCCGGCCGACCGCCAGCCGATCCTCACCTACGTCGGCGAGTACGACGACCGGGCCGTCGCCGAGGCCATCCGGCGGGAGCTGCTGCGGGAGGGCCAGGTCTTCTACGTCCACAACCGGGTGCAGGACATCGAGCAGACCGCCGCCCACGTGCGGGAGCTCGTGCCCGAGGCCCGGGTCGCCGTCGCCCACGGCCAGATGGACGAGGGCTCGCTGGAGAAGGTCGTGCTCGACTTCTGGGAGGGCGAGTACGACGTCCTCGTCTGCACGACGATCATCGAGTCGGGCATCGACATGCCGACGGTCAACACGCTGGTCGTCGACCGGGCCGACCTGCTCGGCCTCGGCCAGCTGCACCAGATCCGGGGCCGGGTGGGGCGTTCGGGCCAGCGGGCCTACGCCTACCTGTTCCACCCGCCCAACCGGGTGCTGACCGAGGAGGCCTACGAGCGGCTGCGGACCATCGGCGAGGCCACCGAGCTGGGCTCGGGCTTCAAGATCGCCATGCGCGACCTGGAGATCCGGGGCGCCGGCAACCTGCTCGGCACCGGCCAGTCGGGCCACATCGCGGCCGTCGGCTACGACCTCTACTGCCAGATGGTCAGCGAGGTGGTCGCCGGCCTGAAGGGCGAGGAGGTGCGCGAGCCCGCCGAGATCAAGCTCGACCTGCCGCTCGACGCCCACCTGCCGACCGACTACGTGCCGAAGGAGGAGCTGCGGCTCGAGGCCTACCGGCGCCTCGCCGTGGTCACCAGCCAGGCCGACGTCGACGACATCCGGGCCGAGTGGGAGGACCGCTACGGCCCGATCCCCGACGCGGCCGCCGCGCTGCTCGACGTCGCCCGGCTGCGGGCCGAGGCCGCCCGCCTCGGCATCCGGGAGGTCAACGTCGTGAAGGTGACCGGGATCGGCGCGGCCGTCTGGACCGCCCGCCTCAGCCCGGTGAAGCTCAAGGCCTCCGAGCAGATGCGGCTGAAGCGCCTGGTCCCCAAGGGCCTGTTCAAGGCCGACCTCGACCAGCTCGTCCTCCCGGTCAAGGGCGGCCGGGGGGTGGCGCTCGAGCTGGTCGAGCTGCTCACCAAGCTCTTCCCGGCCAAGGACGCCGCCGCCTGAGCGCGGCCGGCGCCGGTGTCGCCGCGCCGCGTGGCGGCGCGCGCGGGCGTGCCCGCTGTCACACGCGCTGCTAGGGTCACGCGCCGTGACCTCGCTGGGGGGAAGGGACGGGCGGCCGTCGGCGCGGGCGCTCAGCGCACTGGCACTCGTGACCGCCTGCACGCTCGCGTACCAGGTGGTCTTCACCCGGATGCTGTCGTCGGTGCTCGCGTACCACTTCAGCTTCCTGGCGATCTCGCTGGCGCTGCTGGGCACCGGGGCGGGCGCGCTGCTCGTCTACCTGCGCCCCGAGCTGTTCGACCGCCACCCGCTGGAGGGCACGCTCGCCCGGTGGAGCGCCCTGTACGGCGTGCTCCTGATCGCCACCCCCCTGCTGCTCGTCGACCTCGACTACTCGATCGCCGACGGGGTCACGAAGCGGTTCGCCTTCAACCTCACCGTGGCCTGCCTGCTGGCCGCGGCGCCGTCGACCGTCGCCGGCGCGGTGGTGACCGTCGCCATCCGGGGCTGGACCGACCACCTCGGCCGGGTCTACGCCTGGGACCTCATGGGGGCGGGCCTCGGCGCGCTCGTCGTCGTGCCCCTGCTCTACCAGCCGGCGCCGGCGCTGCTCGTCGGCCTCGGGGTCGTGTCCTGCGTGGCCGCCGCGCTGTTCGGCTGGGGCGACCGCCGGTTCCGGTGGCGGGCCGCCGGCCTCGCGGCGGTCGGGGTGGTGCTGATCGTCGCCTCGACGGCCAACACCATCCTCTTCATCCGCATGCCGCCCAACGACCGCAACGGCCTCGCCGCCGACATCTGGCACCCGCTCAGCCGGGTCCAGGCGAAGGACGCCCCCGGGGCGCCGTTCAGCCTGCTGTTCTACGACCGGGTCTTCGCGCCGGTGCCCAACGTCGGCGACGAGCTGCCGGACTGGGAGGACCTGCGCCTCGGCCCGGCCAGCATCGGCTACGAGATCACCGGCCCGGGCAAGGCGCTCATCATCGGCGGCGGCGGGGGCCGCGACATCTACAACGCGCTGACCTCGGGCCAGACCGTCGACGTCATCGAGCTGAACTCGGCCATCGTCGAGGCCGTCGACGACGCCCTGGGGCACCGGTCGCAGCGCCCGTACTCCCGCGAGGGCGTGTCGACCACCATCGGTGACGGCCGGGCCATCCTCGCCGACTCGGACGAGACCTACGACCAGATCCACATCGGCTTCACCGACACGCTCAGCGCCAACGCCGCGCAGGGCTTCGCGCTGAGCGAGAACAACCTCTACACGCTCGAGGCGTTCGACGAGTACTTCGAGCACCTCAACCCCCGCGGCATCCTCAACGTCTCCCGCCTCGAGCGGCTGGTCGGCGACGAGGCGATCCGGGCCACCGTCCTCGTGATGGCGGCGCTGGAGCGGCAGGGGATCGAGGACCCGTCCCGCCACGTCGTCGTCATCCGGGGCACCGACGCCATCGGCAGCGCCCAGGCGCCCTACATGACGACGCTGGCCCGGCTGGAGCCGTTCACCGACGAGGAGCTGGACCGCATCCGCGAGCTGGCCGACGAGCGGGGCGACGGCATCGCCTACGCGGCCGGCGGCCCGTACTACGGCGCCTGGGAGGACCTGGCCGAGGCGGGCGACTGGCGGGCCTTCTGCAACGACTACCCGCTCGACGTCTGCCCACCGACCGACGACCGGCCGTTCTTCTTCAACATGCGCCGGCTCGGCAGCATCTTCGACTCCCAGTCCGGCTACCACTACGGCGTCGACCCCTACCAGCTGCTGCTGCTGACCCTCGGCATCCTCGTCGTGCTGTCGGTCGTCGGGCTGCTGCTGCCGCTGCGGCTCTCCCGCTCGGAGGAGAAGCCGAGGGTGCCGAGCCTGCTGTTCTTCGCCGCCATCGGCCTCGGCTTCATGCTGCTCGAGTCGGTCCTCATCCAGCGCTTCGTCCTCTTCCTCGGCTTCCCGACCTACTCGCTGTCGGTCGTCCTGTTCGCGCTGCTCGTCTTCACCGGGGTCGGCTCGGCGCTCTCCGGGAAGCTGCCGAAGGGCCGGCGCACCCTCGTGACCGTGCTCGCGGCGGCGGTGGGCCTCGTCGCGGTGTCGGCGTTCGCGCTGCAGCCGCTGCTGCGGGGGCTGATCGACCAGCCGTTCCCGCTCCGGGTGGCGCTGTCGATCGCCCTGCTGGCGCCGATCGGCGTCGCGCTGGGCATGCCGATGCCGCTGGGCCTCGCCCGCTTCACCGACCTCTACCCGCGCAGCATCGCCTACGCCTGGGGCGTCAACGGCATCGCCTCGGTCCTGGCCTCCGTGCTCGGGGTCGTCGTGGCCATCAACTTCGGCTACCGGGCGGCGTCGCTGGTGGCGGCGGCGTGCTACCTGTTCGCCCTGGTCCACGCGGCGGCCGGGCGGTGGGCCACGCCGGCGGCGCCCACGGAGGTGACGCTGCCGGAGGAGCCGGAGATCGACGTCCGCGAGCCGGTCACGAGCTGAGCCCGGCCGGTTCGTGGCGGGGTCGGCGAATCCCTACGATCGGGGGCCGTGCTGAACCGACGCCTCGCCACGTCGCTGATCGCCCTGGGGCTC
>Ga0207874_1004252_pt1 | contig 10836 bp, 10 predicted proteins | sample HigsolmetaAR201D_FD_184833 | JGI IMG/M metagenome (GOLD analysis project Ga0207874, IMG submission 184833) | Ionic liquid and high solid enriched microbial communities from the Joint BioEnergy Institute, USA - AR20-1-D (SPAdes) (version 2) ... | reverse complement strand
TGCTCGCACCCTTCGGCTGCTGGTCGAAGCGCTGCGCGACGGGGGGCTGACCCCCGACCGCCTGACGCGGCTGCCGCCTGGGCTGGAGAGCTTCGTCCGCGACTGGCTCGACGAGCTGGAACACCGGGGCACCGAGCGAAGTGCCGTTCGCACGCTGCTGGAGCTGTGCGCGGTCGCCCTCGGGCCGCTGACCGCCACTGACCTCGAGCAGCTGGCTCCCCAGCCATTCGCCGTTCGTGCCGAACTGGACCAGGCTGTGCAGGCGGTCGCGCGCTTCATCATCGGCGACGGGAGCGTCGAGCGCGGCTACGGCTTCAGCCACCCGCGCCTGCGCGAGCTCTACCAGGAGCAGGTGCTCTCCGAGCAGTAACGGGCCGAACTGCGCCAGCGCTTCGTGGCCTACGGCGAGCGCTGGTACGCGCGGTTGTGGGAAGACCCGAGCGCACAGCCGCAGGTTCCTTCCTACGTTCGGCAGTTCTGGGTGCTGCACCTGGCTCAGGCGCAGCGGTGGGAGCTAATGGAACGTGTGCTGACGGAGGCGAGGCCGGTTCAGGGCACGTTCTACCAGCCGTGGGCGAGCTTGCGTCTGGCGGCCGAGGGCAGCTACGCCGGCTACCTGAACGACCTCGAGCTCCTCTGGCGTCACGGTGAGGCGACTGGCAATCTCGGGCTGAGCCTGCGCTGCGCGCTGTTCAGCGCAAGTATCCGCAGTCTGAGTGCGAACTTGTCCCTTGCCCTACTGGTCGGTCTGGTGACAGTCGGCACGCCGAACGGGAGATGGAGTGCCGAAGCGGCGCTCGCCCACATTGCGCAGATGCGCCTCAGCCAGACCATCAAGCGGAAGCGCTCCGAGCGCTGCTCGAGCACGGCTGCATCCCCCAGCCCCTGACGGGCGAAGCACTGAACGTGGCGCGAGCGATTGCCGATGAGGCCTCGCGCGCCCGAGCACTCGCAGCGCTGGCACCCCACCTGCCTACAGAGCTGCTCCCTCAAGCCCTCGAGGCAGTTCGTGCCATTGTCCACCAGAGATGGCGCTCCCAAGCGTTCGCAGCGCTGGCTCCTCATCTGCCGGCTGATGAGCAACCTGCCGTCTTGCAGGAAGCCCTGACCTTTGCCGACTCGGAGCGGCGCACCGAAGCGCTCCGTACCCTGGCTCCCCACCTGCCAGCTGAGGAGCAGGCAGCCGTCTGGCAGGAGGCCTTGGACGCTGCACGTGTCGTTACCTACGAGCCCTCACGCGCCGATGCGCTCGCAGCCCTGGCTCCACATCTGCCTATGGACCTGTTTCCCCAAGCCCTCGAGGCGGCGTGTATCACTGCCGACGCGAGCAAGTGCGCTCGTGCGCTCGGTGCCTTGGCTCCCCACCTGGTCGCAGAGCCAGCCGCGGATCTGCAACAGCTCCAGATGACACTGCGTATGGCTGCGGCCCATGGACGAGCAGCGCTCCTGCGTGATCTGAGCGCCCTGATGCCCTGGCTCATTGACTTCGAGCAGCGCTTCCCGAGCGCGATCGAAGCCACGATGGCTGGCGGCTAGCCTTCGAAGCGCCGTTCCGCACCAGGGTGAGGGCACTGAGTCTTCGCCCTGGCTGCGTTTCAGCCTCAGGGAGGACCTCGCCAGACTAGGTGGCGGCCCGCCACCACGCCAGCGTCTCGCGGATCGCCCGGTGCACCACGGCGGCCTCCTCGGCGTTGCCCTCGCGGAGGAAGTGCGCCAGGTAGCCGATCTGGAGCCCCGCGCCGGCCAGCAGCAGCCTCCGCTCGAAGCGCTCGTCGAACGGCTCCTGGCCGCCGTAGCCATCGCGCAGCCACCGCAGGTCGACATCGGGCTCGTTCATCCGCAGGTTCGCGATGTCGCCGATCCGCGGGCTGCCCTGGAAGTCGCCGAAGTCGATGACCCCGCGCAGCCGGAGGCCGTCGTCGACGAACAGGTGGCCGGGGAGGTAGTCGCCGTGGAGCAGCGATGGCGCGTGGCAGGGGAACTCGCTCAGCCCTGCCTCGAGCATCTCCCATAGCGCCTCGAGGTCCGCCTCGCCATAGCCGTGCCCGCGCAGCTCCTCCAGGTCGCTCCGCCGATCGCGGCGGGCTGCCTCCGCCACGCTCTCCCAGTCGGGGAAGTCCCAGCTCCCCGGGCGGCGCATCTTGTAGAAGCCGCCGGCGGGGACGCTGTGGATGCGGGCGAGCGCCTCGCCGGCCTGCGCCCAGACGCGGGCGAGCTCGGACCGGCTCAGCGCGCCCCGCAGCTCGCTCAGCGGGCGCCCCGGGACCGCGCGCTGCACCATCACCTCGCGCTCGGCGCCGTCCGCCGGCACCGTGTCGACGAGCAGCACATCGGGGACCGGCGCGCCCGCCGCGCGGCACGCCTCGATCGCCCACGCCTCGCTGGCGTAGCTCACCGAGCCGTAGCGCCGGATGCGGACGATGACCGGCTCGCCGGCGCGCAGCGCCACCCGGTAGACCTCGCTGTCGTAGCCGCGCACGATGCGCTCGATGCGCTCGGCGTCACGCCCGGTGGCGCGCCGCGCGACGCTGGCGACCGTCGCGGGCGGCGTCTCGACCGCGGCGTGGCGGCGCCGCATGACCTCGGTGACGTCGTCCGTTCGGTTCGGCTCCTCGTTCGTGTCTTCCGCCATTCAAGCCTCCGCCATCCCTGACTTCTGCGGGCCCGCGCAATGCTCATGCGGCGACCTGCAATAACAATGCGACGGCGCGCAACGTTCGTGCGGTGACGTGCAACGTTCGAGCGACGGCGCGCAACGTTCGAGCGATGGCGCGCAACGTTCGAGCGATGGCCTGCAACGTTCGTGCGATGGCGCGCAACGTTCGTGCGATGGCGCGCAACGTTCGTGCGACGGCCTGCAACGTTCATGTGATGGCTCGCAATGTTAATGCGACGGCCTGCAATACGATTGCGAGCCCGCGCAACGCTTCACGCACGCCGCGCTCAATCGTAATCGCCTGGTAGAAAGTAGCCCTCAGATCGCATCAGGAAGTGCTCCCGCCCGCGCCCCAACCACAGCCCGCTCGGTTGCCGCTTTGTCCATCATCTGACTCTGCTCCGATCCCCGTGATGCGAACGCGTGTGGGTACACTGGGCCAAACATCTCGTTGCTTGCGTCTGACCCAGGAACGCGGATGAACCACACCCCAATCGTTCTTACCCTGGCGCTAGCGCTGCTGTCCGCCTGCGCAGCCCCGGCGCCCGCTCCTGCTCAGCCGGAACCCGCTGGGGCTGCGCCCGCGCCGACGGCTGCCTCTGCGCCGACGGCTACGCCCGCTCCAACCACTGCGCCTGCTCCAACCGCTACGCCTGCTCCGACGGCTACGCCCACAGAGGTGCCCCCGATCCCGACCGCAGTACCCGAGCAGGCGGTGCGCGCCGCACTGCGCGCGACGAGCTCCCTGAGCACCTATCGAATCCATTTTGCGGTGACTTTGCGGATCACGCCTGAGGACGGTCCGGCGGAGGAATACCTCTATGTGGACTTCAGCGGCGCCTTTCGTGGATCCGACGTGGCCTTCCAGCAGCGCAGCCTGGATATGAGCGAGCCGGGATCGCGCGTCGCCGACGGCACGCTGAGCGTGATCATCGTGGACGGCCAGACCTATGTCCACGGCCCGATCCCGCTCGACGGCGCGTATCAGGAAGCCTGGTACTCGTTCGGCGAGTACACTCCGGCGCCCGTCCAGCCGGCGCTCGGCGCGCAGAATACGCTCGATCGATTGTTCGAGAAGATCGACCTCGCCCAGCTTCAGCCTGACGGCGAGGACACGATCGACGGCGTTCCCTGCACCCGCTACCAGGGAGGCGAGCACGTGGCGCTTCGCTTTGTCGACAGCCTCGGCACGCCGACCACGCCGGAGGCGATCGAGCGTGAGAAGCTGCCGGTCGAGCAGCGGCTGCGCGAGGATGGCATCGACTACCGCGACCCGGACGCGCGCCTGTGGGTCTGCGATGGCCTGCTGCGCCGTATCGAGTCATCGCTGACCTTGATCCCGTCCGACGGTGCCAGGACGGCCAGCTACGCGCTCTGGTTCGAGATCACTGAGCCGAATGGCGACATTGCGATCGAGCCTCCCGAGGAGTGGCTGCCGGTCAGCCCTGAGAGCCAGCCCATGGCGGAGGTCTACAACGGCGGCAACGTGCGCGAGCAGCCGAGTCTGAGCGGGCGCGTGCTCGATCAGATCCACGCGTATGAGCGTGTGGCGCTTCACGCCCGGACGGCGGACGGGCGCTGGTTCCGGATCACCAACCCGCGGGGCGTCACGGGCTGGGTGAGCGCGTCGCTGCTCACGGTCGATCCCGCCACTGTCGCAGCGGTGCCGGTCGAGTGACGGCCTGGCGTCGCTTCGCCTGAAGGTGCGCCCGCCCGCGCGGAACAGCCGCGTCACCGGCGGGCGCGCCCACATCCGCTGCTGAAGCGCGCCGATCCGCCTCACGCCCTCCGTAGGACCCCGAACATCCGCCGCAGGTTCCGGTGGCGCAGCCGGAAGACGAGGAGGAACACCACGAGGAGCAGCGGCGCCGCCGGCTGCCAGCGTGGCACGAAGCTCACCTCGTCGATGACGCGGCAGCCGCCTGGGAGGTCGGTGAGCGCGCGCCGGTGCCGCCACTCGCGGACCATGAGCATCGGCGAGGCCTCCTGGAAGCCGTACGGCAGATGCTCGACGATTGTGAGGTCGTCGTACTCCACCGGGAGCACGCCGAGGAGCAGGATCCAGCTGCGGAACAGCCGGCCTGCCGGCGCCTCGTCGATGTGCAGCGTCGCGAACTCCGGCGGGTAGGTCATGCGCAGCAGCGGCGCGAGCTCGCGGTTCACGCCGGGGAGCGTCCCCGCCTGCGCCCAGACCTCGGCGCGCGGCGCGGCGAGCGCCGACTCACAGCGAAAGTACCAGCGCATCTTTCTGTGTCCTGCAAGCGGGCTACCTCAGCTTCGCCAGGAGCCTCCGCACCCGGCTCCGCACCGCCGCGCTCTCGCTGCGCTCGGCGTCCCGCAGCAGCGGGAGCACCCGCCCGCGCAGCTCCTCGTCGTCCGCCGCGAGCTGCGCCAGCGCATCGAGCGCGAAGGTCCGCACGATGGCGCTGCGGTCGCCGAGGTAGCCGATGAGCGCCGCAGCCGCCCGCGCGCGCTCGTCGCCGCTCAGCGCCAGGCGCGGGAGCATCTGCGCGACGTGCCAGCGGACCTCCTGCTGCGCGCTGGCCGCGACCGGGCCGAGCAGCTGGTCCTTGTAGGCCGCGAGCCACTCCGGGCGCTCGGCCGTGACCTTCTCGGCCGCATCGGCGGCGCGCATCGCCACCACCGGGTCGCCGTGGGTCATCCCGGCGATCAGCTCGGCGAGCAGCGCGGGCTCGCCGAGGACCGCGGCGACGACCTCGGGCACGCGGCCGATCGAGCGCCGGTCGCCGCCGGCGAGCATGGCGAGGATACCAGAGTCCTCTGACACCGCGCACCTCCTCCGCAGGCCCGGGCGGGCCGAATCACCGCGCGTTCCGCTGCAGGAACGCCTCGACTGTCTGAAGGTCGGGGATGCCGAGCTGGCCGCCCGTCCGCGTCGCCTTGATCGCCGCCGCCGCCGAGGCCAGCCGCACCCGCGCCCGCAGGTCCAGCCCGCGCACCAGCCCGGCCGCGTACGCCCCGTGGAACACATCGCCGCAGCCGGTCGTGTCGACCGTCTCGACCGCGAAGGCCGGGAGATGCACCGGCTCCGGCGCGGAGCGGTCGAGGTACCAGCAGCCCGCGTCGCCGCAGGTGACGACCACCGCCTCGCGGGTGGGGCTCATCAGCCGCAGCGCGGCCTCGGCCGGGTCCTTCGCCCCGGTGAAGTGCAGCCCGAAGTCCTGCGAGACCACCACGTGATCGACCAGGTCGAGCAGCTCGCCCGCCAGCGGCGAATCGACGCGCTCGATGTCCGAGACGATCGGCACGCCGGCCCCCCGCGCGATCTTCGCGGCGCGCAGCATCCCCTCCAGCCCGACGTGGTCGACGAACAGGACCCGCGCGGAGCGGATGACCTCCGCGGGCGGGTGCTGCGGGTGCGCGCCGGTGACACCGCCCGCGTAGGCCAGGATCGTGCGGGTGTGCTGCTCGGCGTCGACGATGATCGTGGAGTGGACCGGCTGCGCGTCCGGCTGGCGCAGCAGGTAGGTCAGATCGACCCCGCCGGCCGCCAGGCGCTCGATGGCGAAGGCGGACAGCTCGTCGTCGCCGAGGACGCCGGCGTAGGCGCAGCGGGCGCCGAGGCGCGCGGCGGCCACGAGCGCCGTCGCCGTCAGCCCGCCGCACTGACGCTCGCGGTGCTGGACCGCGATCTTCGTGTCGGGCGCGGGGAAGCGCGGGACGTACAGGAGGTCGTCCACCGCCACCGCGCCCAGCCCGAGAATATCGATTGTCGCTATGCTCAAGTCTTGCTCTCCCTGGGATTTACGCGGCCGTGCCGCCCGCCAGTGTGGTGGCTGCAAGCCCGCCTCTCCCCCGCCGGAAGGAAGCTGCTCAGCCCCTTCCGAACCATCCCCGCGGTGCCACCTCGCTGAGCATTGCAGCGCATCAGTCTGTGCTTGGGGCACGGGCATCGGTGTAGATGGGCATGACAACGGGCTGACTGGCACGGTACGAGTTCTCTTGCGGGTCCAGGGCCGCAGGCCCTGGCGCGGGTGGTGCAGGGCGGAGCGCCTGCAGGAACGAGCCCGGGTGCAGGGCGGAGCGCCTGCATGCGTGAATGCCAGCACAAGCAGCCCGGGTGCAGGGCGGAGCGCCTGCAGGAACGAGCCCGGGTGCAGGGCGGAGTGCCTGCGAACAAGCCCAAGTGCAGGGCACAGCGCCTGCGAAACACGCCTGAGTGCAGGACGGACCACCGCGTAAGTCCCGTTTAAAAGGTACTAGAATACCAGTTGTGAGACGTCGCTGCGGGGGCCGGGCCGCGGTCCCGAAGGGCGGGCGCGCTCCGCCGCATGCTCGCACATTCTACCGCCTGCCCAGCGACGCAGCGCAGGGGCGGCGTCCCCATCTGGCCGCTCCAGCTCCCCGATACCGTGATCGCTACAGCTCTACCCGGAGGCAGCTCGATGAACAAAGAGGAGCGCAGGCTGCGGATCGGCGTGCTCGGCTGCGGCCCGATCGCCCAGTTCGCCCACCTCGACGCCTGCCGCAAGGCGCGCAACGCCGAGCTCTACGCCATCTGCGACGCCGCCGAGGACCTGCTGGAGCGCATGGCCGCCGTCCACGCGCCGCAGGTCACCTACCGCGACTACCAGGCCATGCTCGCCGATCCGCAGGTCGAGGCGGTGATCGTCGCCACCGCCGATCAGTTCCACGTCCAGCTGTGCCTCCAGGCGCTCGAGGCCGGCAAGCACGTGCTGGTCGAGAAGCCGCTCGGGGTGGGCGTCGAGGAGTGCGAGCGGCTCGCCGCGCAGGTGCGCGCCACCGGCCTGGTCCTGCAGGTCGGCAACAACCGGCGCTTCGACCCCGGCGTCGCCTTCGCGCAGCGCTTCATCCGCGAGGAGATCGGCGATCTGATCGGGCTGAAGGCCTGGTACTACGACTCGGCCTTTCGCTACACCATGACCGATAACCTCCAGCCGCTGCCGGTCACGAGCGCGAATGCCCGGCGGCCGGAGGGCAACCCCAAGGCCGACCGGCGGCGCTACTTCCTGCTGACGCACGGCAGCCACCTGGTCGACACGGCGCGCTTCCTGGGCGGTGAGATCGACGCGTTGCGCGCCCGCTACAGCAGCCGCCTCGGCGCCCACTGCTGGTTCGTCGACGTCGCCTTCGCGAGCGGCGCGCTCGGCCACCTGGACATGACGATCGCGGTGCAGGGCGACTTCGAGGAGGGCTTCCAGCTGTTCGGCGCGGGCGGCAGCGCCAAGTGCCGGGCGTACCTGCCGTGGTACCACAAGTGCAGCGAGGTGGAGTGCTTCTCGGCGCGCGACCGGGAGTACCGCCGGCCGCTGGGCGAGGACGCCTACACCTACAAGCGGCAGATCGAGGGGTTCGCCGACACCATCCTGCACGGCCTCCCGCAGCACGGCGCCAGCGTCGACGACGGGACGGCGGCGGTGCGCTGCCTGGTCGCGATCGCGCGCTCGGCCGAGCACGGCGACTGGGTGCGGCCCGCCGATGTCAGCGGGAGCGTGTGACAGACGTGGGCGCTGCGCCGTCCGGCGCGCAGATTCGCACGCGGAAGGACGCCGGCCCGCCGCGGACGCCCTTTCGCTGACGCAAGCGGAAGGGCGCCGGCTCACCGAGGACGCTCTTTCGCCTGCGCGAGCGGAAAGTGTGGAAGGGCGCCGGCTCGCCGCAGACGCCTTCTTCGCCCACGCAAGCGGAAGGGCGCTGGTCTGCCAAGAACGCTCTTTCAGCCGAAAGGTTCGGAGAGCCGCAGGCCCGCCAAGGCTGCTTGCCGCGGGGAGGTTCGGAGGGCCGCAGGCCCGCCACTTTCGCTCTTTCAGCCGAAAGGTTCGAAGAGCCGCCGGTCCGCCAAGGCTGCTTGCCGCGGGGAGGTTCGGAAGGCTGCAGGCCCTCCGAGATCCTTATTGCTCCGCGGCTCTGCGGCGACGCAGTCGCTGCAGAGCCGCGGAAGAAGCCTTATGAAGCCTCCTCCACCACGCCGCAGAGCGGCAGCAGAGAGGCACGGGGAGGCATAGCCTCCCCGACTTCCGCAATCGCGTACCTCAGGTTATTGACAATGGTACTCGGTTTGCGCTATTCTTCACAACATTATTTCGTAAGCCATAGCTGAGGGTACGCGTGACGCTTGAACGGTTTCACCTGGTGTTCGCCCGCGGCGGCGACGGTCCCCCGCCCCGATTCATTGCCCTGCTCGAGCACGAGTGCCGCGCCCGCGGCCTGACCTTTGCCCACTGCCGCACCCACGACCACGCGGCCTGGCTCCTCCACGGCCTCGCCCAGCGCGCCCTGGTGGTCGATATGCTTGTCGACTATATGGGCCGCTCCTTCCGCTGCGACGACGCGCTCACCCGCGCGGTCCGCGAGCGCGGCGGCCTGGTGGTCGAGGACCCGGACCGGGTGCGCGCCTACGGCAGCAAGGCCGCCATGCACCTGGCGCTGGTGCGCGCCGGCGTGCCGCTGCCCCGCACGCTGATCTGGCGCGCCGGCCGGCCGGTGCGCGAGCTCTCGCCCGCCGAGCGCATCCTGCTCGGCCAGCGCTTCGTCGTGAAGCCCGCCCACGGCTCGGGCTGCGCTGGCGTCAGCCTGCACGTGGACGGGAGCCGCGCGGCGCTCGAGGCTGCGATCGACGACCCCGACGACGACTATCTGCTGCAGGAGTTCGTCCAGCCGCTCTCCCTCGACGGCCGCCCGGCGTGGTTCCGGGTCTACAACTGCTTCGGCCATGTCTTCGTGTGCTTCTGGCACCCGGAGACCCACGCGACGTCGCTGGTTACCCCGGAGGAGCTCGCCGCCTACGGCCTCGGCGAGCTGGAGCGCCTGTCGCGCCGCATCGCCGCGGTGTGCGGCTACCGCTGGTTCTCGAGCGAGATCGCCATGACCGCCCGCGGCGGCCGGCGCGTGCTGCTGCCGATCGACTACAACAACAACAAGCCGTTCATGATCGCCCACAGCGAGTTTGGCGAGCGCGGGATGCCGGATCAGGTCGTCGAGGCGGCTGCGCGCGTGCTCGTCGAGACGGCCGCGCGCCATGCCGAGCGCCGCGAGCAGGCCCTGGCGGTGTAGGTGGGGTCCGGCCGGCGCACCAGGGCCCACCACACACCAGGAGACCATCTGGGCGCGGCCGCACATCTTGCGAGCCGTGCTATACTGCGCCGCGATACCAGATGGAGGCTCTCATGCGCATCTACAAGGCCAAGGCGCCGATGCGGATCGGGTTCTTCGGCGGCGGCACCGATGTCAGCCCCTACGCCGAGGAGCACGGCGGCAAAGTCCTGAACTGCACGATCGATAAGTATGTGCGCTGCATGCTCAGGCCCACCAACGCGCCGGGCATCACCATCCGCTCGCTCGACCTCGAAGAAGTCTCACGGAACGTGACCGGGCGCTGGGAGGGCCGGCTCGCCCTGCCCCAGGCCGTCCTCGACGCCCTGCCGCCCGCTCCAGGCGTCGAGGTCACTATGTTCAGCGATGTCCCGCCCGGCTCAGGGCTCGGCTCCTCCTCGGCGCTGGTCGTCAGCATGCTCAAGCTCATCCACGCCGCCTCGGGGATAACCATCGACCCGCACACGCTAGCCGAGCTGGCCTACCGCATCGAGCGCGTCGACCTCGGCATCCCCGGCGGCCGGCAGGACCAGTACGCCGCTGCGTTCGGCGGCATGTGCGTCTACCACTTCAGCGCGAACGGCGTGATCGTCGAGCCGGTGCTCACCGAGCAGACGGCGCTGCTGGAGCTGGAGAGCTGCCTGCTGCTGGGGTACATCGGCAGCCGGCGGCTGCTGAGCGGGCACCTGATGGAGGACCAGGTGCGGCGGCTCAAGGAAGGGGACACGCTCCGCTACCACGACGAGACCAAGGCGCTGGTGGACGAGGCGGTCAAGCTGCTGCGCGGGCTGAAGATCGCCGAGTTCGGGCGGCTGCTGCACACCGCCTGGGAGGTGAAGAAAGCCTTCAGCCCGTACATCGCGCCGACGGAGGTAGAGGAGATCTACGCGCTGGCGCGGCGGCACGGGGCGTGGGGCGGGAAGATCACCGGCGCCGGCGGCGGCGGCTTCATGGTCTTCTGCTGCCCGTTCGACCGGCGGCTGGAGCTGGAGCGGGTGCTCACCGAGGCGGGCGTGCAGATCCGCCACTTCTCCTTCACCACCCAGGGCGTCCACGCCTGGTCGGTCGAGACGTAGCGGCGCCGCAGTACGCCTAGCTCAGCCCTC
>Ga0207874_1004242_pt1 | contig 10848 bp, 11 predicted proteins | sample HigsolmetaAR201D_FD_184833 | JGI IMG/M metagenome (GOLD analysis project Ga0207874, IMG submission 184833) | Ionic liquid and high solid enriched microbial communities from the Joint BioEnergy Institute, USA - AR20-1-D (SPAdes) (version 2) ... | reverse complement strand
GCACGGGTTCGAATCCCGTTGGGGGTGCCGGGAGGCCCAGGTCAGCGACCTGGGCCTTGTCGCGTCCAGGGGCATGCGACGTCACCGGCCTGTCGCTCAGGGTGGAGCGACCGTGTACCCCTGCAGCCTCAGCTGAGCCGCCGCTGCTTCCGGGTGGCGGCGCACAGCAGCCCGCACCTGGTGCGTCTCCCAACCGCTCCGGCTACGGCGGAGCACCTCTTGCCAGCCTGGCTTCGGCTCCGGGATCAGGTGCTCCTGCGCGAGGAACTCGATGAAGTCCTCGAGGGTGGGCCGAAAGCGATGGCCGCCGACCGGGAGGTGGAGCTTGTGGAGAGGGCGGAGCGGCTGACCGGCTCGTGCGAACGCGTAGGCCAGCCCTGCCGACTCGCCGTGAACCTGCACGTGGGCCCGCTGCTTGCTGGTCTTCGAACGGTCGTACTCCACGCGGATCGGGCAGAAGCCGGTCGCGCGGCTGACGCACAGCCCGAACACCGAGGTCTCGACCTGCAGGTGGTCGCCCTCTCCGTCCAGGCCGACCCTGAAGCGGATCTTCAGTCCGAGGGGAGCGGCCTCGCGCTCGGCTTCGCTCGCAGCAGTGGACAACGGGACCCAGCCCACCTCGTCGATCGTGTCGGGGTCCGTCCTGCTCGGCGCGACGATCGCGTGTCCCGTGTCGTCCAGGATGAACACGGTCAGGTGCGCTCCGGTCGTGACCGTGGCGTTCAGGACGTGGGTGAGCGTGGCGGCGAACTCCTCCGCCTGCCCTCGGAGGCGCTCCCGGGTCACCGCTCGTCGAGGACCGGGCCGAGCATCAACCAGAGGTCGCGCAGGCGATCGTCGTCGAGCTCGTCCGCACGGCCGAGAGCGACGAACCGCTCGCGAGAGACCCCCGCCTTGGCGAGCTCCTCGTCGATCAGCGCGAGGACGACCGAGGTCGGCACATCGACCACATCGACCGCCGCCCGTCCGCCTCGCGCCATCGGTGCACCCCCTGTGAAGCGCTGCGTCTCAGCCCGACCCTACGGGCTCACTGTGACAGTGACCGTGGTGCAGCGTCCACGACGTTGCCGCGTCCGCCTGCGTCCGGCGCGACGCGCCGTGGTCAGCGGGTCGTAGGCGACGATCGACAGGAGGAGCAGCAGGGCGAGCACCGTGCCGATCGCGTCGCTGGCGTCGGGTTCCGGCTGCTCCACCGCCGGTGATCGTCACGAGCCCGCGGATGGTGGAGGTGCCGTGGCCGCCCCGGCGGATCACTCGTTGATCGCCTCCGCGCACTCCACGGCCGCGTCCCAGAGCTCGTCGAGGTCGCGGTCGGCGAGCCGCACGCTGCGGGGCGGGCCCTCGTGGTCCTGGTCGAGCGAACGCGCCAGGCGGGCGAACCCGGCGTGGTTGGCGACCTGCGGGTAGCGGGTCCAGTTGCCGAAGGCGACGAGGTCGCCGGCGCCGTTGACCCACAGCTGGAACGGGGCGTAGCGCAGGCCGTGGAGGTGGAAGTAGATGCCGCCGCGCGGCTTGGCGCCGAACCACAGCGTCTCGTGCGGGCCCCGGACCTCCAGCCGTTCGAGGCGCCCGCGCAGCTCCTCGGCGAGCGCCCGGTCCTCGTCCCGCCGGAGCGCGGCGAGGAACGACTCCCACGTCCACCGTTCGGCGCTCCGCTCCGACCGGCGGACCTTGGCCGCCGCGATCTCGCCCCCGTACGTCGACGGCACCAGGATCTCGACGTCGCCGTGGCGGGCGTAGGCCAGCTCCAGCGCGGTCACCCCGACGTCGTCGCGGGTGACCCGGTTGAGGTACTCGACCAGCCGCCGGACCTCGCCGTCGATGCGGTCGACGGTGAGGCACAGGTCGATGCGGGCCTCGGCCACGTTGCGCCGGAGCCGGTCGAGTGCCTCGGGCTCGAGCTCCTCCCGGAGGTCGGGGCCGCCGCGGCCGTGCCACGCCGCGACGAAGGCGTCCGGGCCGTCCTCCCAGACGGCGGCCGCGTAGTCGATCACCTGGCCGATGACCATCCGGCGCCGCTCGCGGCTGGACGCCAGCTTGCACTCGACGACGGTGATCGAGCCGTCCCGTCCGACGATGGACACGTCGATCGGCCCGGCGGCGGTCGGCAGCTCCACGACCGCGAGGGCGTCCCGATCGACGCCCGGCACCCGGTGCGGATCCCCGGCGATCAGCTGCTGCAGGTGGGCCTCGTTCTCGTACGCCGCCACCTCGGGCTCCGACCAGTCGCCGCCGTCCCGGCGGACCAGGACACCGCCCCGGTCGCTCACCGCCGCCTCCCGCGCGCCCCGTCGCCGCGATCCGAACCCGCCCGCGCGTCGTCCACCCCGTCCTCCCGGTCCCTCGGGCGCCCTTGGCGCCGTTCCCGTCCGTCCGGCAGCCGAAGGGTACACCGGCGGCGTGACCGCCGGGGGCACCGGCCCGGACGGCTTGCCGGGCGGCGGTCGGCGGCCTAGCGTCAGCGCTTAATGGCTGACATTAGCGCTGCCCGCACCGGGCGCCGGCTGTTCGGCGAGCCGCGGGTCGAGGAGGCCGGGCCGGGCGTCCACGTGGCCCGCGCCTTCGACCTCGGCAACGTGATCAAGATCGCCACCCGGGAAGGGCCGGTGATCGTCGACACCGCCAGCGCCCGGGCCTCGGCGGCGGCCGCCCGGGACGCGCTGGCCGAGGCCAGCCCGGGGGAGCCCCGCTACGTCGTCTACACCCACTGCCACAACGACCACACCTCGGGCGCCGTGGCGCTGGTCGCCGACGCCACGGCCGAGGTCGTCGCCCACGCCGCCCTGCCGGCGCTGACCGAGCGCGACCACGGCTGCCTGGGCGCCTGGACGGCCCGGCACCGGGCCCACCAGCGGGGGCGCCCGTCCGAGGACCCGTTCCCGGACCGCGGCTACGTCCCGCCGACGACGACCTTCGAGCGGGAGCTGGACATCGAGGTGGGCGGCCTCACCCTCCACCTCGAGCACACCGAGGGCGAGACCCGGGACCACCTGCTCGTCTGGGTGCCGGAGACCCGGGTCCTGCTGCCGGGCGACCTCGTCTACCCGGCGTTCCCCAACCTGTCGACGCCCGCCGTGGGGCCCCGGCCGATCCCGGGGTGGATCCGCTCGATCGAGCGCTTCCTCGAGCTGGGCGCCGAGCACCTCGTCCCCAGCCACGGGCCGCCGGTGTCGGGGGCCGAGGCGGTCACCGAGGTGCTGACCACCTACCGGGACGCCATCCAGCACGTGTGGGACGCCGCCCTCCGGGCCATCGACGGGGGCGTCGAGGTCCACGAGGCCGCCCGGTCGATCCGCCTGCCCGAGCGCCTGCGCGCCCACCCCTGGCTGCGGGAGGTCTACGGGACCGTCAACTGGGGCGTCCGCGCCGTCTACGACCTGGTCACCGGCTGGTACGACCTGTCGCCGGCCAGCCTCGACCCCCACCCCCGGGCTCGGCGGGACGCCGCCATCGTCGAGGTCGCCTCGGCCGACCGGCTGGTCGAGCGGGCGACGGCGGCCCTGGAGGACGACGACCCGCAGCTCGCCCTCGAGCTGGCCGACGTCGTGCTGCGCACCGACCCCCACCACGTCGGCGCCAACCGGGTCACCGCGGACGCCTGCCGGCGGCTGCGCGACCGGAGCACGAGCATCAACCAGCGCGGCTTCTACCACTCGGGCCTGGTGCGGGCCCGGGAGCGGCTGGCCGCCGCCGGGGCCGCGCCGTGACGCCGGCGCGACCCCGGCGCTGCTGCGGCGTCAGCGGTCGTCCGGCCCGGGCGCCACGACCATCCACGGCGTGCCGAAGCGGTCGACGCACATGCCGAAGGCGTCGGAGAAGAACGTCTGCTGCAGCTCCTGCGTGACCTGGCCGCCGTCGGCCAGGGCGTCGAACACCCGCCGGGCGTCGTCGGCGTCGGCGGCGTCGTAGCTGACCATGATCCGCTGGTCGGGCCCGTACCCCGAGTGCTCCGGGTCGTCGGACGCCATGAGCAGGTCGTCGCCGTGGGCCAGCGCCGCGTGGACGACCAGGTCGGCCTGGCCGGGGGGCGGCTCCCCGCCGGGGACGTCGGCCCCGGTCATGATCGTGAGATCGCCGCCGAAGATCTCCTCGTAGCGGGTGAACGCCTCGCGGCAGTCGCCGGCGAAGAAGAGGTAGGGACGGTAGGCCATGGCGTCCTCCGGTGGTCGGGGCGCGCGCCGGCAGCGCGCGCCTGACCGGGTGCTACCCCCGGCGGGGCGGCCTACGCCGGCAGTCTGCGGCCGGGCCGTCTCGACGTCGCCCCGGACCCCACGCGGCGTGAGCCTCCGGCCCACGGGGAAGAAGGGGACCGGCCCGGCTGTTCGACCGGGGTGAGGCGACGAGCGGAGGACGCCATGGCTGCACGGCCCGGTCCCGGGCGGTCACCGGACGGCACGGGGACGGGTGGGCCGGCCGGGCTGGCCTTCGCCTCGCCGCAGGGCCGGTGGACGCTGCTCGCCACCGTCCTCGGCTCCGGCATCGCCTTCCTCGACTCCACGGTCGTCACCGTGGCCCTGCCCCGCATCGGCGCCGACCTCGACGCCGGGGTCAGCGGCCTGCAGTGGGTGCTCAACGGCTACCTGGCCTCGCTCTCCGCGCTCATCCTGCTGGGCGGGTCCCTCGGCGACCGCCTGGGCCGGCGGCGGGTGTTCGTCGCCGGTGTCCTCGTGTTCACGGTCGCCTCGGTGGCGTGCGCCCTCGCCCCCACGATCCCGGTCCTGGTCGTGGGCCGGGCCGCGCAGGGCGTCGGCGGCGCGCTGCTGACGCCGGGCAGCCTGGCCATCCTCGAGGCGAGCTTCCGCCCCGACGACCGGGCCCGGGCCATCGGCGCCTGGTCGGGCCTCACCGGCATCGCCGCCGCCGTCGGGCCCTTCCTGGGCGGGTGGCTGGTCGACGCCGCGTCGTGGCGGTGGATCTTCCTCATCAACGTGCCCGTCGCCGCCGTCGTCGTCGCCGTGGCGGTGCGGCACGTGCCCGAGACGCTCGACCGCGGCGCGGCGGGGCGGCTCGACGTGGCGGGCGCCCTGGTGGCGGCGGCCGCCCTGGGGGCGCTGAGCTGGGGGATGATCGCCGCGGGTGACCGGGGGTGGGGGGCGCCGGCGGTGCTGGGGTCGCTGGCCGTCGGCGCCGGCGGCCTGGCCGCCTTCGCCGTTGTCGAGGCCCGCAGCCGCTGGCCGATGATGCCCCTCGGCATCTTCCGGGTGCGCCAGTTCACCGCCGCCAACCTCGTCACGCTGGCCGTCTACGCCGCGCTGGGCGGGGTCTTCTTCCTGCTCGTCGTCCACCTCCAGGAGGCGCTGGGCTACTCGGCGCTCGAGGCCGGGGCCGCGTCGCTGCCCATCACCGTGCTCATGCTGGCGCTGTCGTCCCGGTCGGGCGCGCTCGCCCACCGCATCGGGCCCCGGCTGCAGATGAGCGCCGGGCCGATCGTGCTGGCCGCGGGCGTGCTGCTGCTCGCCCGGGTCGAGCCCGGAGACGGCTACGCGACGGCGGTGCTGCCGGCGGTCGTCGTCGTCGGCCTCGGCCTGGCGGCCACGGTGGCGCCGCTCACCGCCACGGCGCTCGGCGCGCTGGAGGACCGGCACGCCGGGCTGGCGTCCGGGGTCAACACGACGGTGGCGCGGGCGGCGCAGCTGGTCGCCGTCGCCGCCCTCCCGGCCCTGGCCGGCCTCGGCGGCGACGCCTACACCGACGCCGGGGCGGTGGCCGAGGGGTTCCGGCGGGCGATGCTCATCACCGCCGGGCTGGCGTTCGCCGGCGGGGTCGTCGGGGCGCTGCTGGTCCGCAACCCGGAGCGGGCGCCGGTGCCCGCCCCCGACGAGGCGCCGCCGGGACCGGTCGCCGTGACCCACGCGGAGGACACGTTCTGCGGCATCGACGGGACGCCGCTGCGGGCGTGCCCCCACGGCGGCGGGGAGGAGGCGCCGGTCGGGCGCGCGGCGGTCGGGCCCGGGCCCCCGGGCCGGGGGCGACGCCCGGCCTAGGATGCGGCGCCATGACCGGGGAGGACACCGGGGCGCGCGATCTGCTCGTCGAGCGCCCCCGAGCCGACGTCGCGGTCCTGACGCTGCACCGGCCCGAGAAGCTCAATGCCCTCAGCTTCCGGCTCGTCGACGAGCTGCACGACGCGCTCGACGAGCTGCAGCACGACACGACCTGCCGGGTCGTCGTGCTGACCGGCGCCGGCCGGGGCTTCTGCTCCGGCCTCGACCTGGCCGACAGCGCGACCGGCGCCTCCACGGCCGCCGGCACGACCGGGCCCCGCGCCGGGCTGCTGTCCCAGGCCCGCATCGCCGAGCTGCCGCAGAAGCTCCGCCGGCTCCCGCAGCCCGTCATCGCCGCCGTCAACGGCCCGGCCTACGGCGGCGGGTTCGCCCTCGCCCTGGCCTGCGACATCCGGCTCGCCGCCCCCGAGGCCCGCTTCTGCACCCAGTTCATCAAGGTCGGCATCGGCGGCTGCGACATCGGCATCAGCTACACGCTGCCCAGGCTGATCGGGGCCTCCCGGGCCTTCGAGCTGATGCTGACCGCCCGGGCCGTCGACGCCGAGGAGGCCGAGCGCATCGGCCTGGTGAGCGAGGTCGTGCCGGCCGGGTCGCTGCTCGACCGGGCCCTCGAGCTGGCCGCCACGATCTGCGGCTACACGCCCTTCGGGGTGGCGATGACCAAGGAGGTGATGTGGTCGAACCTCGACGCGCCGAGCCTCGAGGCGGCCATCCACCTCGAGAACCGCACGCAGATCCTCGCCACCACCGGGGGCGAGATGGCCGAGGCCGCCCGGGCCTTCCTCGAGAAGCGGCCGCCGAGCTGGGCGACGACGGACCCGCCGGCCCCCTGACCGCGGGTGGCGGCCCGATCCGGGCCGTGTGTGACCGCCGCCATAGGATGCCGTCATGGCACAGGTTCCGCTGGTGGACTACCTGGTGCTGGGGGACGACCCGCACCTGGTGGCGAAGGCCTGCACCTCGTGCGGCGCCCGGTTCTTCGACCGACGCAACGCCTGCGCGGCGTGCGGCAGCGACGCCGGGTTCGACGAGGTCCCCGTGGCGCGGGAGGGGGTGCTCCGCTCGTTCACGATCGTGTCGATGGCGGCGCCGGGCATCCCGGTGCCGTTCGTGGCCGGCGTCGTCGACTGCGACGGCACCTCGGTGCGGGCGAACATCGTCAACGTCGAGCCCACGCCCGAGCACGTCAGGCTGGGCATGAAGGTCCGGCTGACGACCTTCCCGATCGGCACCGACTCGGCCGGCACCGAGGCGGTCGGCTTCGGCTTCGAGCCCATGGAGGAGGGGTGATGGCGGAGGACGTCTGGATCCTCGGCATCCACATGACCAAGTTCGGGAAGCACCCGGACAAGGACACGGTCGACCTGGCCGCCGAGGCGGCGCTCGGCGCGCTGCGCGACGGGGGCGTGACGATCCACGACATCGGGGTGCTCGCCGCCGGGAACCTGATGAACGCCAACGCCGGCATCGGCCAGCAGCTGCAGAAGCAGATCGGCCAGACCGGCATCCCCGTCTACAACGTGGTCAACGCCTGCGCCACCGGCGCGACCGCCCTGCGCACGGTGATCATGGCGGTCAAGGCCGGCGAGGCCGACATGGGCCTCGCCGTGGGCGTCGAGAAGCTGGCCGGCGCCGGCCTGCTCGCCGGCGGGACCCGCAAGGAGGACGGCGACACCTGGACGCCGTCGGGCCGCTACGGCGCGGTGGCGCCGGTCGACGGGCGCATCGGCACCGAGACCATGCCCGGCGTGTTCGCCCAGGTGGGCATGCAGTACATCCACGAGCACGCCTACGCCGGCGAGCCGTTCGAGCTCTTCGCCCGCATCAGCGAGAAGAACCACGCCCACTCGACGCTGAACCCGCTCGCCGCCTACACGAAGCGGTTCACGCTCGAGGAGATCATGAACGACGTCATGATCGCCTACCCCAACACCCGGCCGATGTGCTCGGCCAACTGCGACGGCGCGGCGGCCGCCGTCGTGGTGTCGGGGGCCAAGCTCAAGACCCTGTCGCTCGAGCAGCGGCGCCGGGCGGTGAAGGTGTCGGCGTCGGTGCTGACCTCCGACCCCTGGCAGGAGGGCTGCCAGGTGCTCCCGGACGTCAACACGCTCACCCGGCGGGCCGCCGAGCAGGCCTACGAGCAGGCGGGCGTCGGCCCCGAGGACCTCAGCCTCGTCGAGCTGCACGACTGCTTCGCCACCGCCGAGCTCGTGCACTACGACAACCTGAAGCTGTGCGAGCCGGGCGGCGCGGCCGACTTCTTCCTGTCCGGCGCCACCTGGCGGGACGGCTCCACGCCGGTCAACGTGTCGGGCGGCCTGCAGTCCAAGGGCCACCCCATCGCCGCGACCGGCATCGCCAACGTCTGGGAGATCTGCCACCACCTGCGGGGCGAGGCCGGCGACCGCCAGATCGAGGGGGCCAACGTCGGGCTGGCCCACGTCATCGGCCTGGGCTCGGCCTGCGGCGTCCACATCCTCGAGAAGGCCGCGGCGTAGCCCGCCCCGCGCCCCCGACCGCCCGCACCGGTCGCCCCCGGCGCGGGCGGTGGGCGGCCGGTCCGGTCGCCGCGCGGCGCGAGCGTGTAGCGTCGCGCTCCGTGGTGACCCACCATGCGGCCGCGCTCGTCCGCCGACCGGTCGACGTCGTCACCGCCTACGTCTTCGACCCGCGGACGATGCCCCACTGGAGCGGTGTGCTGTTCGCGATCGAGCCGGTCGACGACGTCGAGCCCCGGGTCGGGCGCCGGCTGCGGGCCGAGCTCAAGGTGCTCGGCGTGCGGCTCACGGTCGAGGGCGAGCTCCTCGACGCCGACCTGGAGGAGCGGCGGGCGACCGTGCGCATCGTGCCGCTCGACGGCGACGGCGCCATCGAGCACCGCCTGTGGGTCGAGCCCTCGGGCGACGGCGCGGTCGTCCACTTCTGGAACCGCATCGAGCCCCCCGGCTGGCTGGCGGGGGCGGTGAGCGACCAGCTCGTCGAGGCGTTCGTCGAGCACACGGCCCGGTTCGCGCTCGACAACATCCGGGCCATCCTCGAGAACGGCGACGAGGACGCGGTCGCCGGCCTGACCGGGCCGGCCGGCTGATCGCGGCCCGGGCGGTTTCCCGCCCCGTCCCGGGGGTAGGAGCGGCCCGTGCGCATCGTGGTGGTCGGCGCGACCGGCAACGTGGGGACGAGCGTGGTCGACGAGCTGGCCCGCCGTCCCGAGGTGACCGAGGTCGTCGCCGTGGCGCGCCGGGCGCCGGCCGTCGACTGGCCGCCGTCGGTCCGGTTCGTGGCCGCGGACGTCGCCACCGACGACCTCGAGCCCGTGCTGGCGGGCGCGGACACCGTCGTCCACCTCGCCTGGCTCTTCCAGCCGAGCCACGACCCGCTGCTCACCTGGCGGGTGAACGCCGTGGGGAGCGCCCGGGTGTTCGAGGCCGCGGCCGCCGCGGGGGTCGGGGCGGTCGTCTACTCGTCCTCGGTCGGCGCGTACTCCCCGGCGCCCGACCGCACGGTCGACGAGACCTGGCCGACCCACTCCATCCCGACGGCCGCCTACGGGCGGGAGAAGGCCTACGTCGAGCGGGTGCTCGACGCCTTCGAGGCCCGCCACCCCGAGATCCGGGTCGTCCGCCTGCGGCCGGCGTTCATCTTCAAGCGCACCGCCGGCCCGGAGCAGCGGCGGCTCTTCGCCGGCCCGTTGCTCCCGCGGGCCGTGCTGCGCCGGGGCGTGCCGGTGCTGCCGCTGCCGGCCGGCCTGCGGTTCCAGGCCCTGCACAGCACCGACGCCGCCCGGGCGTTCGCGGTCGCCGCGACCGGCGACGCCCGGGGCGCGTTCAACATCGCCGCCGAACCGGTGATCGACGCGGCCGCCCTCGCCTCGGTCGTCGGCGCCCGCCCGGTCGAGGTCCCGCCCCGGGCGCTGCGGGCCGCCCTGGCCACCGCCTGGCACCTGCGGCTCGTGCCGACCCAGCCCGCCCTCTACGACCTGGCCCTGGGCCTGCCGCTGCTGGACACCACCCGGGCGGCGACCGAGCTGGGCTGGCGGCCGACCGTGAGCGCGGTCGACGCCCTGGCCGAGGCGGTCGCCGGCATGGCCGAGGGCGCGGGCGAGGACACGCCGCCGCTCGCCGCGGACGGCGTCCGGGGGCGGGCGCGCGAGGTCGCGACCGGCGTCGGGAGCCGGCCGTGACGGGCGCCGCGGCGCCCCGCCGGCCCGGCGGCCTGCTCGACGCCGTCGAGCCGGTCACGGCCGCCGTGTTCCGCACCGCCGCCCGCCTGCGGGGCGACCGGGCCTTCCACCCCCGGGGCCGGGCCTTCGCCGCCGAGGTCGTGCTCGACCCGGCGTCCGCCCCGCCGGGCTTCCCCACCGGCCGGTACCGGGGGATCGTGCGGTTCTCCCGAGGGGCCGGGCTGCCCGACGCGGTGCCCGACGTCCTGGGCATCGGCGTGCGGGTCGTCGACGCCGGTGGGCCGCACGTCCACCAGGACCTGCTCATGGCGAGCGCCGGGTGGTCGGTCGTCGGCCGGCGGCTGCTGCGGCCCGGCCGGTCGTTCACGGCCGGCGTCCTGTCGACGATCCTGCCCTACGAGGTCGGCGGCCGGCGGGTGCTGATCGGCGCCCGGGTGCCGGGCGACCGACCGCTGCGGCTGGCCGACGTCGACCTCCTCGCCGCCGCCCGCCGCCCCGTCGAGCTGCTGTGGTCGGCGCCCGGCGGTGCCTGGTGGGCCCTCGGGGAGGTGCGGCCCGACGCGCCGCTCGACGACGAGGCCGGCCGCCGGCTCGGCCTCGACCCGTTCCGCACGGTGCCCGGCGTCGAGCCGGTCGGCCTGCTCAACGCGCTGCGGCGGCCCG
>Ga0207874_1004236_pt1 | contig 10859 bp, 6 predicted proteins | sample HigsolmetaAR201D_FD_184833 | JGI IMG/M metagenome (GOLD analysis project Ga0207874, IMG submission 184833) | Ionic liquid and high solid enriched microbial communities from the Joint BioEnergy Institute, USA - AR20-1-D (SPAdes) (version 2) ... | reverse complement strand
CTCGTACCGGCAGAAGAGCGCGATAGGCGAGAACCGTATAGGTCAGGCCCACCATAGCGAGCATAATGATGCCACGCCCTATTGAAGAGGGCAGCTCGTAAACTCGCGCCAAGATCGATACGATCACACCGAGCGCGCCGACCATTGTCATGAAGATGTAGATGCCGCGCAGCCAGCGGTCTTCGCTGCCGACATGAGCCTCTTGGTAGGACTGCCAGAGCAGCACGATTGAATAGGCAACCGGCACGACCCGTTGCAAGAGCCAGAGCCACGACAACAGGCCATCTGGCATCCTCAACTTGCCCCAGATATCCCAAGGTCGGTAGGGCGCGTCGAGGCTGCCCGGATAGACTTCAGGAAGCAGCGGGCCAAACAGGGCATAGAGCGCCAAGATAATTCCGCAGGCATAGGAAACAAACAGCATCATATGCTGCGAAAGAGTGCGCAGATTGCCGCGTGTTAGGGTCAGAATAAATTGCACAAAGACCGGAGGCAGCAGGACGGTCGAAACGATATTCAGACGATCAAAGACGCGAGCGACATCGGGGCTTTGAGTCAATTGGCTTAAAAACGCTGTCAAGCCATACAGGGTTAGGTGAAGACAAAACCACGCGAAGTCACGGGTGAGGCGCTCGTGCGGAGCGCGTACAAACAGACTAAGACCCAGCCAACACGAAACAATCGCCAATAAAAAATCAGGGATTAAGTAGAGTAATTGCATTGATTATTCGGTCAGGCTCTTCTGCCAAGGCTCAGCGATAAGAGGGATGGTAAAACTAAAGACGCTTCCTTTGCCCTCAACGCTCTCAAACCAGATCCGCCCGCCGTGTAACTCAACCAGTTTACGTGTGATTGAAAGGCCCAAACCAGTACCACCAACCTCATCCCGAAGGGGATTATCGGCCCGATAGAACGGTGTAAAGATATGCTTCTGATCTTCACGAGCGATACCAACACCCGTATCGCGCACATCGACGCGCAGTTCGCCGTTGCCGTTATGCAGACCAACCCAAACTTGGCCGCCCATTGGCGTGTACTTACAAGCGTTGCCCAGCAGATTAGTGACCACTTGGCGGATACGTTGGCGGTCGACCTGAACGGCCGGAAGATTCTCTTGGACATCGAGCGCCAGAACGATCTTGCGCTCTTGGAATTGGCTATAGAGATCGCGCGAAACATCGATCAGCATCTCGCCCATATCGACCAATTCACGCCGCAAACGCACTTCGCCCGCTTCAGCCCGCGAGATATCCAAAAGCTCGTTGATCAGAGCCATCAAGCGCTGCACATTGTTCTTGATGATCTTCACAAAATCGCGCTGTGTCTCGGTTAGCGGACCACAAGTGCCCATCAAGAGCATATCGGCATAACCACGCATACTGGTGAGCGGCGTACGCAACTCGTGCGATGCGGTCGCAACAAACTCGCTCTTCATCTTGTCGGCCAAGACTTCGCGCGTAATGTCGTGATAGACGACGACACTTCCCAACCATTCGCTCTTAGAAGAGAGCACGGGCGAAAGATGAGCGCGCAAAATGCGCTCGCCGATAGTGATCTGGCGCAAACCTGCCGAGTCGCCGCCTTCATCATCGAGCGCGCCCGGCAGATCAGCCAAGGCTCTACCCATATAGTTTGTGGCTTGAATGCCTAAGATCTGCTCGGCCGCCGGATTGATCAGGCGCACGCGCCCCATGCGGTCGCCTACAATCACACCGTCGCCGATCGAGCGCAGAATCGCCAAGCTCTTGCTGGCTTCCTCCTCGCGCTGCTGAGCCACTTGGCCGAGACGCTCGCCCTGTTCCGAAACATAACGGTAGAGATGAGCTTTAGAGAGCGCCACAGCGATCTGACCCGCAGCCGCGAGCGAGAGCTGAGCGTGATCGGTTGTGAAGTGTTTGGTATCGTTATGGATCAAGAGCAAAACGCCCAAGACCTCGCGATCGAGCGTGAGCGGAACGGCCAAAGCCGAACGCGCACGGTTATCGTAGGGGTTTGCGCTTTGCCAGCGCGGATCGACGCTAGTATCAGGCACAATCGTGGCTTTGCGCTTCTGCAAGACCCATTGGGCCAAGCCAAGCGCTCGTTCCAGACCTTGAACGCTACCGGCCTGCTGGCGGTCGAGCGTAGTGCGGAAGGCCAAGCGTTTCGTCTTCAGATCTTGCAAGACGATTCCGCCTCGGTCGGCGCCTGTCGCCTGCACGATCAAAGCCAGCGCTTGTTCCAAAACCTGTTGCTCATCGAGCGTCACCGAGAGCGCCCGCGCGATGCGATAGAGCGTTTCGGCGCGATCGCGAGCGATGCGCAACTCGCTAGCGCTCTTCTGCAAAGAAGCGGTCGCAGCTTGCACACGCTGATCGAGCGTATTGAAGAGCTCGGCATTGTCGAGTGCAACCGCTGCTTGGTTAGCCAACAGCTCGAGCAGCGGACGCGTCTCGGCCAACACATGGCGATGGCGCTCGTGAACCGTCACCGTCATCAGGCCGTGCAGCTCGCCGAACTGGCTCGCCAAAGGCAGCAGCAAATGGATCTCGTGTTTGATCGAACGGAAGGGCAGCTTGGTGCTCCAGTAAAAGACGCGCCCGCCGCTTGTTCCTTCTTCCAACATGGGTTGAAACTTCGACCAAGGCAGCTTCAAACCCTCAACCGCAGGCAGACGCTTTTTAGCAGCGCCGATCGCCACAACAACCGTGACTTGTGCCGTCTTCCAGTCGACTTTGTTAAAGGTGACACAGTCAAACTCACCCGCCTCTTGCACCGCTCCGGCGACCTCTTCTAAAACGCTTTGAGGGTTGGTCGAGGCGCGCAAATTGTTAGAGACGCGCAAAAACTGTTCGAGCGCCCGCTCGCGCCGTCGACTACGTCGGCTCCGCTCGGCCTGAGAGGTCAAGGCGAGTTGAAGCACCAAGGCCGCCATGCCGATCGCAGCCCCGCGCATCAACCATTCGCTCAACAACAGCATCAGTTCGTCGCGCGGCACTTGGAGATAGAAGAGCCCATAGCCAAGCCAGGTCAAGGCCCCAAGCGCTACACCCACACCTTTATCAAACAGCATTGGCGCGGCGCTTAAAGGCACCAACAAGACCATCCAGAGCGGCGAAGCATAGCCGCCACTCAGAGTGATGACGCCGAAGGCTAAGGCCACATCGAGCGAGAACAAGAGAGCGTTATAGATGTATTGCCACGTGGCTTTCGCGGCTGGCATCGCGCCTGTAACCGGCGCAGCGACCAACAGCACACACAAGAGGGTCAGAACAGAGGAGAACTCCTTGGGAGCACGAACGTATTCGTATATGATCAACGAAAGCACAAAGATAGCATACCCCAGACTCACCCAGCGGCGATCTAGGATGGAATATGCTGTTTGTCTCTCAGTCGTCATCGGCATAAGCACCAACGCTGTTTATGGCGCACGTGCGCGGTCGCCATTAGCTCGCTTCGGCCTCCGCGACAGCACACACCTCGGGAAGCGTATAACCAAGGCCTATACATGTCCAAAAGAGCGCAACCATATGGCTAAACTCGATATTGAAGAAGTAGTGATCGAGTAAGCCAACGGCTAAACCTGCTGCAATGCCCGCTTGAATGCCCAAAATCCACGAAACACACTCTTCATCGACCGTCTTCAAGGCTTGCCAGCCATGCACGAAAAAGGCAGCCATCAAAGCCAAGAACGCCCCTAATCCCAGCAGACCCATGCGCTCGGCGATCGTTAGATAAATGCTGCTTACACCAGCCACCAGATCGATCTCGGGCGCGCTGCCGAAGCCGATTCCAAACCAAGGGTAGCGCTCGATGATAGCGATCGCGTTAGCGAACTCGGCTAAACGCATCTGATTAGCTTGATCGCGGAACTGGACACCTTCGATGATACGTTGCACAAAGGTAGTACCGATGCCCGCCGCCAACAAGCCCATGCTTACTATAGCTACCGCAACAATGATCCACCAGAGACGGCGGTATCGAATAGTTGCGACATAAGCGGCAGCGATGATGAGACCTCCCAAGGCAGCGCGCGAATTGGTCAGAATAATCACGCCCACCATTATCACTACTATAACCGTTAGTAGCGTCCGATGCAAGATCGGTCGAGGTGCGACTAACTGTGTCGCGGCGATGCTACAGATCAACGTGAGCATACCGCCGTAGCTATTCGGGTCAACACCCGTTCCGATCGCTCGCTCGCGCCCGGTACCCGCACCTGCCTCGATATAGCGCAATACGCGCCCATCATCAGGGTAACCGACCCGCCCCAGAGAGGTGAGAATGCGCAAGGCGAGGTCATCGTTGAGCGCCCACAGCACAAGCCCAGTTAGCGCAGAGAGACCTCCAAAGATCAGCAAGACTTGCAACATAAAGCGTCCCTGCTCGCGGCTACGAATACAATTCGCGATACTGTAAAAGAGCATCACACTCAAGAGAAATTTCGCGTAATTGTGAAGCGTAGCGCTATTAGGCCGCCCCTGCGAGCCGAGCAGAAACGAGAACAAGGTCATGCCCAAAAAGCCCAAAATCGGCAAACCAAGTTTGGTTAAACGCAGATCGTAGCTGTCGGAGCGCGCCAGCATGCGCAGAATCCAGACACCCATCAGGGCTATTTGAGCCAAAGAAAGCAAGGTTGGCGTAATGATGGCACGGAAGGGCAGCGTGGCAAACGGCAACAAGGTCATAATGGCGAAGACTACGACCAGACCGACATCGGTACTGCGTAGTATCGCTAAACCCACTCCCAACGCCAACAAACCTGCAATCGCATAGATCGGGCCTAAAGCGGCGGCAGCACCGGTAAGCGCCCCTACAAGAATGGCGATTCCTGCTATTTTTATGTCATTTGAAGGCGAAAGCGTGCTCATCAAACGAGCGATACTCGCGCTTCCACGTTTCAATGACAGACCTGCTCGCGCCACTTCATACTCCTTCACACATCTCTCATGCTTATATGTAACAATTTTGCCATAAAATGCTTATGGAAATGTGCGCGGATTGTAGCACACCAAAGCCATCGTGTCTATGAAGCATCAATGTGAGCAGTCGAAATCGCACAAAACTGCTGTTCTCAAAGCCGATTTCGCTTCGACGGCACCGCCCTAACAGAAAGCTGTATCGTTCACTTTCCGCATAATGCTCGATCGCTTCAGCGCGCTGGCGGTCAGGTCTCTGCCTTCCATTCGGTCTTCACCGCGTCCGCCTACGGCTACCAACATCCCGCCCACCAAAAGCTGTACATTAGCCACAAATCGACATACGGTCAGCGTTATCGGCCCTCACCCCCGGCCCCCTCTCCCGCACTACGGGCGAGGGGGTGAATGGTGATGTTGAATGCGATTTCGCGTAGCGAAATCGCATTCAAGCTCTCCGCGTTCTGTGCTCTCAAGGATACTCCCGCGATGCTATGCGAACGACCGCCTTTTGCTGCCGACACGACTGTTGGGTAATGCATAGCACCAAAAGAGGGGGCATCTCTGTCGGTAACGAAAGGGCTCCCCAAAACCATCGCTACAAACGAATTCCGATACCTTGTTACATGAGTCGCCCCCAAGCTTCTCGATCGTTCGAGATGATCTATTCGTTGTTCTAAAGATGTCGTTTTAGACCTCGGTTCGGCGATCGCGCTCAGGCTCTTGATGGCGTACAGGCAATGGTTGATCGGGCAAAGGCGGCGTATGACTATCGGGCGGAGTAGCCTGCGGCAGCGGAGCATCCGACGAATCCGCCTCTGGCACGGGTTGCCCCAACAACGACTCAAGCGACTCTTCCGGCGTAAGCTCGTCAGGAGAGCGCGGCGGCTCCTCGCTGGGAAGCGGTTCAGCTTCAGCATACGGGTTAGGAGCAGGCTCAAGCTCGGCCGTCAGATCGATCGGCAAGGGATCTTGGTAGGGGTCGACGCTAAAGCGCGTCTTCGCAGTCGAGCCATTCCCAAGCTGTCCGATCACAAGCGAGACCAAGAAGAAGCCCAAGAAGAAGAGGCCGACAGCAAAGATCAGCATCATAAACGAGGGCAACACAAAACTCACGCCCGCCATGGTGAGCAGAATACCAAGCGCCAGCACCACATGTTGAATGATCACATGCACGAGGTAGAGCTTATGGCCTTGGGCATCATCGCGATAACAAGCTTGATCGGCGAACCATTGCTGCGGCAGCGCCCTATTCATCGAGTCGACGAAGCTATACTTATTTTTAAAAATGATCTCGAAGATATCTTGCAGCACCAAACGATGGTCAAAATAGCCACCATGGCTTTTGCCTGGGTTTGGGATCAGATACGAAGCGACCCGCACATTGTCGACTCGCTCCGAGCGAACGCGCGAGCCGATGATGTTATAGATCGGGCCGCTGATCACATCGGCGCGATCCCAATAGTTGACCCAATGGATATGCGGTCGCACCAAGGCGCCCTCTTCACTGTTATCGCGCCAAGTAAAGGGCGGCTGGCTCACATCGCCTCGTAACGCGTAGTTGGTTTCTACAAAGCGCGGAACTCGCGACTGAATAGCCGCAAAGAAATAGATCACCTTGTCGATCGGGCTACCCAACGTGATAAAGTGCTTGATTTTGTCGAGGCGCAGAGTTGTATCGGTTCGTTTCTTGGCCCCAGGCGCGGCTCCCGCCAATTCGAGCGAAGCCGCCCAAGATGTATCGGCGGAGCGTTGAACCCAATCGAGGCGACGCAAAGCCAACAAAGTATCGTAAGCGATCACGCTGCCCAAACTATGAGCCACTACCACAATCCGCTCGCAACGCTCGTCCATCATCACATGGCGCAACAACGAGACGCCCGACTCTAAAATCGCTTCGCGTTGGGCATACTTCTCATCAGTCTCTTGATAGGTGAGGTACTGATGAACATCGCCCATATATTCGCTAAAAAACGACTTGATCGAGCCATACAAACCGAAGCCCGCCAAGATCAGCACCATGGCAACAAACAGCATGCGGTTGGTGGTTAACTCAAAGGGCAAGAAGCTAAAAAACTGCTCGACGACGGGCGGAATGGTCTCGCGGTTGATCGAAATGAAGCTCATCACTAGAGCATAAATGATCCATGCCGCCAAAATCACCGAGAAGATCAGCGTGACCAGCAGACTGAAGGTGACGAACAGATACGAGAGCTGCGCCCATTGATCGGCCCGCCGCCAGGCTCGGGCCATAGTAAGTATTTCCTGAGAAAGCTCAGCATCCCAAGATGGATCAAGCTGGGCCTGCAGTTCAAGATTATCTTTGAGAAAAAGCTCGAAGTCGGCGAATTTATTGCCACGGTAACGATCGCGTTTTTGATCGTCATAGCGGCTATCCGGCTCAATGAAACTATGATACGTGTCGATCAGATACTCGACACAGCGCAAGGTGTTGGGAGAAAGCGGCTGGCCCTTGCGTTCGGCGGCGGCCTTTTTGCGCTCATAGTAGGCATAGAGCGAGCCGATCCGCAATGCCGCTACCTCGCCCCAATTGGCGAGCAAAACCGTCAGCGGACGGTGCCATTGGCGCACTACCCAGTTAAAAGTCGAAAAGGCTTTGGTGCCACCTGCCGTATAATCCGCCCAATACGATTCGTAAAAACGTACGCTCGGACTGCGATCAGGATCACGAGCATTGCGATCGGCGCATGGATTGCGCACCTCGTAGTAAGCGACCGACTTGCGATCCATGCCGCTGCCGCGCCGTCCCCGTTCGAGCGCGATCGGTCGCACATCAAGATAACGCTGAGCTGACGCTCCGCGTTGAATAAAAACAAGATTATCGAGCTGGGTTAATAGACTACTGACCTCTTCATAGCGGCGCTGATTGCCCATGCCATGAAAGTAGACAACTGCGGTATAACGAGAATCTGGCAACGAGACTGCTGGCGAAGTAGTTGCTGAAGATGACGCCGATTGATCCATGGTGAGCCTCTCAGGGATAAGGTCGGCACATGCGTTATGAGTATAGCATATCTGTAGTAGTATTAACAGTTCTCACGCCAGCAGAAATGCCATGCTACGAGCAAGCTGTCATACAAAGTCTTTACATCTTGGGTTTCGAAAAGCGCTCAGCATTCTCCATCATTCGCACGTAGCCCCAACATACTTATGGCTTTCTCATTTCTTGCCAAGCTGAGAATGGTATACTAAAAAGAGTGCACTATCTCTGATATACCCCTTTCAAGCGGCGGGTCTTTTTGGGGTATAAAAACTCACATAGGAAGGGCAGGAACCTAAAGGTCTATGAAAACACTTCTTGCAATTATCCGTTTTCCTCTGCCGCTTTGGCTTGTCGCACCACTTCTCACCTTCACGCTCTTTTTTGGCCTAGCTTCTGGCTATTTGATCAAGCAGCTCCTAACCCCAGCCACCACTTGTAGCGATGTCCAGTCGCAAACCGCCTGTCAAGAGTTCGCAAAATTCTGGCAAGTGTGGGGGCTAGCCGAAGAAAAATTTGTTGATGAGGAGGCGCTCAATACCGAAGCGATGGTCGCTGGCGCAATCAACGGCATGCTCGATAGCCTAGGCGATCAAGGCCACACCCGCTATATGACCGCCGAAGAGAACGCCCGCTGGCAAGAATCGCTCTCGGGCAGCTTCGAGGGCATCGGAGCGTATATCGGCGTGCGCGACGGCATTCCAATTATCGTCGCCCCAATCGAAGGCTCTCCTGCGGAAGCCGCTGGTATCAGAGCTGGCGATGTTATTCTCGCTGTCGACAATGAAGATGTGACCAGCTATTCGACCCAAGAAATCGTTTCGCGCGTGCGCGGCCCCAAAGGCACGACTGTCAAGCTCTCGCTGCGCCACGAAAACGAAACCAGCCCCTACGAAGTGACGATCACCCGCGCCGCCGTTAAGGTGCCAAGCGTCAGTTGGCGTATGCTGGAAGATAATATCGCACTGGTCAACCTCAACCAGTTCGCGGAAAATAGCGCCGCAGATCTGCGTAAGGCCCTGCAAGAAGCCAAGGACCAAGGTGCTAGCGCAATCATCTTCGATATGCGCAACAACCCCGGCGGTCTCGTCAACGAAGCCTTACAAGTCGCTAGCCAATTCCTGCCCGAAGGTACAACAGTCTTGTTGCGCGAGGATCGCAGCGGCGACCGTACCCCGATGGAAGCTCAAGGCCCGGGTGTAGCGCGCGATATCCCCTTAGTTGTGCTGGTCAACCAAAATAGCGCCAGCTCAGCCGAGATTATCGCAGGGGCTATTCAAGATGCCGGACGCGCCAAGTTGATCGGTATGCGCACCGTCGGTACCGGAACCGTCTTGACGCCCTACAACATCGACGGCGGCGGCCAGCTCTTGTTAGGAACCGTGCAGTGGCTAACCCCCAATGGCAACTTGATCCGTAAGCAGGGCATTACGCCCGATATCGAGGTCGAACTGCCTCCCGACGGCGTTGCGCTGACCCCGTCTCAGGCGGCCGAGCTCTCGCCCGAAGAACTGCAAGAGAGCGGCGATACCCAACTGCTACGGGCTATCGAAGAGCTTAAAAGCCTGACAGGCCGCTAAGCCTAAAGCGAAGCAGTGTTACAATGAAGTCACCCTACTACGATCTTGGCAGTAGGGTGACTTTCTCTTTGTATCCACCCAAACCATAAAGGAGCTTCCTATGTCCGATAAGCTCAAGCGCCTAGCAGAGCTGGCAGGTCAGCGCGGCGTCGATGCGCTGGCAGTCATGCCCGGCGCAAGCCTGCGCTACTTCACCGGTCTGCGCATGCCCGCTGGCAAGCGCCTCACCCTAGCCTTCTTCCCCAACGAAGGTAAGCCAAGTTTCGTTATTCCCGAGCTCGAAGCCAAACATGCCAAAGAGCACATCGAGATCCCGATGGAGTTCTATACCTGGCACGATAGCGAAGGCCCCTACAAGGCGCTACAGCGCTGTATCGACGATCTCAACTTGGCCAACAAAACGGTCGCTGTCGAATATTTCGTGATGCGCGTGCTGGAACTGCGCGCCCTCGAAGAGCGCATCGCTGGCGTGAAGCTGGTCGACTCGACCGATCTGATCTCGTCGATGCGCGCCAGCAAAGATGAGAGCGAATTGGCCGCCATGCGCGAGGCTGTGCGTATGATCGAGACCGCGCTCGAACGCACCCTGCCCTACATCAAAGTGGGCAAGACCGAGCGCGAGATCGCCGATATTTGGGAGAAAGAGATCAAGGCGACCGGCAGCGAAGGTTTTGCTTTCGGCGTTGCTGTGGCGGGCGGCCCCAACGGCGCCAACCCTCACAACACCAATAGCGACCGCCCCTTCGAAGAAGGCGACCTGATCGTATTGGATGGAGGCGCGGTCTACAAGGGCTATCTCTCCGATATCACCCGCACCTTTGCGCTGGGCACCCCCTCCGACGAGGCCGCTCGCATCTACAACTTGGTAAAAGACGCCAACGCCGCAGGTCGGGCCGCTGCACGCCCGGGCGCAACTGGCGAAGAGGTCGATGCCGCCGCTCGCAAGGTGATCGAAGAGGGTGGTTACGGCAAATACTTCATTCACCGCACCGGCCACGGCCTTGGTCTAGAGGTTCACGAGCCGCCCTTTATGGTGCAGGGCAACACAGAGCCGTTGGTAGTGGGCAACACTTTCACCGTCGAGCCGGGCATCTATGTTCCGGGCGTTTGTGGCGTGCGTATCGAAGACGACATGGTGATCACCGCTGACGGCGCTGAGAGCCTGACCACCTTTGAGCGCGAACTGATCAAGCTGCCCGTCTAAAGCAACCGCTTTCAGAACTTAAGAGTGAAAAAAGGCTATTCCGCTTCATATCGCGGAATAGCCTTTTCACTTCGTTTTAAACTACATTTGATTGATTACTTGTTATTTGGCCTTCGGCAGAGTGGAACGTGACCATTTTTGTTGTGCGAGATTTCGGGCGTTACCGCGCGAAATCTCGC
>Ga0207874_1004231_pt1 | contig 10865 bp, 8 predicted proteins | sample HigsolmetaAR201D_FD_184833 | JGI IMG/M metagenome (GOLD analysis project Ga0207874, IMG submission 184833) | Ionic liquid and high solid enriched microbial communities from the Joint BioEnergy Institute, USA - AR20-1-D (SPAdes) (version 2) ... | reverse complement strand
GTGAACGTCGGTACCGACAGCATACGCGCGCCAGGCGCGCACGACGAGAGGACCAGCGCCAGCAGGGCCGCCAGCGGGACGAAGCCGACACGCTTGAGGGTCACCTTCACCTCCGGGTAAGGGCCCGCGTGGGCCGAGACCAGAGCGTACGCCGCCGCCGGCCGCGGCGCCGTCGGAAGGTTCGCAACGCCCCCGGCCGCGTGGGCCCGCCGGCGGCTCGTCCGCGCGGCCGCCGCCCGCCCGCGCGCGTACGATGCCGCCATGCCAGAGGTGATCGTCCGCGATGACGGGCCCGTGCGCGTCATCACCCTCGCCCGCCCCGAGGTCAGGAACGCCCTCTCCCGCGCGCTGCGCGAGGAGCTCCGCGCGGCCGTCGCCGCCGCCGAGGCCGACGACGCCGTGCGCGCCCTGGTGATCACCGGCGCCGGCGAGGCGTTCTGCGCCGGGCTCGACCTGCGCGAGCTCGAGGCGACCGTCACCCTCAGCCCCGAGGAGCACAGGGCCGACACGCTCCAGCTCGCCGGCCTCCTGACCGCGATCCACCGCTGCGCGAAGCCCGTCGTGGCGGCGGTGAACGGCCCGGCCGTAGCCGGCGGGGCCGGCATCGTCACCGCCTGCGACGTGGCCCTGGCGGCGCCCGAGGCGCGCTTCGGCTACACCGAGGCCCGCATCGGGTTCGTGCCGGCGCTGGTGTCGGTGCTGCTGCTGCGCCAGGTGGGAGAGAAGCACGCCCGCGAGCTGCTCCTCGGCGCCCACCTCGTGGACGCGCGCCGGGCCGCCGAGATCGGCCTGGTGAACCGCGTCGTCGCGGACGCCCCGGTGCTCGACGCCGCCGTGGAGCTGGCGCGGCGCCTCGCCCGCAACGCCCCGGGCTCGTTGGCGGCCACCAAGGGCCTGCTCGCCAGGCTGCCGGGCCTGACGTTCGACGAGGGCATGGCGCAGGCGGTCGAGGTGAACGTCGCGAGCCGCACCGGGGAGGAGATCCGCGAGGGCGTGCGCGCGTTCCTCGAGAAGCGCGAGCCCTCGTGGCGGGCCTGAGGCGCGGCGGCGCCCGGCTTCTGCGCTGCGGCGCGCCCGGCGGGACGGCGCGCCCGGCCGCCCGCCCTTGACCGCGGCCCGACCCCGGCATACGATGCACATCATGTGCAAGATGCACACGCTCGCCGCAGGCCGCGCCGTGGCCGCTCGGCGGACCGGGGCGCGGCGGTGAGCGGCCGCAGGGTGCTCCTCCTCTGCGGCGGACGCTCCGCGGAGCACGACGTCTCGCTCGCCTCGGCGCGGTCCGTGCTCGAGGCGGTCGGCGACTCGCCGCGGCTCGAGGTCGTGCCGCTCGTGATCGGCCGCGACGGCGTGGCGCTGGGGCCCGAGGCGTCGGCCCGGCTCCTGGGGACGGCGCCGAGGGCCCTCCCCAACGGCGAGGCGCAGCGGTCGCGCCCGGACGGCGACGCGCCCGCGGGCGGCGGCGGGCCACACGGTGCCGGGGACGGCGCGGCCGAAGCGCCGGCCGACGGCCCCAGGGAGCTGGCGCGGAGCCTCGCCGACGCGGGCGGCGCCTTCGACGTCGTCTTCCCCCTCCTCCACGGCCCCTACGGCGAGGACGGCAGCGTCCAGGGCCTGCTCAAGGTCATGGGCCTGCCGTTCGTCGGGAGCGACGTCCTGGGCAGCGCCGTGGCGATGGACAAGCTGGCGATGAAGGCCATGTTCGCCGCGGCCGGCTTGCCGCAGGTCCCCTACCGCGGCGTCACGCGCGCGGCGTTCGACGCCGACCCCGGAGCGGCGCTGGCGCCGGCGCGCGAGCTCGGCACGCCCGTGTTCGTGAAGCCCGCGAACCTCGGCTCATCGATCGGGGTGTCGCGCGTCGACGACCCCGCCGACCTCGAGGCCGCCGTGGCCTCCGCCCTCGGCCACGACCGGCGGGCCGTCGTCGAGGCGGCGGCCGTGGGCGCCAGGGAGCTCGAGGTCGCCGTGCTCGGCAACGACAGGCCCGTCGCCAGCGGCGTGGGGGAGGTGCGCGTGCGGCCGGGCGCTCGGGCGTTCTACGACTACGAGGCGAAGTACACCGACGGCCTCGCGGACCTGATCGTCCCCGCCGACGTGCCCGAGGAGGTCGCGCAGGCCGCGCGCCGCATGGCGCTGGACGCGTTCGCCGCCGTCGACGCCGCCGGCCTGGCCCGCGTCGACCTCTTCTACCTGCCCGACGGCCGGCTGCTCGTGAACGAGATCAACACGATCCCCGGCTTCACGCGGCACAGCATGTACCCGCGCCTGTGGCAGGCGGCCGGCCTCTCCTTCCCCGAGCTGATCGAGCGCCTCGTCGAGCTGGCGCTAGAGCGTCGCTGAGGGCGCGGCTACGCCCCCGCGGGGCGCGCCCGGGTATGATGCGCCGCGTCACCGGAGGTGCGCAGCCGACCAGCACGCTGACCTGGACGTAGCGAGACTCCTGGCCGAGCCCGACGAGGACCTTTCCGCGGGCCCGGACGGGGACGGTGCGGCCGAGAGGACCACCGCGTCCGGCACGCCCCTCGCGAACCTGAGCTCGGGCCGGGTGCTGATCCTCAACGCCAGCTACGAGCCCCTGCACGTCTGCTCCGTCAAGCGCGCGGTGTCGCTCCTGATGCACGAGGTCGCGGAGCGCGTCGAGGAGTCGGGCAAGGTCCTGCGCTCGCCCAACGCCGTCTTCCCCGTCCCCAGCGTGATCAGGCTGAAGCGCTTCGTGCGCACGCCGTTCCGGCAGCGCGTGGCGTTCAACCGCAAGAACGTCTTCCGGCGCGACGACCACGTCTGCCAGTACTGCGGCCGCCGCACCCACGACCTGACCCTCGACCACGTGATCCCCCGCAGCCGCGGCGGCCCCACCACCTGGGAGAACGTCGTGGCCTGCTGCAAGCCGTGCAACGCCAAGAAGCGCGACCGCACGCCGGAGGAGGCCCACATGCGCCTGCGCCGGCAGCCCTACGCCCCGCGGTTCATGTTCACCAGCGCCTACGGCGTGATGCCCGACATCGACCCGATCTGGGAGAAGTACCTGCCGAAGCCGCGGCACTGAGCGCCGGCGCGGCCGGCCGCCCGCCGCGCGAGATGTGCCGTGGGCCGGAGCCGGCGGCTCACTCCGGCCGCTTCACCAGCACCGGCGAGCGCACCACGGGCACGAACCCGACGTAGCGCAGGATGTCGCCGAGCCTGCCGTCCGCGCGGGACACCTCGGCGTCCACGGCGCCGACGGGCGAGAACGAGGCGAGCTCGTGCAGCGTCGAGATCACCAGGCGCCGCAGCGCCGCCGAGTCGGAGCGCAGCTCCCTGGCGACGCCCACGGCGTCGAGCGTGTACTGGCCGTCGACGCGGCGCGCGACGAGGCCGCAGAACGCGTACCCCACGGGGTCCTGGTCGAGCGTCTCGCGCGCCAGGAACCACAGGTCGGGCTGGAACGGGCCGTTCTTCCGCTTGAGGTAGGCCCAACCGGCGTCGGTGACGGGCCTGCCCTCGGCGTCCTCGTAGAACGCCCTGAAGCGCCTGTCGGACGCCTCCGACCACGCCTCGAGCAGCAGCGGGCTGCCCAGAGGCGGCACCTGGGAGAGGTCGAAGCGCATCCGCGCGACCTCGTCGGGGGCGAAGCCGAGCGGAGCCAGACGCGCCGCCAGCTCGTCGCGCCGCGCCGGCGGCACGGCGTCGAGGCGCAGCACCGCGGCGTCGTGCTCGTGCCTCCTCAGCACCTCGGCGACGAGCTCGGCGAAGCCGTCGACGTCGTCGTCGTGCCAGGGGCTCGAGAGGAGCAGGCGCCGCGAGTCGTCGTCGGGGTCCGGCGCCTGCACGTGCACCCCCGCCGAGGGGGAGCGGCCGGGGCGCGCCAGCACGCGGCAGCCCTGCGCGTCGCCGCGCGGGTCGCGGAAGCGCGGCGCCAGCAGCAGCGCGAGCCTCTGCGGGTCGGAGTGTCCGATGAAGGCGAGCGCGCGGCCGACGAACCACGGCAGCTCGTCGGCAGCCAGGCTGCGGATCACGGTCACCCAATCTACCCCGCGCGCCGCCGGTCACCCCGCCGCGGCGCCGCGCGGGTCCCGTGGCGGTTAACCTGCGCTCATGACGCGGCCGCGCATCATCGGCGGTACAGCCAAGGGGCGGGCGCTCGAGACCCCCAGGCACGGGACGCGCCCGAGCCCGTCCCGCCTGCGCGAGGCGCTCTTCGACATCGTCGCGTTCGAGCCGCGCGGCCGCTTCCTCGACCTCTACGCCGGCTCCGGCGCGGTGGGCCTGGAGGCGGCGAGCCGCGGCTTCGAGGCCGTCTGCGTCGAGCTCTCGCCGCAGGCCGCCGCGGTGATCGAGCGCAACGCCAGGAACCTCGGCCTCCGCGTGGAGGTCGTGCGCGGCGACGCCCTGGCGTACGCGCGGGCGCACGCGGGCGAGTTCGACGTCGTCTTCGCCGCGCCGCCCTACCCGCTCGACCTGCGCGAGGCCTTCCTCGGCGTCGTCTCCTCGGGCGCCGCGCGGCCGGGAGGCCTCTACGTCCTGCAGCACCCCACGGGCTTCGCGCCGGAGCTGCCGGACGGCTTCGCGCCGGAGCTGCCGGACGGCTTCGCGCCGGAGCGCGTGAGGCTCCACCGCTACGGCTCGAACGCGCTCACCGTCGTGCGCGTGCCGGACGGCTAGCGGGGGGCCGCCGGCGCCGGGCCGGAACCGCCGTTCGCGAGCCGGCCGCGGCGCGGCAGCGGCCGCCGCCGACACGGCCGCGCGGCGGTCAGGTGATAGGCTGTCTGGCGGCCGCGAGAGCACACGCCCGCGCATGGGCCGACGTGCGCCGGCCCCCGCCGGGCGCCGTGCGCCCGCCGAGAGGGACTGATGTTCGGTTTCGTCCAGAAGCTGTTCGACAACAACGACCGCGAGGTGCGGCGCCTCCAGAGCGAGGTCGTCGCGCGCGTGAACGCGCTCGAGCCCGAGGTCGAGAAGATCGAGGACCTGGCCGCGGCCTACGCCCAGCTCCGGCGGCGGCACCTCGAGGGCGGCGAGAGCCTCGACGCCCTGCTGCCCGAGTGCTTCGCGCTCGTGCGCGAGTCGGCGAAGCGCTACCTCGGCCAGCGCCACTACGACGTGCAGCTGATCGGCGGCGCGGCTCTCCACTACGGCCGCATCGCCGAGATGAAGACGGGCGAGGGCAAGACGCTCGTCGCCACGCTCGCCCTGGCCCTCAACGCGCTGACCGGCAAGGGCACGCACCTCGTCACCACCAACGACTACCTGGCGCGCACCGGCGCCGAGTGGATGGGCCCCGTCTACCGCGGCCTCGGACTCAACGTGGGCGTGATCCAGCACGACATGGACGGGCCCAAGCGCCGCGAGGCGTACCGCTGCGACGTCACGTACATCACCAACTCGGAGCTCGGCTTCGACTACCTGCGCGACAACATGGCGTTCCGCCCCGACCAGCTCGTGCTGCGCGAGGACACGCCGCTGCACTACGCGATCATCGACGAGGTCGACTCGATCCTCATCGACGAGGCGCGGACGCCGCTGATCATCTCGGGCCCCGCCGAGGTCGCGACGGACAAGTACTACACGATGGCCAAGGTCGCCCAGCAGCTCCAGCGCGGCGAGCCCAAGGAGGGCGAGAGGCCCGCCACCGGCGACTACTGGGCCGACGACAAGGCCAAGGACGTGCACCTCACGGAGCAGGGCATCGCCAAGGCCGAGAAGCTCCTGGGCGTCGAGAACATCTTCAGCCCGGAGAACATGGAGGTCGCCCACATGCTCCGGCAGGCGCTGCGCGCCAAGGAGCACTACCACCTCGACAAGCAGTACGTGAAGGACGAGGAGGGCCGGATCGTCATCGTCGACGAGTTCACCGGTCGCCTCATGCCCGGCAGGCGCTTCGGCGAGGGCCTCCACCAGGCGATCGAGGCCAAGGAGGGCGTGAAGATCGAGCGCGAGAACCAGACGCTCGCGACGATCACGTACCAGAACTTCTTCAAGCTCTACGACAAGATCGCCGGCATGACGGGCACGGCCAAGACCGAGGAGAAGGAGTTCCAGGAGATCTACGGCACCGACGTGCTGGTGATCCCCACGAACAAGCCCGTCATCCGCAAGGACTACGAGGACGTCGTCTACCGCACGCAGAAGGGCAAGTTCGAGGCGGTCGTCGAGGAGATCGTCGAGGTCCACAAGACCGGGCGCCCCATCCTCGTGGGCACCGTGACGATCGAGGCCTCCGAGCTGCTGTCGCGGATGCTCAAGCGCCGCGGCATCAAGCACGAGGTGCTGAACGCGAAGTACCACGCCCGCGAGGCCGAGATCGTGGCCCAGGCCGGGCGCAGCGGCGCCGTGACGATCTCGACGAACATGGCCGGCCGCGGCACCGACATCGTGCTCGGCGGCAACCCCGAGTGGCTGGCCAGGCAGCTCCTGGAGCGCGCCGGCTTCGAGCGCTACGACTCCGACACCGAGCTGTTCATCAAGGCGATCCTCCTGGACCGCATGGACGAGGCCAGGGAGCGCGCCAGGAAGCTCGAGGGCCTGCCCGAGGGCATCATCGACGAGATCGTGAAGATCCGCGACGAGGCCAGGGCCGACCACGAGAGGGTCGTCGCGCTGGGCGGCCTGCACATCATCGGCACCGAGCGGCACGAGTCGCGGCGCATCGACAACCAGCTGCGCGGCCGCGCCGGCCGCCAGGGCGACCCCGGCTCGAGCCGCTTCTACGTCTCGTTCGAGGACGACCTGATGCGCCTGTTCGCGAACGACCGGGTGCTGGCGATGATGGACCGCCTCGGCATGGACGACAGCCAGCCGATCGAGGCGCGCATGGTCACCGGCGCCATAGAGCGGGCCCAGAAGCGCGTGGAGGACCGCAACTTCGGCATCCGCAAGCAGCTCCTCGAGTACGACAACGTCATGAGCAAGCAGCGCGAGGTCATCTACGCGCAGCGGCGCGAGGTGCTGCTCGGCCACGACGTGTCCGAGAGCGTGAAGGACATGATCGCGGAGTACATCGACTCCGAGGTCCAGCGCTACCTCAACCCGCAGCTCGAGGCCGAGGAGCAGGACATCGGGGCGCTGTCCGCGGCCCTGGCCGAGGCGGTGCCGGCGCTGGGCGCCGTGGACCTCGAGCAGTACCGCGGCAAGGACCCCGACGAGGTGACCGACGCGCTCGTCCAGGTGATGGAGCAGGCCTACGCCGCCCGCGAGGCCGAGCTGGGCGCGCCGCTGATGCGCGAGCTCGAGCGCTTCATCGTCCTGCAGGTCGTCGACCAGCACTGGAAGGAGCACCTGCACAACATGGACGTGCTCCGCCAGGGCATCGGCCTGCGCGGCTACGGGCAGCGCAACCCGCTGCAGGAGTACGCCTTCGAGGCCTTCAACCTCTTCGAGGAGATGAAGGCGAACATCCGCCTCAACGTCGCCAAGCTCCTCTTCCGCGTGCAGGTCCAGACGGGCGAGGCGCTCGACCGCGGGCGCCAGCGCCGCGCGGCCCGTCCCGCGGCCGTCGACTACCAGGCGCCGGCGCAGGTCCCGATCGCCGCCGCGGCGGCCGCCCGCGGGCCGTCGCCCGCCCAGCAGCGCGCCTCCGGGCCCACGGCCCCGATCCGCGTCGAGGAGAAGGTCGGGCGCAACGACCCCTGCCCCTGCGGGAGCGGCAAGAAGTACAAGCACTGCCACGGCCGCACGGCCGCCTGAGCCCGGGCGTGGCCGCGGGGAGCGAGCCCTACGCGCGGCGCCTGCACGCGCGCCAGGCGCGCCTGAGGACGCGCGTCTGCCTGGGCCTCGACCCGCGCCCCGCCTCCCACCCGCTCACCGACCCTGAGCGGCTGGGCGCGGTCTCGCCGCGCGACCCGCGCGTCCTGGCCGCCCTCCGCCGCTACCTCGGCGCGGCCCTCGAGGCCGCTTCGGACCTGATCGCCGCCTGCAAGCCGCAGGCGGCGTTCTTCGAGGCCCTGGGCCCGGCCGGCTGGGAGCTGCTCGCCGAGGTCGTCGCCCTGGCGCGCGACCTCGGCGTGCCCGTGGTGCTCGACGCCAAGCGCGGCGACATCGGCAGCACGGCCCAGGCGTACGCCGACGCCTACCTGGGCGAGGGACCGCTCGCCGCCGACGCCCTGACCGTCAGCCCCTACCTGGGCCTCGACACGCTGGAGCCGTTCGTGGCGGCCGCGGCCGCGCACGGGCGCGGCGTCTACGTGCTGGTGCGGACCTCGAACCCCGGCAGCGGCGACCTGCAGGACCTCCCGCTGGCGGGAGGAGGCACGGTGGCGTCGCGCCTGGCCGAGCGCCTGGCCGCCCTGAGCGACGGGCTAGAGGCCGACGACGACGGCTACACGCCGCTGGGGGCCGTGACCGGCGCGCCGCTCGACCTGCCCTGGCTGCGCGCGGCCCTGCCCCGCTCCCCCCTGCTCGTGCCCGGCTACGGGGCGCAGGGCGCGGTCGCCGCCGACGTCGCACCGGCCTTCGACGCGCGCGGCCTCGGGGCGCTGGTGAACGCCAGCCGGACGCTCACCTACGGCGAGGGCTTCGCCGAGGCGACGACGTTCGAGGAGGTCGGCGCCCTCGTCAGGGAGAGGGCTGAGGCGATGCGCCGGGACCTCGAGGCGGCCGTGGCGGCCCGCGCTACGGCGTCTGCAGGTGGTTGAGGAACCCGGCCGGGGACAGGTTGGTCCGCACGCTCGTCATCAGCCGCAGGAGCGTCCCGAAGCCGACCTCGGGGCCGTCGAACACCGCGGCGTAGACCTCCGCGCCCTCCAGCTCCGGTAGGGCGAACGCGAAGGCGTCCAGCTCCGCGCCCTGCTCCACCAGCAGCGGCCAGCCAGGCTTCTCCGGCTGCGTGGCCACCACGTACATGCGGGACTCGTTGTGCGCCAGGAACAGGTCCTTGGCCGTCCCCTCCGGGGCGGTGACGTAGGCCGCTACGCGCACGGCGCAGTTGGACAGGTGCGGCAGCGCGTCCCGCGGCGAGCGGCTGAGGTCCACCCCGGGGTCGGGGCGGAAGACGAGGAGGCGCGGGTAGACGGTCCAGTTCCAGATGATCGCCCAGAACGAGATCCTGTCGTCGTCCTCCGGGTCCCAGGCCAACAGGGCCGCGGGGCGCACCGCCTGGCCCACGCGCGCCAGCGTCCGCGCCATGTCGTCGACCAGGTCGCCGACGGTGACGGGGGCGTCAGGCAGCGGCCCGCCGAGCTCGTACCAGCCGAGGAAGCGCGAGTTCATCTCGCGCCAGGCCTCGGCGGCCAGCTCCTCCGGCTGCCACGAGGGCGGCAGCAGGCCGCGCCCGCGCAGGTACCTCACGGCGCCGTAGGCCGGGTGCGACTCGTCGAGGCCCACGTCGTCGACCCGCGCCAGCGGAGGCAGGGCCGGCTCCACGAGCTGGACCGCCCGCAGCAGCACCAGCGCGGCGTCCACGCCGGTGGCGGGGCGGTCGAGGCTCCGGTCAGGCAGGGCGCCGACGAGCTCGTCGCGGCACACCTGCGCGGCGGCGAGGGGCGCCAGCAGGAGGAGGAGCGCTGCGGCCAGCAGGCGCCCCGCGAGCGCGGCGGCTCTGGGCATGGGGCCGAGTCTAACCGCTAGTAGAACAGGAAGTAGCGGCTCCTCCCCGCCACCGCCGCCGCGTTCGGGTCGGCGGCGCGTACGCGCACGTACTCGCCGGCCTGCACCGCGATCGAGCCGGGCTGCAGGCCGCCCGGGAGCGGGATCCCCGACGGACCGAGGACGTCGAGGACGAGCGGCGGCCCTCCCGCCACCGTCTCGAACCGGATCGTCCCCGTCGCCGGGACGTACCAGAGGTCGACGTCGCCGACCGTCTCGATCGCGCCCTGGCCGTCGGCGGAGACCGACGGCGCCGTCGCCAGCGAGTCGTTCGCGGGCTCGGTCGTGTCGTCGAACGAGCGGCCGAAGGCGTAGACCCTCACCGTGCGCGCGCTGCCGAGGTTGCGCACGCGCAGCAGGTAGCTCGAGCCCGGCCCCTCGACGATCACGCACGGGCCGGAGCAGGTCCGGCTCACCGCCACGCCCGCCGGCGCGAGCTCCGGGGCCGCCACCGACGCCGCGCCGCCGGCGTAGAAGACGTCCGGCGAGGCGCTCGAGTAGAGGGTGGAGCCGCCGGGGCCCATGACCTCCAGCCGGGCCTGGCCGTCCACCTCGAACTGGATCACGTCGCGGCTGCGCACCGAGGACGGCACGGAGACGGAGATGACGGCCGTCGAACCGCCGCCCATGGCCTGGGTCACGACGGGTACGTTCGGGCTCGTGTTCGCGACGGCCGCGGTGCAGCCCGGGCCGCGCGGCGGCGCGGGGCCGCTGGGCGGGTCCACCCGCAGGAAGTACCCGCTCCGGCCGGACGGCGCGGCCCGGTCCTGGGCCGCCCTGATCCGCACGGCCTCCCCGGCGAAGACCCGGAACGTCTGGTCGCCGGGGTCCGGGCCCGCCACGGCCAAGCCGCAGCCGTCGTAGACGGTGGCCTGCACCGCGATGCCGCCCGCGACGGGCTGGACCGTCACGTTCGCCTCCGCCGTCGCCAGCCAGTAGTCGACGTCGCCGAGCACCTCGAGCGCGCCGCTCTCGCCGTCGGCGAGGACGGGCGCGGTGCTCCTGTGGTCGTTGTCGGGCTCGTGCGAGTCGGCGAACGACGCGCCGTAGAAGAAGAGGTCGGCCGTGAGGCCGGTGCTGCCGGTGTTGACCACCCGCAGGTAGAACCGGCCGCCGCCGGGCTCGAAGATCACGCAGGGTCCGCCGCAGACGACGTTCTCCGTGATCGTGGTCGGCTCCAGCGCGCTCGCGGCGCCGGGTACCGGCTGCGGCACGCCCGCGAGCGCGCCGCGCACGAAGTAGTCGGGCCTGTCGCTGCTGGCGAGCACGCGCCAGTAGGTCCCGTCGCGCAGCTCGACCACCGCCGG
>Ga0207874_1004216_pt1 | contig 10901 bp, 8 predicted proteins | sample HigsolmetaAR201D_FD_184833 | JGI IMG/M metagenome (GOLD analysis project Ga0207874, IMG submission 184833) | Ionic liquid and high solid enriched microbial communities from the Joint BioEnergy Institute, USA - AR20-1-D (SPAdes) (version 2) ... | reverse complement strand
CGTGATCGTCACCCGGGGCGGGGACGAAGCGCCGCCCGCGCCGCCGCCGCGCGAGCGCCCGACGGTGACGATCACGATCCCGGAGGGCTACAGCCGCACGCAGGTCGCCAAGCTCGTCAAGGAGGCGGGGCTGCGCGGCAACTACGTGAAGGTGACGGACTCCACGAAGGGGTGGAAGGGCTTCGACCTGAAGCGCTACGGGGCGAAGGGGGCCGAGTCGCTCGAGGGCTTTTTGTTCCCGGCCACCTACGAGGTCTACAAGCGGGCGAACGTCAAGCAGCTCGTCCGCAAGCAGCTCGAGGCGTTCGAGGACAACTTCGCCGGGATCAACATGCGCAAGGCGAAGCGCGCGAACCTGACCCCCTATGACGTGGTGATCATCGCCTCGATGATCGAGCGCGAGATCTCGGTCCCCAAGGAGCGCCCGCTCGCCGCCTCGGTGATCTACAACCGCCTCAAGGCGGGCACGCCGCTCGGCATCGACGCGACCGTCCGCTACATCACCGACAACTGGACCGAGCCGCTGCGCGAGTCCGAGCTCGCCACCGACTCGCCGTACAACACGCGCCTGTACGCGGGGCTGCCGCCGGGGCCGATCGGCAACCCCGGGCTCGCCTCGTTGGAGGCCGCCGCCAACCCGGCCGACACCGACTACTTCTTCTACGTGGTCAAGCCCGGCACGTGCGGCGAGCACGAGTTCGTCGAGACGCAGGCCGAGTTCGACGCCGCGGTCGCCAAGTACAACAGCGCGCGTGAGGCCGCCGGCGGCAAGTCGCCGACCGAATGCGACTGATGCACAGGCTCGCGGTTCTGGGGCACCCGGTCTCGCACTCCCGCTCGCCCGCGATGCACAACGCGGCGCTGGCGGAGCTCGGCATGGACGGCGAGTGGCGCTACGAGGCGATCGACGTCGCGCCGGAGGACTTCGACGAGCTGGTCTCCTCGCTGCCGGGGCAGGGGTTCGTGGGCACGAGCGTGACGGTCCCGCACAAGCTGGCCGCGCTCGCGATCGCCGACGTGCGCTCGCCCGCCGCCGAGGCGATCGGGGCGGCGAACACGCTGCACTTCCGCGAGGGGCGGATCGAGTGCCACAACACCGACCCCAACGGCGTGCTCGACGCGCTCCCGCGCCCGCCGCGGGGCATGCGCGCGCTGGTCATGGGGGCGGGCGGCTCGGCGCGCGCGGCCGTGTGGGGCCTGCGCGAGGCGGGCGCCCGGGTGGCGATCTGGAACCGCACCGAGGCGAAGGCGCGGGCGCTCGCCGAGGAGTTCGGCGTGGAGTCCGTCGACGGCGAGCGGGCGCGCGCGGGAGCCTGGGACCTGCTCGTGAACACGACGACGGTCGGCATGCGCGCGGCGGGCGGAGCGCCCGAGGAGGAGGACCCGCTCGACGCCCTCCCGCTCGACGTCGGCGCGCTGGGGCCGGGCCGGATCGTGGTCGACCTCGTCTACGGCAAGCGGGAGACGCCGCTCGCCGCCGCGGCGCGGGCCGCGGGCGCGAGCGTGATCGACGGGCTCGAGGTGCTGGTCCGCCAGGGCGTGCCGCAGTTCGAGCTCTGGACTGGGCGCCGCGCCCCTGTCGAGCGGATGCGCGCCGCCGCCCTGGCAGCGGGTTAGCCGCCGGGTCGCCTGAGGGGCAGCCCCCATAGCGCATGGGGGCGCCATGACTCAAGCGAGTTGGACGAAATGCCGAAGCGGGTGGAGGATGCCCGAAGCGAGACCCGACTACCTGCGGCCCGTACCCGCCGTCCTCGACGAGCCTGACGGGGGGCTCCGCGCGGCCGAGCCGGCCGACGAGGGTGCCCAGAGCGCCCCGCAGACGCCCGGGCTCACGCCGCCCAGCGGGCACGGGCACTCGGCGATGTTCCTCACGGACGTCATCGTGGACTGCGGCTTCGCCACGCGCGAGCGGGTGGACGAGGCGATCGCCGAGGCGCGGGTCGCTGGACGCGCGCCCGAGCAGATCCTGCTCGAGCGCAACGTGATCAGCTCCGAGCAGCTCTCGCGCGCCCTCGCCGAGCGCTACGGGCTCTACCACGTCGACCTCGCGACCTTCCACGTGGACATGGGCGCGGCGAACCTGATCTCGCCCAACGCAGCGCGCCGCTATCGGGCCGTGCCGATCAGCTACGTCGACGAGGGCACGCTGCTGCTCGCGATGGCGGACCCGGCGAACGTCATCGCGCTCGACGACATCCAGATGATCACCGGGCTCGCCTGCCAGGTCGCGGTCGCGAGCGAGGAGGACATCGAGGGGCTCATCCTGCGCCTGAGCACGCTCGAGAACGCCGTCACCGAGGCGCTCGAGGAGGGCCTCGAGGAGGAGGACGAGGTCGCTGACACGGCGGAGCTCGAGGAGTCGGCGGGGGATGCCCCGGTCATCAAGCTCGTCTACTCGATCCTGGGGCAGGCCGTCAACGAGGGCGCCTCCGACGTGCACTTCGAGGCGGGCGAGAAGGAGATGCGCGTGCGCTTCCGAGTGGACGGCGTGCTCTACGAGGCGGCGCGGGTGCCCAAGCGGATGATCCCGGGCGTGATCTCGCGCCTGAAGATCATGTGCGACCTCGACATCGCCGAGAAGCGCGTGCCGCAGGACGGGCGCGTGGGCGTGACGGTCGAGGACCGCAAGGTCGACCTGCGGATCACGACGCTGCCGACCCAGCGCGGGGAGGGGGCGGTGATCCGCATCCTCGACAAGACCGCGGCGCTGCGCTCGCTCGACGAGCTCGGCATGAACGGCGCCGCCCGCGAGCACTTCGAGAAGGCGATCCGCAAGCCCTACGGGGCGATCCTGGTGACCGGCCCGACGGGGTCGGGCAAGTCGACGACGCTGTACGCCGCGCTCGCCGAGATCAACGCGGTCGAGAAGAACATCATCACGATCGAGGACCCGGTCGAGTACCGGCTCGAAGGGATCAACCAGATCAACGTGAACCGCCGCGCCGGCCTCACGTTCGCGACCGGCCTGCGCTCGGTGCTGCGCGCCGACCCGGACATCATCATGGTCGGCGAGGTGCGCGACGCGGAGACCGCGCGGATCGCGATCGAGTCGGCGCTCACCGGCCACCTGGTGCTCACGACGCTGCACACCAACGACGCCCCCGGCGCCGTCGCCCGCCTGCTCAAGATGGGCATCGAGAGCTTCCTGATCGCCTCGGCGATCGACACCGTCGTCGCCCAGCGCCTCGCCCGCAAGCTCTGCTCGCACTGCAAGCGCCGCACCGTGCTGCGCCGCGACGCGCTGCTCGCCGAGGGCTTCCGCGTGGGCGGGGACATCGAGGCCTACGAGCCCGTCGGCTGCCCCCGCTGCAGCGGCACCGGCTACCGCGGCCGCGTGGGCCTGTTCTCGGTGATGCCGATGAGCGACCGCATCAAGGACCTCACCGTGAGCCACGCACCCGAGTCCGAGCTCACCCGGGTCGCCCGCGAGGAAGGCATGCTCACCCTCCTGGAGGACGGCCTGAACAAGGTGCGCGACGGCGTGACGAGCATCCAGGAAGTCGCACGCGTGTCGCGGTAGGGGGCACGCGCGGGCGCCCACCTCGACGCCCGGGCGCTAAAGACAACCCGCCCGCGCGCCGATCAAAGCTGCGATGGGTATCGACTTCTCAGAGGTCCTCCGCCGGATGGTCGAGATGCGCGCCTCCGACGTGCATCTGAGCCCCGGGTTCCGGCCGGCGATGCGCGTGCGGGGCGCGATCAAGCCGATGGAGGACTTTCCCGAGCTGACCCCCACGGACACGCGCGAGATCGTCTACTCGATCCTCAACGACGCCCAGCGCAAGGACTTCGAGAACAACCTCCAGCTCGACTTCGCGTACGCGGTCCCGGGCGTCGCGCGCTTCCGTGTCAACGCGTTCTTCCAGCGCGGCTCGATCTCGGCCGCGTTCCGCCTGATCCCCTACGAGATCCTCTCGCTCGAGGAGCTCGGCCTGCCGAAGGTGCTCGAGGAGTTCTGCCGCAAGCCGCGCGGGTTCGTGCTCGTCACGGGCCCGACCGGCTCCGGCAAGTCGACGACGCTCGCCTCGATGATCGATCTGATCAACCGCGAGCGCGACGAGCACATCCTCACCATCGAGGACCCGATCGAGTTCCTGCACGGGCACAAGCGCTGCATCGTCAACCAGCGCGAGGTGGGGGCGGACGCGACCGACTTCGCCGCTGCGCTCAAGGCGGCGCTGCGCGAGGACCCCGACGTGATCCTGGTCGGCGAGATGCGCGACCTCGAGACGATCTCGACCGCGCTCACCGCGGCGGAGACCGGCCACCTCGTCTTCGCGACGCTGCACACGCAGTCCACCTCGCAGACCGTGGACCGGATCATCGACGTCTTCCCGCCGCACCAGCAGCAGCAGGTGCGGATGCAGCTCTCGATCGCGCTGCAGGGGATCGTCACCCAGCAGCTTCTGCCGACCGCGGACGGGTCGGGGCGCGTGGTCGCGGCCGAGGTGCTCGTGCCGACGCCCGCGATCCGCAACCTGATCCGCGAGGGCAAGACGCACCAGATCTACTCCGCGATCCAGACCTCGGGCGCGATCGGCATGCAGACCATGGACGCGCACCTGGCGCAGCTCGTGCGGATGGGCAAGATCACGCGCACGCTCGCCGAGCAGCGCTCGATGCAGCCCGAGGAGCTCAAGCGGCTGCTCGCCGGCATGCCCGGGATGCAGGCGCCCGCGATGGCGACAGCGTGAGGTAGCGCGCAGTGGCGACGTTCGCGTTCAAGGCCGTCGACATCAGCGGGGCCGCCGCCCAGGGCGAGATCGAGGCGGCGAGCAAGGCGCAGGTCACCGAGCAGCTGCGCCAGCGCGGGCTGATCGTCCTCGACGTCAGCGAGAAGCACGAGGCCTTCAAGCTCGAGTCGGTCTTCCAGCGCTTCAAGAGCGTCAAGGTCCGCAGCCTCGCGATCTTCTCCCGCCAGTTCGCGACGCTGATCGGCTCGGGCATGCCGATGCTGCGCTCGCTGCACACGCTGGAGGACCAGACCGAGGACGAGATGCTGAAGCGGGCGATCGCCTCGCTGCGCCAGGACGTGGAGGCGGGCAGCTCGGTCTCGGCGGCGATGGAGCGCCAGCCCGGCGTCTTCGACCAGCTCTTCCGCTCGATGGTCAACGCCGGCGAGAGCTCCGGCCGGCTGGAGGACGCGCTCGACCGCACCGCGGCGCAGATCGAGCGCCTGGACGCGCTGCGCCGCCAGGTCAAGTCCGCGCTCGCCTACCCGGCGATCGTCTTCACCTTCGCGATCCTGGCGATGATGGCCGTGGTCGCGTTCATCGTCCCGGTCTTCGTCGAGATCTTCGAGGAGATGTCCGCCGAGACGCCGGGCGTCTCGGCGGAGCTGCCGCTGCCCACGCAGATCACGGTGAGCATCTCCGACTTCATCACCCAGCGCTGGTACGCGCTGTTTCTGATCATCGGCCTCTCCGCGTACGGGTTCGTGCGCTGGAAGAAGACCGAGCGCGGCCGGATGCAGTGGGACCGGATCAAGCTGCGGATGCCGGCCCACGTCGGCGACGTGGTCCACAAGGTCGCGCTGGCGCGGTGGTCGCGCACCTTCGCGGGCACGGTCGCCTCGGGCGTGCCGATGCTCCAGGCGATCAAGGTCGCGGGCGCGACCTCGGGCAACGCGGTCATCGAGGAGGCGATGAACGACGTCTACGACTCGGTCCGGACGGGCGGCAGCATCGCCAAGCCGCTCATGGAGAACCCCGCCTTCCCGGCGATGGTCGCGCACATGGTCTCGGTGGGCGAGGACTCCGGCCAGCTCGAGACCATGCTCGAGAAGATCGCGGACTTCTACGAGACCGAGGTGGACGCGAAGGTCAAGGCGCTCACCTCGCTGATCGAGCCGCTGATGATCGCCTTCGTGGGCGCCGGCGTCGGCTTCATCGTGATCTCGATGTACCTGCCAATCTTCTCGCTGTACGACAACATCCGGTAGCTGGGGGTGATGATGAGTTCGTTTGCGAGTGACGCGCTCGCAAACCTCCTGCAAATCGCGCCTTTCTAGAACACCTCCCAAACCGGGCGTTCTTGATTGCGAGTTTCCTCCCAAACCCGGGCTGTTTGCGAGTTTCGCGGGTGGCTAGCCACGCGGCCGAGCTGGGGTCGGGTGGACCCAACTGACGGGCCGTCGTCAGGTTGAATCGCGCCACTCGTAGAGTTCTGAGAAGGGCTTTAGGCGTTGTTCGCCATAGACCTCGATGGCGAGCTGGCGTCGCTCGGGCCCCGCGTCCTCTTCAAGCTCCTGCAGGTAGGCCAGGAACGCATCGGTGTCGTCGACCGAGAAGATCCTCGCTGGCCACGGACAGTCGTCGTGGTCGGCGATCGTGCGCAGCCATCGCTTGCATTGTTTGTCGACGAGGATCGCGTCGCAGTAGGGCAGGAAGGCGCTGATGCCCTGGATGTCGAACCACATGCTCCCTTGCGGAGGTGAACCACGACCGCCGGCCGCATCAGCGGCGAACGCGGCGAGCAGGCACATCTTCAAGCGGAAGGCCGGGACGCTTCGGAGTTGCTCGGATACGAGGAACTCCCGAAGCAGCTCATCCCGCTCATCTATCGGGACTTCCTCTTGGTCGAGGCGGCGCATGATGGCGATGCCGACGGGCGAGTACGGGTTCAGCGCCCAAGTTGGACCGCATGCCGTGTAATCGTCTCGAAAGACTCGATAGTCCCTTCGCGGTTGGCTCTGGGCTTCAGAGAAAAGGGCCTGCAGTTTCTCTTGAGCCCTCGCTTTCGTTTTCTGTGCCTGCTCGGCTTCCAATTCCTGAAGGCCCAGATCAACGCTGATCCGGAGCGTGTCTATCCAGCCATCGAGCGGACCGTCGATCACGTCCGCGCGTTCGCCAAGCTGGAAATCCTCCCCTGCAAGAAATGAGCTGAGTGCCTTGAGGATCTGCTGATCCAGAATCTGACTTGGATCTCGGAAAGCCAGGTGACCAGAGAGGTGTTCGTAGAGCTCTCGGAGGATCTCGCGGAGTCGACTGTTCAGCACCGATTCTGCCCGGTGAACTGTGGATTGGGGACAGGCCGCAACATGAAGCATCTGAAGCCTGTCCAGGGCCTCAAACGCCTTCGGCCAGAACCCGTTCTGCGTCTGCGGGTTGCCTTCGACAAACCTCTCGCGATAGTCCGGATGAATGCACTTGGCCAGGTTGCTTACCGCGAACTGATCTAGGTAGATCAGGGCTTTCGAGACTCTTGATAGTTCACGACGCTTCGCGCCTGAGCACTTCTTACAGCACTTGGTGAAGGAGTGCGGCTCGACGCTAAGGAGCCCGAAAGCATCCTCCGAGCCGCAGAATGGGCAGTCCTCGTATGGAGGAACGATAAAGATCTCGCTGAGCTCCACCGGCTTCACAGTCCGAGTGTGCCGTACGGCACGAACGGAACTCATTATGAGTGCCCTGGCCCCTTGGCTGGAGGGCGCGTTTCGCCCAGCTGAATCGCGTGGGAGGTTGCGACTTTCCACGGTGAAGTGAAAGCGAGAAACACGGTTGGCATCCGCGTTCAGTGCTAATCCTTCAAACGTGGCAAAGCGTACGAAGCCAAACAAGATCACCGTTAGTCTTGCCGGCGACAGCGGCTGGACGGCCAGGAAGCCTGGAGCGAAGCGCGCGAGTTTCAAGGCGCGAACCCAAGCGGAGGCGATCCAAAGGGCGCGGGAGCAGCTCAGGCGCGAGGGCGGAGGAGAACTCGCGATCAAGAACACCAAGGGTCGCGTGCGGGCTCAGGACACGGTGCCCGACGGGAACGATCCCCGGACACGTCGGGGATAGGGGGCGCAGGCGTGTCTGTCTCAGCGGCAAGAAACGCCGTACGGCAGGCAGAACGTGAGCTGGAAGCCGCTCGGAAGAAGCAGGCCGACGCCGAGAAACGGAGAGCGAGGTACGAGACCGAGATATCTCGGCTCTTAGACCGCGCTTCTAAAGCGACGACTGACAGCGCGCGCCGTAGGTACTTGGCGCAGATCAAGACCAAGGAAGGACATCTGAATCGTGCGCGCCAGGATCTCGCGCGCTACATCGAGAAGATCGCGAAGGCGCAGACGAAGTTGACCGCGGCGCAGGCGAAGCTGCGAGATGCAGAGCGTCGCGAGGAGGAGCGAGAGCAGCGCCGGGCTGTGGCCCAAGAGCGGGAGGCCGCGCGCAAGCGCCGAGAGGCCGAGCGCAAGCGGGCCGCGGCCGAAGCGGCGAGAGACCGCCAGCTCAACGCACTGTCGGATCAAGCGTCTCAGTTGGAGCAGCGCCTATTGGCCGCTGAGCGGCGAGTAGCGCCGCCCGAGATCACTGTGCTCTTTCTTGCCGCTGCGCCTGACGATCAACACGCTCTGCGGATCGACCGGGAGTCGCGCGCGATCCAGAAGCGCGTACGAGAGACGGAGTTCCGAGATTCGATATTCTTTGACTGGCGGTTCGCTCGGCGGCTGCCGGACCTCATCCAGGACCTCAACGAGGTGAAGCCCACGGTGTTGCACTTCAGTGGGCACAGCGACGAGGGGGGCCTCGTCTTCGAGGACGTTGCTGGTCGGACTGTCGATCTAGGCAGCGATCAGCTCGGTCGCCTACTCAGTGCGGCGGGGTCATCGGTTCGCCTCGCAGTGTTCAACAGCTGCGACTCGGCCGCCCACGCCAGAACCGCGGTCAATCATGTGGAGCTCGCGATCGGCATGAACGCAGCGATCAACGACGACGCGGCGCGAGTCTTCTCGGCCCAGTTCTACAACTCGCTCGGGTTCGGGCATTCCGTGGCGCAGGCCTTCGACCAAGCGATCTTCCAAATGGAGGCCGAAGGCGTCGGACATGGGGGCGCTCCAGTGCTTGCAATGGCCGATGGGGTAGAGCCAAGGACCGTGGTGCTAGTGAATCCCGATCAAGATGACGCAACCGCGCCCGTAGGGCCTGGATCTGACGACTAGGAGCCCATAACGTGACCACGGCATGGCTCCCGGCCGAGACGATGAGCTCCTGGTCGACCTTCCAGTTCGTGCCTACATCAAGCAGCTGCCCGTCGGCTGCAGCGGCTGCGCCACAAAGGCGCCGTTCACGCTGAGGGAGTTCGAGGCCGGGCCGACAATGCCCGGCTGGCAGCTGCGGCTGGTCGCAACCGAGATAGGACCTGCCGCGAGTCCGCGGCGCGTGTGGCGCTGGGATCTCTTCTGCCCCGCGTGCGCCGGCGAGCTCGGGCCCCGGCCCGATGGCTCGGTGCGGATCGGTGGTCTTGAAGCCGTTGACCTCGGGATCGCAAAGCCGGACGAGGGCGATGAGCGCTCCTGACCGGCAGTCGGGCGCCGTATCCACTGAGACGACGGGAAGCGGCGAGCTCACCGCGGCCGAACGCCGGGTCCTCGAGCGCGAAGGGTTGCTTTCGTCGGATCCAGATTGGGCCGCCCTCGCACGCACCAATCACGCATGGCGACGCCTAGTGAAGCGCTCGCTGAGCACAGCCGAGACAGCCGAGCTGCTCGGGGTGGACGTGCCCGCGGTGCGCCGGCTGATCGCGGAGCGCAGGCTGTAAGCGTTCAAGGCGGGCGGTCGCTGGCGTCTTCCGCGCTGGCAGTTCGCCGACGGCGCTCCCCTTCGGGAACTCGAGGCAGTGCTCCGCGCACTCTCTCCGGGTCTTCACCCACTTGCCGTGCAGGGCTTCCTGACGAGCCCCAAGCCCGAGCTCGAGCTGCGCGGCGAGCGCGTAGACCCGCTGCGTTGGCTTGCCGCAGGCGGCGACCCCGAGCCGGTGGCCGGCTTGGCGGCCGAGCTTTGAGTCAGACGTCGATCATGAGATCGGGCAGGAGGCTCTCCGCCTGATCGCGTGATGGCTCGGTACGCCGCGCCCGTGCGAGCTGCTCGCTCGAGAGCACCGGCAGAGACCTGGTGCTCTCGCCGCCGGGGTACGCCGATGCCTCGGCGGCGTTCACGGTGGTCGTGGTGGCGGCAGTTCGAGCGGTAGTAGCTGAGGGTGGAGAGGGAGACGATGCCGTCATCCTCGCTGCGGTCCTGCGCGATGGCGACGGAGGAGCTGTGGATCCGTTCGCCGTACTCGGTTGCGCAGCCTTGCCGCGCGGCGGAGTTGACACGCCGATCTGACGCTGCGCGCGGACGTCGGCGAGCGTTGCCGCGGTCATCGAGAGCAGCGCCAGGTCGATGAGCAGGTCGTGGGCCTCCTTGCGCCTGATTCGGGTGCGATCGGCATCGTCCGTGCCGAGCTTCTTGCCGCCCTGCAATCGCTGCCAGATGCCCTCCATGCCGTTGAGGCGCGTGAGCATCGCCTGGCGCATCGCGTAGCGCCACTGAATCGCGCCTGCGCCATGCCCGTGGTGCGGGTAGTAGGTGAGCCTGCTCCAGTCGGCTTGCATCTTGAGGCCCAGCCGGCCACAGCCCTTCGAGCACTCCGCGCGTATGCGAAACACGCTCTCATCCGATGTCTTCCCGGGACGAAGGCGGTCGCCCGCGCCGTCGACGCGGCGCGCAGTCTCCGCACCCACCATCGGCAGCGCTTGGCGGTGCGCGGCGCAGACGAGCCGCCCGCTTGGGGTGATCGCCGCCACCGTGCCGTCGCGTGAGTGCTTCGAGACGTCCGGGCGCCGGTCGGCGTGGTGCAGCCGGAAGACCGGATGGATCCCGTACTCCACCTCGAGCATCCGGCACCAGTTGTCCTCGTCCCACGCCGAATCGCCCGCGATCAGCTCCGGCGCGAAGTCCTCGCCCCAGAGGCGCGCCAGATCCGACATCAGCGGGATGATCGCGCTCGCCTCGTCGCGGCTTGCGTCCATCGTCTGCCAGACCAGCGGCAGGCCGCTTGCTTGATCGGCGATGCAGACCAGGTAGTAGCCCCGCCAGAACTTGCCCTTGGCCAGGTACGTGTTGGCTGAACCGCGCTCGCCAGCGGCAACGTTGCGCTTC
>Ga0207874_1004199_pt1 | contig 10950 bp, 7 predicted proteins | sample HigsolmetaAR201D_FD_184833 | JGI IMG/M metagenome (GOLD analysis project Ga0207874, IMG submission 184833) | Ionic liquid and high solid enriched microbial communities from the Joint BioEnergy Institute, USA - AR20-1-D (SPAdes) (version 2) ... | reverse complement strand
CGTGATGCCGCTCTCGCGCACCACGGTGCGGCGGCTCGACCGCGGCGCGCTGCTGCTGGGCTACGCGGCCACCGACGAGGCGCACATGCGCCGCGGGGTGCAGCGGCTGGCGGACGCCCTCGCCGCTGTATCGTAGCCCTCGCCGCCTACTCCACCGTGACGCTCTTGGCCAGGTTGCGCGGCTGGTCCACGTCCGCGCCGCGCCGCACGGCCACGTGGTAGGCCAGCAGCTGCATCGGGATGCTGGTGAGGATGGGCGCCAGCAGCGGCAGGGTCTCCGGCACCTCGATCACGTAGTCGGCCTTCTCGCGGATGCGCTCGTCCCCGGCGGTGGCGATCGCGATCACCTGGCCGCCGCGCGCCCGCACCTGCTCGATGTTCGAGAGCATCTTCTCGTACACCCCGTCGCGCACCGCCACGCACACCACCGGCATCTCGCGGTCGATCAGCGCGATCGGGCCGTGCTTCATCTCGCCGGCCGGGTAGCCCTCGGCGTGGATGTAGCTGATCTCCTTCAGCTTCAGCGCGCCCTCCAGCGCCACCGGGTAGTTCACCTGCCGCCCGAGGAACAGCGCGCTCCTGGCGGTGTGGTAGCGCTCGGCCAGCTCCTCGTAGATCGCCTGCTGCTCGAGCACCTGCGCCACCTTCCCCGGCAGCTCGATCAGCGCCTGGATGTGGGCACGCACCTGCTCCGGCGCCAGCACGCCCCGCGCCGCGCCGAGCCGCAGCGCCAGCAGGTACTCGGCCGCCAGCATGCTGGTGAAGGCCTTGGTGGAGGCCACGCCGATCTCCGGCCCGGCGTGCAGGTAGATCGCCCCGCCGTCCGCCAGCCGCGCCGCCTGGCTGCCCACCGCGTTCACCACCGCCACGCTCCGCACGCCCTGCTCGCGCGCCTCCTCCATCGCCGCCAGCGTGTCCACCGTCTCGCCGCTCTGCGTGATCGCCAGCAGCAGCGTGTCGTCGCCCAGGATCGGCTGGCGGTAGCGGAACTCGCTGCCGTAGTCCACCTCCACCCGCACCCGCGCCAGCGTCTCCAGCAGGTACTTGCCGATCAGCCCGGCGTGCCATGCCGTGCCGCAGGCCACCGCGCACACCCGCCCCAGCCGCCGCAGCTCGCCGTCGCTCAGGCGCAGCTCGTCCAGCAGCACCGCGCCGGCGTCCAGGTCGATCCGCCCGCGCAGCGCGTCGGTCAGCGCCCGCGGCTGCTCGTAGATCTCCTTCTGCATGAAGTGCTTGTAGTCGCCCTTGGCGGCCGAGACCGGGTCCCAGGCGATGGGGTGGGGCTGCTTCGCCAGCGGCGCGCCGCCCAGGGTGCTCACCCGCACGCCGCCGGCCTCGACCACCGCCAGCTCGCGGTCCTCGAGGAAGATCACGTCGCGGGTGTAGTCCAGGATGGCCGGCACGTCCGAGGCCACGAACGCCTCGCCCGCGCCGAGCCCGATCACGATCCCGCCGGCGTTGCCGAGCCGCGCCGCCACGATGCGCCCCGGCTCGCGCCGCGCGATCGCCACCACCGCGTTGCCGCCCCGCAGCTCGGCCAGCGTCAGCCGCATGGCCGCCTCCAGGTCGCCGGTGTCGCGGTAGTGGTCGCCCAGCAGCCGCGCGATCACCTCGGTGTCGGTCTGGCTCACGAAGGTGTGGCCGCGCTCCAGCAGCCGGCCCTTCAGCTCCAGGTAGTTCTCGACGATGCCGTTCTGGATCACGACGATCTCGCCGCTCGCGTCGCGGTGCGGGTGGGCGTTCTCCTCGGTCACGCCGCCGTGTGTCGCCCAGCGGGTGTGGCCGATGCCGCACCGCCCGCTCACCGGCCGCTCGCGCAGCTGCGCCGCCAGGTTCGCCAGCTTGCCGACGCTCCGCCGCAGCTGGATGCCCCGCCCGTCGTCCACCGCGAGGCCGGCCGAGTCGTAGCCGCGGTACTCCAGCCGCGCCAGGCCGTCGATCACCACCTGCGCGGCGTCGCGCGGCCCAACGTATCCGACGATCCCACACATGTCGTTGCTCCTCTCACGGGCCCGTGGCCCTGCTGTGCGCGTCGCTTCCCAACACACGAGATCGGGTGACGTCCAGGCGCGCCGGGCCTCCCGCTGTGCGCGGCCGGCGGCAGCCTGCGGCAAAGGGGCGCGTTCCCCGCCCGGACTCCTCCGCGGGCACGCGCGCCCGTCCAGCGTGTCGCTCCCGCGCACACCTGTGGGGGCGCGCGGAGTCACCCGGCGACCGCGCGGCGCCGCCAGAGAGGCCGGCGGGGTCACCCGTCGCCCAGTCACCGTGTCACTGGTCAGAGATAAGGGATGCGGCCGGAGGCCCCGGGGCATAACAGGGCCCGCTGCAGCCGCGTGCTGTGGTGCTCACCGCGCCCCGGTTGTCCCGCCCGTCGCCGGGCGGCTTTGAGGGGGCGCTCACAGGCGGTGGCGCGCCTGGGAGGCATCCGCTGATCGTTCGATTTTCCGACCCTGGGCTACGGGTGCTGGGCCTTCGCCGCTTCGGGCTGGCCCAACAGCGCGTCCAGAGTCGTTAGCCCCACCCGCGGTGGGGAACCTCCACCTCGTCAGCTGCGGGTCGCCCGCGCGAGCCCGCAGCCCATGCGCTTGGTGCTGCTCTGGTTGGCCGGCCTCCTTCCGTGTGCCCGTGGAAACGCTCCAGCCCCGAGTATAGCACACGGTCCGAACCGCGCGTTACACTCAGGGCTGGGTCCCACGCTCGCGCTGGCCTGCGCTTCCACGGGCGGCTCGCGGATAGCGGCCGTTCGACACCCGGCGCTGCTACGCCCGGACGTGTCCCTCGCCCTCGACGACCCACTTGTAGGTCGTCAGCTCGCGCAGCGCCATCGGGCCGCGCACGTGCAGCCTCTGGGTGCTGACGGCGATCTCGGCGCCCAGGCCGAGCTGCGCGCCGTCGTTGAAGCGCGTCGAGGCGTTCACGAACACCGCCGACGAGTCCACGGCCGCCACGAACGCCTCGGCCACCGCCGGGTCCTCGGTGATGATCGCGTCCGAGTGGTCGCCGTAGCGCGCGATGTGCTCCAGCGCCTCCTCGAGGCCGCCCACCACCCGCGCCGAGAGGATCAGCGCCATGAACTCGGTGCCGAAGTCGCCCTCCTTGGCCGGCAGCACCTTCTCGCCGGCGATGCCGGCGGCGTTGACGATCGCCAGCGACTCCTCGTCCAGCCGCAGCTCCACGCCCGCCGCCAGCAGGTCGCGCGCGACATCTGGCAGGACCTGCGGCGCCACGGCGCGGTGGACGAGCAGCGTGTCGAGCGCGTTGCAGACGCTCGGGCGCTGCACCTTGGCGTTGTGGACGATCGGCACGACCTTCGCCAGGTCCGCGTGCTCGTCGACGTACACGTGGCAGACCCCGATGCCCCCGGTGATCACCGGGATGGTGGCGCGCTCGCGGCAGAACTGGTGCAGCGACGCCCCGCCGCGCGGGATGATCACGTCCACGAAGCGGTCCAGCCGCAGCAGCTGCTCCACGAGCGCCCGGTCGGGGTTGTCGATCGCCTGGATCGCGTCGCCGGGGAGGCCGGCCTCGGCCAGCGCGCCCTGGATGAGGCTGGCGAGCGCGGCGCTGGAGCGTGTGATCTCCTTGCCGGCGCGCAGGATGGCGGCGTTGCCGCTCTTGATGCACAGCGCGGCGCAGTCCACGGTGACGTTCGGGCGGGCCTCGTAGATCACGCCCACCACGCCGAGCGGCACCCGCCGCCGGTGGACGCGCAGCCCGTTCGGCAGCGTGGCGTGGTCGAACTGCTCGCCGACCGGGTCGGGCAGCCGCGCGACGTTGCGGGTGTCTGCGGCGATCCCGGCCAGGCGCTGCTCGTTCAGCAGCATCCGGTCGAGCAGCGCGGCGGAGAGCCCGGCGGCGCGCCCGGCCTCGACGTCGGCGGCGTTGGCCTCCAGCAGCTCCGCCGTGCGCGAGCGGTCGGTGAGCGCGGCGGCGAGCGCCTCGAGCGCCGCGTTCTTCTGCTCCGTGGTGGCGCGGGCCAGCTGCCGCGCCGCGGCCTTCGCCCGCTGCCCCATCTGTGTGAGGTCGATCATGGTTAGCTCCTTCCAGCGCCTCTATCATACCACGAAGCCTCGCCCGGCCCCCGTGGCGCGGCGCTCCCAGCGGCATGAGACATCTAGCCGAGCCTCTGTTACGGAGTTCCCTTAGGCGCCGGCCGGGGGAAAGGCTCGCGCGCGGCCGTTCGCTTCAGTGGTACGGTAACACGCGGCGACGACGCCACAAAGGAGAACGGTCATGGTCACTATCAAACAGCGCGGCCTCATCCTCGTCGGCCCCGAGAAGCACAGCGCGCTCCGGCGCAAGAGCCGGGCGCTCACGCTTCGCGAGCTGGTCGCCGCGGTTGAGCCCGGGGCGCCCCCCGCGCCCGAGCCGGCGCAGATCGTGCGGATGAGCGGCCAGCCGCAGCGGCTCGGCTGCTGGTGGGACCTGCGCTACCGGCGCTGAGGCCCCTTCACAACGAGCGCGCGCAGACACGAAGCGCACACCACGCAGCTGCCAGGACCGGCGACCATCCCCCCAGCGTACTCCCAGCGGATGCTACAGCAGCACCATGTCGTCGCGGTGGACGACCTCCGGGCCGTAGTCGTAGCCGAGGGTCTCGGCGATCTGGCTCGAGCGCAGGCCCATGATGCGCCGCAGGTCGTTCGCGCCGTACTGGGCCAGCCCGCGGGCGATCTCGCGCCCGTTGGTGGCGAAGATGCGCACCGTCTGCCCGCGCTCGAAGTCACCCTCCACCTGCGTCACGCCGGCCGGCAGCAGGCTTTTGCCGCCCTCGAGCAGCGCCCGCGTCGCGCCCTCGTCCGTCACCACGCGGCTGTGGCGGGCCGTCTCGGCCAGCACCCAGCGCTTGCGGCTCTCGAGGCGCGTGGCGACGGCCGGGAAGCGGGTGCCGAGCGGCTCGCCGGCCAGCACCCGGCTGATCACCTCGCGCTCGCCGCCCGAGGCGATCACGACGCTCGTCCCGCTGCGCGTGGCCAGCTCGGCGGCCTGGATCTTGGTGACCATGCCGCCGGTGCCGCGCTCGCTCCCGGTGCCGCCGGCGAGCGCGTAGATCTCCTCGGTGATCTCGGGCACCTCGGCGATGCGAGTCGCATCGGGGTTGCGGCGCGGGTCCGCGGTGTAGAGCCCGTCGATGTCGCTCAGGATCAGCAGCAGCTCGGCGTCCACCAGGTTAGCCACCAGCGCCGAGAGGTTGTCGTTGTCGCCGACCCTGATCTCATCGACGGCGACGACGTCGTTCTCGTTGATGATCGGCAGCACGCCGTGGGCCAGGCAGGCGAGCAGGGTGTTGCGGGCGTTCAGGTAGCGGTGGCGGTCGCGCAGATCATCGCGGGTGAGGAGCGTCTGGGCCACCGGGATGCTGTAGAGGTCGAAGATCTGCTCGTAGAGGTGCATGAGGCGGCTCTGGCCAACGGCCGCGAGCATCTGCTTGAGCGGGATGTCGCGCCGGGTGCCGTAGATCTGCAGGCGCTCGCGGCCGGCGGCCTGCGCCCCGGAGCTGACCAGCACCACCTCGAGCCCTGCGGCGCGCGCCTCGGCGATCTGGCGCACCAGCTCGACGATCCGCGGGCGGTGGAGGCGGTCGGTGCCGGCGGTGAGGACGTTCGAGCCTAGCTTGATGACGACTCTTCTGGAGGACGAGGACATGTGAGAACCAAGAACTGAGAACCGAGAACTGAGAACCGAGAAAACCAAGAACTAAAATACTGAGAACCCAGAGCTGGGGGCGCGAGGACTGAGAGAAGTAAGAACCAAGGACCAAGAACCGGGGTGTGGAGGCGGTTCTTAGCCCTTGGTTCTGAACTTCTCGGCTCTTCGGAAGCTACGGCACCAGGCGATACCCCACGCCCCACTCGGTCAGGAGCAGCTTCGGGTCGCGCGGGTCCTGCTCGATCTTGCGGCGCAGGTGCCAGATGTAGACCTTGAGGTAGTCGTTGTCCTTGGTGTACTCCTGGCCCCATACGCCGCGCAGCAGCGTCTCGTGGTCCAGCACAGCCCCGGCGTGCTCGGCGAGCAGCAGCAGCAGGTCGTACTCGGTGGGGGTCAGGTCCACCGGCTCGCCGCGCACCAGCACCTCGCGCTTCTGCTTGTCGATCGAGATCTCGCCGCCGCCGGCGGTCACGGGGCGGTTCGGCGAGGGGACGCGCCGCAGCAGCGCCCGCACGCGCGCCATCAGCTCGTCCATGTTGAACGGCTTGAGCAGGTAGTCGTCGGCGCCGCTCTCGAGCCCGGTGACGATATCCTGGCTCTGGACGCGGGCGGTGAGCATGAGCACCGGCACCTGCGAGAACTCGCGCAGCCGCTTGCACACCTCCCAGCCGTCCATCTCAGGCATCATCACGTCCAGGATCACCAGGTCCGGGTGCTCCTCCTGGATCATCTCCAGGCCCTGGACGCCGTTCTCAGCCTGCAGCACGGCGAAGCCCTCGTGCTCGAGGTTAATCCGCACCAGCTCCCGCAGGCCGGGCTCGTCATCAACAATGAGGATTCTGCGCTGGTCCGTCCGTTGCATGCTCCGCCCCCGTTTCAGCGAAGAGCCGAGGCCTCCTGCCGCAATCTGCTGAACAGTGCCGCAACCTCTTCTTGAGAAAGTGTGCCGACACGAATATAGCGGATATTGCCCGCGGGGTCGATGAAGTAGCTGGTGGGGATGGGCGCGATCTGGAACTGGCGGGCCGCCTCGCCGTCCACGTCGAGCAGCGTCGGGTAGGTGACGCCGTACTGCTGCAGGAAGGCGCGGATGGCCGTCTCGTCCGGCTCCTGGCGGCGCAGGTTCACGCCGAGGATCACCAGCCCCTCGTCGCGCAGCTCCTGGTAGGCGGCCTGCAGCGCGGGGGTCTCCTCTTTGCAGGGCTCGCACCAGGTGCCCCAGAAGTTCACCAGCACCACGCGTCCGCGGAAATCGCTCAGGTGGACGGTCCCGCCGTCGAGCGCGGGCAGCGCGATCGCTGGGGCCGGCCGGTTCGTCTCACCGACACCAGGGAGGGTCGGCTCGGCCGTCTGCGCTGTGTACAGCCACACTCCGACGATAATCGCCAGCCCGACAAGCGCGCCCAACGCAGCGAAGGCCAGCTCGCGCTGGCTTATGCTTCTGCGCTGTGCAACATCCCTGGTCGGTGCAGCCATAGCGTGTTAATCGCTCCGTATATGTTGAACGGGTGTAGATGGTATTTTAACACATGCTGTAACGGGTTTGTAGTGCCTGCGCGTGGATATTGAGCGCCAGCCGCCTCACTCCTGGGAGTACAGGTCGATCAGCAGCCGCGCCTGGTTGGCGATCGGCGAGTCGGCCGGGGCGATCTCGAGGATCCGGCGCCACTCGGCGAGCGCCTGCTCGGTCCGCGGCGGCTGCACGCTCACCAGGCAGTAGCCGTGGCTCAGCAGCGCCCGCGCGTCGTCGGGGGCCTGCTCCAGCGCCCGCTCCGTCTCGGCCAGGCCCTGCTCGAGGTAGCTGAGCTGGCCGGTGCCGACGCCGTAGAAGCAGGCGCTGGCGCCCTTGTCGGCGCGCACGGCCGCGTTATCCGGGTCGAGCTCCAGCGCCCGCTCGTAGGCGGCGATCGCGTCCAGCCAGCGCGGCAGCTGCTGCCGGTACAGCTCGCTGTCGGGCGCCTGCTCGCGCACGATCTGCACGCTGTCGTACAGCAGGTTGCCGTAGTCGATCCAGGTCTGGACGTCGTCCGGGCTCTGCTCGGTGCGGCGCTTGGCCTCGGCGATCAGGAGCTCGAACTGCTCGAGCGGCGAGGGCTCCGCGGTGGCGGCGGGGGCCGGGGTCGCGCCGCCGCCGGTGAGCAGCAGGCTCGCGACCAGCGCCGGCAGCACGATGGCCGCGGCGATGACCATGGCGGCCAGCGGCAGGCTGACGCGCGGCTCGCCCCTGACCTTGCCGGGCACCACCGGCCGGTCGTTGAAGCCGCGCGGCCGCTCGGCGCGCTGCGCCGGGGGGAGCGGGCGGTAGTCGAGGATCGTCGCGGGGCGGTCGTCGGTGGCGCCCGGCTCGCTCTGCGATGCGGCGGCGTCCTCCGGCGAGGCTTCCCGCCGAGGCGCCTGGAGGGCGCTGAGCTCCGCGTCGTACGCCGCCCGCCGCTCCGGGTCGGAGAGCACCGCGTAGGCCGCCTCCAGCGCCTCGCGCCTGCGGCGGACCAGCTCGACGATCTCCTCGGCCGCGCCGTTGACGCGCGCCGGGTCGTACTGGTCGATCAGCCGGCGGTAGGCGGCCTCGATCGCCGCCGCGTCCGCCTTCGGGTGCACCTGGAGGATCTCGTAGTGGTCCTGGGTGGTCATAGCGCCCACGGCCGAACGGACGGCGGGGGAAGGGGAGCGGATGCACGCCGCTCGCCCAGCCCCCGCCCGCGCGCTCGCTCTGTCAGAATGTCACTCGCTGCTGGCCGCCGGCGGGGCTGCGCTGCCCAGGCCGCCGGGCGCGGCCACCCGCCTGCCGAGCGGGAAGCGCCGGCCCTCGACCTGCGCGCGGCCCTCGAGCGCGCGCCGCAGCATGGCGATCAGGCCGCCGAGCACGCCCACGCCCACGCCCAGCCACACCAGCGCCACCCCCGGCTTGAGGCTCACCGTCACCACCGCCTTGGCCGGGTCCACCGGCAGCCCGAGGCCGTTGACGCGGATGATCACCCGGCGCTGCATCGGGTCGAAGGCCGCCAGCGAGGCGCTGTGGCCGCCGGCCAGCGTGACCGGGTTGTCCTTGATCGCCTCCGCCGGGTCGTCGACGTTCGCCAGCAGCGTCAGCTTCGGCGTGAACTCGGTCGTCTGGCCCTCATAGGTCACCCGGAGCTTCGCGCCGACGTCGGCCTCGCCCGTGGTGTGGGCGTCCGGCACATCGAAGCCGAGGAAGGTCACCTCGTACGGCCCGATGCTCTTCGTCTCGCCCAGGCCGAGGTCGGCGATGTTGTGGTCCACCGGCGGGTTGTACTCGGCCGGCGACACATACAGGTCCTGCCACAGCTCGGACTTAATCCAGGGCGTCGCCATCGTCGCGCCCATGCGGTTGTTGAAGTAGAGCTGCGGCGTAGCGTGGAAGCTGCGCCCGTCGCGCGTCACCGTCATGTCCAGGACGCCGCGCCCCTCCGGGGTCAGCCGGTAGCCGTTGAAGGTGAACTCGTAGCCGTACATGCTGATCGTGTCGCCCTCGGCCACCAGCAGCCGCTGGTCCGGCGTGGCGTACCAGGTCGAGGCGGCGGCGCCCACCAGCAGCAGCATCAGCCCGACGTGCGCCAGGTAGCCGCCGATCCGCAGCCAGCCGCTGCGCAGCGTGCGGATGATCATCACGATGTTCGTGCCGGCGGCGAAGGTGCTGAGCCCCACGTAGGCCAGCGGCAGCGGGTCGCGCGCGCCGAGCACCAGCCCGACGCAGCTGACGACCACGGCGGCGAGCGCCGGCCAGCGCAGGGCGCGCAGCAGGTGGCGCGGGTTCGTGTCGCGCCAGCCGAGCAGCGGCCCGATGATCAGCAGCACCACCAGGATCAGCCCGAGCGGCGGCACCGTCGTGCTGTAGAAGTCCCCGACCAGGCCGAAGCGGCCGTCCTCGAAGGGCTCCGTCCCGTAGGTCGTGCCGTCGTCGATCTGGAAGGCGCCGGCGAAGACGCGCTGGAGCGAGTGGCCGACGCCCGGCAGGGCCGAGATCACCGGCATCGAGGTGCCGATGGTGACGACGGTGGCGATCACGATCAGGCCCAGGATGAGCAGCACGAAGAAGCTATCGCGCGAGAGCAGCTTCTCGGAGAGCTGGCGCGAGGGGATGTCGCGCCAGCGCCACACCATGGTGGCGACGCTCGCCACGGCCAGGAAGGCCAGCGAGCCGACCATGATCGTCTTCAGGCCCTCCTCGACGAACGAGTGGACCGAGAAGGAGGAGAGCACCCCCGAGCGGGTGAGGAAGGTGGCGTAGAAGACCGTCAGGTAGGTCACCAGCGCCAGCGCGATCGTCGTGCGCCGCAGCCCGCCGCCCGCCCGCTGGACGAGCATGGCGTGGATCAGGGCGGTGGAGACCAGCCAGGGCACCAGCGCCGAGTTCTCGACCGGGTCCCAGCCCCAGTAGCCGCCCCAGCCGAGCGTCTCGTAGGCCCAGTAGCCGCCGAGCAGGAGCGCCAGGCCGAGGAAGGCCCACGCCGCCAGCGTCCAGGGCAGCGCGTCGCGCACCCAGCCGTCGTAGTCGCGCCGCCAGACCCCGCCGATCGCGTAGGCGAACGGCACCGCCATCAGCGCGAAGCCGACGAACAGGATGGGCGGGTGGATGAGCATCCACATGTTGTGGAGCGTCGGGTTGAGCCCCTTGCCGTCCTCCGGGAACACCTGCACGCCGTTCTCCAGATGCGGCACGAACGGGTTGCGGATGAGCATGTAGACCAGCAGCGCGGCCTGGAGGGCCATGAACACGCTGAGGACGTACGGCTCGCTGTGGCGGGTGCGGCGCACCAGCGCCTGGGCGGCGATCACGCCCCACAGCGCCCAGATCACGAACGACCCGGGCTGGCCGGCCCACACCGCGGCCACGCGGAAGTGCGGCTCAAGCTCACGCGAGCTGTAGTCGTAGACGTACTGGATATCGTAGCGCTGCGCGATGAACAGGTAGTTGAGCAGGCCGACCACCAGCAGCACCGCCACCAGCGCCGCGCGGGTGCCGATGCGGCCGTAGGCCAGCGCGGCGATGTTGCCATGCGGCACCAGCGCGTAGCTCACGGCGGCGAGCGCTGCCGCGGCGATGCCGCATACGATGAACATGGTGCCGAGGAGGTACATGGGCGAGCCCTCTGTTAGCGGTAGCCAGCGTCCAGCGGCGCACGGGGGCAGCGAGCGGCGATCGCGCCGGCTGCCGAGCGGCTCCTAGCCGCTCATCTGCTCCTGGTACTTGGAGGGGCACTTGACCAGCAGGTCGTCGGCCATGAAGACGCCGCGCGCGCTGTCGTAGTGGCCGATCGCCACGATGCTAACCGCCTGCTC
>Ga0207874_1004197_pt1 | contig 10953 bp, 10 predicted proteins | sample HigsolmetaAR201D_FD_184833 | JGI IMG/M metagenome (GOLD analysis project Ga0207874, IMG submission 184833) | Ionic liquid and high solid enriched microbial communities from the Joint BioEnergy Institute, USA - AR20-1-D (SPAdes) (version 2) ... | reverse complement strand
TCATAGTCCATAAGGTGTCCACTCCCTCCTCACGGAGAAACCGCTACAACCGTTGGACGCCCGGGGGGAATACGCAATTTCGGTTCATCCTGTTTATCAGAGTTTTGGCGTCGTACAGCAGTGCTTCGTCGTAAATTTCACACCCTATGCGGTAAATTTCACAGGCTCACTAAGACACCTGCGACTTGACCGTTGTTACCAACTTGCATTAGCCTGCGAAAAGACACTGAATTCGAACCATGAATTCAGTGGTGCTCGCTCGGACGGCAAAAAATCCGCCGGATATCAGACGCCGGCGACAAGTCCCACCACGCCTGAAGAAAACATATCGTTCCGAGCCGGAGGTTTCGTGGTTTTACTCCTGTTTGGGCCGCCAGGCAGCGGCAAAGGTACTCAGTCAGCCCTGATCCATAACTGGTTGCGCATTCCTTGTATATCTACCGGTGAAATGTTACGGGCTGAATGTGAGCGAAGAACAGCCCTGGGTTGTCAAGCCCATTCGGTCCTCAAACGCGGTGGACTGGTTGATGACGACCTTGTGAACAGGATGCTGGCCGAACGCATACAGCAGGCCGATTGTTCCAATGGCTTTTTACTGGACGGATATCCGCGAACAGTAGCACAGGCTGTTTTCTTTGAAGATTTGCTCCGCTCTTACGGGCTGCCTTCGCCGGTTGTCCTTCATCTTGACGCGCCCCACTCGGTGCTAATCCAACGTCTGACATCCCGCCGGCAGTGCCCAACCTGCGGGCGTATCTACGGCGCTAACAACCAGGGACGGTGCAGCGAGGATAACACGGTACTGGTGGAGCGAAGCGATGATGGACCGGAAGTTGTAGCTCACCGCCTCCGCATTTACGAGGAACAGACGCGTCCTGTCGTAAGCTTCTACCGCACAGCCGATTATCATCGCCTTGATGCTACTAGAACGCCCCTGGAGATCTTCGCCGAAGTCGAAACAATCCTGGAACCTTCGCTCGTCAAAGTAAGCCGCAACAGACGCTAAGCGAGCTCGAATCACCCTATTTCAAGCATGTAACTAACCGTTACGCTGAAGCCGACACTTGTAGGCGAACGCGTGTATATGTTACTGCTTATGAGGCAATACTAAAGTGCCCACTTGCTTACCGAGGTGGATTAATCGTTCAGCTTAAGATTGTACGAGGCGGCTCGACTTGAGGTGTTTTCAAACTTGCGATCTTACAGCTCCCGAGCCACCATTCCGCCGCATTCGGTAAGGAAATTGCGACACTTCAGGCAGAAAGACGTGATCTAACAACGGACGTTCGAACAGGACACGACGTGAGCGTTACACTTTAGGCCGTTCGGATGTCTAACAGTCTGGTACATCATGTCTGTAATTTCGAAAGGTGGTTATCGTGGCGGTATTGAAAAGTCGAAGCCGGCTGGTAACGTTCAGGCTTTCAACCGATGAATACGAAGACCTGAAGCGAGTCTGCATCGAAGAAGGAGCGCGCAGCATCTCCGACTTTGCGCGCGCCGCTGTTTTGTACCGGGTGCAGACAAGGAGCTCTAGCAAGGCATCGCTCGGCGACGATCTGGCGACGCTGAGCGCACGCCTGGAGGAACTGGACCAGGCGCTGAAGGATCTCAGCGGGCGGATTCAGCGAGTGCTGGGCTCTGCACGCGAGGAAGCGAAGGAAGCCAAAGAAGCCAAGGAGCAGTCGGAACCCGAGTTTAGGACGACTGAGGTGACGCGCTGAGAGTCTCGCTCAGCCGGCGCCGGGAACCAGCACCCGGGCAAGGGAGCCGTTTGCCGGGCTTTCGAGGGCGAAGGAACGCGCGAAGTCATGCGCGCTTTTGACGCGCGTCAACGGCGGCCCGAATGAGCGTGGCCTGCTTGTTTACACACAACTGATCATAACGTCTTCATTTCTGCGGCGCGCAGGTCACGCAGGAGAGAAACTCCGGAAGAGATGCGCCGGGAGTTTCGCTCGCGAACGCGCTGAAGTGCGTTCATGTGCCGGCCGCCCTCGCTGCTTTCGCGCTGGGAGTGCTGTAACGGCACGCCCAGCGGCCCTTCCTGCCGAGACTGCGGTTTTCCTCTGCTCGCCCCTCGAAAACCGCCGCTTCCCTGTCCATTTTCTTAGGGTTTCGTCCGGAAATAGTGTAACAGCAAGTGCAGCTTTTGGTATGGAAGGCTGTTTGCAGCGGGGAACTGCAGGAGGACCAGATGCCATCACCTGCAGGTCCCGGCACCAACCAGTTCCGATGTAACGCGTGTGGCCGCTACTTCAACACGGAAGGCGAGCTCAGGGAGCATGATCTGGAATGCCGCACGGCAAAGCAATCGACGGAGACGGGGCGTGAGAACCTGAAGCGGGAAGACTCGACCCCGCACCTCCCCAATGACCAGGAATCGGATCAAGTTCTCTTCCAGCATGGTCCCTCACGGGGCGGCCGGCGTTAGGATACCGCTTGAGGATGAGAGCGGCAATCGAACATGCAGCCGCGGCAGCCTCGTCATTGAGAACTCGTGGTAGAAGTGGAGTACGGCCACAGGGATCTGTGGTCGTTGCTGTTGAGGGATGCTCCCGGCCCTTGGTGTCCTGACAAGGCCGCCGCAGCGGACTCCGGGCGGAGGAAGCTGATGCTGGGAAAATCGGCCAAACCGCCCTAGAATGGCGGGAGACGGTGCTGCTCGCCTGCTGTGCTTCCGGGGCTTGCGTCCGTTGCCAGTGAAGGTGATTTTCGAGGAGGAATGATGGCTAGAGCTGATATTGAGACGCTGGAACTCCACGAGAAAGCCGTTGAGCTTCGCGAGGATGACTTTACATCCTTCCCTGAACTCTTCGCAGCCGTCGATGATGACGACGACGAGGATGACGACGATGACATAGACGACTTTGACGACGACGAGGATGAGGACGAAGAGTACGAGGAGGATGAGGAAGACCTCGACGAAATCGAGGACGAAGAGGACGAATACGAAGACGACGAAGATGACCTCCTCGACGAGGAAGAGGAGGAGGAATAGCAGGCCTCCCGGGGCTTCAGCAGGGCTGAAGCCCTTTCTCTCCTTTCCTCCGCACCCGGCCTTGAATCCCGCGATGAGGCAGGCTTTCGGCCCGCGCCTATTTCTCCCTATCGCGCGTGACCCCGCGCTTGCTGTCCCGCCCAATTGGCCCAATGCGGAACGAGTGACAGGCAAAGAAGCTGAGGATCTTTTGCTAGGCGGGCATTGTACAGGAACCGCTCGGCTTGGTCGTAATTTCCCAGTCCTGCATGAACCATTGCCAGCGGGAGATCTCTGTCTGGCAGCCTATCGGCCTCACGGGCGAGGTCCGCGAGGATCGCAGCAGTTCGATCCCTGTTATTGGACAAACCCGCGGCATATCCCAGGCATCCAAGCAAAAATGGCGAATTGCCCGCGAGTTGACAAGCCTGCTCGAGCATCTCCAGAGCTTCCGCAGAGTGTCCTCGCCGAAGCTGATTGGCGGACAAGGCAAGATATGCAATGGTGAGAGCCGGGTCGAAACGAATCAAGCCTCGAAACACCTTTTCGGCCCCCGCCTCATCTCCGGCCATCTGCTTCATGACACCGCACAGGAACTCACAGAGCACCGAATTGAGGTCTAATCGCTCCAGGACCTGCAATTCCGCCAGCGCTTCTTCCACCTCCCCTTTGGTCAGGTGCTGCACGCCGAGCCAACCGAGCGCGGGCGCGAAATTCTCATCGGCTTGCAGAGCAACCTCGAACCTGCGTTCAGCGCGTTCCCAGTCCCCTTCGAGAATCCAATGGACCAGGCCCATCGCAACATTTGCTTCTGGCGAGGATTCATCCAGGGAGAGAGCACGGCGGGCGGCCTTCGGCGCATCCGCTCTTGCCTGCGAGACAAAGCTTCCTCCGGCGAGAGCAAGCAAAGCCCAAGCTTGCGCGAGGCCGGCATGTGCGGGAAGATGATCTGCCTCGGCAAGGATGGCATCGTGGAAATAGGAAACCGCGCGGATCAGCGACTCGGTATTGAGGCGTTCGAGGCACTGCCATCCCCGGCGGGTCAGAATGACGGCGTCAGCGACGGGCTCTGCAGAGAGGTCATCCCCGCCAAAGCACACAGACTCCAGTTCGAGACGCTCCACCAGAAACCGGGCCAGTTCCTGCTGCGCCCGGAACGGATCCCTGGTATCCATCTCGAAGCTGCCCGACCATATGTACAGCCCCTCCCATACATCGGCCACCTGCGCCGTGACACGGATCTTTTCGGAACTCAAAGTTCGCATGGATCCGGTCACAATGAGATCGGCATTGACCTCGCGGCCCACCTTGCGCGGATTTTGCTCCCGGGTCCCATAACGGGCGCTTGACGTTCGCGCCACCACTCGGAATCCGGGCAGCCTCGAGAGGGCGGAAATAATCTCTTCCATGGCTCCGTCACTGAACCAGGAGCCGGGCTGGCGGGGTCCTACGAGCGTGAAAGGAAGAACTGCGATGGCGCGCCACGGCCGCCACGAACGGGTGGGAGGCTTTCGCAAAAGCTGGTGGCCATAGATCTCGTGGCGCAGATGAAAGTAGGGTACATAGCTGCCTTTGCGGAACTCAATTACCAGATCGTCGGTGGCGCCGTCCGTCTCATAGTAAAGTTCCAGCTTCAGACGCAGCCGCCGAGCTTCCACTCTGACAATCGAATCGATGCGGGGGTCGAAGGATTCAGGGCGGTCGAAAACTTCAATACCGATCGGATATTCCTTCAGGTCGGCTTCGTTCCCCTGAAGCGCCTTCGTGACTGTGTAGCGGAGAAAACGGCGAAGCCGGTCTGATTGCATGAAGATAGGACTGCATAGAATCTTTTCCAGCTGCGCAAGAATGCGCTCTGAAGCAATTCTGTGTTCTGGATACTGCTCCAGCGCGCCATCTGATGCTTCGGCCATCTTCCCCCTAAGTGTGAACAACAGGAACTGGGTACTGCGTGCTGTGATAACTTGAGGAATCCATTCGAACTAACTGCTGGGGGCGGCCCAACCGTCAGGGTGTTAGAGAAAGGCTCGGCCGGCTCTGGCCCTCACGCACCGCTTTCGCCAGGCCGGCCGGTCCGGAAAACCTACCTCTGCCCCTAGTACCCTCGGCGTGCTCCTCGACCACGACTGAAGCCTCCGCCGTGCCGGTTTCCGCCCTCAGGCAGGGGCCGGGCTTCGTTCACAACCAGGGTTCGCCCCAGGAACTCCTTGCCGTTGCAAGCCTGGATGGCGTACTCGGCTTCACTATCGCTGCCGATTTCGATGAAGCCGAAGCCACGAGGCTCGCCTGATGTTCGATCCCGGATGAGATTAATGTTCTCAACGTTGACACCCGACTTTGTCAACCAGTCTTGCAAATCCGCTTCGCTCGCCTGGTAGGGAAGGTTGCCCACAAAGAGTTTCTTCAAGGAAATACACTCCTTTTGTCACTTCTAAGTTAACTGTTATCTAAGAGCAAGTATTACTCTTTGCTCCCTAACCACCTTAGTTGCGCACTCTTGCGGGCACAAGTGACTTCACGTCATCTCACGGCAAGTTACCTGAACGCCCTACGTGACACAGAAGCGCAACTGTCGCCGCCGCCAAGGTGTAAACGGGTGTCGTACATTCCCGCTCACGCCGTTGACTGTGGCCTTGCCGCTCGCACACTTTAACGGTAAGATACTTGCCCATGCGGAACCGGTTGGCTACGCTTGCCCAGAAGGCTTGTAATACACGCAACTGAAAGCGTTACAAGCAAGTCGGAGGAGATCCGTCGGTTGAGATGTAACCCTTAATGGAGTTTCGCCATGGATTTCTTTAGCCCAGTCTCAGTTGTCTTCCTGTTAGCGCTTGCGGTCGGGTTCCTGTTCCCCGCGGCAAGAGCTCTCTATCGCTTCTATCATTGGAGGCGCTCGCTCGAGCGGATGGAACGCACGGAATGGACTCGATTAGTGCGCATGTTGCGTACTTCGGGCGAAGAGTCGCTCTAGCCTGTCAGACCATCACTTTGTGACAGAAGTTACTAGACGGTATAGAACCGGCGTAACACTTATGAAAGATGCAGGACTGTTGGGAGGTGGGAGGGTCTGGCACTAACTTCGTCTCTCGTTGCCCCCGCCGTTCCGAACAGCTCTCCGTTACCTTCCCTAGGCGCACTGATCGATCCCTGGCTCCAGCCCGACCGTTCCGGGGAATGATCTCATTTTGAAACGAAAACGGATTTTTTGAAACGCATCCCTCAGGCGCCACGCGACTGCTAGCCGTATATCTCCGCCCTGAACTCCCGATCCTTCCTCCGTTTCCGTGTTTCGCCCCGAATTCCATTGCCTGCAACGGCCTTTCACTTTTGTTTGACCTGTTCCAAGAATGCGTGGTATTCCTGTCCAGTGTCCACAATTTCAAAATCCTTCAGCGGTGTCTATGCGGCTGTTCTGACCCCCCGCACCACCGATGCGCGCATTGACGCCCATAGCCTCGAACGAAATATTTGCTTTGCCCTGGACAAAGGAATGGACGGGGTTGTCCTTGGCGGCGCAACCGGCGAGTATGCAGCTCTGCTTCCAGAAGAATTTGATCAAGCGGCTGCAATCGGCGCGGAAGCCGTTAAACAGCGTGGCAAGCTGTTGATGGGGATCGGTGCTGCCTCGTACCGGGAAGCCGTCCGCCGGGGCAAGACCGCGTTCAGGGTCGGGGCTGCCGCTGTTCTGCTGCCTGCGCCTCACTTCTTCGCCTACTCTCAGGATGATGTGGAGTGCTTCGTAAAGGACGTTGTTTCAGACCTCGATGGTCCGGTTTTGCTCTATAACCTGCCCCAGTTCACGAATCCGTTCGTGCCGTCGCTAGCTGCCCGGCTCATCTCGGAATGCCCGAACGTCGTGGGCGTGAAGGATTCGAGCGGCTCTCTCGACATGTTCCGGTTTTTCCAGGCCAATGGTACAGATGGAGCCCGAATCGTAGGCAACGACGGGGTTTTCCTGGAAATGATAAGAGAAGATCTGTGCCATGGAACGATTTCCGGCGTCGCCGGAGTGCTTCCCGAATTGACCCACTATCTCTGGACCAACCGTAAGGCCTTGAGCACGCCCGCCTACGACTGCGTCGGCGACCTTCTCGGAGAACTACTCAAGCAGCTCGAGAGTTTTCCAGTCCCTTGGGGGCTGAAGCAGATTGCTGAACATCGAGGTCTCGCACCAGCCGAGTTCCTCCAACCTCAATCTGAGTTTCGCCAGCAGCAGGCCCGGGCATTTCGGCTCTGGCTGGAAGATTGGTGGCAGAGAGCGGAGCAGGCCATCGCGGGGAAGGTTGCGCCGTGAAGCAGGAAGCACGATCCCCACACTACAAATGGTCGCTGGTCGGGATGCTATGGCTGATCACGCTCTTCAACTATGCGGACCGGCAGGCGATCTTCTCCGTGTTTCCGCTGCTGGAGAAGGAGATGGGCCTGACTCCGGTCCAACTTGGCCTCGTCGGAGCTTCCTTTGCATGGGTTTATGGTTTGTCGGGGCTCTTCGCCGGCAGTATTGTTGATCGTGTTCAGCGTAAGTCGGCGATCCTCTGGGGTCTCCAGGCGTGGAGCCTCATCTGCGCCGCTACTGCCTCCGCTCGCAACTTCACTCACCTGCTGATCTTCCGCGCCGCAGAAGGTCTGGGTGAGACCTTCTATTTCCCTGCGTCGATGTCGCTGATCAGCGATTACCACGCAAAAGATACCCGCTCGCGAGCCATGGGGCTCCATCAGACCGCAGTCTATGTTGGCACAATCGGAGGTGGCTATTTTGCCGGTCTGATCGCCCAGCGCCATGGCTGGCGGTGGTCTTTTGTGGTGTTCGGCGTATTGGGAATGCTTCTCGGCCTGGTCCTCCGGCGGCATCTGCATGAAGCGCCGCGAGGGGCGATGGACGGAGGCAAGGTGTCTCATGCCGTAGCATTGCGAACGGTGCTGGCATCCGCGTGGTCGATCCGGTCGTTCCGCCTGCTGCTCGCGGGCTTTGTCTGTTCGAACTTTGTCGCCGCGGTCATGCTCTCCTGGATGCCGAAGTTTCTCTACGACCGATTCCAGCTCAGCCTGGCCATGGCAGGACTGACCGCGACTATCTTCTTACAGATTGCGAGTCTGATCGGAGCAGCGATTGGCGGATGGATGGCGGATCGCCTGCGCCAGCGGATGGCCGGGGGCCGAATGATTGTTCAAGGCTTTGGTGTGCTCGCGGGTGCGCCCTTCGTGCTTTGGTGCGGCCAGACTTTGGATATCACCTCGGTGATTCTGGCGCTTACAGGCTGGGGACTGTTCAAAGGAATCTATGACGCGAATATTTTCGCATCAGTTTATGACGTAGTGCAGGTAGAGGCGCGCGGCACCTCTGCCGGCCTGATGAATACCGTAGGATGGCTGGCCGGGGGCGGCACAGCGCCGGTAGTCATCGGATTCATTGCTCAGTCGCATGGCCTCGGATTAGCCATTTCGCTGACCGGTATTGTATATCTGTTGGCCGCGGCATGCCTCCTGACCGCCGGAACCGTCTACGCAAAGCGGGACGTGCTGGAAGTCCGGGCGCGGGCTAATGAGGCAAACGGAGGAACGATATGAAGAATGCGGAAGGGAATACAGGAAGCGCGCTGGCCGCGCGGGCGCAGCGAGTCGAATCCCGAGCGCTCGCGAAGGGTCTTGCGCTGCTCGAAATCCTCGCGACTGGGGAACCGCGAGCGCTGCGCCACCTCGCTGCTGCGATCAAGCTCGGCAAGCCATCCACGCTGCGGCTGCTTCGGACGCTCGAAGCTACAGGCTTTGTGGTTCGTAACGCCGAAGGTAACTATTTAATCAGCCGTCCCTGGGCTCAACCAGAAAGCAAGGACCGCATACGCCGCCTGATGGCGGCAGCCACTCCGGAGATGACGTCTTTGAATGCGGATCTGGCGGAAACAGTCAGTCTGGCAGCGCTAATGGACGACCACATCCGCGTCGTGGACACTCTGGAGAGTCCGAAACAGATTCGCATGTCGAATTATCGAAACCGGATACTCCCGCCGTACGCGTCTTCGCTGGGCAAGGCCATCGCGGCGTTCCAATCGCCGGAACAGCTGCAAGTACTGCTGCACGTCTACGGAATCTACGCGACCACGGAAAAAACCATTACGGACCCCGTGGCAATTCGCGAGGAATTGGAACGCGTGCGCCAGCGCGGGTGGGCCAGCGAGTACGAAGAGAGCGTCCAGGGAGGTTGCTGCTTCGGCGTTCCGATTCGCTGCGATGGAGAGCCAGTTGGCGCCGCGATCAGCGTCTCTCTGCCGATCAGCCGCCTTACGCCAGCCCTGGAGCAGCGGATTCCCGCAATGCTCCTCGAAGCGGCATGCCGTATCGCCAGCCGCGTGCAGGCTGCGGAGTAAGGGAATCCGAAAGTGACGAGGGCCGTTTCCGCTCTGTTTTTTACCGTCTCTCTGATTGCCGGAGCCAGTCCGCCGCACCGGATTGAACAGCGCAAAGGGGCGAAGTGGCCGACACTCAATCACTATCGAATTCGCATGCAAAGCACAGTCCAGCGATCCTATCCCGTCTGGCTGGACACGGCCCTTCCGCCAGACTTTAATCCAGACTCTGTGCGCATCCTGAAAGAGGGCGCCGAGGAAGTTCTTCCTGCCAAAGTCCGGTGGGAGACGCCGAACGCGCGCATTAGCTGGCTCTCCTCCGGGCCCGGGACATACTACGTCTACTTCGATACGGGCAGGAACGGGGAAACAGAGAGACTGACGGAGCCGGCGATGGTGGGAGCTGGCGAGCGAATGACTTACGGACAGCGCGGCGTCCGAGGCAAGCTTGCCGTGGGCCTTTGGGCTCATCCCGCTCCAATCGACTTCAACGGCGACGGCAATATGGATCTGCTCGTTGGCTGTCCGGATCGCCCCTCCAATGGAATTTACCTGTTCCGCAATCTCGGCACTAACGCGCAACCGCTGTACGACCGAGCCGAGTGGCTCGGCCCCGGCAAGAAGGACATCGTGACTGCGGACTTTAACGGTGACGGAGCCATCGATCTCGTCTATAGCGGCGGCTATTACAGCGATGTCGCGCGCAACAGGCTCAGCCGCCCGGTCACCGTGCAGCTCCCGAGGACTTACCATGTTGGCCGGGACGACCTTTGGTTTCCTGTCGACTGGGATGGAGACGGCCGCATCGACGTTCTCAACGGTGTGAGCGACTGGCGGGACTATGGCTGGGATGATGCGTTCAACGAACGCGGGGAATGGATACGCGGACCGCTGCACGGCTACGTCTACTGGTTCCGCAATATCGGTTCGAATGAAGCGCCGAAATATGAAGCGCCCCGGAAACTGGAAGCGGGCGGGCGCGTGCTCGATCAGTATGGCAGCCCGGTCCCGAATCCAGTTGACTGGACAGGCAGCGGGCGGCTCGACCTGATTGCATCGAACTTTATCGACACGATTACGCTCTTTCGGAACATCGGGACCCGGACACAGCCAAAGCTAAGCGCAGGCGAACTGCTCCAGGTCGACGGCAGGACGCTCCGGATGGATTTGTGCATGATCCAGCCGCGCGTGGTGAAGTGGCATGCGGATCATCGCCCTTCACTCATAATCGGAGAAGAGGACGGTACCGTTTCCCTGCTCGAAAATCTCGAGCCCGCCGGGCGCGAACCCCGCTTTGCTCCGCCAAAGTACCTCCAGCAGGTCGATCCGTACATGAAGAGCGGCGCGCTCTCCCGGCCCGTCGCCTTCGATTGGAACGGCGATGGGAAATTGGACATCATCAGCGGAAACTCCGCTGGCTATCTGCAGTACTTCGAGAATGTCGGGACGAAGGAGAATCCGCAGTTCGAGGACAGGGGGTATCTGCAGGCTGGCGGGAAAGTGATCCGTCACGTTGCCGGCCCGAACGGGTCCGTCCAAGGGCCCGCCGAAGAGAAGTGGGGGTACACGAACCTGTCGATTGCGGACTGGGACCTTGATGGCCGCCCCGACATCCTTGTCAATGACATCTGG
>Ga0207874_1004193_pt1 | contig 10963 bp, 7 predicted proteins | sample HigsolmetaAR201D_FD_184833 | JGI IMG/M metagenome (GOLD analysis project Ga0207874, IMG submission 184833) | Ionic liquid and high solid enriched microbial communities from the Joint BioEnergy Institute, USA - AR20-1-D (SPAdes) (version 2) ... | reverse complement strand
CTGCCGAGCGAGGCGACTCGCTGACTGCGCGGCGGTCTCGACGGTGGCCGTCACGGAACCTGTGGGGCCATCGTGACCGATCTCCTCCGCTCGGGGCGCGGGTGTGCTGGGATCGGGGTCGTCGTTCGACGGATCGTCGGCGAGGGGAATCTCGCCCGTCGCGACGATGGTCTCGAGCACCACCGCGGTCACCTCGGCCAGCGCTCTCAGCACGTCCTGGCCTCCCTGTTCGTCACGGAAGTAGCCGTCGTTCCTCTTGCTGATCGCCGTCAGGCAGCCGACCATCGCACCCGATTCGAAGCGGATCGGCGTGGCAGCGACCGACCGGTACGCCCTGAAGTGTCGTTGCTGGGCCTCGCTCAGTCCGTACTGCCCGTTCGCCACCGCCGTCCCGGTCACGCTGATCGTGGAGCGCCGGCTCCACGCCGTGCCGGTCGCGCCGGCCGCGGCTGGGAACGAGATCAACGAGCGTTCGCGATCTGAGAGCGTGGGCCAGACCGGCGCCAGGAGATTGTCCTGTGGATCGAACACGTAGAGCGTGAACTCGTAGTGCTCCGGGATGCCACGCGTTCCGGGTCGGAGTGTCGCCGAAAGAATCGTCTCGAACGCGAGGACACGCCGCCACTCGCGCTGAGCCGAGCCGCTGCTCACCAGACGATTGAGGTGAGCATCGCGTTGCAGCGCCAACCACGTGGACGCGGCTGCAACAGCGACCCAGGCCACGAGAAGTGCTCCTCGAACACCGATGTGCCAGCGTGTCCACTCGGGGAGCACCCCGAAGAAGGTCGGGAGCACCAAGAGAAGAACGGCTGCAACGAACCCGACTGACGTCGTGCTGTGGCGCCGCACCATCGACCCGAGCCACCGCATCGGCGGAGCATCGCAGGCCGAAGGCGTCCGCTGCGATCCGAGAGACAGCATGCGCGAACCCCACGTCGCAACGAGCTTGCATCGCTCGGTCGAGGTACGTGCGGCGAGGTCCGCTGGCATCTCGAATCCGGGGTTCCCCGTGATCTCGGGCGGCGACGCGCCTCCTTTGCCCTACGCATGCTGGCTCGTCTTACAGTGTGAGCGGACGTCGAGGGGCACGACAGCCCTCCAGAGGGAGCCGAGGGACAGCGTGGCGGAGCTCGCGGATCTGCAACCGGGTGTGATTGCTCGCGGTCTCGTGACCGATGGGCCCGTCACCGTACTGACCGCGTCTCCGGCGGGATCGGACGCGTTGCGAGTCGTGATCCGAACCCCTCACGGTGCCGTCCACGAGCAGCTCGTGTACCGGTTCCAGGCGACGAACGACGAAGGCTTCGACGCCAAGGTCGTGCGGGACATCAGCGAGAACGCCATCACCTTGAAGTTCGAGCAGTACGGGTTCGAGTGACCGAGGTCAGGTTCGATGGCGACAGAGCCGACCATTCCCAGCCATTTCGATCTGATGTGGCCGACGCTCGAGGCGCTGCGCCAGCTCGGCGGGTCCGGACGCATCGATGAGATCTCCTCGACCGTGGCCGCGATGGAGGGCTTCACCGAGGAGCAGCTCGCGGTCCGCCGCAGGCCTGGCGACAGCATGTCCAGGGTCGACTATCGGCTCGCGTGGGCGCGCAACGAGCTGAAGAACATCGGCGCGATCGAGAACTCGGCGCGCGGCGTCTGGGCGCTCACCGATCACGGCCGGAACCTCGACCAGGAGCGCATGCGCGAGGAGGTCCGCGCCTGGCGAGCGGAGTACAACCGGCAGTACCAGGCGCGAAAGAGCTCCCGGCAGGCGGAGCTGGCGCACGACTCGCTCGGTGGCTCCGAGGATGACGAGGATGAAGCAGCCGACCCGCTGAGCTGGCAGGAGCAGCTTCTGCACCGGTTGATGCAGATGCCACCCGACGCCTTCGAACGGCTCGCGCAGCGGCTGTTGCGGGAGGCCGGGTTCCGCAACGTCGTCGTGCTTGGCAAGAGCGGCGACGGTGGCATCGACGGTGTCGGCGTCTACCGGGTCTCGCTCGTGTCGTTTCCCGTGTACTTCCAGTGCAAGCGCTATACCAACCAGGTCGGCGCCTCGGCCGTGCGCGATTTCCGCGGCGCAATGGCCGGGCGCGGCGAGAAGGGTCTCCTGATCACGACGGCCTCGTTCTCACCAGCCGCCCGGGCCGAGGCGACGCGCGACGGTGCGCCACCGGTCGATCTCATCAGCGGCGAGGAGCTCTGCCAGCTCCTCGCGGAGTACCGGATGGGCGTGACCACGCGTCTCGAGCCGGTGTACGAGATCGATGAGTCCTACTTCGACCAGTTCTGAGGGCCCCCACGGGTCCAGGCACCATCGCCTGCTGCGTCGATGGTCGCAGCTGCTCCAGCTCGAGGCACAGGAGCAGCGCACCCAGACACGCCAGGGTGCGGGGCTGCCCCTCGTCGATGGCGTGATGCTGAGCGAGACCTCCTCCGGCTCGGTGTACCGGTTCGAGGCGTTGACGGCGACGTCCATCCCGGAGGGCTCGCGAGGCGTGCTGCGCGTCGAGACCGACGAGTTCGACGTCGAGGTCCTCGAGCGCGGCGACGAGGAGATCACCTTGTTCATCTCGTCGGCCGACGGTCTCCCACCGAGCGTGCCGACCGCCACCCTCGCAACGGAGCCGTGGTTCCTCACCGAAGAGCTCGCAGCGCGGCTTGCGGAGCTCAGCCAGGACGCGATTCCATCGGGCGCGCGTCGGCTGCTCGACCGCTTCGAGACGGCACCGGCGGCTGTGGGGCGCATTCATCCCGTGCCTAACGGCATTGATCTCAACCCGAATCAGGAGGCGGCAGTCGCTGCCGCGCTCTGCGAGCCGCTGTGGTGGATCTGGGGTCCTCCTGGGACGGGCAAGACGACGAGCTTGGGTGCGCTCGTCGCGGAGATGGTGATCCGTGGCGAGCGCGTGCTCGTGACCGCCCACTCGAACGTCGCCGTGGACACCGCCATGATGGCGACCGCCGAGGAGCTCGAGGTGCGCGGCCATCAATCGTCGCTCACCAACGGATCGGTCGTCCGTGCCGGGCCAGCGATGCTGGCCCCGGCCATCCAGCGGGGCCTGAGCTCCCGCGAGCTCGTGCTGCGTGAGCACCCGGATCTGGCGAGCCAGCTCTCGCTCGTCCGGCGCGCACTCCGCACAGCTCGCTCTAGCGAGCTGGCGACCCTGCGGCGCCAGCATGCCGCGCTCCTCGAGGAGATCCGCCGCCTCGAGAAGCTCGTGGTCTCCCGCGCCCGGGTGCTGTTCTGCACGCTGCCGAAGGCGACCATCGACGAGACGATCCGCTCGCGCACGTTCACTGCCGTGGTCGTGGACGAGGTGAGCATGGCCCTCGCACCCCAGATCGTGTTCGCCGCGTCCTTGGCGGATGAGCGGGTCACCTTGCTCGGCGACTTCCGCCAGCTACCGCCCATCGTGACGGCGCGCGACGAGGAGGTCCAGCGCGATCTCGGCCGCGACATCTTCGCCCACGCCGGGATCCCGGGTTCGATCGACCGCGGGGTGATCCCGGTGGACGTGACCATGTTGACCACACAGCACCGGATGCATCCGCTGATCCGGAGCGTGGTGAGCGACCTGTCGTATCTCGGCCGCCTGGAGGACGGTCGGAGGGTCGCGTCGGAGACAGCCGCAGCGGTGCGAAGCGAGCCGCGACCGGGCTCACCCATCGTCGTCGTCAACACCCGGCTGCTCGGCGGGCGCGGTTGGCGGACGCGCGATCAATCCCGCATCAACCCGGTCTCGGCGCTCTGGGCAACGCAACTCGCCTACGACGCGCTCCGTACGGTCGATCATGTTGCGCTGCTTGCGCCGTACCGCGGCCAGGTGCACCTGCTCACCGCGCTGGTTCGGGATCTGAAGCTCGGCGAGCGGGTCACGGTCGGCACGATCCACCGGATGCAGGGATCCGAGGCGCCGGTGGTCATCTTCGACATCGTCGACGCGTTGCCGCTGGGCGTGCCTGGCCGGTTGCTGCAGGGCGAGCTGGGGCGACGGCTCGTCAACGTGGCCTTCAGCCGCGCGCGGAGCAAGCTCGTCGTGCTCGGCGACGTGCACGCGCTCAGACCGGATCCGAAGTCGAAGGTGGGTCACGTCCTCGCTGCGCTCCATATGGAGCACGGTTGGGATCCGACGACGATCGAGCGCACCAGCGCCCCCAGCTTGCGGTATGTGGACGATGCGGCTGCCGTGGCTTCCACGTACGTCTCCGAGACCCGCGGATCCCCGGCCGTGGCGTGGGTTGGTGATCACGCACCTTCTTGGCTGACGAGCGATCTGGTTGCCCTGAGCAGGGCTCCAGAGCCGAGACAAACCGACCAGGCTGTCGTCCTCGCCGGCGACTGCGCGTGGGTGTTCGGCGAGCGACCGGATCGGACGTGGAGCGGCTTTCGTGTCGCCAGCCGCCGCTTCGCCGACGCCCTCTACGAGGTCCTGGAGGGCGGGGGTCGGCGACCGCTGGCACCATGTCCTCGACACAACGTCCCCACGGTCATCGTCGCGCACCGCCAGAACATCCGCACGGTCTGCCCCGAGCATCGGTGCACGACGTCGCACCGGGCGACGCCTGCGGATCTCGACCTGTGGGCGCGGTACATCGACATCCGTTGCCCGGATCACGGCGAGCCGATGGTCAGTGCTCGGCGATCGACGTGGTTCTACCGGTGCCCACACGACGGCTGCAGGAGGACTGCCGCGGTCTCCTGAGATCGGAGCCGCTCGCCTCGGGCGTTGTGACAGTCATCGTCATGTGACGACGAGTTGCACGACTTCGGGCGCGTTCGCGATCGTGAGGCCCGCCGAGGCGCGAGCTCGGCGCCTTGGGGAACGCACAACGGGGGATCTCATGCGCAAGCGCAGTCCTGTCCGCACCCTGCCCGCCGCACTGGTCGCGCTCGCCCTTGCCGTCGCGTCGGCCTGTGGCGGCGACGATGACGACGACGCCGACTCGGACGTGGCCGACACGCCGGGGGCGACGTCGGCGGTGACGTCCGGCGACACCGGTGACTCCGCCGCGCCGGCGAGCACCGTGAGCGAGGAGGGCGACGACGGCGACGCCGCCGACGACGGAGAACCGGTCGCCGGCGGTGAGATCGTCGTGCTGTACGGCGCGGATCCGTCCACCCTCGACCCGGTCCCCGGCAACTCCGGCGGCGACCACATGTCGCTGTACCCGATGTACGACCGGCTGGTGAACTTCGACCCCGACACGCTCGAACCGCTGCCCGGCCTGGCGACAGAGTGGGACCAGCCGGACCCGCAGACGCTGGTGCTGACCCTGCGCGAGGGCGTCACGTTCCACGACGGCACGCCGTTCGACGCCGAGGCCGTCGTCTACAACCTCGAGCGGGCGCGCACCCTCGATCGGTCGACGGTCGCCGGCGACCTGACGATGATCGAGTCGGTCGAGGCGACGGGGCCCTACGAGGTGACGGTGCACATGAACCGGCCGGACGCGTCGTTGCTGCTGATGCTCGCGGACCGGGCGGGGATGATGGTCTCGCCGACGGCGGTCGAGGAGCACGGTGACGAGTTCGGCCTGCACCCCGTCGGCACGGGCCCGTTCCGGTTCGTCGAGTGGCGCCAGGGCGATCGGCTCGTCCTCGAGAAGAACCCGGACTACTGGCAGGAGGGCAAGCCGTACCTGGACCGGATCACGTTCCGCTACATCACCGACGTCCAGACGGTGACGAACGCGCTGCGCACGCGCGACGGTGACGTCGCCCTCCGGTTCGCGGCGAGCGAGGTCGAGACGCTCGGTGTGGACGACGTCCGCATCGAGATCCACCCGTCGCTCTACACGATCCTGTGCTTCTACAACTTCTCGCGGCCGCCGTTCGACGACGCCCGCGTCCGGCGTGCGGCGGCGTTCGCCATCGACCGCGAGGCGATGAACGAGGGCCTGGCGTACGGGCTCTCCGAGCCGGCGCACCAGGTGTTCCCGCCGGGCTACTGGGCCGCGGACCCCGGGCTCCACGACACGTTCGCGCACGACCTCGAGCAGGCGCGGGCGCTGATGGCCGAGGCGGGCTACGAGGACGGCGTGTCGATCCGCGGCGTCACCTACACCGGCACCCAGCAGACGCGCATGATGGAGATCGTCCAGGCGCAGCTGGGCGAGATCGGCATCGACATGAGCATCGAGTCGCTCGAGGTGGGCTCGGCGACGTCGCGGTTCTTCGAGGACCTCGCCTACGAGCTCTACTGCGCGGCGTGGACGGGCCGGCCGGACCCGAGCCAGACGGCCAACAGCATGTTCTCGCCGGACGGCTTCTACAACGCCGGCGGCTACGAGAGCCCGGGGATGGTGGAGGCGCTCGACCGCGCCGGCTCGGAGCTCGACCCCGAGGCCCGCGCCGAGGCGTTCCACGAGGTGATGCGTCTCAGCCAGGAGGACGGGCTCTACCTGCCGTTGCTCCACCAGCCCGACATCACGGCGTTCTACGACGACATCGCCGGCTTCACGCCGAACCTGTACGGCAAAGTCGACGTGTCGTTCATGTGGCGCACGTCGTCGTGACGGGACGCGCGCCGACGCGCGACAGAGGAGGCCCGGCGGCTCAGCCCGACGCCGCCGGGCCGGCGGAGGCGTGGCCCTGTCCCGGCACGTCCTCGCGACGACCGAGGCGGGCCTCGGCGAAGTCGATGACCTCGAGGCAGGTCTCGACGAGGCTGCGCTGCTTGCCGGTCGCCAGCCAGCGGTGGAACACGGCCTCGTTGCCGGCGACGAGCAGCGCGGCGAGCAGCCGGCCGTACAGGTCGTGGTCCGGGTCCACCCCGGCCTCCCTGGCGAACCCCTCGGCGAGCAGGTCCTGGTAGCAGCGCTGCAGGTGCGAGTTCAGCCGGTGGATCTGCGGCACCGTGGCGATCAGCCGGTGGTCCGCCTCCCAGTCGGCGGTGGGCTCGCGCTGGGCGAGCTCGGCCACGAAGCTCCGCCACCGCTCGAGCGTCGGGGTCGGGCCGGGGGCGGTGACGATCTGGCGGAACCGCTCCAGCGCCTCGACCCGTGCCGCCAGGGCGAGGCGCTCCTTGCTCCCGAAGTAGCGCAGCAGCGTGCTGACCGACGTCTCGGCCTCCTCGGCGATGTCCTCGAGCGACGTCTGGTCGTAGCCCTTCTCGAGGATCAGCCGTCGTGCTGCGGCGGAGGCGCGGGCCCGGGCCTTGCGCGCCTTGCGCTCGCGCAGTCCCGTCGATCGCTGTTCCGCCTCGCTCGCCGCCATGCGGGGGAGGCTATCCACGTGACCACGACCACCTTCTCGTGATCGTCGCCAACTGACGGCGGTCGTCAATTGACAACGACTTGCACGATTCGCGAGCGGTCTGCGATCGTGACGCCGCCGACGTTCGACTCGGCGTCCGGGCACATGCAGGAACGGGGGATCTCATGGGCAAGCGCAGGCACGGCCGCACGGCGTCGTCCGCACTGATCGCGCTGGCGCTCGCCGTCGCGACCGCGTGTGGCGGCGACGATGACGACGACGCCGGCTCGGAGGCGACCGACCCGCCGGTGGCGACGTCGCTCACGACGTCACGCGACACCGGGGCGACACCGGCGGGCACGGCCGGCGAGGGCGAGGACACCGACGAGGACACCGGGGACGAGGGCGAGCCCGTCCAGGGTGGCGAGATCACGGTGATCCACGTGACCGACTCGTCGACGCTCGACCCGATCTCGGGGAACTCGGGCAACGACCACATGTCGCTGTACCCGATGTACGACCGGCTGCTGAACTTCGACCCCGAGACCCTCGAGCCGCGCCCGGGGCTGGTCGCCGAGTGGGACCAGCCCGATCCGCAGACGCTCGTGCTCACGCTGCAGGAGGGCGTCACGTTCCACGACGGCACGCCGTTCGACGCGGAGGCCGTCGTGTACAACCTGGAGCGGGCACGCTCGCTGGACACCTCCACGGTGAAGGCCGACGTGGCGATGATCGAGTCGGTGGAGGCGACGGGGCCCCACGAGGTCACGATCCACATGAACCGGCCCGACGCGTCGCTGCTCCTGATCCTCGCCGACCGCCCGGGGATGATGGCGTCACCGACGGCGATCGAGGAGCACGGCGAGGAGTTCGGGCTGCACCCGGTCGGCACCGGCCCGTTCCGGTTCGTCGAGTGGCGCCAGGGTGACCGCCTGGTGCTGGAGAAGAACCCGGACTACTGGCAGGAGGGCAAGCCCTACCTGGACCGGATCACGTTCCGCTACATCACCGACGTGCAGACGGTCGTCAACGCGCTGCGCGCCCACGAGGTGGACGTCGCCCTGAAGTTCTCGGCGAGCGAGGTCGAGACGCTGAACGTGGACGAGATCGACCTCGAGGTGCACCCGTCGTTGAGCACCACCCTGTGCTACTTCAACTACTCGCGACCGCCGTTCGACGACGCCCGCGTCCGGCGCGCGGTGTCGTATGCGATCGACCGGGAGGCGATCAACGAGGCGCTCGCCTACGGGTTGGCGCAGCCGGCGAGCACGGTGTTCCCGCCGGGCTACTGGGCGGCGGACCCCGAGCTGGCGGACACGTTCACGTACGACGTCGAGCTGGCGAAGGAGCTGATGACCGAGGCCGGCCTCGAGGACGGCGTGTCGATCCGTGCGCTGACCTATACGGGCACGGCGCAGACCCGCCTGATGGAGGTGATGCAGGCGCAGCTCGGCGAGATCGGCGTGGACATGAGCATCGAGTCGCTGGAGGTCGGTTCGGCGACGTCGCGGTTCTTCGAGGACCTCGCCTACGAGCTGTACTGCGCCGGATGGAGCGGCCGCCCCGACCCGAGCCAGACGGCCAACAGCCTGTTCGCGCCCGACGCGTTCTACAACGCCGGCAAGTACGAGAGCCCGGGCATGGTGGAGGCGCTCGAGCGGGCGGGGGCGGAGCTCGATCCCGAGGCCCGCGCCGAGGCGTTCTCGGAGGTGATCCGCCTGAGCCAGGAGGACGCGCTGCTCTTGCCGGTGCTGTTCCAACCGGACATCACCGCGGTCTACGACGACATCGGCGGGTTCACGCCGAACCTGTACGGCAAGGTCGACGTGTCCTTCCTGTGGCGGAAGTCGTGACGGCGGCACGGCGACGACGGATGGAGGCTGAGTGATGGAGTGGGGGCCCGAGCTCGACGAGCTGCGCCATCGGCTGGAGCTGGCGAACCAGTTGGGGGGCCCCGAGGGCGTCGCCCGCCAGCACGCCCTCGGGAAGCTCACCGTGCTCGAGCGCATCGACCGCCTCGCCGACCCGGGCACGTTCCGGGGCTTCGGTCGGCTGCGCGGCACGGCCACCTACGACGACGACGGCAAGCTGGTGTCGTTCCTGCCGCACCCACACGTCGAGGGTCGTTGCAAGGTGGACGGACGCGACGTCATCGTGACGGGCGGCGACTTCACGGTGCGCGGCGGCTCGGCCGGCGGGCACCACGGCGGGCTCGGCATGGAGCTCAGCGCGGCCGAGCGGGCCAAGGAGTGGCGGTTGCCGTACATCCGGCTCATCGACGCCGCAGGCGGCAGCGTGCGCAGCTTCGAGGAGATCGGCCGGACCTACCTCCCCGACGGCAATTCGTTCACGACCGTCGAGTTCGAGCTGCTCAACATGGTGCCGTGCGTGTCGGCGGTGCTCGGCGCCGCGGCCGGGCTCCCCGCGCTGCACGCGGTGCTGGCCCACTTCAACGTGATGACCGAGCGCAACGCGTTCGTGTTCCCGGGCGGTCCGCCCGTGGTGAAGGCGGCCACCGGTGCGGACGTGACCAAGGAGGAGCTCGGCGGCGCGCACATCCACGTCTACGAGAGCGGCACGATCAACAACCTCGCCAAGGACGAGGACGACGCGATCGCCCAGATCCGCCGGTTCCTCTCGTACATGCCGTCGTCGGTCGACGAGCTGCCACCGCACGTGCCGACCGACGATCCGCCGGATCGGCGCGAGGAGCTGCTCGTGGACGTGGTGCCGCGCAACCCGCGCAAGACCTACGACCCGCGCCGGATCATCGACGCGGTCGTCGACCGTGGCTCGTTCTTCGAGATCGCCCCGTTCTACGGCCGTGCGCGCGTCACTGGGCTGGCGCGCATCGACGGCTACCCGGTCGGCGTGATGGCCAACGACCCGCGCCGCCTCGGCGGGGCGACCGACGCCGCGGCCGGGGCCAAGGCGGCGCGCCTCCTGCAGCTGTGCGACACGTTCCACCTGCCCGTCGTCGACTTCGCCGACGAGCCGGGGCTGATGGTCGGCATCGAGTCGGAGCGGCAGGGGATCGAGCGCGCCGGCGCCCGTCTCGTCGGCACGATGGTCGCCACGCGGATGCCATACCTGGTGTTCGTCGTGCGCCGCCTGTACGGCGTCGGCGGCCAGTCGCACCACCGGGCGTCGGGCATGTTCCGGCGCTACGCGTGGCCGTCGGCGAACTGGGGCTCGATGCACATCGCCGGTGGCGCGTCGGCTGCCTACCGCCGGGAGATCGAGTCCTCCGACGATCCCGAGCGCACGCGCCGCGAGATCGAGGAGCGCCTGCAGCGCCTGGCCTCGCCGCAGCGAACGGCCGAGGCGACGGGGCAGGACATCATCGATCCCCGCGACTGCCGGCCGCTCGCCGTCGAGTTCGTCCACGACGCCCAGCGCGTGTTGCGTCTGCAACTGGGTGAACCGCCCTACCGCTACCTGCCGTGATCGGCACCGTGTCGCCACGCGGGGGAGGGGTCGCGTCGTGAGAGGCGTGCGGGTCCTCGAGCTCGCCGGCTCGGTCGCCGCCGCGTACTGCGGTCGGCTGTTCGTGGCGAGCGGCGCCGACGTCGTGCTGGCCGAGCCGCCGGAGGGTGCGCCGACGAGGCGCCGGGGCCCGTTCGTCCGCGACGCTCACGGCGCCGAGCACAGCGTGGTCCACGAGTACCTCGACAGCGGCAAGCGATCGGTCGTGCTCGATCTGACGGGGGAGCAGGGCGACGCCGCGCTGCGGTGGGCCGACCTCGTGATCATGACCGTGGACGGCAACCCACG
>Ga0207874_1004188_pt1 | contig 10978 bp, 13 predicted proteins | sample HigsolmetaAR201D_FD_184833 | JGI IMG/M metagenome (GOLD analysis project Ga0207874, IMG submission 184833) | Ionic liquid and high solid enriched microbial communities from the Joint BioEnergy Institute, USA - AR20-1-D (SPAdes) (version 2) ... | reverse complement strand
GCACGTGCTCGACCCGGCGAGGTAGCCCCGCCGCGAAGGCTGCCCCCGTGCTCGTGCTCGACCCGGAACGGTCGCCCTACCGCGAAGGCTGCCCCGTACTCGTGCTCGTGCACGTGCTCGACCCGGCGAGGTAGCCCCGCCGCGAAGGCTGCCCCCGTGCTCGTGCTCGACCCGGAACGGTCGCCCTACCGCGAAGGCTGCCCCGTACTCGTGCTCGTGCACGTGCTCGACCCGGCAAGGTAGCCCTGCCGCGAAGGCAGACCCGTGCTCGTGCTCGTGCACGTGCTCGACCCGGCAAGGTAGCCCCGCCGCGAAGGCTGCCCCCACGGAACTATCCCCTCCCCCCGGGGCTTTGATCGATGAGGAGGGGCGTCTCCGCGACGTCGCCCTCATGACGAAATCCGATCTCAGAGCAGGTGCAGTATGCTGAAGGGATATTGGGACGCCGCGATGACCCTCGAGCAGTTCATCGCGGAGGCGAAGCAGAACCAGGAACTGTGGCAGCAATACTACCGGCGGGCGACGGTGCCGGACGAGATCGTCGAGCGGCTGCGCGACCTCCCCGGGCCCCGGTACCTGCTGGTCATCGCCGAGGACTGGTGCGGCGACGCGTTCAACACCGTTCCGTACGTCGCGCGTCTGGCCGAGGCCGTGCCGCAGTTCGAGCTGCGCGTGGTGCGCCGGGACGAGAATCCGGAGCTCATGGACCGCTACCTGACCGGCACATCCCGGGCGATCCCGGTCGTGATCGTCATGGACGAGGAGTTCCGCGAGCTGGGCTGGTGGGGCTCCCGCCCGAAGGAGCTCCAGACCTGGTTCCTCTCCGACGAGGCCCAGGCCATGCCCAAGGAGGACCGCTACCGCGAGATGCGTCGCTGGTACGCCCGCGACCGCGGCCGGTCGGCGCTGTCCGAGATCGCGGAGCTGCTGGAGAAGACGGCGGTGGGGGTGTGAGGCGAACCAGCGACGATTCAGGGCCGCAGCTCATGCGGCCCTGAATCGCTCGAATCGCTCCGCGAGGTACTCTGGATTCGGACGGTCGCGATCTCGCCGCGGAACCAGGATTCTCTCGCCGTGCAGCTCCTGGAGCCCGTAGCGGAGCATTGGCCCATCCACCTCCGCGAGTACGTCGGCGCGCAGGTGGATGCGGTAGTCGGGGTCGATGCCAAGGATGTTCTCGTCGTACGCCGCGTGGTGAATCCGGCAGAGTGCGAGCCCGTTCGGAACCTCGGGCAGGCCACGCTCGTCACGATCCTCCAGGATATGCGCGGCATCCAGCAACGGTGGCTGGCGAAGCCGACACATCGCGCATTGGTTCGAATACGCATTGAGTACAAGGTATCGGAACCGACGTTGATGCAAACGATGCCGTACCTGCCGGGTGATATAGACCTTTAGCGGCCAGTCCGCGTGCGGGTCCGCAGGCGGCGGCTTCACCACGCCCTCCTCGCCGACAGCCAGGATAAATCGGAGCTCCTCGGGACGTGCATCCACGACATAGCACGGGAATATCGGGTCATAGAGCCCGGGCGCCACTGCAACGAGATATAGGAGCGGCAAGCGGAACTCCATGGCTCGGACCATGGCGACGTTGTCCGGATGTTCCGGATCGGTGCCGCGGTAGCGGTATGAGATCAGCTCGTCCTCTCGATTGATCTGGTCATCGTACGGGCCTTGAAATGACGTCTGGATACTGAGCGCCGCGCCCGGCGTTCGGAGGACCTTTGGCCTGAAGATCCCTTTTTGTTGGCTCCAGATCGGGATCCGTTCGCCCTGGAAGACGAGTCCTTGGTTTAGTGCGTGTGCGGTCACCACGCCGCCACCCGCTCGACGCAATTGGCTCACGTGGTGAAATACCGCCTCCCGCAGGCGCATATCGAATTCGTTGCTCATACCGAAATCCATGTGCTGCGGCTGGCGAAAACGCAATGGTCGCGTCGGAGATTACACTAATGGGCCCAAGGTCGCTTTGTGTCTTGAATCCTCGCGAAGGGTTCAGGATCGGGGTACAGCGGTAGACGCGAGCAATTGCCGAGCTCAGCAGACGAGCCGCAGGTCATGCCGTCGGCACACTCGAGTGCCGTGATCGCCCTGGCACTCAACATGCCCAGCCTCGTGGCGGACAAGCTACTCTTCGACTTTGCCTTTGAAGTGCCGGGCATTCGAGGAGCCGCGGCGAATCGCACGTTGATCGAAGAACCCGTGTAGTCGATTCCACAACCCGGCCCGCCGTCGATACCGAGCGCCCGCCTGCCTACGGCGTGTCCCTCCCTGACTACGCCTCATTCAAACCGACGCAATGCCCCGGCGCGAAGGACTCTTCATTGGATACGACATCCTCACCTGGGTCCACGCGCTGTCGCAACGCGTTGCTGGCACGACGCTATTTGATCCAGCAGTGGCAGGCCACGTCCGGGATGAGCACATGGGTGACCAGACCTAGTCGCATTCGCTTTGCGATCTCCGGGCCACCTGCACGGCTCACGAAGATCGAGCTGTCCCCGGGCAGCACAGCGATCGGTCCGGTGGCATGGTGGCCGTGCAGCGGGGCGAGGCTGATCAGCGGGCACACGGCGCGAGCGCGATCGTTCGCGGATGTTTGACCGGCGAATCGGTCACGCCGCGAAGTCGATCACCGGGGTCTCGATGACCCGGCTGGGCGGCCTCCCTTCACGGATGAGCTGCTGGATCCGCTCGACGGCCTCTGGCGAAAAGAAGCGCTCGCCGGTCTCCTCGTCCACCCGGGCCGGGACGTTCTCGATCACGATCAGGCGACCGTCCAGTTCGACCGTGTACGTTACCCGGCGGTCGACAAGTCGGTGTTCGCGGCTCGGCTGCATGTCAACTCCTCCTCCGGCGAAAACCAGGCTCCCACCGCTCCGGATCAGGCTCATACAAAGTTATGATTCTCACAACCGGACGCGAGGGATAGCTCAACTGTATGTCGAGCGCTCGTCCAGCGGCCGTAAACCCGAGCAACAAGCAGCTCGGTCCGTACTTGTCGTGAGGGTAGTCCTCGATGACCTCGGCGTTCGCGACGGCCTCCCTTATCTCCTCTACACTTATGTCACGCAGTATGCTCTGGGTGACCGCGTGCTCCGAGAATTCGAACTCGTTCGCCGCAACCTTCGTGCGTATCCGCCGGGCGAGGTCCTCCAGGCGCGGTCCCATGCCTGTAACTGGGAAGGAAGTGTTGAACCCTTACCGCTCGGGTCACCGCTCGACGCGTCCTCGGTAGCTCACGGATCACCCGCCCGAGTCCTTCGAGGACCTTCCGCAAGCACTACCGCTCCCGACAAACGCGGAAGTGCGAGCAGCCGAATTCCTCCCGGTGGGTCACCGGTGCTTCCCACCGGCACATGATTGTTCACGGCGCCCGGCCCTCCTCGTCTTGACGCCGATACGAACGAAGTGCCATCCACGAGCCGGATCAGGAAGAACCTGCAATACGAACGTGGGCTGCCGCGTTTCTCGTAACGAATGGAGAACTCGGGTCGCTCCTTGCGCCGTCGGCGACCTCGGGATTGGCGCTTCGAACGCGAACAAGGCCGCCAGCTTCCGCGTTTCGTAACCGCGACGACGAGCTTGATGTCGCTCTCCTGCGGCGCGTGACACCTCCTTATCTCGGATCGGGCCCTAGCCCCATCTGCGCCGGATACTTCCGCGCATTCGCCTCCAGCTTCCTGATCGCCGCCGACCTCAGGTCGATCCCGGCGACATCGGCGAATCGAAGTACGCCGAGGAGCACATCCGCGAGCTCGGCTTCAACGTCTTCGCGCCTCTCGCTCAACGCGTCCTGGCCCCAACGGAAGAGGGCGAGCAGCTCGCCTGCCTCGCTCGCGATCAGCGCGGCAAGGTTGCGGGGCGTGTGGTACTTCTCCCAGTCCCGCTCGCGGGCGAACCGGGCGAGGCGCTCCTGGAGCTCGGCGGGCCAGTCCACGCGTCATCCTCGGAAGACGTTCTCGTTGTGCCAGCGGAGCATCTCCGGATCGGGCCGGTACTCCGGTTTGTTCGGCACCCAGATCTCGCTGCCGTGCAGCTTCATATAGTTCTCGCCGTCATTGAAGTCGTCGCGCATGCGAGCGCTCGCTTCGACGTGCAAGTCCGGCGTCACGGTGTTGTAGCCGGTATCGAACAGACGGTGCAGGTCGGAGCGGAGCAGCAGGCCGTTACGTACGTAGTGGGTCTCGACTTCCGCGAACGGCCGGATGTGGGCGGCTTCGAGCGCAGGCACCGCCTTCTCGCGCGTCACCGCACACTGGCGCTCGTACACTTCGAGCAGTGCGACACGGAACGTGCCCTGCCCGATCCGCCGACGCCCGAGTACCGGGTCCGAGTACCCGCCCGCGATGAGCTCCGCCTGCCCAGCCCGTTGCGGCCCCGCTGCCTGCAACCGTTCGAGCACCTGCTGCCACAGCCTGGCGCCGGTGCCTTTCGTGAGATCGTACCGCTTCCCGCGGATGATGGCCGAGGAGAAGTCCTCCGGCTGTGGGATCCACCACTCCCTCGGCCAGAAGAACGGCTCGACCAGGATGAAGCAACCGATCGTGAAGTCCTCGTACCAGGCGACCTCCCGTCGCTTGAGGCCCACGATGCTCTGACGCAGCTCGTGTAACGACGCGGCTCCGTTCTTCCTACCGAACGAATCCCAGGCCACGCTGATCGGGAGGTTGACGTAGTACTCGAAGAAGCCGCCGCCCGCGATCGCGTTCCTCGGGCTCTTCAGCTTGAAGAGCATGAGCTCGCCGCGACGAAGCACGCGCACCTGGCCGCCCCACGGGTTGGGCTGCCAGAAGTTGACCTCGTCGACGTTCTCCTGCTGCGACAGGAAGTCGAACCAATTCAGATCGGTGACCGCGACCCAGGCGTTCATGTCGGCAGCTCCTCCCCGGAAATCGCGGTACCGCTGAGCTTCGAGTCGAGGTTGCGACAACCCGAGACAGGCTCGCCAGCATCAGCGTTCCACATTGATCTCGGCTTGGCGTGGTCGGATGGGACGAATGACGAGACTCGATGCTTGTCGAGCAAAATAGTCCGCTCATCTGACAATGGAAAGGGCCCTGTGTCGGCCTCGAAAGTGCGGTGACTGTGGAAAGGTACGGCGCCTATACCAACGGGGCACCACGGACCGGATCCCGGGCACCTCCGCCTCGCCCAGGATCCAGCCGCAGCGCCCCGCTTCCGTCGTGTGCGTTACGCCACCCCCTCCACCACCTCCTCGTACGCGCAGACGAGCGCGCCCCGGGGGTTCGGCTGGCCGAAGGGCCCGTAGGCCTCGAACCCCTCGAGCGGGCCCGGGACGGCGAGGATTTCTTCACGGGACATGCCGGCGCGGACCCGCTCCTCCACGAACGCCAGGAGCGCCTCGAAATAGTCCCGGAACTGCCGGAGGTCCGCCGGACCGCCGACGACCGGCAGCCCCGTGTTCGCGTGGCCGAAGATGTAGACCGTGTCCGAATCGTGGTCCTGGACGGTCCGCTCGAGCACCGTCATCCAGTTCCGGATCGTGGCGCCGGCCGCCCGGTCCACGACCGGGTGGCGCTGGTGGAATATGAGGTCGCCCATGTGGACCACGTTCGCCCGCTCGAACGTGATGACCGCGTCCCCGCTCGTGTGCGCCCGGCCGTAGTAGCGGGCCGTGATCCGCTCGTCCCCGACGTCCGCGGACCAGCTCTCGGTGAAGGTCGTATCCGGGAAGAGCTGATCCTCCGGCGTCTGACCCCCACCCGGCGGCTGCCGCATGTGCTCCGCCGCCTTCTCGTGCGCCACGACGGTCCGCGCCACGCCCCGGAACACCCCGTTGCCGCCGGTGTGGTCGCCGTGGTGGTGCGTGTTGAGGAGGACGTCGACCGGCCGGTCCCCGGCCCTCTGCGCGAGTCCCTTCAGGAACGCCTGGGCCGGCTCCGGGAACTGGGTGTCCACCACCACGACGCCGCCATCGTTCACCAGGTACCCGATCGTGCCGCCGCGCATCGTGAAGTAGCCCACGCCGCGGCGGATCGCCGTGAACGCGGGCTCCTGCCCGGGCCGGGCCAGCGCCCGGGCGAGTCCCGGATGGGCGAAGGCTGCGGATACGAGCGCGGCCAGCGAGGTGGCCAGGAAGTCACGGCGGGACGTCGACATGATGGCCTCCTTGGGCTCGGTCCATCGCGTTCCGGGGGCCACGGACGCCGAACGGCCGGCACGACCGCACGACGAGGCCCCGTGGTCGGCTCTGGCGGTTGGCAACTCACCAGCGTAACGCGGCCGGGGGCGGGACGGCAAGGGCGCGGACGGCCGATCGACGCATCCCGCTATGGCTGTGTCCCGCCCGCCGCCGGTATCTTCCCGGCGATAGACCCGCCGAACCGTGGAGACCCCCATGGGATGCGCCGGAACGTCCAGTGGACCCCTGACCGCAGAGCACTTCGCCGTGCTCCCGGATTCGGGCGCCGAGCGGCTCGAGCTCGTGCTTGGGCGCGTGGTCCGGGGGCCGCCGGCAACGCCGGAGCAGGGAGCCGTCACTGTGCGCCTGGCCGCGCGGCTCCACGACTTCGTGGAGCAGGCCGGGCTAGGAATCGTGGTCATCGGCGCGGGCTTCATCCTGGCGACGGATCACGACACGGGCCGCGCACCGGACCTCGCCTTCGTCTCGAAGGACCGGATCCCGGCGTCTGACCGGGGCACGACCTACTGGCGATCGGCGCCCGACCTGGCGGTCGAGATCCTCTCGCCGTCCAACACGGCATCGGAGGTCCAGGAGAAGGTGCTCGATTGCCTGGAATCCGGCTCCCGCTTGGTGTGGGTCGTGGATCCTCGCCGGCGCACGATTACCGTGTACCGTTCGCCGCGGGAGATCCGCATCCTCCAGCCGGGCGAGGAGCTCTCGGGAGAGTACGTGCTGCCGGGGTTCGCGGTGGCGGTCGACGGAGTGTTCGGCTGAGCGGCGGCGGCCGGGCGGTCTTCGCGAACGATACCAGGCGCCGGCAACCCACGGAGACCGAACGGCCACCGCCGCCGATTACGCCTGCGCCGCGGCGAACGGTTTGCTGACCGGCACGCCCGCCGGCTGGAAACGGGCGACGTTGCGCGCGACCATCGTCGACTCGTGATCCGGCGCCGTCGCCGCGATCGGCATGGCCGTGGGGTGCGGGGACCGGATAGGCCATCTGGCTAGCTATGACCGTTTGCTGGTCACCTCGTTTGCGGTCGACAGAACCGGGCCCTCGGCAGACCGGAAATCCGGCGAGGTACGGAGGCGGCCGGGATGGGTACGCGGAGGTTCGTGCACGCGGGTCGGAACGCGTCCCGGTGCGCGTGGATGTGGAGGAAATGGCCGCATGGCATGCAAACGCGGGCCGCCGTAGTAGCGGCCCGCGTTCCACGGGATCCGGGCGCCCGGGCTACCCACACATGGGCAGCGCTCGGAACGCCCCGCGGATGGCGCCCTCTTCCGGGCCTCAGCCGCCGACCGACGCCAGCTCGGCGACGTACGCGCCCAGCCGCTCGAGCGTCTGCCGGCCGCCCTCGTCGGCGCGGAAGTGCTCGACGACGTAATCCCGCTGCGCCTTCGTCTTGAAGAGCGACCGGAGCGTGATCTCCGTGCCGCCGTCGCGATCCGCGAACGTGACCGTCGTCTCGAAGGCATCCGGATCGTCGGCGTGGCTCCCCTGCCAGTATACGATCCGCTCCCCGGGCACGATCTCCCTCCACTCGACCCGGTTCGGGTACGTGGTCCCGTCGGGCCCGTGCATGTCGAACTCCCAGACGCCGCCCGGCCGGAACTCGAAGGCGTGCGTCGTGATGCTGAACCCGTGCGGCCCGAACCACCGGGCCAGATGGTGGAGCTCCGTCCACGCCAGGTAGACCAGGCGCCGCGGCCCGTCGATCACCCGCGTGGTCACGAGCTGGCGATCCTCTTCCCGCTCGATCACCTCTCCCGTTCGCATCCCTCCTCCTCCTTCCGTTGGAGTTCCTTTACGTACGCCTCGAGGCGATCGAAGCTCTCGCTCCAGAACCGCTCGAAGCCGCCGGTCCACTCGTGCACCTCGCGCAGCCCCGCCGCGTCGAGGGCGTAGTACCGCTGCCGCCCCTCCTCCCGCACGCGCACGAGCCCGACGTCCCGCAGGACCCGCAGGTGCTTCGACGCCCCGGACGCCGCGAGCCCCAGCTGCTCCGCGATCTCCGTGGACGCACGCTCCCCGTCCCGCAGCAGCACCAGGATCCGCCGCCGCTGCGGTTCCGCGATCGCGTTGAACACGTCGGAGTTCGTCGCCGCGCGTGCCATGCGCCCATATTATTTCCCATATAGGAAAATGTCAAGGACCGAGGCGACGACGGGCGTCGGCGGGCGACGATGGCTACGCCGGCCACCGGGCGTCCGCCCCCTTCGACGCGGGTGGCCGACGGCCGTCGTGACCGGGCACCGGATGCGCATGCGCCCCGACCCTTCCGTCCGGGTTGGGAACGGCCGGCGTTGCCGATCCCCGTCTGTGGCACCATCCTGGGATCGGCGGCTCGAGGGGAGGCCGGCGATGATACGCGCGAGTGTGTCGAGCGCGTGCGGCGGTGGCGATTCATCGAGCCGAATCAGATGGCCTGACGCACGCCCGATCTCATGTATCCTTCAGAAACATGGCCGAGGCTACACCAAAGACCGCGCTGGCCGCGCACCCCCCACGCCACCGCCCCACCCTCTCCGCCGGCTACCGCCACTCGGTCGCGCTCCGGTCGGACGGCACCGTGCTGGCGGTGGGCGACGACCGCTACGGCCAGTGCAGGGTCGAGGGCTGGCGGGACGTGGTGGCGGTCGCGGCCGGCAACGGCCACACGGGCAACGCCCACACCGTCGGGTTGAGGGCGGACGGGACCGTCCTGGCCGTGGGGTGGAACCAGTACGGCCAGTGCGAGGTGGGCGGCTGGCGGGGGATCGTGGCCATCGCCGCGGGGTGGCGCCGCACGGTCGGGGTCCGGGCAGACGGGACCGTGGTCGCCGTGGGCAGGAACAACGAAGGTCAGTGCGACGTGGACGGGTGGCGGGAGATCGTCGCCGTGGCGGCGGGCGACTGGCACACCGTAGGGCTGGCCGCCGACGGTACGGTGACGGCCGTGGGGAACAACCGCTACCGCCAGTGCAGGGTCTCCGACTGGCGGGACATCGTGGCCGTCTCGGCCGGCTACCTCCACACCGTGGGGCTCCGCGCCGATGGGACCGTCGTGGCGACCGGCTCGAACCGGGACGGCCAGTGCAACGTGGACAGCTGGCGCGGGATCACGGCGATCGCCGCCGGGAGCCACCACACCGTCGGCCTCACCGCGGACGGGACCGTCGTGGCCACGGGGTGGAACGGGTTCGGTCAGTGCGACGTCGGCGGCTGGCGCAACGTCGTCTCCATCGCCGCCGGCTGCACCCACACCCTCGCCTTGCGGGCCGATGGCACCGTGCTGGCCGCAGGGGACAACCGCTTCGGCCAGTGCGACGTCGGTGATTGGCGCGAGATTCGGCTGCCGTGACCCCAGGTCTGCACCGTCCGCCGGACCCGCGACCGCCCCCTGAGTGCGGTCGCCCTTCGCCGCTTCCGACGCGGTGAGCCGCGCCACGCAATAGAACGGTGCGCGCCCCGGCGTCACGGCCCCGTGAGCGCGACGGTCGAGCCGTAGACCACCCGCGGTGCCGCCCGACCTGAAATGCCTCACCGCAACCGCACCACCACCACCCTCCCCCGCACCTCCACCGCCGCATCCTGGAAGCTGGCCGTGAACCCCGGCGCGCGCAGGACGGTGCGGCCGCCGTCGTCGCCTACCTCCGGCTGCTCGGCGAACCCGGCGATCGTCACCCGCGCGACGCCGTTGAAGAGCGGATGCTCGCCGGCGGCCTCGGTCAGCGCCTCCAGGTCCGCGTCCGCATCATCGACCATGCTCAGCTCGCCCGCATCGTTGCCGAGCCGCAGGAAGCGCGCGTGCAGCAGGCCGTCGTCCACCCGCTCGAGGTTGATCGGGTCGAAGCCCCGGGGCCAGAGCGGCTGGCCGCTCGCCGCCTCGATGACGACCCGCCAGCCCGGATGGTCGTCGAACGCCCGCCGGCGTTCCGTCCGCCGGGCGAGCGAGCCGGCCACGTCCTCCCTCGCGCGGAGCTCGATCTCCGCGGCTTCGTCGGCTCCGAATCCGCAATGGGCCGCGTCGCCCGGGCGCGCGTCGAGCGCGGCCCGGAGTAGCCCATCCAGGTACTGCGTGTCGTCCTCCTCGAGCGCCGCCTGCCAGCCCGGGCGGAAGCGGTCGAGCAGGAACGCGAGCGCGGGACCGATCGTGTACACCCGCTGCCGCACCGCTGCCGGCGGATACTCCGACTCCGGTATGTCGACCGTGCGACCCGCTGCGACGAGCTCGATGTACACGGCGAGCCCCTCGTTCAGTTCGGTCCGCCGCTCGTAGGTCGGGAACACGGAGTCCATGGCCGCGAAGCGCTCCCGGCGGGCGTCGAGCGCCAGGCGAGTCCAGCATGCCGCGGACGCGTCGTCCGCCGCGGCGAGGGCCCGGCGCAGGGCCGCGGCCTCGCGACGTCGCAACGCGAGCAGCCCCACGTCATCCACCGGGTACGTCAGCATGTGCGCCTCGTTGCCGGCCCAGTTCCGGTGCCGCGCCCGCTGGAACGCGTGGAACGCTTCGTGGAGCGCCAGGGCGGCCAGCTCCCGGGGATCGGTCGGTTCACCGGGGCCGTCGAGCAGCAGCGTGGCCGTCGTTACTCCACCGATCTCGGCCGTCGTGTTCGCCACCACGGATGGGTGCCGGCCCTCGAACACCAGCGCCTCCGGCTGCACACCCGCGAGCGGCGCGAACTCCTCCGGGGGCGACGGGTGCCGGAACAGGTACGTGCGGCCGCCCGTGTAGACGGCGAGCGGGACCGAGAGCGGCTCGAAGTCGGGCCAGAGCGGCCGCTCCGCCACGACTCGCTCCAGGTCGCGCGCGATGGCCAGCGCGCGCCCCGCGTCCTGCCCGGCTG
>Ga0207874_1004182_pt1 | contig 10984 bp, 10 predicted proteins | sample HigsolmetaAR201D_FD_184833 | JGI IMG/M metagenome (GOLD analysis project Ga0207874, IMG submission 184833) | Ionic liquid and high solid enriched microbial communities from the Joint BioEnergy Institute, USA - AR20-1-D (SPAdes) (version 2) ... | reverse complement strand
TTCGTCGGTAGATGTCGACAAGTACCTACGTTTCGAAACACGGCGGCATCCGACCACGGTTACAAGCGGATTGCCGGCATACCGAAAGTCCGCAGTCCGCAAGTGCGGACTGGTCAAGCAGGTTGTTCAAAATCAAGGACCTGCCATCAGACCGTGCGGGCTGGCGAGGGTTCCTGCGGGTTCGTGCGGAATGGTTCGGACTCCTGCGGGGAAATCGGTGGGGCGGCAGCCTGGGCCAAACACTAGTAACTCAGCGCCTTAGAACCGCCGCAAACTCCAGCGGAAAGGAGCGGAATCCCAGCCCTTGTTGCCAGCAATCCTAACAGTTCCTGCCAGCGTCGGTATCAACCACGTCCATCGGATCGGATGCCAGTTCGATTCCCGAATCCGGAATTGAACCAGCGTCCGCTTCGGGCGCCTGGCACCCACGATCTACCCGACGCCCCGAACTACTGTCTGGTCGCCCAAACGTCGTACTCGACCATCGGCTTGGACTTTGTGCGCAGGAATCTAAGCAATGGCTGCGGCAGCTGCTTCGAGCCTAATCAACATGGCGAACGGTATAAAGTGGACAGTTTTGGCTTTTCCGAACGTCAGTAGCAGTCGTCGCACGTCGTTTCGCTCGAAGCCCCCCGCAGGAACAGAGAGCTCAACATTCCCAATCAGGCGCAGCGTGTGGGGCACACTCGCCCATTGGCTTTTCACCGCTTTCGCCGCCGCCGTGAACTGCAGGGCAATCTGGTCCTGCTGCGGTTGGCCGCTTGATTGCCGCGATGCCTCGGCAAGCCGCCTCATCGCTGCCCTCATGCCGCCAAAGCGACCCGACTGGCGAACCTCGTAGAGCGTCTGCGCGTTCATGTCGATCGGGAAATCGATGGCTCGCAAGCTCTCCACCACAGGTGTCCAAGAGCCAGCCACCGCTCGGCCTGTTTGCACAGCGTGCAAGTGCAATTGCTGCCAATGAGCTTCGACATCTGTATAGATGGCCGAACCTGTGAGTGAGGCGAGGTACATCGCCGCTTCCAGACTGTAGCCCTTGAAGTATAGGAATTGTGCTCCTGTCTCTCCCGGCTCGATCGGTTGCAGCAGAGCGTACGGGTCAGCGGCAAGCTCAGCCTTCATGTAGGCAATGGCAGACTCGATCTTCGTGTCCGACGCCTGCGACATGTGCTTACGGAACCATTGCCTCAAGGAGTTCTCCGGCAACTGCTGTAGAAGCCGATGGTGGTCGTCTTTGGCGAGCGCATCGAGCAGACCCATGCTCTTTCTCCGCCCAATGCTGCTCGAGCGACAGCGTCGGTACGACGCTCGGCGTGATCGACGGGAAATCTCGCTCCACCCTCGGGTGCCTGGTCAAGTTCCAGCGTTGCGTCGCCGACCTCGAAGACGAACAAGTCCGGCAAGCGAATCAACGCGGATCGCACGAGGTGGCTGCGCAGTTGCGCGCTTGGGACGCTGCCGTCGTTGATGCCACCGCTGGTGATCGTCAGATCCAGATCGCGTGTCGTTCGCGCCTGTCGAAACCTGAGCTCCAGGGCGTAGCCGCCCTTGAGGACCCAGCCACGAACAGCCGCGTCGGTGCTGAAGAGCCGAGCGAGCAGGCGATCAAACGCGACCTGACGACGAAGGCGCTGCAGGTCGGTATTGTCACGCTTCGCGCGCTCGAGGAGGCGCGCTTCAAGGGCCGTGCGAAGCGCTTTTGCGGTCGTGTACTGCCGTGGCGCCACCATACGGAACCTGCTTCAGTATCCGCCGGATGCGTTGCCTCGTGCGGACTGATGTCTGTGCGGACGCGAGCTGTTCGGGCAGAACGAGCCCTCGCTTGAGGGCCTCGTGGACGGCCTGCCCCTGCAGGTCATGGCTGAGCGTGTTGTCCGCGATCACGTCCACGAGCGTGCGCAGGGTCGTCGTGACGCGCACGCCGTCGATCGTCTCCACGTCGTCATCCTGCAGCCTCGCACGATGCAGATGGAGAACGGCGGGAGTCGCGGCCATCCGCCGAAAGCCGGGCGGAACGGTCATGTCCAGTCGCCGGGCATCGCATCAGACAGCTCATGCAGCGTCAGCGCTGTCGCGTGGCTGAACGTGCCCTGAGGTTCGCCGGTCCGGTTGTGCGACCAGAGCTGCCAGAGTATGAGATCCGGCCGTGTCGGCGCCGGGAACCTGACCAGCCGGTAAATGCCGCGGCGCTCGCGTACCCAGTTGCCGACCCGGACGTGGTACGCGTGCGTGTTGTCCGCGTAGCCGACCTCCCTGGCCTGCCGGGCTGTGAAGTACCCGCCCTGGCCTTCGGCCAGCTCGTAGAGGCGGGTCTCGAACGGCTTGATGTCCATACATGGGAATATTACCTCGAATACTTTGAGGTTTTATTACCTATATCGCCATCTTCAGTGTCACTTCCTCTCGGCGGCGAGGCCAAGCAGTACCAAATTCGCCAGGTGCGGTCGAGCGATACAATCTCAGGTTAGGGGGTCGATGGTGAGCGACTACCACATCAACATCTTCTACATCAACATCTTCTACAGCGACGAGGATGGGGCGTACATCGCCGACATTCCCGATCTCGAAGCGTGCTCTGCATGGACCAGACGCCGGAGCAGGCGCTAAGCGAGGTCGAACGGTCGAAGCAGCTCTGGCTGGAGGCCGCGAAAGCGTCAGGAAAGCCAGTTCCGCTTCCGCGCTATCGACCGGCGATCTACCAGACTCTGTAGACCGGCCGACCTGGGCCGAAGGCCCGCCTTCGAGGGCATCCAGAACCTTCAAGGCGGCGTCGATGCCGTCGGCCGCACTGAAGGCCGATGCCCGCATCGCGCTGTGCGGCATCGCCACCTCTCCCGAGCGTAGGCCACCATGAACCGTTGGCCGTCGGCGGCTCCTACCGTGGGCTGAGCTCGTTGTTGGGCAACACCACCCACTGACGCGCCCGGACCGTGACATTGCGCGCGTTGACGCGAACCTGGACGCGGCGGGGACGCCCGGTGCGGTCCGACTCCCCGGGTTCCACGGCCAGCAGATATCGCGCACCTGTCTCGCGCGCGATCCGCGCATAGGCTGCATCGCCGCTGTCGACCAACACCTCAATCATCGTGCCGCCCGAAACGCCGGCGATGTGATCGAGCCAGCGCCCGACGAGCGCACTCTCGCGCGCCACGTTGAGCATCTGCCTGGAGGCTGTTCGCGTTTCAGCGCGAAACTGCCGCAACATGCCATGGTCCACGAAAAGCGAATAGATGGTTACGTTCGCCCGAGCGGCCGCCTGTCCAACCTGCTCGGGCAAATCGCCGATGTCGGGTCGGCCGCCCGCGCGGTCACTCGCGACAACGCCGGCGCTGGCGAGCACAAGGACCTTACGGTCCGGAATCTGCGCCATTCGATCGACGAGCTCACGCAGCATACCGAGGCCCGCCTGTGCCTGGATCTCGAGTTGGCCGGCCATCGAAGCGATCTCACTCGCGAGTTGACTTCCGCAATTGAAGTCAGCCCCGCAGTGACGGAGTGTGATGGCATCACGATCGCGACCGGCGAGAAAGTCGACGATCTCGGAGGGCTGAAGCGCCGAGAAGCGCCCGGCTGACACCCGCGCACCGCTAACCTGATCGAGCGCACGAACGACCGCCGCGTGATCGGTCGTCGGCTCCACACGCGGGCCCTGCGGATACGCGAAGAGCCCGACGAGATCGGTGTCCGGCAACTGGTCGATAAACCGTTGGGCGGCCACGACCATGCCACGCGAATCCGCTGCGTCAAACGACATCGTGTCGATCGCCAGCATGAATAAACGGCGGCCGCTCAGGACCTGCCCGGCCGCTATCCCTGGCACGCCCTCGCGGGGCGCACTCGACTCGGGCACACCGACCAACGCGGATTCCTCACCATAGCGAACGAACTCCGCGGATACGACCCGGCGCCGCGTGCCGCCGATACGCACGTCAAAGTCGTCCGCCGTCAGGCCCGGCACGGGGCTCCCATCGCGATTGACGACGTGCACGTCGACCACGACGAGGTCAGCCGCCGCACGGAAGACCGGCCCTTGAGCCTCTTGCGCCGAGAAACTGACGCCGACCGCTAGCGCGAGGATTGCGGCGCCAGCGGCCGACGTCACCCGACCCAGAGAACAGCTATCAGCACCCGCTAACACAGATCCATCTACTCTGATAGTACTCGTCAGACACCTGCTGGAACTGCGCTGAATCGCCCCGGGAATCTGCGAGGGCTCGGAGTGTGACTCAGGCCGCCAGGAACACGAACGCACGCAACAGACGACCGGAAACGCGCATAGTCAACCTCCACTGTGGGCCGAGCAAGCAGTTGTAGGGGAACCGGTGGCAGACTAACACCACGCATGCCGACTGGTCAAGACTTCGAATCGTGAAGGGTGGCCGACGGTTCTTGGGGTGCGGGCTGCAGCGGGGCCGCCGCGGTACCCGACGGCCGGCCGCCTCGAAGTGATCCCGTACCGTGCGATAGACGACATCGTCCTCTGGACGACGTGGTTGATACGCGAGCGACCGGTGACCCACACCGACGTACGGGCGCACGCCTTGCCAAGCCACGCCTCGGCGCCGGCCGCGTTAGACGGCCGTGTTCGCGATGCAACGGCGTCGTCACGGCAAGTCCTGTCGCCTGGCGAAGGGGGTCCACCGGACCGGCTCAAGGACGTCCGTGCTGCTGGTCGCAAGAAATGTCAGGGAATCAGCGTTCCTACAGTAGAGCGGGGGCGCAGCGTGCCTCGCGGGGAGATGGGAGAGTGTTCGCGCCGGACGAGATCGACCGCACAGCCGAGCAGGCCAGGATGCTCATGCCATTCGGGTTCACCGAGCGGCAGGCGCGCTTCCTGGTGGTGGTCGTGCTCCACTCCGGCATCTTCATGGGCCGGCACTACGCGGCCTTCGCGGGCATCACGCACGGGCAGAAGGTCCACGACTTCGTCGAGCGCCTGCTGGCACGCCGGTTCGCCACGGCGCATCGAGTCGGGAGAACCGGACGCACTCGCCTCTTCCACGTCCAGCACAAGCCGCTGTACGCGGCGCTCGGCGAACCGGACAACCGCCACCGGAAGTCCATCTCCCTGGGCCGTGCCGTCGAACGAATGATGTTGCTCGACGCGGTGCTGACCGACCGCGAGGTCGTCTGGCTCGCCACCGAGCGCGACAAGTGGCGCCACTTCGTGAATCATCTACGAGGCCAATTGCGCGAAGAAGACTACCCGCGCCTCGTCTTCGGCAAGGGCGACAAGCAGACCGTCCGCCACTTCCCGGACAAGCTGCCGATCGGCGTCGATACGAAGAACGGTCGGCACATCTTCGTATTCCTCGCTGTCGACCGCACGCCGATGGACTTCCGCCAGTTTCTGTTGCGGCACGCGGAGTTGCTGATCGGGCTCCACCGCTGGACGATCCGGGTCATTCTGCCGCGCGAACGGGCGAATCTGCGTCGTGTCTATGAGTCCGCCGTCTACGACCAGCTATGGCACCCGTTGCCCTCCTCGTTCAGGGACGATGTTCTCGAGATTTTCCACCGTCGACGCGAAGGCCGGCTCCCTGGCCGCCTCAGACTCGACACGCCGACGCCAGACGTCCACACGCCGAGCGGGCCGGCGCTCACTGCCCTCTATCGCCGATGGCTCGAGGGCGGCGACGAGGTGGTGTCACTGGCCCGCTCCCCAGCCCATCGTGACGCGCTTGAACGTGGCCAGGGCGAGGTCGAGTGCGTCGTGCTTTCACATCGATATGGCTATCTCTCTTCGCTGGCCGGCACGTCGTGAGGGAGAAGAGACCGGGGATGAACCCTCGACAGTAGTTCATCCCCATTTCCCCTCGTACCACTGGCGAGACACATCGACACCGGCTGAGGTGTCGCGTGCAGGAGTGGGCGGCGAACTGTTGTAGCGACGCGGCTTGCCGTGAGCGGTGACGCAGACGCGGCGGCGTCTTCTGCCGCCGCTCGTACCGCACGCGCGCAGTAATCGCGAAGAGAGGGGGCGTGAGCGACCCCCACTCCGTACCGCCCTGGCCGCCCCGGGGGTCGCTCACGCCCCTGCCGTCCACGTCGGTGTCGCGCGTGGCGAGTGGTTGTCGCGTCCCGCAGTCCGCGGGTCAGCGTCAGGGCCAGGTGCATGTCCACATGGTGCGGAACGCGGTGGACTCGCCGCGCGACTCGGATCTGCTGGAAGATTTCGCCTCGAATCGGCGTTCAAGGATGTAGAGGCCATGACCTCGTCCTCTAGACACGCACGCTCCGATGCCAGAGGCTACGGGCGTGCTCGGTGCGGTCAAGGTTTCGCTCACAGGCTCGCCGCGTGCGGTCCCGCGCACACCGTGCCGACGCACGCGACCTTGACCGCACCTCCGCGCGCCCGATACAGGGGCAACTATCGGAGCGTGCGGTAGACCAGCGATGCACCGGCCGATTCGCCGCATGCATTGAGCGTGCGGGCTGCCTCCCAGGCGGCCCAATCGGCGGCACATCACCGCCGGAAGCCGGCCGCCAACGCTGCCGGGAACCGCGTGCCCTCCCAGGGAACGCGACTGAACAGGACGTGCGCCCAAACGCCCGTCCCGCCGGTAAGCCGCAGGCTGCCGGAATGATGCCGGTCCAACACCCGCGTCAGCGCTGACACCACGCGTGGGCCGTCCAACACGGTCCGGCTCCTGCAGCGCCTTCATTCACCGAGCTCACATGCGTTGCCCAGCCGCTGGACGCGGCCGTGGCCGGAGGGTTCACCATGAATGTCCCGTCGACATCACACGTGCACGGGGGCAGGACCGAGGCGACGTGGCCAATGCTCCTGACCGTGCCGGAGGCTGCGGAACTGCTGCGCACGTCGCCACGCGGCGTCTACGCGATGGTCGAGCGCCGTCAACTGCCCGGGGTCGTCCGCATCCGTCGTCGCGTGCTCTTCCGCACGGACGCGCTGCTAGACTGGGTTCACCAGAAGTCGGCGCCATCGCTGGAGGAGTGAGCGATGAGCGTCACAGTCAGACCATACATCACGGGCGGATGGGAGACAGACATCCGTGTCGTGCTTCCCGACGGCACCGTCATTCGCGAGCGCAAGAAGGCACAGCAAACGAGCGAATCTAGCGCTCGGCGCTGGGCCGAGACTCGCGAGCGACACCTGTTGCTGCACGGGACGCCGAAGCCCGTCAGGGAGGAGGGGCAGAAGACACCGACACTACGTGAGTTCGCGCCGCGGTTTCTGGAACGGTACGCGACGGCGAACCGCTTGAAGCCGAGCGGCGTGTCGTCGAAGGAAGTCGCGATTCGGGTGCATCTGTTTCCGCTGTTTGGAGACAGGCGCCTGGACGCGATCGCTACCGAAGACGTGCAGCACTTGAAGTCGGCGATGGTCGCCAAGTCGCCGAAGACCGTCAACAACGTGCTGACGGTGCTGAGTGTGATGCTGCGAACCGCTGCCGAGTGGAACGTGATCGACCGCGTGCCGTGCACGATCAAGCTGCTGAAGGCGCCGAAGACTACGGCGTCCTTTCACGACTTCGACGCGTACGAACGGCTGGTCGACGCGGCCCGGACGGATGCTCTGGCGTACCTGATCGTGCTGCTCGGTGGCGAAGCGGGCCTCCGGTGCGGCGAGATCATGGCGCTCGAGTGGTCCAACGTCGACCTGAACAAGCGGCAACTCTGCGTGGCCCAATCCGAATGGAAGGGACACGTGACGATGCCGAAGGGAGGCCGGCTGCGGCACGTGCCCTTGACCCGACGGCTGGCTGAGGCACTCAACAGTGCGCGGCATCTGCGTGGCAAGCGCGTGCTGTGTGATCGGGACGGCGCGTCGGTCACGCAGAAGGTCGTGCAGGTGACCGTCCGACGTGCTGCCAGACGGGCGAGCGTCAGCCCTGGAATTCACATCCTCAGGCACACGTTCTGTTCGCACCTGGCGATGCGAGGCGCGCCGGCGAGAGCGATTCAGGAACTCGCCGGACACCAGGACCTCTCGACGACGCAGCGTTACATGCACCTCAGCCCGGCCGCACTGGACGCGGCGATCAGGCTGCTGGAGGGCGGTTTGGAGGAGCCGACCCGCGCGGCGTTGGAGAAATAGAGGAGGCGGCGGGAACGGAGGGCCCGAAGGCCCGTGTTTATTGAGGAAAAATGGTGGAGGCGGCGGGAGTCGAACCCGCGTCCGAAAGGCCTGTCGCTGCAGAACCCTACATGCTTAGCCGTTCTTTGAATGTCGCCACCGGCAGGGTAGAACGGCCAACCGCCGGCAGCCATCCCGAATGTGTCTCGTTCCGACCTCGCCGGGCGCGTGTCGGAACCAGCCTACTGAATGGCGTTCCTGTCCGGCCCGTAGGCTGACCGGGAGGAACGTCGCGGCTTAATTAGGCCGCGAGTGCGAGCTGCGAGTCCGCAGTTGCGTTGTTTGTTCACCGGTTTAACGAGCGAGATGAACGAGCTCGGCATGCATTCCACAGTCCCTTGCCCCCGTCGAAGCCTGTCGCCCCCGAAACCGGAGAGCACGACGACTGTGTCGTGACTGTCCCATTGTCACATCCGGAACGGTGCGTCGCAAGAGCCGCGCGGCCGACGATGGCCCGGGCGGCCGCGGCGCCGCGAGAGCGCAGGCACGGCCGGGGGGCGGGTCTTACGGCTTCGGGATCCGGATCGTGCTCACCATCAGGCTGCCGCTGAGCACGTAGACCAGGGAAAAGATGTGCAGCGTGCCGGGGCCGATCCGCACCTCGCCCAGCCACATGTCGTTCTGTACGTGCCCCATCCAGAGCGCCAGCGCGAGCAGGCCGACAATGACGATGCTCGTCGGGATCGGGGTGCCCTCGAAGTATTTCACCTTGCCCGTGTCCTCGTCGGTCAGTTCCGCCGACGTGACGTTGAACCGCGCCAGACGACTCACGCCGCAGACGACGAAGTAGGTCAGGCAGACCATGTCCCAGGCCCCGCGCAGCCCGAGCGTGTAGCCGAGCACCGCAGGACCGAGGCCGAACGAAATGACGTCGGACAGCGAGTCGAGGTCGGCGCCGAGCAGCGACGGGCGCGACCGGCTCAGTCGCGCCACGTACCCGTCGAGGATGTCGAAGACGAGCGCCAGCGGCAGCAGCCAGATGGCCGTCCAGATGCGCCGCAGGTCGCCGAACGCCATGTAGTCGAGGCAGAGGAAGACGGCAATCGTTCCGCAGCTCGCGTTGGCAACCGTCAGCGCGTCGGCGGGCGTGTAGGAACGGAAGACCGACACGGGACGACGGGACGGCTCGACGGCCATGCCGAAGGATACCCCGACCGGCGCGCCTTGACTCGACCCCGGGGCGACGACAGAATGCCGACCGTTACTCCCCGACAGGCAATTGCGCGATCAGATCAGAGGTGAGATCGATGTCCATCCGAGCATTCATCTCCGTGTGCGGCGTGGCGCTCGCCGCCGCCGGTGTGGTCCTGGCGACGGCTCAGCAGGGCGCAAAGCCGCGCCCCGAGGACACCGAGGTCTGGGAACCGGAGCCGCCCGTGGTGACGCCGGGATCGACCGATGCGGAGCCGCCGTCCGACGCCATCGTGCTGTTCGACGGGACGAACCTCGATGAGTGGGTCAACACGAACGACAAGGCGCCGGCCGGCTGGACGGTGGCCGACGGCGTGCTCACCGTCGAGAAGAAGGCGGGCAACATCGAGACGAAGCGCACGTTCCGCAACTACCAGCTGCACCTCGAGTGGCGCATTCCGACGCACATCACCGGCGAGGGGCAGGGACGCGGCAACAGCGGCGTCTTCCTCGCGTCGACCGGCCCGGGCGACGCCGGCTACGAGATTCAGGTGCTCGATTCGTTCGAGAACCGGACGTACGTCAACGGCATGGCGGGCAGCATCTACAAGCAGCACATCCCGCTCGCCAACGCCATGCGCCGCCCCGGCGAATGGCAGACCTACGACATCGTCTGGACGGCGCCGACGTGGAATGCCGACGGGTCGCTCAGGACGCCCGCCTACGTCACTGCCTTCCACAATGGCGTGCTGATTCAGAACCACGTCGAGCTGAAGGGCGAGACGCTCTACATCGGTCAGCCGGAGTACAACCGGCCGTACGATCGCGCGCCCATCAAGCTGCAGGCGCACGGCGATCCGAGCCCGCCCATCAGCTTCCGGAACATCTGGGTGCGGGAACTGCCCGACTGAGACTGCCGTGGAGGCCGGATCGGCGCGCGGCTACGGCGCTTCGGCCGAGTGCAGCCGTCCGCCGGTCCGGTTGACGGTCGCGCCCGGCGTGTCGACGTCGGGCGATCGATTGAGCGGCGCGCGCGCGAACGCCAGGACGGCGCCGGCGCGGTCGAACTCGGTCGGCAGGGCGGGGCTGCGCGGGTTCATCACCGACGTGATGCCCTCGACGTGCCGCCAGCCGAGGGCGTGGCCCAGCTCGTGGATGCGCAGCGCCCGCCGCGCCAGCGCCGATGCCGAGGCGTCGTATTCCCGATCGAGCATCGCCACGGCGCGCACCACCTCGCCGTCGTCGTTCCAGAACCAGCGGGTGTAGCCGTCGAAGCGGGTCGCGCCGTGCAGGCCGTCGGCCCTGAACACGAAGATCGTGTCGGTCCGCGAAAGCTGGACGGGGGTGCCGGCGGCCGCTTCTTCAATCCGGACGTCGGCGAATGCCGTGAAGGTGCCGCCGGTCAACGTCGCCAGGCCGTCGCGCAGGTCGTCGACGAGCTGCTGCAGCTCGATGTCGTCGATCGCCTGGTCGGTGGCCGTCAGCGTCGTGGCGTTGTCGACGTAGGTCAGCGCACGACGGGCGACGACGAGCCTCGGGGCGCGCGTCCAGCGGCGGAGGCGACCGTCGCCGCGGAACATGGCATCGAACGAGGCGAGATCGAACGACGCCGGAATCAGCGTGAGGTGCACCGCGCTGTCGGGCACGCGCACGTACGTCGTGCGCGCGACGATGGCGGGTGACTCGGCGGTGATCGGGCGTCGCGGAAGGCCGCTCGCCCCGCCCGGTACGACGAAGACGCCCGCCTCGTCC
>Ga0207874_1004181_pt1 | contig 10988 bp, 7 predicted proteins | sample HigsolmetaAR201D_FD_184833 | JGI IMG/M metagenome (GOLD analysis project Ga0207874, IMG submission 184833) | Ionic liquid and high solid enriched microbial communities from the Joint BioEnergy Institute, USA - AR20-1-D (SPAdes) (version 2) ... | reverse complement strand
CCCATCTACACGGCGCCCCGGCCCGAGATCCCCCCGATCGAGCAGTGCCGAAGCTTCGACCCGCGCAGCAGCCACCTGGCCGACGACGGCTTCCTCGCCCGGGTCGACGTGGGCTTCGCCCCCGACAGCTACGCGGCCCTCCTCCGGGAGCACACCGTCGACACCCCCGAACTGCTCGGGTACGTCGACCTCAGCGCGCGCGACGGAGGACCAGCCGAGGACCCCGCGGCGTTCGTCCCGCTCGCCGTCGACGCCCTGCCACCCATCGTCAGCCTGCTGACCGACTGGAGCTGGGCGCCCACCGTCGAGCTGACCTGGCACCTGCGGGCGGTCCCCGAGCCCGGGCCGCTCGCCTTCCGCGTGCACAGCAGCCTCGTCAGCGACGGCTGGTTCGACGAGAACGTCGAACTGTGGGACGTCAAGGGACGCCTCGTCGCGCAGAGCCGCCAGCTCGCCCGGGTCGGCCGCTGAGCCTGCGGCCCGCTCCGGCCTCCCCACGACGCTCCCGCAGGCCAGGGACGCTCCGGGAAAAGTCTGTTACCCCTTCACTGTGACTCACATCGCCTGGGGAACGCCCCACATTCCATACCTACTCTCAGGTATGTGGGGTACACCGTAACCACCTGGAAAACCCGGAGAAACTCTCCGTGACGCAGCGACGTCTTCGCAGCAGAAGACGCCTTCACCGAAAAGGCTGTACGACGTGCGACTCACCATCATCGGCTCCTCGGGGAGCTTTCCCGGACCCGCCGGACCCGCCTCCTGTTACCTCGTGGAGGCCGATGGGTTCCGGTTGCTGCTCGACCTGGGCAACGGTGCGCTCGGAGCCCTCCAGCGCCACGCCGACATCTATTCCATCGACGCCGTCTACCTTTCCCACCTCCACGCCGACCACTGCCTGGACCTGTGTTCCTACTGGGTGGCGCGCACCTTCCATCCCGACGGCCCCAAACCCCGCATCCCCGTCTACGGCCCCACCGGCGTGGCCGACCGGATGGCCCGCGCCTACGGGCTCGACCCCGACCCCGGCATGCGCGAGACCTTCGACTTCCACGAGCTGACTCCCGGCACCCGCAGGATCGGCCCCTTCACCGCCACCCTGGACCACGTCAACCACCCCGTCGAGGCGTTCGGCATCCGCCTGGAGCACGACGGCGCGGTTCTCACCTACTCGGGAGACACCGGAGCCTGCGGCGAAATCGTCGAACTCGCCCGCGACGCCGACCTGTTCCTGTGCGAGGCGTCCTTCCACGACCACCGGGAACACCCCAAGGACATGCACCTCACCGGGAGCGAGGCGGGGGAGCAGGCCAGCCGGGCCAACGCCCGCCGACTCCTCCTCACCCACCTGGTGCCCTGGAACGACAACGAGCGCACCCTCGCCGAGGCGCGGAGCACCTACAACGGTCCGATCGGGCTCGCCGTCCCCGGAGAGGTCCACGAGATCACCGCGGGAGCCTGAGCCGCGCCCGCGGACACGAAGCAGAGCCGCAACCCGTCGCGCGTGGTCGAACCCAGCGTTCGCCGATCAGGTGGCCGTGGCTTCCCACGCGCGCCGATAGGCTCACCCCATGCCTCGACCTGATGGACGAACCCCGAACCAGCTACGCCCGGTGCGCATCACGCGCAACTGGCTCCGGCACGCCGAAGGATCCGCGCTCATCGAGTTCGGCGATACCCGCGTGCTGTGCGCCGCGACCGTGGAGGACGGCGTCCCCCGGTGGCGGCGCGGCAGCGGAGAGGGCTGGGTCACCGCCGAGTACGCCATGCTCCCCCGGGCCACGGACACCAGGGGCACCCGCGAGTCCGTCAAGGGCAAGATCGGCGGCCGCACCCACGAGATCTCCCGTCTCATCGGGCGGTCGCTGCGCGCGGTCGTCGACTTCAAGGCGATGGGCGAGCACACCATCACCCTCGACTGCGACGTCCTGCAAGCCGACGGCGGCACCCGCACGGCCGCCATCACCGGCGCCTACGTGGCCCTCGTCGACGCCGTCAAGTACCTGCGCAGGCAGCGCAACCTCAAGAACAACCCGCTGACCGGGTCGGTCGCCGCGGTCAGCGTCGGCATCGTCCAGGGGCAGCCCCGACTGGACCTGAACTACCTGGAGGACTCGGTGGCGCAGACCGACATGAACGTCGTCGTCACCGGAACCGGCCAGTTCATCGAGGTCCAGGGCACCGCGGAGAAGGTCCCCTTCGACCGCGCCCACCTGGACACCCTCCTCGACCTGGCCGTGGCCGGATGCGCCCAACTCACCGAGATCCAGAAGAAGGCACTGTCAGAGTGAGCCGTATCAGCACCCTCGTTCTCGCCACCCGCAACGCCAAGAAGGTCCCCGAGCTGCGCGCGATCCTGGGGGAAGCGGGCCTCGACATCGAGGTCCGCGGCCTCGACGGCTACCCGGACGCGCCCGACGTGCCCGAGACCGAGCCGACCTTCACCGGAAACGCCCTGCTGAAGGCCAGGGCGATCGCCGGGCACACCGGTCTGCCGGCCGTCGCGGACGACTCGGGGCTGCGCGTCGACGAACTGAACGGCATGCCCGGAGTCCTGTCCGCCCGCTGGTCGGGCAGGTTCGGCGAGCGCAGCGGCGACCGGGACGCGGCCAACCTCGAACTCGTCCTCGACCAGCTCGCCGACACCCCGCCGGAGCGGCGTGGCGCCGAGTTCGTCTGCGCTGCCGCGCTGGTGCTGCCCACCGGGGAGGAGCACGTCGTGGAGGGGGTGTTCCGCGGCAGCCTGACCACCGAGCCGCGCGGGACGAACGGCTTCGGCTACGACCCGATCTTCGTGCCGGAGGGGGAGACGCGCACCACGGCGGAGATGAGCCCGGAGGAGAAGAACGCGATCAGCCACCGCGGCATCGCCTTCCGGGCGCTCGCCCGAAGGATCCGCGAGCTCGGCTGAGACACGGGCGGAACCGCCGCGGACGGCGTCCGCACGTGCCGCGGCGGGACACCCCGGGGGTGCCGGTTTGCGTCCTGCGGAGCATGGGGTAATGTGCTTCGAGCCGATGCGGGCAGGGGTCGGCGGACTCCGCCCGCGGATCCGCCGGAGATGGTCAGAGCACCGACTCCGAGCGGGTAAAATCGGTGAGCCGGATGACCGGGAACTGAACTCCTCGATCGAGTGAGGGCAGCCGGATCCGGAGCCTCGCGGAGTGACATGGACGCGTCGGCGTCCGCCCCGCGGTCCCCTCGGTACCAGAGCCGATCGGTTCGACCGGGTGCTTTCCGTGCACGAAGCAGCGCCATTCGCTGGCGTTTCTTCGGTGCGGGGAAGAAGGGCCGTGGAGTCATTTCCGCGGTCGCCTGACCAGAACGCCGATTTGGTGGAACGGTCAGAAGGCGATAAAGTGAGGCACACGAACGGAGCGGAACTGCGGAGGGTTTCGCGGGGAGGCTCCGGGCGGTCCCTTCCGGTGGTTTTCGGGCTGCCGGTGGGGTTGACAATCTGATGCGGTTGCCGTGGCTGGGGAAGAGGCCCTCGTGGGTGGGGGTTCTTGTAGACGGTCGGCGGTTGTTTCTTGAGAACTCAACAGCGCGTGTTTGTTTGTCTTTACAGCCGAGTTTGTGTTGTTTTGGCTCCTTCCGCCTCCTGAGTGGGGGTGGGGGTTCCTTTGATCGCCGCCTTGGCTCTGTGTGGGTCGGGGTGGTTGGTTGGGGTTGAGCCTCTGTTTCAGGTTTGCCGCCCCGCGTCCTTGTGTGGGTGTGGGGTTGGTGTGTGACCTTTGATGGAGAGTTTGATCCTGGCTCAGGACGAACGCTGGCGGCGTGCTTAACACATGCAAGTCGAGCGGTAAGGCCCTTCGGGGTACACGAGCGGCGAACGGGTGAGTAACACGTGAGTAACCTGCCCCTGACTCTGGGATAAGCCCGGGAAACCGGGTCTAATACCGGATATGACTCCTGCTCGCATGGGTGGGGGTGGAAAGGTTGGTTTTCCTTCCGGTCGGGGATGGGCTCGCGGCCTATCAGCTTGTTGGTGGGGTGACGGCCTACCAAGGCGATGACGGGTAGCCGGCCTGAGAGGGCGACCGGCCACACTGGGACTGAGACACGGCCCAGACTCCTGCGGGAGGCAGCAGTGGGGAATATTGCGCAATGGGCGGAAGCCTGACGCAGCGACGCCGCGTGGGGGATGAAGGCCTTCGGGTTGTAAACCTCTTTTACCACTCACGCAGGCCTTGGGTTTTCCTGGGGTTGACGGTAGGTGGTGAATAAGGACCGGCTAACTACGTGCCAGCAGCCGCGGTAATACGTAGGGTCCGAGCGTTGTCCGGAATTATTGGGCGTAAAGAGCTCGTAGGCGGCCTGTCGCGTCTGCTGTGAAAGTCCGGGGCTTAACTCCGGGTGTGCAGTGGATACGGGCAGGCTTGAGGTAGGTAGGGGAGACTGGAATTCCTGGTGTAGCGGTGAAATGCGCAGATATCAGGAGGAACACCGGTGGCGAAGGCGGGTCTCTGGGCCTTACCTGACGCTGAGGAGCGAAAGCGTGGGGAGCGAACAGGATTAGATACCCTGGTAGTCCACGCCGTAAACGTTGGGCGCTAGGTGTGGGGACTTTCCACGGTTTCCGTGCCGTAGCTAACGCATTAAGCGCCCCGCCTGGGGAGTACGGCCGCAAGGCTAAAACTCAAAGGAATTGACGGGGGCCCGCACAAGCGGCGGAGCATGTTGCTTAATTCGACGCAACGCGAAGAACCTTACCAAGGCTTGACATCGCCGGTAATCCTCCAGAGATGGGGGGTCCTTCGGGGATCGGTGACAGGTGGTGCATGGCTGTCGTCAGCTCGTGTCGTGAGATGTTGGGTTAAGTCCCGCAACGAGCGCAACCCTTGTTCCATGTTGCCAGCACGTGGTGGTGGGGACTCATGGGAGACTGCCGGGGTCAACTCGGAGGAAGGTGGGGATGACGTCAAGTCATCATGCCCCTTATGTCTTGGGCTGCAAACATGCTACAATGGCCGGTACAGAGGGCGTGCGATGTCGTGAGGCGGAGCGAATCTCTTAAAGCCGGTCTCAGTTCGGATTGGGGTCTGCAACTCGACCCCATGAAGGTGGAGTCGCTAGTAATCGCGGATCAGCAATGCCGCGGTGAATACGTTCCCGGGCCTTGTACACACCGCCCGTCACGTCACGAAAGTCGGCAACACCCGAAGCGCGTGGCCTAACCCTTCGGGGAGGGAGCGTGTGAAGGTGGGGCTGGTGATTGGGACGAAGTCGTAACAAGGTAGCCGTACCGGAAGGTGCGGCTGGATCACCTCCTTTCTAAGGAGCTTGTGGTCGGCTGTGTGGGACGGGGTGTGGTGCTTCGTCCTGTGGTTGTTTGGTCGACCGGCTCGTAAGTGGAACCCGCTTCGTATCCGTGTGGGTGGTGGCTTGGTGGCTGCTGCTTGGGGTGCGGGGTGTGGTACTCGGTGTGTGGGATGAACGAACTTTCCCCTGTGCTGCCTGTGGGTGGTGCGGGGGCGCGCTGTTGGGTGTCTGAGGAAGCAACCGTTTCCTCGCACCGTCCCGCTGGCTGGGGGTCGCCTGGTTGTGGTTGGCGCTGGGGTTGTCCTGGTGTCGGTCGGCCGGGTGGGCTTTCGGTGAGGGCGCCGGGCTGTTGGGTCTGTTGCCGGGGTGCTGGTTCTTTGTGGGCTGGTTGTCCTGGTGCGGGTTCTGGTCTGGTTCTTGGCGGGTGTGTGGGGTGGTTGGTTTCCGTGGTGCCATCCTGGCTTGCTTCGGGCTGTGTGTGGTCTGGTGGTGGCTGGGTGTGTGGCGGGTGTTTTGATTTGTGGATAGTGTGCGCGAGCATCTTGTTTCTGTGGTGGCCAAGCGAGTGTGGCATACGGTGGATGCCTTGGCACCAGGCGCCGATGAAGGACGTGGGAGGCCGCGATAGTCCACGGGGAGTTGTCAACCGAGCGGTGATCCGTGGGTGTCCGAATGGGGGAACCTGGCGTGCGTTATGGCACGTCGCCGCTGTCTGAATGTATAGGGCAGTTGGTGGTGACGCGGGGAAGTGAAACATCTCAGTACCCGTAGGAAGAGAAAACAACAGTGATTCCCTGAGTAGTGGTGAGCGAAAGGGGATGATGGCTAAACCGTGCACGTGTGATACTCGGCAGGGGTTGCGTGTGCGGGGTTGTGGGACGCGTCTGGTCTGGTCTGCCGGCTGGGCGCGGCGATGGCTCGGTTAGTCGAAACCGGTGGGAAACGGTACCGGAGTGGGTGAGAGTCCCGTAGGCGAAGGCTGGGTCTAGTCGTTGGCGTGTTCCCGAGTAGCGCGGAGCCCGAGGAATTCCGTGTGAATCTGGCAGGACCACCTGCTAAGCCTGAATACGTCCTGGTGACCGATAGTGGACGAGTACCGTGAGGGAAAGGTGAAAAGTGCCCCGGTGAGGGGTTGTGAAAGAGTACCTGAAACCGTGTGCCGTCAAGCCGTCAGAGCCTGGTCTTTGTGGTTGGGTGATGGCGTGCCTTTTGAAGAATGAGCCTGCGAGTCATGGTGTGTGGCGAGGTTAACCCGGGTGGGGGAGCCGTAGCGAAAGCGAGTCTGAAGAGGGCGCGTTAGTCGCATGCTGTGGACCCGAAGCGGGGTGATCTACCCATGTCCAGGGTGAAGCGGGGGTAAGACTCCGTGGAGGCCCGAACCCACCAGGGTTGAAAACCTGGGGGATGAGGTGTGGGTAGGGGTGAAAGGCCAATCAAACTCCGTGATAGCTGGTTCTCCCCGAAATGCATTTAGGTGCAGCGTCGTGTGGTGCTTGCCGGAGGTAGAGCGACTGGTTGGCTGATGGGCCCGACAAGGTTACTGAGGTCAGCTAAACTCCGAATGCCGGTGAAGTTGAGCGCGGCAGTGAGACTGCGGGGGATAAGCTTCGTGGTCGAGAGGGAAACAGCCCAGATCATCGGCTAAGGCCCCTAAGCGTGTGCTAAGTGGTAAAGGTTGTGGAGTTGCTGAGACAGCCAGGAGGTTGGCTTAGAAGCAGCCATCCTTGAAAGAGTGCGTAATAGCTCACTGGTCGAGTGATTGTGCGCCGACAATGTAGCGGGGCTTAAGCACACCGCCGAAGCCGTGGATGCCGGGTGCTTCTTCGGGAGTGTCTGGTGTGGTAGGGGAGCGTCCTGCGTGGGGTGAAGTTGCGGAGTGATCCGTGGTGGACTGCGTGGGAGTGAGAATGCAGGCATGAGTAGCGATACACGCGTGAGAAACGTGTGCGCCGATTGACTAAGGGTTCCTGGGGCAGGTTAATCCGCCCAGGGTGAGTCGGGGCCTAAGGCGAGGCCGACAGGCGTAGTCGATGGATAACGGGTTGATATTCCCGTACCCGTCCGCGTGCGCCAGTACCGAGGCTTCTGATGCTAACCACCACCGGTGCCGTCTTCGTCTTCGGACGAGGGCTGGTGTCGGCGTGGGGTCCGAGGGGGTAGTAGGTAAGCGATGGGGTGACGCAGGGGGGTAGCTCTACCGGGCGGTGGTTGTCCCGGGTCAAGCGTGTAGCCTGGAGCATAGGTAAATCCGTGTTCCGTGACGGGTGAGGCGTGATGTCGAGGCGTTGAGCCGAAGTGAGTGATCCCGTGCTGCCGAGAAAAGCCTCTAGCGAGTGCGTGGGCGGCCCGTACCCGAAACCGACGCAGGTGGTCTGGTAGAGAATACCGAGGCGTTCGGGTGAACCATGGTTAAGGAACTCGGCAAATTGTCCCCGTAACTTTGGGAGAAGGGGAGCCCTGTCTGGTGATGGACTTCGCGTCCGGAGCTGGGTGGGGTCGCAGAGGCCAGGGGGAAGCGACTGTTTACTAAAAACACAGGTCCGTGCGAAGTCGTAAGACGCTGTATACGGACTGACGCCTGCCCGGTGCCGGAACGTTAAGAGGACTGGTTAGACGGGTTTGTCCTGTCGAAGCTGGGAATCTAAGCGCCGGTAAACGGCGGTGGTAACTATAACCATCCTAAGGTAGCGAAATTCCTTGTCGGGTAAGTTCCGACCTGCACGAATGGCGTAACGACTTCCCCGCTGTCTCAACCGTGGGCCCGGTGAAATTGCACTACGAGTAAAGATGCTCGTTTCGCGCAGCAGGACGGAAAGACCCCGGGACCTTCACTACAGCTTGACATTGGTGTTTGGGATGGCTTGTGTAGGATAGGTGGGAGCCTGTGAGGCCTGGACGCTAGTTCGGGTGGAGGCGTTGGTGAAATACCACTCTGGCTGTTTCGGGCATCTAACCTGGGGCCGTGATCCGGTTCGGGGACAGTGTCTGGTGGGTAGTTTAACTGGGGCGGTTGCCTCCTAAAGGGTAACGGAGGCGCCCAAAGGTTCCCTCGGCCTGGTTGGCAATCAGGTGGTGAGTGTAAGTGCACAAGGGAGCTTGACTGTGAGACGGACGTGTCGAGCAGGTGCGAAAGCAGGGACTAGTGATCCGGCGTCGGCGTGTGGAAGCGGCGTCGCTCAACGGCTAAAAGGTACCCCGGGGATAACAGGCTGATCTTCCCCAAGAGTCCGTATCGACGGGATGGTTTGGCACCTCGATGTCGGCTCGTCGCATCCTGGGGCTGGAGTTGGTCCCAAGGGTTGGGCTGTTCGCCCATTAAAGCGGCACGCGAGCTGGGTTTAGAACGTCGTGAGACAGTTCGGTCCCTATCCGCTGCGCGCGTTGGAGACTTGAGAAGGGCTGTCCCTAGTACGAGAGGACCGGGATGGACGAACCTCTGGTGTGCCAGTTGTTCCGCCAGGAGCATGGCTGGTTGGCTACGTTCGGGAGAGATAACCGCTGAAAGCATCTAAGCGGGAAGCTTGCTTCGAGATGAGGTCTCCTGCCACCTTTGAGTGGGTAAGGCTCCCTAGAGATGATGGGGTTGATAGGCCGGATGTGGAAGCCCTGTGAGGGGTGGAGCTGACCGGTACTAATCGGCCGAGGGCTTGTCCACCGCAGATGCTGGGTGTTCGCGCACGCTGTTTGAGGTTTCCCGTGCTCCTGTGTGGGGTGTCGGGGTTGGGGTTACGGCGGTCATAGCGGGCGGGGTCCACCCGGTCCCTTTCCGAACCCGGTAGTTAAGCCGTCCAGCGCCGATGGTACTGCCCTGTGGTGGGGTGGGAGAGTAGGTCGCCGCCGTACACATCGTTCAAGGCGGGGGATGGTGTCCTTCGGGACACTCCCCCGCCTTTTCTGTGCTCTGAAAGCAGTGGGGCCACCCGACCGGGTGGCCCCACTGCTGTTGGGGGAGAAGACCGGAGCAGTGAACCCCGTCCGGCCAGGACGTCAGGAACCACCGTGCTTGCGCAGGTAGTCCAGGTAGAGCGGGCGCAGCGCCTCACGGAGCTGCCGGTCTCCCTCGCGTTCCGCGAGCAATTGGCTGAACAGCACCGATGCCTTGGTCGCTCCCACCCGTCCCGCCTCCGGGCGGCCCGCGACCGCCTCGGCACCCGGAATGTGCTCCACCAGCTCCCACAGGTAGCCGACGTCCCAGCGCTTCCGGGCCAGCTCCACCGCCCGGTGGCGCAGTTCGTCGGTGTCCAGCCGTTCGAAGTCCTCGACCATGGCGGTCCACTACCCGTCCCGGGCGTACTCCTGCTCTCGGCGGGGCGGCTCCCCGCAACAGCGGTGAGGGGCGCTGCGGGGCGGCACGGAGGAAAGGGATAGGCTCTTGAACCCGTGACACCAGGTAACCCCCGTCGGGACGCTCCCGGAGAACGCCCCGCACCGTCGGCCGGGTAGCGCATGGACGTCGAGATCGTCGCGCTGCTCATGACGGCGGCCGTCGCCGCCGGATGGGTCGACGCCGTCGTCGGAGGCGGCGGGCTGCTCATGCTCCCCGCCCTGCTCGTGGCCTTTCCGAGCACGCCGGTGGCCGCGGTGCTCGGCACCAACAAGCTGACCGCGATCTTCGGCACCTGCTCGGCCGCCATCACCTACGCCCGCGGCGTCAAGTCCGAGGCCAGAGTGGTGTGGCCCGCGGCCGGACTCGCCCTCCTCGGCGCGGGCGGGGGCGCCGCGCTTGCCGGAGCGGTCTCCTCCGCGACGCTGCGACCGATCATCATGGTGGTGCTGCTGGCCGTCGCGGTCTTCGTCGTGCTGCGTCCCGCCATGGGACGGGTCGCCGAGCCGCGACTGCGCACCCCGGTCCGCATGGTCGCCGCGGTCCTGGTGACCGGGCTGGGGATCGGCTGCTACGACGGCCTCATCGGGCCAGGGACCGGCACCTTCCTGATCATCGCGCTGACCTCCATCATCGGCCTGGACTTCGTCACCGCCTCAGCCTCGGCCAAGATCATCAACACGGCCACCAACCTCGGTGCCCTCATCGTGTTCGCGCTCAACGGCGACGTGATGTGGCTGATCGGGGTGGGGCTGGCCGTGTGCAACATCATCGGGGCTCAGGTCGGGGCGCACATGGCGCTGCGCCGCGGAGCGGGGTTCGTGCGCGCCGTGCTGCTGGTGGTCGTGGTGCTCCTGGTGGTCCGGCTCGGCGTCGACCAGTTCGCCTGAGCCTCGGACCCGTGCGGTCCCGGCGCGGCCCGGGCGCCCGCGAGGGTTCGGCGGTGCGCACCCGGGAAGGGGAGCGGAGAGCCCGCGTCCGACGCCGAGTGGGGCTCCCCGACAGCGACATTCGGTGTGAATCTTGTGTAACCCGTCACATAGGTTACCGGTTCAGAGTGGGGAATAACGGACAGACGACGGGTTTCAGGAGGTCACGCGACTGGCCATCGGCAACCCGGTGTCCGCTGTCCAGACAGGGGCTGGATAAGCTTCCGGATGGTGCGGATGGCTCGTAACGAGCATATTTCCAACGCGACGCAGCCCGAAGAGGTTCCCGTGTTGGACGGATGACTTCCGCAGAACACCCAGCCAGCGAGTCACAAGGACGGACCCTCGTGGACCTGTTCGAATACCAGGCGAAGGCACTCTTCGCGGAGTATGGGGTTCCGGTACCCCAGGGAAAGGTGGCGAGCACGCCTGAAGAGGTGCGTGCCATCGCCGAGGAGTTCGCGGCCGCGGGT
>Ga0207874_1004179_pt1 | contig 10991 bp, 9 predicted proteins | sample HigsolmetaAR201D_FD_184833 | JGI IMG/M metagenome (GOLD analysis project Ga0207874, IMG submission 184833) | Ionic liquid and high solid enriched microbial communities from the Joint BioEnergy Institute, USA - AR20-1-D (SPAdes) (version 2) ... | reverse complement strand
CGGCACGTCATCAGTGCGCTACGAGGTTGGTCTGTTCGGCATCGGCGAAAACGAAGCACGCGCGGACGGTCACTTCGTCCACGTCTTCGTCGATCGCAAGACTCGCCGGCCTGTTCCGATTCCGCCGCGGCTGCGCGAAGCGCTCGCGCTCCTTGCAGACTGATGAGCAGGTGCGGCCTCCTGAGGTCGCAGCGTTCGACGATTGTTCGACATTGGCTTTTTACGGGACGGAAAAAGACTATTGTTTATTGGGTGGCCAAGCTGCAGCCGTTTTTCCGCATCGCCGTTTACTTTATTGAAATAGCAAAGATTCAGTAGTCTGCCGATTTCGCATTTCGAAATCGAAACCACCTGTTGATTTTCTTACTCGGCCGCAGTTATGGTCGAACCGTGGCGGGGAGTGGAAGGTTGGCCAACGGGTGGGGAGCCGAGGGCCGCGTCTACGACCATCACCTTTGAACAAGCAGCAAGAACCTGCGCTTTTGGGCACTTCGAGGGGCGAAGTGCGCACGGGGGGAGTGTATGCGCGTAGGCTTGGTCATAGGTACGCGGCCGGAAGCAATCAAAATGGCTCCGGTCGTTCGGGCGCTCAAGGCACGAGGGGGCATAGCGCCCATTGTCATTTCGACGGGCCAACACCAGCAATTGGTGGAGACAATTCTGGAGTTTTTCGACATCAAGCCCGATTATAATTTGGGTTTGATGCCGAAAAGCGGCTCGCTCAATTCGCTTTATGCAAACATCGTAGAGCGACTCGACAATCTTTTCCCCGAGTTGAATCTGGATCTTCTGGTTGTGCAGGGGGACACGACGTCAGCGACGGCGGCAGCGCACGCTGCGTTCTACCGTAAGCTCAAGGTGGCACACGTTGAGGCAGGGCTGCGGACGGGACGGCTCGACTCTCCTTGGCCCGAGGAGTGGCATCGGCGGGTGATTGCGGTCAGCAGCAATATTCATTTCGCTCCGACGCCGGCGGCTCGATCCTGTCTGATAAGAGAGGGTGTTCCAACCGAAAACGTTATCGTCACAGGGAACACTGTTATCGACGCGCTTCTTTCAGTGGTTTTGCGCTTGCGAACTGACGCGGCCTTGAAGGCGCAGCTTGATGCCCAGTTCGATTTTCTGGCGGGGACGGAAAAAATTCTTCTTGTCACGATTCATCGTCGCGAGAATTTCGGCGCGGGTGTCGAAAATGTGTGCCGAGCGCTGAAGTCCTTAGCCCGCAGAGGCGATGTGAAAATCGTCCTTCCGGTTCATCCAAACCCAAATGTTAAGGCCCAAGTTCTGAGATTTCTTTCAGGCTTGAAGAACATCCATCTCATTCCGCCGGCGGATTACGTCGAGTTTGTCTATCTTATGGAGCGCAGCGACCTGATCCTGACGGACTCCGGCGGTGTGCAGGAAGAGGCGCCTAGTCTCAACAAGCCGGTTTTCATCCTGAGAAACACAACGGAGCGTTCCGAAGCCGTGGCTGCTGGCGTTGCACAGCTGATCGGAACGCAGACCGAAAAGATCGTGAAGGCCGTCTCTGATTTTCTCGACGGAAGGAACACGATCATTCGCGGCGGGGCTAATCCATTTGGTGATGGACGAGCTGCCGAGCGGATTGCGGAGTTTATTGCGTCCGGCCACTGGCGGCAGGCCCCAAGTGCAAGATTAATCACTCTTCCGGGCCGGAAGCCGCGACGGCCGCGTTTTCAACGCGTACCTCTGCAAATACTGGCAGGGAAAAACACGCTCTCAACTCGCGCTCGGGGTTTCACGGTTGGTAGCGGGGAGGGTGCCGGGCGGGCTTAGGGGCACTGAACTACGGGTCGGGGCTCGTCCGGCATTCTGTGGGCTTGTGAAATGCGTACCAAGTTCTCGTGTGTATGTGCGCTTCTCGCGTGCGTTCTGTTGAATTCAATCGCCTTCGCTGATGAAAAGGCCGGCGTCCGCTCCGAAATCACCACAGTCTTCGGCTATTACGGAGTAACACACGGCCTGTCGGATCGCCGCTTTGCTACAGCTTGGGGTAACGCCTATCTCAGCAGCGGGTTGGGCGCCCATGCCGAAGTGCACTTCATGGACCGCGAAGAAACCGCGAGTTACTTTGCGGGCGGGCTTTCGTGGAGTGGCACGAGTACGTCCCTGCGCGGATGGCTTGGGACCAGCACAGGGAACGACGATATTCTTCCGGAGCTTTATGCGCGTATTGAAGGCATCTGGCGGAGCAGCGCAGAAACCGGGTTTGTCGTCAGCCCAGCCGCAACCTATCGCAAGTTTCGTAATGGGGCCGAGGAAGCGATTGTCGAAGCGGACATTGCAAAATACTATCCGCTGACAACGGGCTATCTCATCCTCAACACTTTCGGCCGGGTGCTTTTCATTGATCCCGGCGATCATGTCACTGCATCGTTTGGGGCAGGGGTTACGTACGCGCAATCGCGCAAAGTTGCGATTGGCGTTACCGTCGAAGCCGGTCGCGCTACCTACGATGGAATGCTCGTACCATCGACATTTGATGAGCCCTACGTCAGTCTCCGCCCACACGTTTCCTTCTACATAACAGACAAGGCAGAGGTCGTGGGGCTGCTCGAATACAGCAGCCGTCAGTCCTACGATCTTTACGGTGGCTACGTCGGACTGAAGCTGTACTTCGACTGACGCCAATTCTTTCGAGAAAGCAGTAGTTCGATTTTGGCCAATGGTGATCGGTCAAATTCTTATTCTGCTGGCGACAATCCTGGCAGTTGCGCTTTCCTGTCGCCAGTTCCTTTTCGCGTGGCGGGTGATCCACCAGGGGGGTACGTTTGATCGGTCCGACGACCAAAACGCGTTCGATGAGACTGAATGGCCCGATGTCGCCATTCTCATTCCGGCGCACAACGAAGAGCGCGTTTTGGCGGGCTGCCTCAAGGCGATGTGTGCGCTCGATTATCCCGTAGATAAGCTCTCGATCGTCGTCATCGACGATAGATCAACGGACCTGACATATACGATCGCCAAGGAATTTGCGGAGATGGACAAGCGGGTCCGCGTGATCCGGCGACCCGAAAATGCGGTCCCAGGCAAGGCAGCCGCGATCCTTGACGGTATGACGGCATCAAAATCGGAAATTCTAGTCTTATTCGATGCCGACTATTTGCCTCCACCGAGCTTGCTGAAACACCTCGTTGCGCCATTTGCGGATCCCCAAGTGGGGGCAACGATGGGCCGCGTCGTTCCAGCGAATACGGATCGCGGCTTACTGACGAGGTTACTCGATCTTGAACGCCGGGCTGGTTATGCGGTGGATCAGAACGCACGCGAGCTGTTGGGACTTGCTCCGCAGTTTGGGGGTACCGTCGGCGGCATTCGGCGGGCGGCACTTGAGAGTGTGGGAGGATGGCCTACAGGGCACCTCGCCGAGGACACGGACCTCACATTTCGCCTCGTGCTAGCAAATTGGCGCGTCAAATATCTCAATGACGCCCGGTGCTATGAGGAAGTGCCGGAGGATTGGGTCGCGCGCTTCCGACAGGTCCGACGTTGGGCCTACGGACACAATCAATGTCTGATCAGCTATTTTGGCGAGGTGCTGCGCGCTCCGCGGCTTACGTTGGCGCAGAGGATGGATGGCGCATTATTGCTGCTTATTTATCTCTTTCCCCTGTTCGTGCTCGTAAGCATTTTCGCGCTTATCCCATTTACCGCGTTCGCCGGAAACGGGATTGTCTCGCGAGTGCTTATCTGGCTCGCGCCCGTCTTATCGATCGCAATGCTTGCGCCCTACAGCCAGATCATGGTTGCCGCTGTCTGTGACGGACAACCTCACGTACTTCGAGCGTTGCCTCTACTTTTCATTTCCTCCTGTGTGTCGCTTTTGGCGGCGAGTGCAGGTGTAATTTTGCTGGCACGGAACCTCTCGATGGGGTTGGCGCCGGGCTGGGACAAGACGCGGCGATACAGAACCACCTAGATGGTCGCTCACATGCCCAGCGCAGAACTATGGCGAACACTCTTCCTTTTGGCCGCCTACTTTGGTGCCTTGGCTGCCTTCTTCGCCTGGTGCAGCCGAAGCAGGCTACGTTGTGTGCTGCCTTTGGATCCAAGGCGCGGATCGGGGTTTGAACAGAACAGCCTGCCGGGATGGCCGTACGTTCTTTTTCCTTCTTTTCTGGCTGTCGGTGTGATCAGCGCGGAAGCAGCAATTTCACTTTATGTCGCGGAGATAATTATCCCGGGTCTGAAATGTTCAACAATTTTCTGGTCATTTGTGGAATGCACCCAAGATGAGCTGGTTAATGTTGACGTTTGCGGGCCGGCAATAGTCTCGATTGGCAGTGTCGCTGTTTATCTCGCGGCCCGTTTTTCCATAAAAGAGCGGCCAGCTTTTCCTTCAATCCTGTTCGCTTGCGGTCTGCTCCTATTCGGCGCTGTATGCGACGTTCTGAGCGCGATCAGCAATCCGGCAAACGTGACGCTTCTTCTCCAATTGGCCATGTCCGTACAGCTAACCGCGGGCGCGGGCTTTCTGTTCTCGCTGATGATCCTCCGGCCAAGCTCTTTCCTTATGGCGGCCTGCGGTCTCGTTGCCTATCTGGTGAGCGCAGCTGTCAGGACTCTCGGTTTTGCGGCGACGCTTTCAATGGCGAAGTTTCTTCCGGCTGCCTCCGGTACCGCATTATGGATCGGTCTGATGATCTTGCCTGGCATGGCAACGGCGCTGGCGCCCGCGGCAGTGATGGGCGTCGCGTTGGCGCAGCGCCGCTATCGTGAAGGCTAGCCGCCGAGAACGCCTTGCGTGTTGACATAAAGTGCGTACACGGACTGGCTCGCCGCCATGAAAAGGCGATTGCGCTTTAGCCCGCCGAAGCAGAGGTTCGCGCACCGTTCCGGTAAGGCAATCCGGCCGATTGGTTTGCCATCAGGTGCAAGGACCATCACGCCGTCAAGCTCCGGCGAGCCCATGCCCCATCCGCACCAAAGATTGCCGTCAATATCGCACCGCATGCCGTCGGGCGTGCCGGGGCCAGCATCGATGAGCACCCGCTTGTTCGCGAGCTTTCGACCGCCATCCACGACATCGTAGGCGAGGATTTTGCGGTTGGGAATGCCGCGACTTTCAACGATGTAGAGAATGGATTCATCAGGCGAGAAGCATAGGCCGTTGGGTCCAAGCACGCCTTCGGCGACCACCGTCGCCTCGCGTGTTTCCGGATCGAGACGATAGACGTTCGCCTCCAGTTCGGGCGTCGCCTTGTGGCCCTCGTAATGGCCGAGAATGCCGAACACCGGATCGGTGAACCAAATAGTCCCATCAGATTTCACGACGACGTCGTTCGGCGAGTTGAGACGCTTTCCGTTGAAGCTGTCTATCAATACCGTGATGGTGCCGTCATACTCCGTGCGCGTTATTCTGCGCCCGCCGTGCTCGCAGGTAATAAGCCGCCCTTGCCGATCGCGCGTGTTGCCGTTGGCGTAGTTTGATGGCTTGCGAAAGATGCTGACCGCGCCTGTTTCCTCCTCCCATTTCAGAATGCGGTCGTTGGGAATGTCGCTCCAGAGCAGGAAGCGCCCGTCGCCGAACCAGACGGGGCCCTCCGCCCAACGGCATCCGGTGGCAATCCGTTCGACCGCAGCTGTCTTGAGCCAGTAGTTCTCGAAGCGGGGATCGAGCGGAATGATGGCTGGGTCGGGGTAGCGCGTCGCAGGGCGCCAACCGTCGGCGAAGTCCGGTCCATTCGTCGAATTATTGGGCATGGGTAACGTTCCTCCCGTTATCGCTGGGACAGAATAGCATGTCGGCTGGTCGTGCGCGTGTTTGGAAACGGTCCAAAGAGAGCCATTCAATCCGACAACGGAGAATTCTCGACCGACGATCGACGGGCGGTACGTCTCATAGCTCTTCTGAAATCAGAATAATTCTAATCAGAATAGATAAGAACAATTCTAATTATAAATGGGATTGGCGCTGATTAAATCAAAACTATTCTTGTATTTCCTCCATTAGTCTTGACAATTGACAGAGCATTGCGCAATTCCACACCCGTGCCGAAGCTTTTCGGCGCTCGGTCCGATACGGGGCCTTGAACCCCGCACATTGGAGGCAAACATGAAGGCTTTGATGACGCGCGCCGCATGGCTGCGCGGTTTCGCGCCAATCGCGCTCTCCCTCGCAGTTTGCACCGCTTCTTCCGTAGCCGCGAAAGCTGACGGCGAAGTCAATGTCTATTCGTACCGTGAACCGGGTCTTATTGACCCGCTCATGAAGGCGTTCACGGAAAAGACCGGCATCAAGGTCAACGTGGTTTATTCGAGCAGCGGGCTCAATGAGCGCCTTGCTGCGGAGGGTCGCAACAGCCCAGCGGATCTTCTGTTCACCGTCGATATCGGGCGCCTCAGCGAAGCGAAGGACATGGGCCTGACACAGCCCGTGAAGACCGAGGCGCTGGAGAAGGCGATTCCCGCTCCCTATCGCGACAGTGAAGGCCACTGGTACGGCCTTACGCTGCGCTCGCGTGTCGTCTACGCCTCGAAGGAGCGCGTGCCGCAAGACACCATTACTTATGAAGAGCTCGCCGATCCCAAGTGGAAGGGCAAGATCTGCTCGCGCTCAGGCAAGCACCAATACAACATTTCGCTTATTGCCTCGATGATCGCCCACCTGGGTGAGGCCGAGGCCGAGAAGTGGCTAAGAGGTGTCAAGGAGAACCTGGCCCATCGCCCGGCTGGTGGCGATCGTGAGCAGGCGCGCGACGTATACTCCGGCAAGTGCGATCTCGCGATCGGCAACACATACTACGTTGCGCTGATGCTCAAGAATCCGGAGCAGAAGGCATGGGCGGAGTCGATCAAGGTTCTGTTCCCGAACGCCAATGACCGGGGCAGCCACGTCAACATCTCCGGCATGGCGCTGACGAAATACGCGCCCAACAAGGAAAACGCGATCAAGCTGATGGAATTCCTCGCGTCGCCGGAAGCCCAGGGCATCTACGCGCAGGCGAACAACGAGTATCCTATCAGCTCGGAAGTTGAACCGTCTGAGGTCGTCAAGTCCTGGGGCAAGCTCAATCCTGACAAGCTGCCCATCGAGGAAATCGCAAAGCTGCGCAAGAAGGCTGCCGAACTCGTTGATAAAGTCGATTTCGACGCAGGGCCATCCTCCTGAGATCGGCGTACTTCACGGGAGCGGTTCGCATGCCGCTCCCGTGCACCTGCGGGATGAGCGAACAATAACCAAGACCAATGCTGCGCAAGAAATCGACGCAAGGGGCGATGGTTGCCGGTGCTGCGGCAGCTGGCTCGTTTTCGAGATATCGCGAGCCCGAGCGCCTGGTGGGCTTGGGTTTCCGTGCCTGGCTCGCTGGCTACCAGACGGGGGACATTTCCTGCTGGGAGGAAGCCTGGTCGCTTTATTCCGAAACCCTTGGACCGGAGCAGGCTCGACCGGCGGTTGAGGACCTCGCCTGCTGGGTGCGGGCGATCAGAAAAGCGTCATGCCGCGCCATCGAGGTTTATCCCGAGCAGTGCCGCGGGTTCTGCCGCGATGAATGCATGGCCATCGCGATGGTAGCGGCTAGCCAGCATGGCGCTTGTCCGGCTCTGCGGGCCTGCGCCTTCGCGCTGCTCGAAAATTCGGCTATCGACGACGTGGTGGAGGGGGCCGAGTGCCTCGGGGCGCGGCTCAAGAGCTGCAACAAGATCCTGTCGCCGAATTCAATCTGTCAGGCGGTGGCGTTTTGCCCTCTACGCACAAGGGGGCGCCCCAACTGAGGCGAGCGAAGAGAGGAAAGATGGATTAAGAGAGCCGCTGGCACGGATGGACCGCGCCAGCGGCTTTCGTTTGTCGGACTATGACTGAGTCGCCGTCTTCATGATGAAGGGGTTGCCGGTGTTGGCTGCGGTCGACACCCAGACGCTCTTCGTCTCCAGGTACTCGTCAATTGCTGTCTGACCGTTCTCGCGGCCGAGGCCTGAGCTCTTGAAGCCGCCGAATGGCATGGTGAAGCTCATCGCGCGGTAGGTGTTGACCCAGACGGTGCCCGCACGGATCCGGCGGGGAACAATAGTTGCGCGCTTCACCGATTGCGTCCAGACGCCTGCGGCAAGGCCGTAGATGACGTCATTGGCGATGCGGATGGCGTCCTCTTCATCCTTGAACTTGATGACGGAGAGGACTGGCCCGAACACCTCTTCCTGCGCGATCCGCATCTTGTTGTCGACGTCGACGAAGATCGTCGGCTGGACGAAGTACTTGCCGCCGCCCATCTCCGGCCCGGCCGGACCGCCGCCAAGCACGCACTTGGCGCCCTCGTTCTTCGCGATGTCGATGTACGAGAGCACCTTTTGATACTGTGGCGGCGTGGTGACCGGCCCCACCTGGGTGTCGAAGTTCATGGGGTTGCCGAGCTTGGCCGTCTTGGCCGTCGCAATGAGCCGCTCCACGAACTCATCATGGATGCTCTCCTGGACGAGCAGGCGTGAGCCGGCAACACATGTCTGGCCCGTAGCAGCGAAGATGCCCGAGATCGCGCCGTTCACAGCGTCTTCCATAACGCAGTCGTCGAACACGATGTTCGGCGACTTGCCGCCGAGCTCGAGGGATACCTTCTTGAAGCTAGCCGCAGCGAGAGAGGCGACACGCGAGCCGGTGGCGCTGCCGCCCGTAAAGGCGACCTTTGCAACTTTCGGATGCGTGACCAGCGCCTCGCCCGTCGTCGCGCCATAGCCGGTGACGACATTGATGACGCCGGGCGGCACATCGGCCTCTTCAATCACGAGCTTCATGAACTCGAGAAGCGAGGCGGACGTGTATTCAGACGGCTTGATGACAACGGTGCAGCCAGCCGCCAGGGCCGGGGCCAGCTTGAAGCCGACGAGAAGAAGCGGCGAGTTCCAGGGGATGATGAGGCCGCAGACGCCCACCGGCTCTCGCAGCGTGTAGGTGAAGTGGTCGGGCTTGTCGACCGGGATCACCATGCCCGTGATCTTGTCTGCCAGCCCGCCGTAGTAATAGTACCACTCCGGCAAATACTTTAGCTGCGCGGACATCTCCGAGATCAACTTGCCGTTGTCCTTCACCTCGATGCGGGCGAGGTGCTCGCCGTGCTTCTCGATGAGGCCGGCAATCCGGCGCAAAAGGCGGCCGCGCTCCGTCTGGGTCATTCTGGGCCAGGGGCCGCTCTCAAAGGCGCGGTAAGCGGCGTTGCACGCGCGGTCCACATCGGTGGCATCGCATTCCGGGATGAGCGCCCAGGGCTCGCCGGTGTACGGGTCGAAGGTCTCGAATGTCTTGCCCGAGGCGGCATCGCACCACTGGCCATCGATATAGATCTGATACTTTTTCAGTTGGGTCGGGACATCCTGCATCGACTTGCTCCACGAAAATGGTGCGTCGGGGGAATGGCTTATGCCTCCGTGCGCGGCATGGGCACGATAGGAGCCACCATCTTGATGTCAATAAGAGACAACGCTTGGGGCGCTTGGAGCGACCCACTCATGCGACGATCGTCGCGTACGCGGTATGGACTCCACCCTGTAAAGTTTGCTGCCCGTCGCGGGTTCTCAACAGCAATTCGTGGCTGCGAGACTTGTGAGGTGTGTGTCGTATTGTGTGAAAGTTGTGAACTCGAATGTTGTGAAGGGTTCAACTTCGTGCCGCACTGAGCATTTTCAGGGCGGGAACTGCTTATTTGCGCTGCTTCCATTGGGACGAGCGCTTGACTATAGTTCCCGCGGGCAACGATGGACTTGTCAAAGGCGATTGCCTGATCGCGACGCGCGAGGGGATTTCGGCCGGAAAAAGCAAATAAATCGGCCGCAAAAACTCGCACATCCATCGCGGGGACGAGGGAGTAGAGAGCAGCATGAGATGCAATCCCTTACGTTGGCTTGTGGGGATGGTTCTGGTCATCGGCCTGCTCGGTATCATGAACCTTCGGGGCGTCCTCGCAGAGATTGAGATTGAGTTGGCGCAACAAACGCGCCATGCGCTCGAGCAGGCAGGATTGAGCTGGGCGGACGTTCGCTTCTCAGGCCGCGATGGATGGATCGAAGGCAGGGCGCCCGACGAGAGCGAGATTGTAAAGGCCTACAATATCTCCAGCTCCGTTTGGGGGGTTCGCAAGATCGACAGCCGGGCCCAACTGCTTGAGGAGCAGCGCAACTACACGTGGCGCGCGGTGGTCCGCAGCGACAAGGTCAAGCTCTCCGGTTACGTGCCGAACGAGCAAACACGCAAAGCGATCATCGGTGCTGTAAAGGCCACGTTTCCGCAGCTCGAGATCGACGACAACATGCGCCTTGCGCGCGGCGCGCCGGACACGGAGACGTGGCTGGGCGCTGTCAGCTTCGGTCTGAAGCAGCTCTCACGCCTGAAACCGACCGCGCACGTCACAATCGATAACGACGGATTGGAGATCGAAGGAGAAGCGCTGGACTACAACGCCTTCCGCGCCATCAAGTCGTCGCTGGCAGGCAATCTGCCGACGGGCTTGCGCGTCAAGCGAGATTCAGTCGTCGCACCAAAAGTGGAGCCTTACGTCTGGGCGGCGCGCCTCACCGGTAATGAAGTGCAGCTGGGTGGCTTTTTACCGAGCGAAGAGGCGCGTGAGGAGGTTTTTTCAGCTGCACAAAAATCTTTCCCTCAGAAGGTGATTGTCGATCGGATGCGTGTTGGCTCTGGAGAGCCCGAGAATATTGTTGCCGCAGCGGTCAGCGCACTCGGCAAGCTTGCGGAGCTCGAGGAGGGCGACGTCGAAATCAAGGACAAGTCGATCCTCCTGTCTGGTGTCGCAGCAAAGGAAGTCACCGTTGCCGGACTTCGGGAAAGTCTCAAGTCGTCATTTCCAAAGAGCTTCCGCGTCGACGAGCAGATCAAGTTCCGTGAACCGACAATCAAGCCTGTCAGTCCTTACAAGATCCTTGCTGAGATCGACGGTGATGTCCTGAAGCTTACGGGTTATGCGCCGAGCGAGGAGCTGCGCACGGCCATTCGCGACGTTGCCGTATCACGGTTCCCTCAACTC
>Ga0207874_1004160_pt1 | contig 11058 bp, 7 predicted proteins | sample HigsolmetaAR201D_FD_184833 | JGI IMG/M metagenome (GOLD analysis project Ga0207874, IMG submission 184833) | Ionic liquid and high solid enriched microbial communities from the Joint BioEnergy Institute, USA - AR20-1-D (SPAdes) (version 2) ... | reverse complement strand
GCGAGCCAATACAACCACCCGACGCGGCGGATACTGCACGAATTCCCGGGCGGTCAGCTTCACGCGGGCGAGAGCTTTGCCGATGCGGCCCGACGCGAGTTGCAAGAGGAGATGGGACTCTACGCTCACCAGTTGCAGGAGCTGGGCAGCTTCTTTCCCAACAACCGGCGCTCAAATATTCGCTGCGGGGTTTTTATCGCGCGTGACTTTGAAGAGCGCCCGACCGTGCTCGATGCCGAAGAGAACTTCGCTTTTGAATGGCTTAGCCCGAGCGAGATCGACCAGCATATCGCTAAAGGCGAGTTTGAAAACGGCGTGCTGCTAGCGATCTGGGCCATCTACCGCAGCCACTATCCCGCTTAGCAAGGTTTTAAACCTATACGAAAGAGAGGGCCATAAGCGCCCTCTCTTTTGATTCAATGATACGAAATCCGTTTGTATGGATCAGCATATGAGAGCGAATCCGCTCTTGAAGGGCCTCAATAGATTCTTCAAGTTGGGTGGCTGCGAGGGTTTCCTGCCAAAAAACTTGTTCTGAAGGCTGTTCTCCACAAGAAAATCTGCGCCAGGCCGGTTTGCTTGCTGCCATCAAGCTATCTAAATCATGCTCAGGATAAGTTCAGAAATAAGTGTTTGGATCAGTAGCCCATGGAGATCAAGCGTTAATACCCCGCCAAGGTCGAACATAATAATCTGGGGAGTGTGCATAGTTCACCTTCTTTAGCTTCAGAGGGGGGCTTTTGATAGAGCTACCACTACGTTTTCTTGCTATTTATATGTGCCGAAAGGCTGAAAAATGCTTGTTTGGGGCTAGGTAACAAAATGATAGGGCACACCTTCAAAGGCGTGCCCCGGAGTAAGAGGAAACGTTGCTTGTTAGCTTAGCGAGTATTTAGCGTCGTACAAGCGGTAAGTAGACCGAGAAAGAGCTTTGACTGCTTGGCGTCTGATCGCTCGCGAGGCTGATACGCACTTCGCCATTGATTTCGGCGCTGACCACGGCGGAGAACACATTGTCGATGCGGGCGCTGAAGATCCCATCGCCAGCGACAGCATCGCCGTTTTGGCCGTTATCGAACAGCTCGATGCTCTTGCTTGTGCCATCGCTGAGAACTAATTTGGCGCTCACCTTGCTGGCTTTGACACTTGCGCCGTTATTGCTGGCCTGTTGCATCAGCAGCATGCCCTTGCCTTGAGGTTCTTGTTCGATCCATGCACTGCTCTGCAAGCTAGGCTCGCCCAGCATCAGACCGTACAGAACCGTTGCAGCGGCTTGGCCCTGATTTTGGAGGCGCAGCTTCCATTCGCCCGTTTGAGGCGCATCGGCGAGCAACATCTGGTAGGGCTGTTGGGCCCGCTCGCTGCCAGCTGTAATTGTATCAATTGTTTTGCCTGTCGGATCAATCAAGCTGGCGCTCACACTTGATGGAGCGATCAGCATCACGCCCAGACCCTTGGCGGCCGAAACCTTGAGCGGCAGATCGACGCTGCCGTTTGCGCTCAGGTTGTGGCTGGCGACGCTGCTGAACTGCGCGTCGAAATCCTCGCCTTCGCTTTGACTGGTCGTCGCTTCTGTGCTGAGCTGCGCGGCCATCAGAGTCGGGTTTGTGCCTACGCCGAGCGCAAGACGGGGCAGCACCCACTCTTTAAAGATGCCCTGATCGGAGGTCATGGCGATGTGGTGCCGTGGGGTCAAGCCGACATCGCTGTAGATGTAATGGGCGCTGCTGACTGTCACTACCAGATCGCTGGGCACAATCTCGGGAATGAGTGAGACGCGGCAAGGAAATGGATACATATTGCCCGCGATCACCGAGAAGTGTACGCCGTTTTGTTGTCTGACTTGGCGGTTGAATTTGGCGACCACCGCCGGAGTAAGCTCGATCGGAGCATGTACATTGGGCGCCCCGGTCATCGAGTTGATGATGCTCAGGCCGATCGCGCAGCTCGAACCTTGATTGGGCGTGCCTAGCATCACCAAGTTGCGCGCCAGCGGCCGATCATCGACCGAAGGAGCGGTCTCCATCAACGAATTAATGTAGTGGCGCGAGATCAGTCCGCCCATCGAGTGAGCCACGATATCGATATGCCACGCCTGCTCTTTAGCCCGCACTTGTTCGATGAATTTGGAGAGCTCAAAGGAATTAGAGCTGATCTGATAGCTGGCCTCTTGGCTTACGGGATCGTTGCCCGTCTTCATGGTGTTGATGGGATAGGCGTTCCAATACTTGTTCACCGATTTAAGCATGGCTGGATAGCTGGCCCACGTACCAGCATTGCTGTTGAGCCCATGCACCAGCACGACGGGTTTGGGGCGTACGATAACCTCCTGCTCAACCTTATCGTAGATCTCGTTTGCTGGCCCGACCTCGACCCGAATCTTGCGCTCGGGATGGGCGCCTTGGGCGCGTCCTTTGTTCCAAGCCCAGCCTTGGGTGTCCCATTCGTAGACCACTTCGCCCGAGCTGGCGGGCGCGATGTTTACTGTTTTTGTGCCGTTGGGCAAGATTTCGCCGCTCTCGGCGTCGATAAAGCGCACCGGACCCGAAAAGTCCACAAAGGTGGGGTTATCGATCTTCGCGATGATGCGCACTTTATTGCCATCGACGGTGCCTTCGGCGGGCAGATCGACCCAGTTTTTGTTGGGCACCTGCTGCTGTTGGAACTTGAGCGTAGAGATCGCGAAGGGCTTGATCTCCCACGAAACATTGGCGTATCCGGCGATTTTGTGCCCGCGCAGATACTGAATGTTGCGGATGCTCATTGCGCCGTAGCTGTTGACCGAGAAACGATCCTCTTTGTTGTTGTTGAGTAGATCGGTCAGGATGGGAAGCTGGCCGGACCATTCGAGGCGCGGAGTGTAGATCGGGGCCGGGCTGCTGTTCGCGCCTTGGCTGTCGATCTGAATCGTGCGCTTGTAGCCTTCGAAATTGGCGACATCGATGTAGAGCGACAGCGGCGTGTCTTGTCCAAACACCGATTGGATGGCAGGCACGCTGCCCTTGATGATGAGGTTGTACTTACAGCTGTTTAGATCCAGCTCGAGTGTACCCACGCTCGTAACGCGACCTTCGCCTTTGGTTTTGCTCCAATAGCCGCCCGGGACAGAGCTCTCTTGATCGTCGATCTTGCCCTGCCCATCGATCCGCAGCACCTTCCATGTGATGGTGTTGCCTGAACGCTGAGGTGTGCCGAAGGTCACTTGGGCGTTCGCCTCGAGATGCGTGCTCATCGAGAGACCTTCGTAGCTATCGGACGCACTATAGAGGGAGCTATATGAGAGCTGCCACAATTCGATATTGGCGGCCCGTTCACAGACGCTCTGTTCTGGGCTAGCGGCAGCCAGTAGCGAGTTGAGAGATTGTTCAGATTGAAGCGAGCTGCTCTGCATCGCGCTGGTGTGGAGCGGAAGCATGCAGCCGAGCAAGCTTAATGCAACTATAAAACGAATCAGCTGTCGTAGAGGCCAGTTGATCACCCTGATGCTCTCCTGTTCTTCACGAAATCTCGTTCTTTCAAACACCGAATCTGCGGCAAGAGCGAGCTAGAGCGCAGGCAACGAGGTCTCCTGCTTAGCAGACCTTTTCTATTGGAGCATAGCAAGGGGGTGGCTGGGTACCGCTTTTGACCCAAAAAGTGGTACATTTCGTCTACGCTTGGTTGATGGACTATAGACTGGGAGAAAGAAAAATAATTGAGGAATACTCAAAGACGTTATAACTTGGTAAGAAACTATTCACGTATATTTATCAATCCAAAAACATGCTGTAAATCGGGATAATTTACTATTTTATTTAGATTAAGGGGTATACTATTCAAACGCCTAAGTATTTCATACCAGTTCTATACATATGCGATATACCACATCAATCGTTCAGCTTGTAGAACTACTTACTATTCGCCGTGAGACACTTACTCATTTACTTGAGCAGAGTACTCTCTTTGATCGCAATTTGGTGCCTCCTGAAATGGCACATAGTATCAAGACAATTCGGGATGAGATCGCCCAACTTAAACAAGAGCTGTCACGTCTTGGCGGAGATGTTGAGGACGCTCCAATCGATTATGAAGGTTATCTTGTTGTACCTCAGCCCCTCAAACTCCCGATCGACTATGTACCCGAACCTCTACCACTACCGCCGCGATCTTATATGCCTCTTAAACCAAATCCGCTTTTTGTTGGTCGAGAAGCAGAACTGAAACAAATAGCAAAGGCTTTGCAAGAGGGGACAACCAGTGTGATTGCAGCTGCTACTGGTATGGGAGGTATCGGTAAGACACAACTTGCCAGCGAATTCGTTCACCGTTATGGATATTTTTTTCTGGGTGGCGTATTTTGGCTCAGTTTTGCTGATGCTGATAGTGTAGAGGCTGAAATTGCTGCATGTGGTCAGTATTTGAATATTCCGAATTATAGGGAGATGAAGGTACCTGACCTTGTTGCACATGTACAACAGTGTTGGCAGGAACCTACGCCTCGTCTTTTAGTTTTTGATAACTGTGAGGATGAGGACTTACTTTTAAAATATCGGCCTTCTAGCGGTGGTAGTCGTGTACTTGTTACAAGCCGCCGTCAATGGTGGGATAGTAGCATTGGCCTGTACGAATTACGTCTTGACGAATTACCACGAGAGCAAAGTGTTGGACTATTGCGTAAGTTCCGCCCTGACTTATCGAGCGATGATCCTGATTTGAATATGCTTGCCGCAACATTGGGGGATTTACCTTTAGCTTTGCACGTTGCAGGAAGCTACCTTAAACGCTATGAAGTATCAGTTAGTCCAGCTCAATATTTACAAAAATTACGGAGTGCTCCACTCCAAGAGTTTGCATTGCGTGGTTTAAAAAAGGCTCCGACTGGCCATGAGCTTGACTTAATATTGACCTTGGCCGCAAGCTACGAACGTTTAGAGTCAAATGATCCTACTAACCTCTTAGCGAAGGAGATACTCGCACATATTGCCCACTTTGCTTTTGGTGAGCCGATCCTTCGACGCTTTATTTTTCAAGCGGTTGAAAAGTTATTACCAGAAGAAGAACCTGACCTCTTTTTTGAAGATGCGCTTATTCGTTTGGCTGAACTAGGTTTGTTAGAGCGCGAAAGTAAAGATACGATTAGGCTTCATCGCTTGATTGCTGCTTTTGTTTTGAAGCATAATAACGTTCTCAGTGCTCAAAAAACTGTTGAACAGATTTTGATCGATGAAGCTAACCATTTATTACATACGGGTTACCCTATTCAATTGCAGTCGATTTCAACCCATCTTCGTCATGCACAACAGCAGGCCGATGAGCGATCAGATCTGCTTGCGGCCGATTTGGCACATGCGCTGGGAAGTACTGAACATAGACTAATCAATTATGCTACAGCAAGACCGTTATTCAAGCGAGCATTAGAGCTTTATGAACAACTGTTAGGTACTGAGCATGAGCATGCGGTAACATGCTTGGCTAATTTGGCAGACCTACTTAGAGATCAAAGTGAGTATCAAGAGGCGCAAAGGCTTTTTGAAACAGTCCTTCCTGTTTATGAGCGACTGCTTGGCCCTAAGCACCTTACTGTGGCGAATAGCCTGATGAATCTAGCTTTTCTTATTAAGGACCAAGGAGCTTATCCTCATGCTCAATCTCTGCTGGAGCGAGCCTTGGCAATCTATGAACAAGTGCTAGGACCTAGACATCGTACTGTTGCTAATTGTCTTACACAGTTAGCGTTTTTGATCAAAGATCAAGGAGATTATGAAGGAGCAAGACCATTGTTTGAGCGAGCGCTTGCAATTAATGAAGAGATTCTTGGTCCTAACCACTTTACTACTACAATGAGCCTGAGTAATTTGGCATTTTTGATTAAAGATCAGGGGGATTATGAGGGAGCGAGACCATTGTTTGAGCGGGCGCTTGCAATTAATGAACAAACGCTTGGCCCTCACCATCCCCAGACGGCAACTAGCCTTACCAGTCTAGCATTTTTGATTAAAGATCAGGGGGATTATGAGGGAGCGAGGCCATTGTTTGAGCGGGCGCTTGCAATTAATGAACAAACGCTTGGTCCTCACCATCCCCAGACAGTAACAAGCCTCAATAGCTTGGCGTTTTTGATCAAAGATCAAGGGGATTATGAAGGAGCGAGGCCCTTATTTGAACGAGCTCTCACAATTAGCGAAGAGGCATTTGGCCCCTATCATCCCCAGACGGCAACTAACCTTACCAGTTTGGCATTTTTGATCAAAGATCAAGGGGATTACGAGGGAGCAAGGCCATTGTTTGAGCGGGCGCTTGCGATACACGAGCGGGTCTTTGGTTCCTACCATCCTCATACAGCGACGAGTCTTACAAGTTTAGCTTTTCTGCTTAAGCGACAAAGGGATTATGAGGCAGCGCAACCACTTTTTCAACGCGCTTTAGATATTAGGAAACGAGCCCTTGGGGATAAGCATCCTCATACGGCGCAAAGTCTAAGTAATCTTGCGGTTTTGTTGATGGACCGTGGGAACTATCAGCCTGCTAAGCTATTGTTTGAACGCGCTCTCAGTATTGGGGAAGAGGTGCTTGGCCCAACACATCTTGATACTGCAATATGGTTAAATAATTTAGCAAGATTACTGAGACGTTTGGGAGAATATTCGAGAGCACGGCTACTTTTTGAACGAACTATTGCTATAAGAGAGGAACGGCTGGGTGTAAATCATCCGTACACAGCTATTGCTCTGACTAACTTTGCCTTACTTTTCGAAGATATGGGGGATCATCAAAATGCACATGCTTTAGTCGATCGGGCCTATACTATCTATCTCCAAGCCTTTAGCGACCCAAAAAAGAGCGTTGTTACAAAGGTTAGTGATCTTATTAACTTGCTTGATCAACAAGGTGATTATCAAGCTGCCAGACTTTTGTATCAATTTGGGGATACGCTTAGTGGACAGAGGAAGTGCTTCCAAAGTTCTACTAGCCCTCTTATGAAATTACTCCAACAAAAGCTTCGAGACTATCTCGATACCCGAATTGCTCGCCAAATAACCAACAAATCCTCTTAACTAGGTACATTGTTAGGCCTAGTGGGAGCTGAAGCTGTTAACGCTTCAGCTTTTTTTATCACAAGTTTTGAATGGTTTTCCCTCTACTGATCGATCGAGTCAGCGCGCTATGGGCTACAATAGGGCGATGATCTAGATAGGAGGTTAGCTCATGGCAGAATCATCAAAAGATCTTAAACCAGAATCGTGGGTAGTAGCGGCGGGTCGCTCTGCGGAGCCGGGCTCGCCGTTAAATGTCCCGCTCGTTCCGGCCTCGAATTTCATTATTGGCAGCGGGCGAGAGTATTCGCGCGACGACGGCACGCCGACTTGGGAGGCGCTTGAAGAGCTGGTCGGCGGCCTCGAAGGGGGCAAATCGGTCGCCTTCGCTTCGGGCATGGCGGCCATTGCGGCCATCTTCGACCAGCTCAAGGCTGGAGCTGTGGTGGTGTTGCCCGACGACTGCTACCAAGGTGTGGCTGGCTTGGCGATGGCGGGCGCCGAGAAGGGACGCTGGACGCTACGCAGGGTGGCGGTCGACGATACCGCCACGTGGATCAGCGCTTGCGCCGAGGCCGATCTGATCTGGCTGGAATCGCCCTCGAACCCGCTGCTGACCGTGGCCGACTTAGAGGCGATCTGTGCGGCGCCGCGCAAGCCAGGCGCGATTGTGGCGGTCGACAACACCTTTGCGACACCCTTTAACCAGCAGCCGCTTAACTTTGGGGCGACCGTTTCTCTTCAATCGGCGACTAAGTTTATTGGCGGCCACTCCGACCTCTTGGCGGGCGTCGCTACCACCAAAGATGAAGCGCTCTGGCGTGCCCTGCGCAAAACCCGCGAGCTGACCGGCGCGACCCCTGGCACGCTGGAAGCCTTCTTGGCTGTGCGCGGCGCACGAACGCTGGCGCTGCGTTTACAGCAAGCCCAGCGCACGGCTATGATCTTGGCCGAACGTCTGGCCGCTCACCCGAAAGTGGCGCTTGTGCGTTACCCGGGCCTGCCTACGCACCCGACCCACGCGGTCGCCAAGCGTGTGCTGAAAGGATTCGGCACGATCATCTCCTTCGATCTGGTGGGCGATGCCGCCTTTGCCGATAGGGTCTGCCGCAACGTCAAGCTGATACGCCACGCCACCAGTCTGGGAGCGGTCGAATCGACCATGGAGCGTCGAGCCGCCATTCCGGGCCAAGAGCATCTGCCGCCCACTCTGCTGCGTATCAGCGTTGGCATCGAGGATGCCGATGACCTCTGGGCCGACCTCGAAGCGGCCATCGCAGCCGCAGCCTAGGCCTCAACGATTCTCTCGAAGCCTACAAAAACGTCGGTGCCAAAGGGCGCATCGGCGTTTTTTGATGTGTCACAGCTTTTGCTCAAAGAGTGAGCAGAGGCGCAGGCTGCATCGTTGGAAGGCGATGAAAGGCAGCGTGCAGCTCGTAGATCGCCGCGCAGGCAGCGCAACGGCTGCTGTTTGTGCTGGATAGGATGTTGGTAGCCGTAGGCGGACGCGCCAAGGACCGTATGGAAGCTAGAGGCTTGGACGCCAATAGGATAGCATGCTTCGCATCATATATTTTGTTAGCTATTGAGAAATCTTAGGGCTTTTCTGTCTGCTTTTCCTCAGCTTGTACGCAAGCCTAGCTTAATGTGAAATGGAGTGTTTTGTAAGAAATAGAGGCTTCTGTATTGCAAAATAAAACTTGGTACGCTCCTTGCTATTTATTAACTGAGTTATATTCAAAGAATGATTATTTGATGAACGTCGTTGTTCGAACATTAGTGTAAATAACAACACCACTCCACCTCATCCTGCTTACAATCCTCCTCTTATTTCCTGTTGTTATATTCGACGCTGGCAGCACGTCGACCGCTTACTTATGCCTTTTGACGCGGCCTGCTGGAACCTAACGTCCCTGAAAGGACTTAAATCATGACAACAGTTTTTGGACTCTTTACAAATTTTGAGCAGGCTCAGGCCGCAATCCATGATCTGCTTCGGGTGGGCATAGATCGCTCTGCTATCGGCTTATTAAGCTCTGAACGGCCTAGCGAACATCTGAAAGAGCGTGAGCTCTATGGCGAGCAAGCCATTGATGAGCAAGGCGCACCATTGCAAGCAGGGGTGCTAAACAGCTTGATGGGACCGCGTGTTGTCGTTGTGCCCGAGATCGGCTCGTTTTTGGTGGCGGGGCCGCTCGCCTCGGCGCTGGCCAATAGCAACACTGAGGTCGCGCGAGAACGCATCGCAGCGAGCTTGAGCGGCTTCGATCTTTCGCACGATGAAGCGCACTCATATGGTGTGGGTGTGATGCGCGGTCATACGCTGCTAAGCGTTCGGATCGCAGAGCACGAACGTGACTCGGTGCTTCGACTGCTCGAACAGGCCGGCGCGCTCGATCTGCAACAAATAGTCGGCGAACAACAAGGCGATGCTGACCCTGGCAAAGCTTGGAAGGAGAGCCGCAAGATCGGCACGGTCGGCGGAACGTTGGCTGGAGCGGCGACAGGCGCTGCGGTGGGCAGTTTGGGCGGCCCGATCGGCTCGCTGATCGGCGGAGTCGCTGGGGCCATCTCGGGGGCGGCGGTCGGTGCTGCGGGCGATACGCTCGGCGAGACTGTGATGGAGCAGGAAGAGGGCACTATGGGCGGTATGGATACCCGCGACCTTCAATCCGATCGCCAAAAGCCCGCTACTTCCGAGACAGGTAGCGCAGAAGAGCCGCTCTACAACAGCGAAGAAGAGCTACATGATCAGAGTTTTTACGAGCAGAGCAGCCACGGCTATCGCGTAGAAGACGAGCGTTCTTGGGCCTTACACGAGGCCGAATATCGCGACGATTTCGAGCAGAAGTATCGAGAAGATGGCTTGGATTGGGATCAATACGCCATCGCCTATCGCTACGGTCATATGCTCGCTTCGCTTCCGCGCTATCAGCAGGGCAGTTGGGAAGAGCTGGAGCCAGACATGCAACAGCGCTGGGACGAGAGCATTTCGGGCGCGTGGGAGAGCGTGCGCGATGCTGTGCGCTTCGCTTGGGAACGCGCCAAACAGATGCCTCGATCGTAATCTCGCATTGAAGAGAGTGTTGCAAAGGGGATCTTGTAACTATGCGAATCGTTTATCTACGTTTTCACGATAGCGACCATACGAAATCGTACGCTATTCACGTCCCTGATCAGCAAAGTCTCAATAGAGTGATCGCTTGTGCAGAGCACCACGGACTTTCGGTAAGCGAAAAGTTGGTGGGCTTCGCCGCCTTTATCGGCAGCGATGATCCCAATCTAAAGCCCTTGTTGGGTTCCGATTGCCTTTCGTTTCTCTACGAAGAATGGATCGGCCATTGGAAGCGTATTCATTCTAGCAATCGCTAGCTCAACCCAACGACCTTTTGTTGCAAGCTCTTAGATCTTTCGGGAACACGCCTCAGCTGGGGCGTGTTCTCTCTCGCTGCTAGCAATTCTGCTTCAAGAGTTTACGCCTCAGGCGGCTAGGTTCCCCGCTCCCATACAGTCCTTGGCGCGTCCGCCTACGGCTACCAACATCCCGCCCAACAAATAGGGCTGCTAGCTGTGCCCCGAGGTTGTCCGAAAACCCAGCGGTACCTGTGCTATACCAAATCCGTTTAAAGGCTTTCGCTCGTGTAACGCAGAAAACAAAACCGAAGAAAGGGTTGTGTGAAATTTCGCATAACAAAAAGAGACACGTTCCACTCTGCCGAAGGCCAAATAGAGTGTAATCAATCGGATTGGGCATCGTTTGAAAGGGAGTGTTTATGGGATCGCAAGAACGGCTGGCAAGCCTTGAAATCACTCAAGACCTTGCCTTTCAAGAGCGCGAAAGCCTTGTGCAACGGGTCGCTTGGTGTGGAATGGCGCTGTTTTTGCTGGCTGCCCTACTCGGCCTGTTCGGCTCGGGCCTGTTTAGCACAGCCACGCTGGGTAGCCCTGACTCGTTGACTCTGCGCTACGATCGCTTCGGACGCTTCGAGCGCCCCATGGCTCTGCATATCGAGATCGCCCCGCGTTATGCTCAAGCTGGTGAAGT
>Ga0207874_1004152_pt1 | contig 11098 bp, 20 predicted proteins | sample HigsolmetaAR201D_FD_184833 | JGI IMG/M metagenome (GOLD analysis project Ga0207874, IMG submission 184833) | Ionic liquid and high solid enriched microbial communities from the Joint BioEnergy Institute, USA - AR20-1-D (SPAdes) (version 2) ... | reverse complement strand
TAATTGCACAGAGACGGGCATAAGCAAGGGTTTATCGAGGTTTCTCGATCATTGTGGTTCCTCTGTTCCTGGCTGTCTTAGGGCGTCTCCCTAATCGTCTCCCTGGAGATGTTTGTCTGGGGTTCTGTCGGGGTGTGTTGTCCCTCGGATCACTGGTAAGTTCCTCCCCAGATCAGCAGTGTGATGATGACGACGAACACCATTCCTGCCTTTGCGGAGGTGCTGGCTTTGTAGGGATCACGGCGTTTGATGAGAGCTGTGATTCCTGCTGCGATGATTCCCACGATGGTTAGGAATAGTGCTCCCCCCGAAAAGTTCTCCGATGTACCTCCCCACATAGACGTACTTCTGAGGGTCATAGGCGTAGTGCGGTGAGACGATTGCGAGGAACCCTATGCAGAGGATCGAGACCCCGAAGATCGCTCCCACGACGCTTGCGGTTTTCTTCATCTTCTCCCTCCCTGGAGTGTTGGTGGTCCCCGCGTGAGTATGCAGTCGACTGATCGGTTGACTCAACGGGGATTCAGGTTTCGGCCTCCAGCATCTGTGTGGGTTCCCCGGTTTGTTTGATGAAGATGTGCTTCCCCACCGAGATGACCATGCGGACGTGAGAGGATGCGCCCAGCGGATCTCCGTCAGGGCTGTCGTAGGATTCAGATGTGAAGTGGTTCAGCCCCCGACAGGCCGCATCGTAGGCTGCACGTATGCCACCGGGGTGACGATCGGCTGCCCAATGCAAGATGTTGGCGATCATGTCTCCCGCGATGACTTCGGGGCCGTCGTCCTTCTCGAACAGTCCTTGTGCCTTCGCGAATGCCTGGATAGCTGCTGCCACAGACTTCGCCCGATCTTCATTGGAAGGTATGGTCATTTCGCCTCCTTGTGCATTTGATTGCACGGAAGGTCTTCGATCTTGTACACCTTGCCGTTGTTGAGCTTGATCTCGGCTATGATGTCTTCCCCCTCTTCCCTGCAGGTGTTGTAGAAGACGGCCGCGAACACACGGCTGTCCCACCAGAGCACCAGCCAGGCGAACTTGAGGAAGTTCCTGCTGTTTCTGAGTCGTTGCTTGAACTCATCCCAGGTGGTCCAGCGATGTTGGTTCATGGGTTCTCCCCCGAGGCTTCCCCCAAGGCATCGCAAATGGCCTGCAGGAGCTTGTTCGAGGCGACCTTGTGGGTATGGGAGCTCTGCAGGAGTTGGTCTCTGGCTGCCTTCGCCGTGGGCTTGTCGGGGTACTCCAGTTTGATGAGCCCCGATTTGGGCTGCAGCACATGGAAGTGGCAGCCGGAGTCCGAGACCGTGATCGGTCCGAGGAAGGTGATAGAGGATTGTCTGGTTTCCCGCCTCATTGCCGTTCCGATGCAATTAATTGCGCAAACTGGAGCTTGCGATCGAGCAGTTCCCCGGTTGTCTCGATGATGATGTCTTTGTCGGTGATGACGGCGTAACCTCCCCCGAACTCGTCGTACCTCATCTTGTCGCAAGTGTTCGCCCACTGGAAGCCGAACGGGAGAGCAGACTTGCAGACTGCCTGGATGAGGTTCGCGACGGCGGAGATGTCCATATTCTCCCCCGTGAAGTAGGCGCGCTTGCCGTCCTCGTGTTCCTCGATACCGATCTCGCAGCCGAAGATGGTGAAGTCGGGATCATCGAACATCGCCTTGAAGCTGGCGAATGGATCGTCATTCCCCTCCTGCAGCGGGAAGCTCTGCTTGAAAGTCCCCGACGTCAGATCGTACCGCTCGGGGCCGTTGTCACCGTCTTCGAGATCAGCAGCAACCTCGACGCACTCCATCAGCAGAGCTGCCTCTGCGGTCGTTACCTCCAGCTCAAAGGCTGCCATGGTGTAGTGGTTTGCCATATGTCCTCCCTGACTTACGCACACTCACTCTAGCTCAAATCCGATCTTGTGCAATTGATTGCACGCTCCATGCCGACGCGAGGCCCAAGAATCTCCATCATGCGCTTGATTTCCTCGCGGCCGTAGCCGAGGTCATAGAGGAAGGCCAAGGCGAAGTACGGGTGCTTCTCACGGCACAGATTCTCGAATATCTCAGCACTACGCCGGAGCTCACCTTCCTTGGTGCCTCCCATCATGGTCGCCTCCATTCGTGCAATCAATTGCACACGACATTCCGACCGATACGATCACGTATCGGCTTTCGCCTTCTGCCGGAGGACCCACTTGACCATGTTCATGATCGCTTCCTCCTTGTTGACGATACCCTTGCCGGCCTTCTGGCCCTTGAACATGAGCAACGCCTTCTCGAACTGGGCGTACTCCTTGGGCTCGAAGTAACAGAGCACCGCTCGCTTGTTCTCGACGGGCTCATTGCCCTGCAGCACCTGCTCTAGGTCCTTGGCCGTGTACTGCTCAGCCTTCTTCAACAGCTCGGCGTAGTTCTGCTTGTCGATGAACCGGGTCAGTATCTTGAGTTTGGTCCACCCGATGCGGCGCAGACGATCCTTCGGCACCGGTATCTTGCTGAACACCCGGTCGATGGTAACGAGATAATAAGCCTTCCTCTGCTTTAGTCCCGAGTGATTGAGCGCCAGGCGAAACTTCTCGGGGTCCGTATCCTGTAGCTCCCGGAGCGTCTTGCCAAGCTCTATGAAGTTTTTGTCGACGGCCTTAGCAAGACCGACGACCTTGTGATACAGGTCAGGTGAGTTGTTCATCCCACTCCTCCTTGAGTAAGGACTGTACACCGCGCCGGCCCAGCATTAGTTGCGTTGTGCCCGGCCCCGGATGCTACCTTTATACAGGGAACCGGGCTAATAGCCAAGGTGTTTCGCAACTAATTGCACGAAATTACAGTCTTGATACTCCTGATAAAGTCCGACGTCCGATCATAGATAGTCCACCATTTCTACCTGCTGCCCTTCTGTAAAGTCAGGCACCAGCAGATCTGAATCAACTTTATCTGTGTAAGGGTTCAGTACACCTCCTTCCTTGATCTCTACCCCTCGCAGGTAGGTTGCAATAAATTGCGGGTATGTCATGACGGGGAGGCCCCGCTCCTTCGCTTTCCTGGCCTTCACTGTATCTGTTCTGCTCGCGACCAGGACCTCCGTGTTTTTTCTGACACTCCGTTGGACCTCCATGCCGACCTCCCGACAGGCGGCGGCGAGGTTCGCGCGGAGGATGGCCTTGCCAGAGCTGTCCACCGCTGGGCCTGTGAAGACAACCTTCATGGCACGGCCCTCCCCTCACGCGACCTGCTCGATGGCCCACGGGATCACGCCCTTCTTTTCCGCCACCTTCTTGGCGTACTTGATGAGCACGTATCCCTCCTCCGGGAACAGCTCCCATGAGATCATCCCGGACTTGTGGAGCCACTTCACGAGACCGTCCGACTTGGCGATGATGTGGATCGTCTTCGGGTGCTCCATGTGCAGCTTGTACTTGAGCACGATGACCTCGCCCGGAGCTTTCTCCTTCTTCGCCGCCAAATTGAGCTTCATCACCGGAGCGGGCTTGGCGGGCGGCACATACGCCTTGCAAACCGTGATCGGAACCACCTGGAAACCCGTCGTCACCTTGTAGACGTCGTACTTCTTCTCATTGACCTGGGTCAGCTTGGCCGCGATCGCGTCAGCCACGGCCTTCTCTGCATAGATCATTTTGGTGGTTTCGGTGTGCATCGTTTCCCTCCTGGATTTAATGCATTTGGTATCTTCAACGTATGCTGACCCTACCTAGATGCAAGGGAAAACTGCAATTAATTGCGTGGCAACAGCGTGCAAACCTGCTGTCGGGTAGATCACGATCTCGCGTCAGGATTTGAGGCTCAGCTGGGCTCGGATTGAGGGATCACTGTCGCTCCCGTCCGAGATGACGTAGCCGCTCTCAATTAGCCTCTTAGTGAACCAGCGGTTATAGAAGAAAGGCCATACGACCCACTGGATGACGTTACCAATCCCCGCTGTTGCGGCGGCCAGGACAATCCCAAGCCCGACGTAGATGAAGAAGCCAAGCCAGTCTGCCCGGAACATGGCCGGGAACGGCCCGAAGAATAACGATGTCCAAGAAAAGCCGACGAATCCCTTCTTGGCCAAGCCGGACGGGTGCCTCAGTTCGATTTCACGTGCCATGGCTACCTCCTCCCAACCCCTCCACCTTTGACCTACAAAAACACACAAGCAAGGGCCATGTTTCCGCAGCGCTAGCTGATCTTGAGACACTTGAAGTCTAAGTCGCTGATAATGACGCCGTTCTTCTTCGCCACCTGAATAACCGCACCGACATAGATTGTGGATTTCCGGTAGCAGTCGATCTCGGACCGGAACAGATCGTCAGGCCCGAGGTTCATGCTGGTGGTGCCAGCGAACATAATGATGACCAACTTCCACACGTGTACCTCCCAACTCAACGATCTGAATTGATCGCCGGGCGGTTAAAGTTCCCCTAGCGCAGCTTCACTTCCTCGTAGACGATCAGGACGTCCGGGTTGCCTTTGTTCTCTTCGAGGAGGCGGGCCATGTGGTCCTGTGCCGGCTCCGCCCTTCGGTAGGCCCATATACCTGGCTGTCCCTCGTTGTCCTTGACGAGCTCCAGAACGACATGAACGGAGTCGATGGACGGATCTGCAATCAATTGCATCGCTACCCCCAAGGTAGACCATAGTTCTCAGCGCACACCTTGCCGTATCCGACGGCGGTGCTCTTCGGATCGCTGAGTGGCAGGTGGCAGAAGCAGCACCGGCCGTGCAGCTTGCCGTGCTTGGCGGCGGTCTCGACCGGATGCCGGGAGAGAGCTCTCAGGAGCACCGCGAGCTGTTCCTTGACCTTGGGATCGAGCGCCGGCACGGGGAAATACTGGCCGGTGGGGTCGACCTTGCCCGCGTAGGTGTGCTTGTCGACCTTCACATAGATGTGGCCTGGGTTCACGCTCTTCTCCCCAGCGCGCCAGATGCGGACCTCGCGGCCATCATCCAGTTTCAGGACAATCTCCGGCCGCTTGAGCTTCTTGGCAGCCTTCTCGAACATGGTGATGAGACCGGTGAGCTTGCCGACCTCGATCTTCTCACGCTCGGGCTTGGTGAAATCCGGGATGCCCTGAGCCATATCCGCGAGCTTGTCGACCCACAGCCACTGCTTGTCGGACAGTTGGCCCTTCTTGTCGAGCTGACGGAGGAGCGACTTGGCGAAGTCGATCTTGGAAGCAGGAAGCCCACTCAGGTGCTGCTTTAGCGTGTCAGCTCTCTCTTTGGGGTCCATCATCATTTCCCCTCCTGGATTAGATGATTGGGGATACGCTGAGCGTAGCCTGGGGCCTCCTAGATGCAAGAGAAAGGCGCAATTAATTGCATGTTGGTAAACACCTAGAACTTCGCCTGCGAGCGAGTTTTAGAGCAGGCGGCTAAGATATGCTGTGGGCTGATAGGCGGGGGTTGCTGGAGGGAGCGGGCCTCGCCATAATCCCATGCATGACTATGCGAAGAGACGAAACGTGCAAATTTCTTGAGAACGTGCTCAGGTTCGATCTTGCTCTACTCGTCGGATATTGTGACCTACAGATAGACGAGAACCCTTTCGACCTGAATACGCCGCAGCTGACCGCCCCTATACCTATTGATCAGGCTCTGAGAGTTTTGCCTGACCACGACAAGAAGCGCATAGCTGAGGCAGTCGAGAGCTGGGCTTATCCTATTGCAGTATCTGACACAATCTCCGTTGAGACGATCCCCTTTTGGGAGATTCATGAACCTCGTGCCCGGCTGCTGGCCGAGCTAATCATTCATCGAGAGATGATGATTGACGTCGCCACACGCTCGAAGAGCATCAACGATGTCAACGACTACTACAAAGCGAGAGAGATCAGAATACGGCAATCCTTGCTTCCGGGATTGAAGTACGAAAACCCGCACATAGACCTTTGGGACTTTTACCGTTACTGGAAAGACAACCTACCCACGTACAGAGACCGCCGTGAATACATTCGCAATCTCTTCAACCCGGTGATAGACGCCCTTGTTCAGGTTTCGGAGCCTCTTGTCCCCCCACGGGAACCAACAGGCTGGGAGCGCGTCGACCGCGCCCGTAGGAAAGCCCGTGAAGAACTGGAAAAGGCATCCGCCGAGGAACAGTACCAATCCATCGGCTTCTATTGTCGTGAAATTCTCATCTCGCTGGCACAGACGGTCTACGACCCGGCAGTCCACAAATCCCTGGACGGCGTTGAACCGAGTAAGACCGACGCCAAACGAATCCTGGAAGCCTATATCGCTCACACGCTTCCCGGCGACAGCAACGACGAAGTGAGAAAGCACGCTCGTGCCGCTTTGGGCCTTGCCTCACATCTCGTACACCGCCGCACAGCAACCAAACGCATAGCGGCCCTCTGTCTGGAGGCCACCGAGTCAACCATCGCGATATTGCGGATCATTGCGACGACGCCGGAATGAAAAGGAGGCCCCTGGGGTGAGGCATCCCAAGGACCTCCAGACTGCCTAGTCCCTCTATTAGGCAGCCTCGTCTCCGGCTTCCTCGATCTCGACAGAAATGTTCGTGTTCGGGAAAGCCTTCTCCAGAGCCTCCAGCGCGGCCTCTAGGCCCATCTTCTTGAGGCGCTGGCTCATCGTCTGTCCGCCGAGGAAGTCAAGGCAGATGTACTCCAGAGCTACAGTGTCGACCGTGGTGCTGGACTGCTCCTTGGCCTTGGCGATCGCGGCCTTGATCGTCTCCCTCTGGTCCTCGTGGACTTTGAAGGTCATCGTCGAGACGGGCTTGCTCGCCTCATCCCCGATGAGCTTCGGGTTGTCCTTCTGCTTGTGCGACTTGACGGTCTCGATGAGCTGCAGGAGCGTCTGGCCTTCCGCGATCTTCACCCACTCGTCGACGTTCTCCAGCGTCATGACGGGGGCGATCTCTTTCAGCTTCGACCAGCCGAGGTGCTTGACCTTCTCCCACGGGACCTTGGACTCAGCGAGGTGATTGTAGATGGCTACCCAATAGGTCGCCTTCCGGTAATGCATACCGAGTTCCTTCTCGACATACTCCCGGAACGTCCCATAGGGCGCATACCACCCGTTCGCCTGGATCACCGAGAGCACGCCGCCCAGCTTGAACAACGTCATCTCGGTCTCTTCATTCAGCGCCTGAACAGCCTCGCGGGCCTCGTGCTCTTTCAGGTTCTCGATCTCGTGCACCAAGTCGGAGAGGACATCCTCGCCGGGCTTCTCGACCGTGCCTGACTTGGGGGCCTGGGCGACGGCCTTGGACTTGCCCTTGCCCTTCTTTTTGCCTTCGGACGCCTTAGCCGGCGCCGGCTCCTCGGCAGCCTCGATCTTCTTCGGCGCGGGCTTGGCTTCGGGCTTCGGCTCCTCGGCCTTGGGTTCTTCGGCCTTGGGCTGCTCGGGATCAGCCGGAGCCTCTTCGGTCTCCTCGAACTGTTCCTTGAGCCACGCGCGCTTTTCCTCGACCTTCATTTTGGCCCAACTGTCCGGGACCTCGATCCCGTGTTCCACGACGAGGGCATCGAGCTCTTCGCTCGACATGGTGTCGACGTCGACGACGACCTCTTCCTCGGCGGCCTCGGGCTCCTCGACCGGCTGGGGTGCCGGCTTCTCCAGCTCTTCATCAAGAGCGGCCTTCTTGCCCCCTTTAAGCAATGACAGGCTTGCTGCGCTAGACATAAGCACGCACCCTCCTGGTACTCTGAATATGGTGAATGATGATCTACTCTAACCCTGGTGCAATTAATTGCACAAGTCCCTACTCAATTTTTTCTTAATGGCAATGCGCCGGCTATCCGTCGCATCTCCACCGTGAGGCCCGGCAGCCTGTTCGCCTGCGCCAGCCCCAGACAAGCAAGCCCGTATGCATCGGCCGTGTTGTCGGACTTGCTCGCGTGTCCCCAGCGCTTGTAGACCCACATCATCATCTGGGACTTTGGCGTATTGCCTTTGCCCGTGACGAATTTCTTAAGCTCTGTCGCTCGGGGGTCGTACCACGAGAGCCCATCAACATGGAGCATGAAACGCAGCAGCCCGCCGATCTCGACGAGCGGCACCACGCTCGATGCATTGCGCATGTTGAGCGAGTACCCCTCTAGGACAATCTTGTCCGGTAGCCGTTCGTGAATCAATTCCATGATCTCTCCGACTACAAATTTTTGGCGCTCGATGCCCGTCTCATTCTTCGGCCGGATCTCCTTCTCCAATAGGAGATCTGGGATCTTTTCGCCGCTCTCGCGCAACAGCACGACGCCGGTAGCGGTAATGGACAGGTCTATGCCAAGCGAGGTGATGGGCTTCTTAGGTGTTTTTCCAGTCATAGGTCGCCGGATAATCGCCGCTGAAACAGGGTCCTTTGAAGGGGCAGTATTTGGCCCTCTGGCTCATTGCAGTCGCGCATAGCCCACAAGGCATGCCGACCTTTCCCTCCCGGAAGTCCTTGATGACCTTCGCGCGCCGGGAAATCTCCTCCGTCTCCTTGTCGTCGCGCTTGATCTCGAACTCCTTGAACGGGCTGAATTGCTCATTGAGGCCCCATTTCTTGAGCTCAGGATCGGCACAGCCAAATCCGCCTTTGCTGACGTAGAGGATGGTCGCAACGTCCGTGCGGACCATGTTGGACCAGCTGTGCTCGCTCTCCGAAATGAGCCGCAGGTATAAGTTCGTCCGCCAGCGGTGCTCAGCAAGAGGGGCTTTCAGGTTTTTGAACTCTTCCTTGTCCATGGTCTTGAGCTCGATCACCCGGAGCTTCTTCTCGCCAAGGGCCACGAGCATATCGACGCCGCAGCTTGCGCCGGAGATCGCGCTCTCAAAGCGGACTTCCTTGGGCTCCAGAACCTTCACGCCGCAGGTCGTGCAGGCAATCGGCCGTGTCTGGAACTCGTGAAGGGTCCCGCACGCCACGCATTTCCAGTGGCAAACCGCCTTCCCCATTTCGGCAAACCAGAGCACGATGTTGCGCTCCTGGTCCCGGCCGATCTGGAAAGTCATGCGATGCGAGGCATTCAGCCACTTATCCTTCGGCTTGTACTTGGTGACGTCGGCAAGAGCATACATGCGCGGGCACACGCCTTCCGGCTTGGTCAGCTCGGATGCGTGGATGACGGAAAGGGAGCGTGCCTTGTCGAAGCCGGACAGATGTTGATGCAGGAGGAATTTCACGCTCCTGTCCGGCATATACGCCTTTGCTTTTTTCAGGAATTGGATTGCCATTACGAGTCACTATTTTGAGGGAAAGCCTTTTCACAGCATTCCCCTAATGCCTGCAGAAGCTCACCGAGCTCTCCCGGTTTTGGCTCCAATCTTAGTTTGAAGTCGACCTCCGGTTTATCCCCCGCCTGATAATCCACATTTACCGAAACGAATCCATTTCATGGCAGAAGGTCCTTCATCCCGATAGCGACGAGAGCCGACACCTGGTTCCGCAACTGCGTGTCGTACTCCGCGACATTCACGGCATTCTTGAAGAACTGGGCCAGATCATAGGGCGTCATCACCGGATTGGTGTTTGCCAGGACCAGCGCCTCGACCATCGGTTTCAGGTCCTCCATGCCCACCTTCGGCGGTTCAGGCTGCGGAGGCGGAGCCGGTGGCGGTGGTGGAGGGAGCTTCTTGACGGACTTTATCCACTTCACTTCATGAGCTCCTTGAACCGGTGCATCGGGATCATGACCCACTCGCCGTCGAGGTGGGGCGATCCATCGGGCTTGACGAATGAGACGGCCAACGCCGGCATTTTTCCTTCCGACCTCGCTTCTTTGCTGATCTTCACGAGCCAGTCGAACTTCACGCCCATGCTGTCCCGAGTTGTGCTCTTGGCTTCGAGCAGGACCGCGCCAAGGTCGATGTCCCCCTTGGCCCCTTCGAGCGCGCCAGAGGCCGGCCGTTGCCGGGCAGCCAGGTCTCGGGCGAGGCGTTGTTCATAGCGTCGGCCGGATCTGCCGATGCGGTGCTGCGTCTTGCGCTTGAGAAAGGGGATTTCAGTCATAGGACCCTTCCTCGATCAGGGTTCCTTCCTTCATCATGCGGTCGATTATGTACTGGCGGATTTCGTTGCCGAACTTCTCGTCGTTGTAGAAGCGTTCCTTGAACTCGGCCTGGGTATCGTAGAGCTCTCCCCGGATAACCCAGCCTTTGCCCTTCTCGGCCTTCTCGAACTCACCGAACGATTTGAGATATTCGGCTATGGAGCTGAAATCGTCAGACTGGCCAACTCTAAGTCCCTTGTGCGGGACGGTAACCATCGTGAACTTCCCCGAGGCATAGAGGATCGGGCACTTGTGCTTGTTCACGACGAAGGTGACCTCCTTGGCCACCGGCATGACCGAGGAGATTTTGCTGTCGGTCACGTTCTTTCCGTAGAGCCGGAGCCGTAGGCACGCCTGATATTGCGGAGCATTGCCGCCCGGTTGCGTCTCGGGGTTCCCGAACTGGACACCGATCTTGTAGCGGATCTGATTGATGTAGAGCACCGTGGGGTAGCGGCCAGCCTTCTCGGCCTCGCCCAGCGCCCTGGTGACCTTGCGCACGAGCTTGCCGACCACGAGGCCCGATCCACCCACGAGGCTCTTCTCTGCGCTCGCTTCGCTTTCCGCCGTGGTAATGAGCGCCGCGAGACTGTCGATGGCGACGACCCCGCAGTCGTCCGTGAACAGCAGGCTCTCGCACATGTCGACGAGCTGTTCGGCATAGCTCGGGCGGATCACGATGAGCTTCTGAGTGTCGACGCCCAGCTTCTGTGCCCACTGTGGGTCGAATGAGTTCTCGACGTCGAAGAACACGTTCGTCTTGTCCGGCCACAGCAGCTGGTGCTTGGCGATCGCGAGCAGGACGATGTTTGTTTTGGCCGAGCTCTCCGGCCCATAGATGATCGTGGACTTGCCTTTAGGGAAGCCACCGGCCAGCGCGAGATCGAGCTCGAACATACCGGTCGGGATGCGGTCCGAATTGACGAGCTGACCGCCGAAGGACCCGATGCTCTCCCCGTATTCCTGCTGGAAACTCGCCAGCAAGTCGGCGGCGGTCGTCGTGGCCTTCTGGGATTTCTTGATGTGCACCGGCACGTTAGTCCTGCCTCCTGGTCCAGATCACGGTGTTCTCGATCGGATCGTACTCGGCATCGTAAGTAGGCATCGTCT
>Ga0207874_1004151_pt1 | contig 11107 bp, 11 predicted proteins | sample HigsolmetaAR201D_FD_184833 | JGI IMG/M metagenome (GOLD analysis project Ga0207874, IMG submission 184833) | Ionic liquid and high solid enriched microbial communities from the Joint BioEnergy Institute, USA - AR20-1-D (SPAdes) (version 2) ... | reverse complement strand
GATGGGCGAGCTCGACGACGAGCGCTTCGCCCGCCGCTTCGCCGAGGACAAGCGCGAGCTGCGCGGGTGGGGGCCGGAGCGGATCCGCGAGGCGCTCGCGAAGCGGGGCCTCTCGGGACGCCAGATCGAGGCGGCGATCGCGGCGGACACGGGCGACGACCTCGCCCGCGCGCGCGAGCTGCTCGAGCGGCGCGGAGACCCGCTCGTCGACGACCGCTCGCGGGCGCGCGCGCTGGCGTTCCTGGCCCGCCGCGGCTACGACTCGGAGACGGCGTACGAGGCCGTCAGGGCCGTCGAACGGCGCGCCGCCTGAAGGACGGCTCCCAGCCCGGGCGCGCGGCTTGACCGTTTCCCGGGGCAGCCCTACGATCCTTGAGCGGCCGCGTGCCGCCTGAAGCAAGCGACTGGCAAAGCTGAAACCGATTCCGACGTCTTCGTGGGCACCGAACTAGAGAGGGTCTTTATCCGGCACGGGTGATGCCGGCAGTACGGCGCGCAGGGCTGCCCGGGCGCGCCGGGTGACAAGCCAGCCATTCGCGCTTCGCGGCGCGGTCGCGGCGGCGGAACGCCGCCGGATAGCGGGAAACGCGAGGCTGGCCCGGGCGCAACCCGGGCCGGGGAGAGGATCCGATGGCTCAACGCGCTCTCTGGTTACCGTGGCGACGGGATCGCGCCGCCGCGCCCGCAGCAGTACGCAAGCGCGAGGCCGAGCACGACGCGCCCGACCCCGAGCCCGCGCAGAGCGCCGAGCCCGAACCGGCCGCCGAAGCTCCGGTCGAAGAGGCACCGGCCCCCGCGCCCGAGCAGCCGCCCGCGCCAGCACCCGCCCAGGCGATGCCCATCGACCAGGCGGCCGCGCTCGAGGAGCTGCGCGCACGCCGCGAGGAGATCGCGCGGATGGAGGAGCGGGCGCTGCGCGAGGCGGACTCGCTCGCGATCCAGCGCGCCGAGCTCGAGCGCCGCCAACAGGCACTCGAGGACAAGGAGCGCAACCTGGCCAAGGAGGCGGAGGAGCTCAAGCAGGCCAAGCGGGTGCAGCGGCGCGAGCTCGAGCGCCTCTCGGGCCTCACGGCGGCGCAGGCGAAGCAGATGCTGATCGCGGAGATCGAGCAGGAGGCGAAGCACCAGGCCGGGCTGCGGCTCCAGCAGATCGAAGAGGAGACGAAGCTCGAGGCGGAACGCCGGGCCCGCAACATCCTGGCGGTCGCGATGCAGCGGCTCGCGGGCAAGGCCTCGACGGAGTCGACGACGCGCCTGGTCGAGCTCCCCAGCGACGAGATGAAGGGCCGGATCATCGGCCGCGACGGGCGCAACATCCGGGCCCTCGAGAAGCTCACCGGCGTCGACGTGATCATCGACGAGACCCCGTCCGCCGTCGTGCTGTCGAGCTTCGACGGCGTGCGGCGCGAGATCGCGCGCCTCACGCTCGAGCGCCTCATCGCCGACGGCCGCATCCACCCGGCCCAGATCGAGGAGACCTACGAGCACGTCAAGGAGGAGATCGACACGCGGATCCTCGAGGAGGGCGAGAAGGCCGCCCTCGAGGCCCGCGTCCACGGCCTCGACCCGGCGCTCGCGAGGCTGCTCGGCCAGCTGCGCTACCGCACGAGCTACGGGCAGAACGTGCTCGACCACCTCGTCGAGTGCTCGCACCTGGCCGCGCTGATGGCCGAGGAGCTGGGCGCCTCGGTGGAGACGGCCCGCCGGGCGGCGCTCCTGCACGACATCGGCAAGGCCGTGACCCACGAGGTGGAAGGGCCGCACGCGCTCGTCGGCGGCCGGATCGCTCGCCGCCACGGCGAGTCCGAGGCGGTCGCGCACGCGATGGAGGCGCACCACGGCGAGGTCGAGCCGAAGACGGTCGAAGCCGTGATCGTCCAGGCCGCGGACGCCGTCTCGGGCGCGCGACCCGGAGCCCGCGGCGATGCCCTGGAGCAGTACGTGGGCCGCCTGCGCGACCTCGAGGAGATCGCCTCCCGCCATCACGGGGTCGAGCGCGTCTTCGCGATGCGCGCCGGCCGCGAGATCCGCGTGATCGTCGACCCGGGCGAGGTGGACGACGAGCGCGCGGCGCTGATCTCCCACGAGATCGCCCAGGCGGTCGAGAAAGAGATGGAGTACCCGGGCCGGATCAAGATCACGGTGATCCGGGAGAGCCGCGCGACTTCGTACGCGAGCTAGTGCGGGGTGGCACGGACCGGACCGCCCGCGGCGCCGGGTCTCCGGCCCAGCTAATAGAGTTCCGCCCGCATGAGTAACGAGACCCTCTTCTTCATCGTCGGCGGCGCGCTGACCGTGCTCGCCCTGATCACCTCGTTCGTCGGCCTGCGCTGGGAGAAGTTCCCGCCGTCGAAGGGGGCCATGGCAGCCGGTATCGCCGTGTTCGTCTTGCTCGTCGGCGGCTCGATGGCTTTCGGGTGGATGAACGGCGAGGACGAGCAGGAGCACCGCAACCAGGAGATCGCCGAGGGTCACCTCAAGAGCCCGCAGCAGGCCCTGGAGGAGCTCGTCGCCGCGGGCGACAAGGCCCAGAACGAAGAGACGGGCGGCGGCGAAGAGGCCGGCGCCGAGGAGGGCGGCGGCGAAGAGGCTGCGGGCCAGCAGGCCGCGAGCGTCGACGGCGCCCAGGTCTTCTCCGATCAGGGCTGCGGCAGCTGCCACACCCTGGCCGACGCCGGCGCAGCGGGCACCGCCGGGCCGAACCTGGACGACACGCTCGCCGACAAGGACGCGGCCTACATCAAGGAGTCGATCGTCGACCCGAACGCCCAGATCGCCGACGGCTTCGGGCCCGACATCATGCCCCAGGACTACGGGAACCTGCTCAGCGCGGAGGAGCTCGACGCGCTCATCGAGTACCTCTCGCAGGCGACCTCGGGCTAGCGCCTCAGAGCCCGGACTCGAGCCAGTCCAGGATCCCGGCGACGCGGTCCCAGTCCTCGTCGCGGCGGGCCTCGAACAGCTCTCGCAGCACCCGCGGCTCTACCGCCATCAGCGCCTCGGCGCCGGCGGAGGCCCAGCGCACGAGGGCGTAGTGGACCAGGTCGTCGACGGGCACGCCGGTGGCCTCGGACAGCCCGTCGAAGGTCGGCATCGGATCGACGGCGCGCGCGGCCTCGACCCGGCGCGCGAACTCGCGATGTTCGGGTGGGATCGCCATCGGGCGATGGTAGGCGCACCCTCCTAACATCCGCCCCAAGATGAGCGGCAAGCGCTACCACGTCACCACCTTCGGGTGCCAGATGAACGAGCACGACTCCGAGCGCATGAAGGGCATGCTCGAGTCGCTCGGCTACACGGAGGCGGCGGAGCGCGAGGAGGCCGACCTCATCCTCTTCAACACCTGCTCGATCCGCGAGGCGGCGGACAACCGCTTCATCGCGCACCTCGGCCAGGCGAAGCGGCTCAAGTCCGAGGACCCGGAGCGGATCGTCGGCGTAGGCGGGTGCTGGGCCCAGTCGGTCAAGGACGAGGTGTTCGAGCGCTTCCCGTTCGTGGACGTCGCCTTCGGGCCCGGCCAGATCCACCGCCTCGCGGAGTTCCTGACCTCGGACTCGCTCACGGCGCAGGGCTACTTCGAGTTCGAGGGCTTCGCCGGGCACCTGCCGGCGCACCGCGAGCGCGAGTTCCAGGGCTGGCTGCAGATCTCGCAGGGCTGCAACTGCCGCTGTTCGTACTGCATCGTGCCGTCGACCCGCGGGCGCGAGCAGAGCCGCGCTCCGGAGGAGCTCGTCGCGGAGGTGGAGAGCCTGGCCGCCGACGGGGTGCTCGAGGTGACCCTGCTCGGCCAGAACGTGAACAGCTACGGGCGCGACCTGCCCAAGGGGCGCAAGACCAGCTTTGCCGAGCTGCTCGCGATGATCGACGCGGTCGACGGGATCGAGCGGATCCGCTACACGAGCCCGCACCCGAAGGACATGCGCGAGGACGTGATCCGCGCGCACGCCGAGCTGCCCTCGCTCTGCGAGCACATTCACCTGCCGCTGCAGTCCGGCTCGAGCCGGATCCTCAAGGCGATGCGGCGCACGTACAACCGCGAGCGCTACCTCGACCGGGTGGCGATGATCCGCGAGCACGTCCCGGACTGCGCGATCACGACCGACATCATCGTCGGCTTCCCCGGCGAGACCGAGGAGGATTTCCAGGAGACGCTCGAGGTCGTCGAGGAGGTCGGCTACGACTCGGCGTTCACCTTCATCTTCTCCCCGCGCCGGGGCACCGAGGCCGCCGAGCTCCCCGACCAGGTCCCGCATACGGTGAAGCGCGAGCGCATGGAGCGCCTCGTCGAGGTCGTCCAGCGGCGAGCCCACGAGCGCTCGCAACGGTTCGTGGGGCGCACGATGGAGGTCCTGGTCGAGGGGACGAGCCGCCGCGACGCCACCCAGCTGCGCGGCCGCATCCGCCACAACAAGACGGTCAACTTCGAGGGCACGGCGGCGCCTGGGGAGCTCGTCGAGGTGGAGATCACCTCGGCCACCTCGCAGACGCTGACCGGCACGGAGCGCCTGCTCAGCCGCGTGGGCTGAGCCCCGCGTGGACGTCCTCGCGATCTTCGGCCCGACCGCGGTCGGCAAGACCGGGGTCGCGATCGAGGTGGCGGACATCCTGCGCGAGCGCGGGGAGCACCCCGTCGCCATCTCCTGCGACGCGATTCAGGTCTACCGCGGGCTTGAGGTCCTGAGCGGGGCGGCCACCCCACAGGAGCGGGCGCGGCTGGAGCACCGGCTGCTCGGCATCGTCCCGATCGACGGGGAGTTCTCCGCCGGGCGTTTTGCGACCCTCGCGCACGCCGAGATCGACCAACTCCTCGCCGAGGGCCGCCGGCCCATCCTCGTTGGCGGCACCGGCCTCTACATGCGCGCCGCGCTCTCCGAGCTCGAGCTGCGCCCGCCGGTCCCCGAGGAGATCCGCGAGGCGGTCGAGGCGGAGCTCGCCGAGCGCGGGCCTGCGGCGCTCCACGAGGAGCTCGATCCGGACCTGGCGGCGACGACCCACCCGAACGACCGCAAGCGCATCGCCCGGCTGGTGGGGCTCCAGCGAGCGGGGATCGAGCCGCACCGGAGCTCCAGGGGTCTGTGGAGCGAGGACCTGCGCCGTCCGACGACGCTCGTCGGCCTGACCATGCAGCCGGACGAGCTGCGCGCCCGCATCAACCGCAGGGTCGACGCGATGATCGAGCGCGGGGCGGAGGAGGAGGTCCGCGCGGCCGCGGAAGCCGGGATCTCGCGTACGGCCCGCTACGCGATCGGCTTCGAGGAGCTCCAGCGCGGCGACGTCGAGGCGATGAAGACCGCGCAGTGGCGCTACGCGCGCCGCCAGCTCATCTGGATGCGCAAGATGGAGGACGTCGTCCAGATCGACCGCACCGGACGCGACGACCGGGACGTCGCGGCGGAGATCGCCGCGATGCTCGACTAGGCTGCCGCGGCGATGAAGTTCGAGAAGTGGCAGGCACTCGGCAACGACTACGTGATCATCGAGGCGGCGGCGCTTCCCTGGGAGCTCACCCCGGAGCGCATCAGGCGCCTGTGTGAGCCGCATTTCGGGATCGGCTCGGACGGGATCCTCCTGCTCTCGCCGCACCCGGAGCCGCGCTACGTGGCCGAGCTGCGGATCTTCAACCCGGACGGCTCCGAGGCCGAGCTCTCCGGCAACGGCGCCCGCGAGGCCGTCCTCTACCTGCGGGCGTCGGGCTGGACCGAGGACGACACGTTCACGATCCTGACGAAGGCCGGCGACGTGACGCCGACGATCACCGGCCCCAACGAGGCCTCGATGGCGATCGGGCGCGCCTCGACGACCTCGCCCGACTACCCCGCCGGCCCCGAGGACGGCACCGGCACGCTCGAGAGCGCCGGGCGCGAGTGGTCGTTCCGGCACGTGAACGTGGGCAACCCGCAATGCGTGATCGAGGCGGGCGACGAGCTCGAGAGCCTCGACCTCGGCGCGATCGGCCCCGGGATCGAGGGCAACACGGAGCTCTTCCCGAACCGCACCAACGTCTCGTTCATCCGCGTCGACGGCTCGACCGTGCGCGCGCGGATCTTCGAGCGCGGGGTGGGGGAGACGCTCGCTTCGGGCACCGGCGCGAGCGGGGCGGCGGTTGCCGCATTCCTCGGCGGCGCGCCGAGCCCGATCACGGTCGAGCTCGACGGAGGCACGCTCACGGTGGAGATCACCGACGACCTCGACCTGACGCTGATCGGGACCGCCGCGCGCGTCTACAGCGGCGAGCTGGACGCTGCGCTGGTCTCGGCGCTCAGCGAATCCGGTTGAGCCGGCGCGCGACCGCGAGCTCGCCGAGGCGGGCCGCGACCACGCCGAACGCGAAGTAGAGCGGCACGAGCCAGATCGCCACGCCGAACAGCGAGTCGGCCGACTCGTGGTAGCGGGCCAGGTCGGCCTCGACGACGATGATCTCGACGAGCGGACCGCCCACCGCGGCGAGGGCGCCGCAGACGAGCGCGGGCCCGTCGGCCAGCCACACGGCGACCAGGGCGGCGAGCATCGAGATCAGCACGACCACGGGCAGCTCGGCTTGCTCGAAGACGACGGCGGTGAGCGCGTAGATGCCGATCACGGCGGCAATGCCGCCGACGCCCTCGAGCGGCTCGAAGCCGCGTCGGGGCGGGGCCAGGAGCAGGCGGATCTCGGCGAGCGAAGCGGTTGCGAGCCCGACCGCGAGCGGGAACCACAGCGCGCTCTCCCAGATGAACGGGAGCGAGTCGTCGATGTAGGCCGTCGTCCCGGCCTGGACGTGGCCGGCGTCCCCGACGAGGCCGCCGGCGGCGCCGATCAGGAACAACACCGCGAGCTCTGCCGGCCTCAGGCGCATGACGGCGCAGGAGTATCGCGGACGGTAGGCTGCGGCGCCCCAATGGCACTCACAGATCCATCGAAGCGACTCGAGGCGATTCCGCCCTACATGTTCGCCGAGCTCGAGCGGAAGATCGCGGCCAAGAAGGAGGCCGGGATCGACGTCATCAGCCTCGGCATCGGCGACCCGGACATGCCGACCTACCCGCACATCGTCGAGGCGATGCAGGAGGCAGTCGCGGACCCGGGCACGCACCAGTACCCGTCCAACCGCGGCCGAACCGAGTTCCGCGAGGCGTTCGCGGGCTTCTACGACCGCCGTTTCGGCGTCGAGATCGACCCGGAGACCGAGGTGATCCCGGCCATTGGCGCGAAGGAGTGCATCTACAACCTGTGCTTCGCGTTCCTCGACCCGGGCGACGCCGCGCTTGCCTCCGATCCGGGCTATCCGGTCTACACCGGCGGGCCGGTCCTCGCCGGGGCCGAGGCGGTGGTGATGCCGCTCGTCCCCGAACTCGGCTTCGCCCCTGACCTCGATGCGATCCCCGCCGAGACGCTCAAGCGCGCACGCCTGCTCTTCCTGAACTACCCGAACAACCCGACCGGCGCGGTCGCCCCGGACGGCCTCTTCGAGCGCGTCGTCGAGCTCGCCCGCGAGCACGAGATCCTCGTCGTCCACGACAACGCGTACTCCGAGACCACCTACGACGGCTACGTGGCCCCGAGCTTCCTCGCCACGCCGGGCGCGAAGGAGGTCGGCGTCGAGGTCTTCTCCCTGTCCAAGGGCTACAACATGACCGGTTGGCGCTGCGCGGCCATCCTCGGCAATGCCGACGCGATCTCCGCCTACTGGCGCCTGAAGACCAACGTGGACTCCGGCCTCTTCGAGGCGGTGCAGCTCGCCGGCGCCGCGGCCCTCAACGGGCCGCAGACCGCGGTCGCCGAGATGAACGAGGTCTACACGCGCCGCCGCGACCTGGTCGTCGGGGCGCTGCGGGAGATCGGCGTCGAGGTCGAGCCGCCGAAGGGCACGATCTACGTCTGGGCGCCCGTCCCCGAGGGGCACACGTCGACCTCGTTCTGCGAGCTCGTGCTCGAGCAGGCGGCGGTCGTGATCTCGCCCGGCTCGATGTACGGGCCGAGCGGCGAGGGCTTCTTCCGGATCTCGCTGACGACGCCCGACGAGCGCCTCACCGAGGCCGTCGAGCGGATGCGCGAGCACCTCGCGTGAGCGAGCGGGTCCGGGTCCGCGGCGAATCCCCGTACGAGGGCCGGATCGGGTTCAGCCGGGCCGTGCGCGTGGGCGACCGCGTCCTGGTCTCCGGCACCGCGCCGGTATGGCCGGACGGCTCGTGTGACCCCGATCCGGGGGTGCAGGCGCGGCGCTGCGTCGAGCTGATCGGAAAGGCGCTCTCCGGGGCGGGAGCGGGGCTCGCCGACGTGGTCAGAACCCGCATGTACATCACCGATCCCGAGATTGCCGAAGCCGTGGGCGAGGCCCACGCGGAGGCCTTCGGCGAGGCTCGCCCGGCGGCGACGATGGTGGTCGTCGCGGCCCTGCTGGATCCGCGCTGGAAGGTCGAGATGGAGGCCGAGGCGGTCCTCTCCCAAGTGGCTAACCGCACTTGAATCGGGTAGAGGACTCGACACGAATCCAAAGAAGCTGTTAGCAATTGCTAACACGGCACGGGGCCGAGGCGGTCAAGTGATTGGCCGCGGCGGTCGATGCCCTGAGTAACGACCGGCATCCCTGCCGGGGGAACGAGCACCAAATGACCGAACTGGGGATAGCACTAGCGCTTGCGTGCGCCGCGACGGCGAACGTGTCGATGCTGTGCAAGCACCGCGGCGCGAACCAGGCGCCCACCGTGTGCATCCGCAGCCCGCTGCGCAGCGCCGCTGCGCTCTTCCGCTCCAAGTGGTGGACGATCGGCATGGTCGTCGCCGCGGTCGCCTGGATCTTCCACGTCGCCGCAATGGCGATCGCGCCGCTCTCGCTGGTGCAATCCGTGATCGCCGGCGGCATCGTCCTCCTCGCGTTCCCCGCTGAGCGCTACTTCGGATGCAAGCTCGGCCGCCGCGAGTGGACCGGCCTCGCGCTCGCCGCCGTCGGCCTCGCGTTCCTGGCCGTGACCGTCCCGCACTCCCATGAGGACGGGGGCTACTCGCTCGCCGCGCTCGTGGCGTTCGAGTCCGCCGCCATCGGCGTCGGCTTCGCGATGCTCGCCTCCGGCGCGCTCGGCGAGGACCGCCACGCCGGCCACGGGATCATGCTCGGCGCCGCGTCGGGCCTTCTGATCGGCGTCTCCAACGTCGCGATCAAGGCGCTCACCGAGGTGATGGGCGGCGGGATGGACTTCCTGCTGAGCCCCTGGACGCTCGTCGCCGCCCTCGCCGGACTCGGCGCGTTCTTCGCCCTGGCCAAGGGCATGCAGCTCGGCGAGGCGATCCCCGTGATCGCGACGGCGTCGGTCGCCTCGAACTGCTCCGCGATCCTCGGCGGCGTGATCGTCTTCGGCGATCCGATCGGCTCCGGCCTGATCGAGAGCCTCGCCCGCGGCGCCGCGTTCGTCGCCGTGATCGCCGCGGCGGCCCTCATGCCCGCGCCGGGGAGCCGGCGCGAGGCAGTTTCCGCCTGACGGGCGAGGCCCGTGGGCGTTAGGGTCGGTGGGGATGGCCGACGCGACGCCTGACGCGCACTACGTCCCGCCGTTCTTCGTCGAGGGCGTGCCGACCGACAAGTTCCCCGACGGGGGGATGCCGGCGCGCGAGGCCTACGAGCTCGTCGTCCAGGAGACAAACCTCGACGGGGACACCTTCCGCAACCTCGCGACGTTCGTGTGCACGTGGATGGAGCCGGAGGCCGAGCGCCTGATCCAGGAGCACCTCCACACGAACTTCATCGACCACGCGGAGTACCCGCGGTCCGCGGAGCTGGAGCGGCGCTGCGTGCGCATGCTCGGCGACCTCTTCAACGCGCCGGGCGAGGCGGCGGGTGCGCGTTGCCAGGGCTCGTCGGAGGCGATCATGCTGGGCGGGCTCGCGGCCAAGTGGCGCTGGCGAAAGCAACGGGAGGCCGCGGGCAAGGACACGTCACGCCCGAACCTCGTCTTCGGCGCCGACGTGCACGTGGTCTGGGAGAAGTTCTGCCGCTACTTCGACGTCGAGCCGCGGATCATCCCGCTGGCGCCCGGCAAGTTCACGATCGGGCCCGAGGACGTCGAGGGACACCTCGACGAGAACACGATCGCCGTCGCGGCCGTCCTGGGCACGACCTTCACCGGCGAGCGCGACGACATCGCCGGGATCAACGACCTGCTCGTGCGCGTACGCGGCGAGCGGGGCGTCGACATCCCGCTGCACGTCGACGCGGCGAGCGGCGGCTTCGTGTGGCCGTTCCTCTACCGGGACACGATCTGGGATTTCCGGCTCGAGCAGGTCCGCTCGATCAACGTCTCCGGGCACAAGTTCGGCTACGTCTACCCGGGCGTGGGCTGGCTCGTGATGCGCTCGGCCGACGAGATCCCCGACGACATCGTCTTCTACGAGAACTACCTCGGGGAGACGGACGCGACCTTCACGCTCAACTTCTCGACGTCCGCCGCCCACGTCCACGCCCAGTACTACGTCTTCTGCCGCCTCGGCCGCTCGGGCTACGCCGAGATCGCCCAGGCGATGAAGAGCAACGCCGACCACCTCGTAAAGCGCCTCGTCGACTCCGGCCGCTTCGAGGTGATCGGGGCGGAGAACGAGCAGCTCCCGCTCGTGTGCTTCCGCCTGACCGGCGACAACCCGTTCGACGAGTTCGACGTCTCCGGCCAGCTCGCCGCGGAGCGCGGCTGGATGCTGCCCGCCTACACGATGCCGCCGAACGCCCAGGACGTGACCGTGATGCGCGCGCTCGTCAAGTCGAACCTCGACCGTTCACGCACGGACCTCGTCGCCGACGACCTGCTCGCGGCATGCGAGACGCTCGACAAGAAGGGCGGCCTGCACGAGTCCGAGCGAAAGCGCGTACACACCGGCACGGGTTACTGAGGGGCCCCGGCGAAGCGCCAGGGTGGCGGCTTGCCGTTCCTCGGTCCCTACGCCTCCGAAGCCTCGATCCGCTCCGGCAGGCCGAAGTCGCCGAAGAACGCCTTGTAGCGGCGCGGGTCGACCGGTTCCTCCGGCCAGCGCTTGTAGGTGTCGTTGTCGTCGCTTTCGATCGAGCGGCAGACGAAGCAGGTGACGTCGCTGATCCGCTTGTTGTTCTCGATCGTGAGCACATTGAGGGCGAACGGGAGGTAGG
>Ga0207874_1004146_pt1 | contig 11112 bp, 6 predicted proteins | sample HigsolmetaAR201D_FD_184833 | JGI IMG/M metagenome (GOLD analysis project Ga0207874, IMG submission 184833) | Ionic liquid and high solid enriched microbial communities from the Joint BioEnergy Institute, USA - AR20-1-D (SPAdes) (version 2) ... | reverse complement strand
GGAACATCGACTCCATGCCGAAGGTACGGGCTTCGTCCGGAATGATCGGAACAACCAGCTTGCCGATGTTCTTGTCCTTCATCAGAGTGCGAAGGATCGCGACAAAGGCCATCGTGGTCGACACGGCGCGGCCTTGAGATCCGGCAAGCGAATCGGAGAAAGCTTCCAATCCCGGCGCTTTGAAGTCGTAAGGCCGGATCTTCCGCTCCGGCAGGTAGCCGCCGAGCTTCTGCCGACGTTCGTGCAGGTAACGAATCTCCGGACTGTCGTCGGGCGGGCGGTAGAAGGAGATCGTGTGAACCGCTTCGTCGGGGATCGGAATATCGAACCGCTTGCGGAAGTATTCCATCTCCCGCTCATTCAGCTTCTTCTGCTGGTGCGTGATGTTGCGCCCCTCGCCCGCTTCGCCTAAGCCGTAGCCCTTCACGGTCTTTGCGAGAATTACGGTCGGGGCGCCGCGGTGCTCTACCGCTCGCTTGTAGGCGTTGTAGACCTTAACCGGGTCGTGTCCGCCGCGGCGGAGCTTCTCGAGCTGCTCGTCCGTGTAGTCCTCGACCAGCTTAGCCAGCTCCGGATACTTCCCGAAGAACTCCTTGCGAACGTAAGCGCCGCCACGGACTTTGAAATTCTGAAACTCGCCATCCACGCACTCGCTCATCCGCTTGAGCAGCAGGCCGGACTTGTCACGCGCCAACAGCTCGTCCCAGTCCCCGCCCCAGATCACCTTGATGACATTCCAGCCGGCGCCACGGAACACGCCTTCGAGTTCCTGGATGATGTTGCCGTTGCCGCGGACCGGACCGTCCAGCCGCTGGAGGTTGCAGTTGACGACGAAGATCAGGTTGTCGAGATGCTCGCGCGAAGCGAGTGTCAGGGCGCCCAGCGTCTCCGGCTCGTCCGTCTCTCCGTCTCCAACAAACGCCCACACCTTGCGCGGCGTGACCGGGATAATCCCACGGTTCTCGAGGTACCGCATGAAGCGCGCCTGATAGATGGCGTTGATCGGGCCCAGTCCCATCGAAACGGTGGGAAATTGCCAGAAATTAGGCATCAGCCAGGGGTGGGGATAGGAAGAGAGGCCCGGGTGCTCCCGCAGCTCATGGCGGAAGTTTTCCAGATGCTTTTCATTCAGGCGGCCTTCGAGAAAGGCGCGCGCATAGACACCCGGAGAGGCATGACCCTGAAAATACACAAAGTCACCAGGCTGATCGCCATAGCTTCCGCGCAAGAAGTGATTAAAGGCAACTTCGGTCAGGGTAGCCTGTGAGGCATAAGTAGAGATGTGTCCGCCAATGCCATCGTCATACTTGTTGGCTCGGACGACCATCGCCAGCGCATTCCACCGGACGAGGCTCTTAATGCGCCGCTCGATCTCCCGGTCCCCCGGATACTCTACTTCCTCTTCCGCGGGGATGGTATTGACGTACGGAGTGTTTAAGCGTAGCGGTGCGGTAACACCGAACGTAGCCGCCCGGTCCATCAGCCGCTGCAGTAAGTAGGAAGCCCGGTCGGGCCCTACTTCGTCAACAATCTGATCGAGTGCTTCGAGCCACTCCGCTGTCTCTTGAGGATCCAGGTCCTCTTGCGGTTCCACTTTGGTCTTCAGCATGGTCCAGGGTCTGTTACCAACATAGCGGAACGGGGTATTCACTGCAACGGTAGAACGTCCTTGACGGCGGCGCCCGCTACGTGAAATAGTCACCCTCAATATGAACCGACGTGACTTTCTCACAGCAGGAGTTGCCGCACAGGTGAGCAGCCGGGCTGCCGTGGGGGCGCCACAGCAGAAAAAACTCCCGCCGGTCCTTATGAAGGTGGGCAATCAGCACACCCACAAGCCGGATCATCTGCGGGCGATGGCAGCCTTTGGCGTGAAGAACATCTGTAGCGGTCTGCCCTCCAGAAAGTTGGACGAGAACTGGTCCGTAGACGGGCTGAAGCGCTTGAGGGAACATGTCGAGTCGTTCGGCATCAGTCTGGACATGGTGCCCCTGCCCCTGAGCTCGCTGTATATAACGAAGGCCGAGCACCCCAACATCATGCTCGGTAAGAGCCCCGAGCGGGACCGGGAGATCGACGACATCTGCCAGATGATCCGCAACGCAGCCGCGGCGGGCATTCCCACGGTCAAATACAACATGTCCATCCTCGGTGTCGTTCGAACGGAGCCTACGCGCGGACGCGGAGGCGCCTGGTACAGCACGTTCGTCTACGACAAAGCGAAGCAGGATCCCCCGCTGACCGAAGCCGGCCGCGTCACCGCGGATATCTTCTGGGAACGCATCGAGTACTTTCTCAACCGCGTTGTCCCAGTTGCGGAGGAGTACAAGGTGCGGATTGCCTGCCATCCGCACGATCCAGGCATGCCGCGCGGCAAGGGATTCCGGGGCGTGGACCGCGTGCTGGGCAGCGTCGAGGGCCTGAAACGATTCATTTCCATCAAGGAAAGCCCGTACCACGGCCTGAACTTCTGCCAGGGCACCGTGTCGGAGATGCTCGAGAATCCCCGGACGGAGATCCTCGATGTCATCCGGTACTTTGGATCGCGGAAGAAGATCTTCAACGTACACTTCCGCAACATCAAGGGGAAGTTCCTGAACTTTCAGGAGACCTTCCCGGATGATGGCGATGTCGACATGCTGGCGGCATTGCGTGTCTACCGGGAGGTCGGATACGACGGAATGCTGATGCCGGACCACGTGCCAAGAATCGAAGGCGACACCGAAGGTCGTCAGGCATTCGCCTTTGCCTTCGGCTACATTCAGGCGCTGCTGCAGGTCTTGCGCTCCGACGGCTGAGATCGCGGCTCAGCCCTCAGCGGCTCTCCGCTCAGCTTCTGCCGCGTCAGATGCGGGCCGGGCAAACTCTGGTACCCTTCGGTCGATGGATGATCTATTTCCAGATCCGGATCCGGTGGAGATTCCGATCACCGACGTCTTCGATCTCCACTCCGTCCCCTCTCGCGATGTTGAGGCCATCGTGGAAGAGTATTTGATCGAAGCGAGACGGAGAGGGTTCAAGGCTCTCCGAATCATTCACGGCCGGGGTATCGGAGTGCGGAGAGAGATCGTAAGAAGCATTCTCGCCCGGACTCCCTTTGTGCTTTCCTTCGAAGATGCGCCGGCCGAAGCCGGAGGCTGGGGCGCGACGATCGTCACCCTCCGATAGCTTCCGGAATGGCTCAACCGAACCTGGCGGATCTGGCAAAGGGCCTCGCCGGATGAGGCGCAAGGTTAAACAGGCAGATGTGGTCGAATGCCCACAAGTTCACCGCAGGAATGCCTAATCCAACCGCGTAATTGAATTCCTTCTCCCACGGATAGCCCGCCCGAAACACCGGAATGAGGTGCCGAATTGATCCTTTCGGCCAGCCTAAGCTGACAGGGAAATGAATGGCTGTCAGCGCCAGATCCAGATTGCGCGACCACGCGCCGAAATCGAGCGCTTCCATCTTCAGGCGGTCAAGACCGCTCGTCTCCTTCGTCTCCCATTCCGCCGGAAAGTTCACGTAGCGATTAAGCCTTCCGCCCAACTGATGCGCTCCCGCAGGAACCGGATGATTGACGTCGTAGGGAAACAGCACCTCGAACTGAGCAGAAGGATGGAGGGTTTTCACATGGGCGATCAGCGAGGCGACATAGTCCCGTAAACGGCTGCGTAAGAAATTGGCGTCTTCGAACCCGTTCACGGACGGGTCGTCGGTAGGAGCCCGAAAGATGTGGAGCGGACGGCCTAGCGCGGCCAGAGCGGCCTCCGTTGTTTCCTCATCGTAGTAGGCCATTCCCCCGCTCGGATTTTCGGATGACCAGTTCGTGAAAAACCACCACAGGAACTCTCCGAACTGCAGTTGGGGTGTCAGGCCGCTTGCCGCCATCAGATCCGCCACGTCGGCGAAGACCTTCTTCTGGTAGTCGAGCATCAGGGAATTGAAAGCGCAGTGTGTCGATCTGAGGGAGCCAAAGCCTACCGCGGTTTCAACCGGCTGGCCGTCCGGAAAAACTGCGGCGAAGCCTTGCGGCGGATTCACAAGCTCAAGCGATGCGGCTACGACGATTTCGCGGTTTGTTGCCGCGCACTCCCGAAACAGGTCAGAGTGCCAGGCTCGCGCTCCGGCATTGAGCGCAGGAGTCGCCGCTGGATCAATCTCCCAAACTCCCGGCGATCCCCCCATCAGACTTCCGCTGACCACGGCTGTTCCGGTCGAACCAGACACGGCTTCTAACTGCGCCGACAAGGTAAATGAATACGCGGCTGAGGCCGAGCGGTTCGTAATGGTAAGAACATTTCCCTCCGCCTTGGCGCGGACGCCGACCAGCATTCCGTTGATCTGATATTCGAAGTGAAGGGCGATGATCTCCGGCGTTTCGTCCTCGAGCACGGACTTTCCCAGAACCTGGCCGCCGATCTCCACGAAGATCTGGTCGCCCGGCTGAAACTGCCCGTCGAACGACACTGTCGCTTGAGGCAGCACCGCATTTACGCTCTTGCGCTGATTCCACCAGAAGACACCAAGATACTCATTCAAAGGCCCTGCGTAGCCTAACTGATCAAACATCCAGAGAATCCGCGCAGGCGGAAGCTTGTAGGTGTGGTCGGTGCTGTAGTCCAGCGCCGGGGCGAGATTCGGGAGGGCCGGCAGAGGTTCGGGAATGTCGGAGGGCACAGCGGCCTCAAGGAAATCGAAGTAAAAGGAACCTGGCCCCTTGAGACGGAGGTCAACTGTATGGGTTCCAGGTCCCACGCCGCTTCGTATGAGCCGGCGCGTGTTCGTCGCGGGCTCACTGTCGAGCGAGCAATTGAGGTCCGTCTCCTCGTCTCCGTCCAGCCTCACGCCGACTACACCCCGGTCGGTATAGAGCGACGTGCCCAGATAAAGATCGTGAGTGTGGAAACAGCGATAAGAGATGCGCAACGTGTCATTCGCGCTCGATGCGACATGCGCTTGTCCCCCCGAGAAAAACCCGGTCTCAATCGTCCAGTTTCCCGAATACTGGCATCGTGGATCCGTATCCTCGATTCGAACGCTGCCAGGACCGGCGACCTGCAGCATGCGAAGAGATTCGGGTCCCTCCAAGGTCCAGTTGGTGAATTCGGCTTCCCATTCAATCGGAGAGAATGCAGGCTCGTCCGTGAGAGGCGGCGCGAAGGTCAGCCACATCTGCCGGATCTCCGGAATTCCGAGCGCAGCGAAGTCGAGAGTCACACGCCAGGTCGCATCCGAGCTCCCTCCTTCGAACACAGCCGTGCGGTTCTCTGTGCGGAGCCTGTCGTTCTTCCAGTGCGCGTACATGCGAAGCATGTTGCCGTCGTATCCGGGGCGGGCAGCCGTAATCTCGATCGTTGCGCCGCTGGCAACCGCCGATAACCCGATCAGAACCTGCGACTCCTCCCAGTTGACGCTATTGATTTGAGAGGCCAGGGCCGCTGCTACCGTTTCCGCGCCGACTCGATGCAGCGTATAGACTTCGCTGCCTGCCGTGGAGCTCACCTCAACCGCCGAGCCATCGACGCCCCTTGCCCTGATGAGTACCTGATTGGCCGGTCCCAGTTCCGGCGACCCATCGCCCTGCGACGCGGTCACGTCCGCGGAATCAGCCAGCGCATTTACGATCCCATGAGCCACGTCGGCACTCGAATCTCCCAGCTGCTCCTGGTAGGAATAGGTGACGCCAGCGACCGTAACGCTGTGAATCGTACCTGCCCCTGCGCTGTAAAAGTCATAAGCGCATTCCACTTTCGGCACGATGTAATCGAAGGCGAAGTTCAAGTACCAAAGGGTCAGGCGGTCGAACTCCTTCAAGCCGTTGTCTTGCACTACAAAGCGGGCGGACGCAGGCGTATAGTCTCCATCTACGATCTGAGCGTGATCGAACAGGCGGATGCGAGCCGAAGTGCCGTCCGGTCGCGTCACGTCGAGGTAGGGCCAATCGATCGTCGGAAATTTCGGCGAGTCGATCGGCATCAGATTGCTGTACCGGACGTCAAACCGAAGCGTCAGCCCTTCAAATCTCGTGTCGGGAAGATACCGAAGCAACGGGTGCTCGAAGAAATTGTCAGCATCGTAAAGGACCAGAACCGCGAAGTCCGATGCGTCGCGAAAGACTCCTGACACCTTAAAGGAATCAGCGGTGGCCGAATGCATGGCGGCGGCAGCACCCAAGCCGTCGAAGCCGCGCAGATGCATGGTCCGATTGGGCTGGAGTTTGTAGATTCGTTCCGGCATAGAAGCGTTTGCGCCTTGAACCTCAGTGTAGGAACGTGACAGATTCCACGGCCGATTGGAAACGAACCCACGCTGTTGATAATACAGGGGAAATAATTATCGGGCGATGGTCACCGGCCCTTTGCTTTGACCACAGGACGGCAGGCAGAGAAAGGCGCCAGAGACGGAAAACTGGACAGCGCCGATATCAGCGCTTCCGGGGTGAGGTAGGAAAGGCCGAGAGGGCGGGATACGCAAGGAATGCTGGGTCCTCCGAGAGACCCAGCCGCGGTTTGAATCAGTTACATGCCGTTTTCGTCTGCGGACGGTCCGTAGATCGCCGGAACCGGGATATTGTTCAGACGAAGATAAACGCTGAGCTGCGCGCGATGGTGAATGGTATGGTTCAGCACCCACTTCCGAATCACGCCAACACGCGGCATTGTCAACAGATTCTTACCGCCAGCCAGCAGTGACCAGTCTGCCAGCAAGACTTCATCCGAGGCGCCGGCAAGGCTTTGCCGCGCCGAAGCCACGTTCATGTCGAATAGTTCGAGCACCTCTTCCCTCGACTTAGGCTGAGGCAGGGCGCGAGCAGGTCCGTCCGGCGGCGCCAGATCAAGCGAATCGTGATTGATCGTGCCGCAGACCCAGCTCGGAATGTCTGCCAGGTGGCTTGCTAAGCTACCGAACGACATCGACTTCTCGTGCGGCGCCCAGTTGAACTTGTCGTTGGGAATGCGTTCCAGCGTGAGCCGAGTGGTGCGCATCTCGTGTTCGAATTCAGGAAGCAGGTTAGCGCTGATGCTCATGTTTCCTCCAACAAGGATATTCGCCTTTTATTCGCCTAGAGTCAAGACTTTTTTTCATTGCGCCTTCAAACCTGAGAATGTAGATTGGCTTTGTGCGCGCCCTGCTACCGGCCTTACTGCTTGTCACTGCGGCCACTCTTCGCTCTCAAGGCAAGGCGCAGGATGAGTTTCTGACCTCAATCCGCCCGGTTCTGGCCGAGCATTGCTCCGCCTGCCACAACCATTCCAAACCTGGGAACCGCGTCGACTTCCTGAAGGCCCAGACGGCGAAGGATCTCGAACAAAGGCGGGGGCTTTGGAGAAACGTCGCGGCGCAGATGCGGAACCGGACAATGCCCCCGATGGCGTCAAAGCTGACCGAACAGGACCGGTTGCGCGTTGCAACCTGGATCGATGAACAGCTAAGGAAGACTGCATGTAGCGGCGGAGCGTACGCCGGGCCGCCGGTAATCCGCCGGTTGAACCGCAGGGAGTACCGGAACACCGTTCGCGATCTCTTTGGAGTCGACTTGCCCGTTTCCGAGATCTTCCCCGCCGATGGATCCGGCGGCGAAGGATTCGACACCAATGGCGCGACTCTCTTCATCCCGCCCGTACTGATGGAGCGGTACCTGGAGGCAGCGCAGCGCATTCTCGATACCGCCATCATTACTCCTCCCCTGCAAAAGACGTTCAATCCATGGGAGCTGCAGCCTGCAGTGGCGCCAAGCGGAGGGACGAAGCGTCTCCTCGCACCCGGAGAGGAGCTAACGGCATCCGTTTCAATCTATGTCGACGGCGAGTACGATCTGCGCGTATCGATGGAGCGGCCGCTCGAGCGCGCTGTTGACGTCGCTGTCAAGGTGGACGGAATCGAGGCAGCCGTACTCAGCTTTCAGCGCTATGACTCGCCCGGCGCGGCCACAAGGTCGCGGGCAGTGCGTCTGGGACGCGGCTTGCACACACTGGCAGTCCAGGCTCGCGACGTACCGGTCGAGGTTTTTCACCTCAGTATTTCCCAGCGTCAGACGGAACCGTCGCCCGAACGGAAGGCTCTCCACTACCGGCTCTTCGGCATGGAGCCGGGAGAGGCGCCGCTGCAGCCGCGGAAGGCAGCCGAGAGGCTTCTCAGTTCCGTCGCGCGCAAGGCCTACCGCCGGCCGTTGGAGCCAGGGGATCTCGAATCCCTTCTAAAGCTCTACGATCGCGCAGCAGAGCGAGGCGATCCTTACGAAGAGCGCATCAAGCTTGCTCTGAAGAAGGTCCTGGTGTCGCCGGATTTTCTGTTTTTGATTGAAAGGGGCGCCGGCAAATCCGGCATTCAGCCGCTGAGCAGCCATGAGATTGCTTCCCGGCTCTCCTACTTCCTGTGGTCATCCATGCCGGACGACGAATTGTTCCGGCTGGCCGACGCCGGACGCCTTCAGGATGACCACGTGCTCGCGGCTCAAGTAGACCGGATGCTCGATGACCCTAGATCCCGTGTCTTCGCCAGTACGTTCATCGGACAGTGGCTCGGCACCCAGGATGTCGGAGGACGGGTCGCCCCAACCGTTGCCGAGGTTCAGCACTTCTACACGCCTGAAGTCGCCGCGGATCTCCGGGAGGAACCGGTGGTCCTGTTCCACCACATTATCGAGGAGAACCGCAGCCTGCTCGACCTAATCGACGGGAATTACACCTTTCTGACCGATCGCCTGGTACAGTTCTACCAACTGGAAGAGCACGTCAAAAGCCTTCCGGGCAGCGGTTTTCACCAGGTGACCTGGCCCGACCGCCGGCGAGGCGGAGTCCTTGGGCTGGCTTCGGTGCTCGCGCTGACCTCGCACTTCAAGCAGACCAGTCCGGTCCTGCGCGGGGCTTGGGTGCTCGAAACTCTGCTCGGCACAACGGTGCCGCCGCCCCCGCCCGACGTCCCTCCGCTCGAGACGGGAACGAATGGCAAAGCAAAGCTCAGCGTCCGGCAGAAGTTGATGCGGCATCGGGAGAACCCTTCCTGCGCAGCGTGCCATAACCTGATGGATCCGATCGGCTTCGGGCTCGAGAATTTTGATTGGCTTGGGCGCTGGCGCGACCTGGACAATGGGCAGCCGATTGATGCGTCGGGCAAGATGCCTTCCGGGGAGACGTTTGACGGTCCGGAAGAGCTCCGGCGTGTGCTCTTGAACCGGAAGCAGGAGTTTATCCGGCATCTTACCAGTAAGGTGCTCGGATACGCGCTTGGGCGAAGTTTGCGTGATGCGGATCAGTGCGTCGTTCAGCAAATCGCGGATCGTGTCGAAAAGGACAACTATGGCGCACGAACCCTGCTGCGGGAGGTGGTGCTCAGCGTGCCGTTCCGCAACAGCCAGGAAGATATTGATCATTCAGAAGACGCTCTGGCGCCCGTTCGCCGCCGGCCTCGACCGGGTTTGGACAAGTAAGTTTTCGAAGAGAAATCGACAGCCAGGAGTGATAGTCTTACGGTAACCATGTTCAAGCCACTCTCGCGCAGAACGCTATTGCGAGGCCTCAGCGCTACGTTGTCGCTGCCGATACTGGAAGTCATGTCGAAGGCGGCTCCCGGGACCAGCGCGAACCGGCTATCCGAACCACCCCTTCGGATGGTCTTCCTCTTCATGCCAAATGGGGTTCGCCCCGATTACTGGACGCCTCCCGGTGACGGGGAAGACTATGAATTCACGCCTCATCTGAAACCGCTCGAAGGGCTGAAGGACGACTTCCTTCTGCTCGAGAATCTGTGGCACAAGAACACGGTAGGCCGCAACGGACACTGGCCGAAGGTGCCGGCGTGGTTGTCGGGAGGCTACGTCGAACGATCAACGGGACGCGATCTCAACAGCGGAGGAACCTCTGTTGATCAGGTGGCCGCGCGCTACATCGGAGCCAACACGCCGCTGCCGTCGTTTGAGCTAGGCATTGATGCGCCGAGAAGCGGCATTGATAATATCGGAGGCGGGTTTGCCCGCATCTACGGTTCGTTCATCTCCTGGCGCGATCCTCATACGCCCGTTCCCAAAGAAATCATTCCGCAGCTTGCCTTTGACAGGCTGTTCCGCAACACGTCCGCGCCCGTAGTGTCGAGCCTGAATCCGAACCACCCGTCTGTGCTCGCGTCTCTCCAGCGTGATGACACAAGCGTCCTCGACCTCGTGCTGGAAGATGCAAAGGCTGTGCGGCGGAGGGCAAGCGCGGCGGACCAGGTGAAGCTGGACGAGTACTTCGAGTCGGTCCGGTCGGTGGAGAGACGGCTGGAGGCCGCCTTGCGGCCGCAGAAGCGATGGATCAATGAGGGCAAAATTCCTATGGATCGCCCTGGCCCCGGCATACCCGCATCGCATCAGGAGCATGTGCGCCTGATGCTGGACATCCTGATCCTCGCTCTCTGGACCGACTCGACACGAATCGCCACATTCATGTTCGGCGATGCGCAAACCTCCCAGGACTACTCGTGGCTGCCGGGCGTCAGCGGGAGTTTCCATAGCCTTTCCCATCATCTGAACGAGCCCGTTAAACGCGAGCAGTATGAGAAGATCATCAACTGGCACGTCGAGCAGGTTGCGTATTTCCTTCACAAAGTGAAGAGCTTGAAGGAAGGCGACTCTTCCCTGCTCGACAATTCCATGATTCTGTTCGGTTCTTCCCTGAAGGATGGAAACAGCCACGATCCGGAGAATCTGCCATTGATTCTCGCAGGACGCGGAAAGGGCACTCTACGTCCGGGCAGACGGCTTCGCGCGGCTCCCAAGACTCCCCTTTGCAATCTGTATCTGGCCATGTTGCATCGGATGGGGATTCATGAGAAGTCCTTTGGCGACAGCACAGGGCCCCTCGAAGGACTCGCGTAGGCGTAGGCGTATCCATCTCATACCGCTGAATCCCGGGAGCCGGAACTCCCCGGGCCGCGCGTTACATTGTCACTTACCTTGCTGTCGCGCAACGGAAGATACGTGCCGCGCCATGGGAGAGTCCAGGAACTAGCGGGCCGACAACCGGGCCAAGGTTCCCGCGCCCGGACAAAGCTCCTAAGCAGGCTCATTTGCCCGCTTGCTCCCTGTATCCGTATTGAAGCGGAACCCGTCGAACGTGGATAGAACAAATCGTCACATTTCTGTAATG
>Ga0207874_1004144_pt1 | contig 11115 bp, 9 predicted proteins | sample HigsolmetaAR201D_FD_184833 | JGI IMG/M metagenome (GOLD analysis project Ga0207874, IMG submission 184833) | Ionic liquid and high solid enriched microbial communities from the Joint BioEnergy Institute, USA - AR20-1-D (SPAdes) (version 2) ... | reverse complement strand
CGGGGCCGTCCCGTCGGCTCCGGTGTCGGGCCGCCCCGGAGCCGACCCTGTCGGGCGCCGGCCGCGCCCGCCCCAGGTCCGGTCGGCTACGTACCGTCGACCGGTGGTGGGCCGACGAACGGGGATGACGTCACCCCGCCCCCCGTCGGGGCGCCCGGCCCGTCGTGTCGGTTCGGTCCACGCTGTCCTCCGTAGAGGTCGGAGCTCCGGGCCAGGGTGATCAGTCCGGCGGCGACGCAGCAGCAGGAGAGCAGCGCCGCGACGATGCCGAGCAGGAACCACCACCGGCGGTCCGTCGGCCGCTCGAACTCGGGTACGGCCCCCGGCCCGGGGCCCTGCCGCGGCGGGCCGGGCTGCCGCGTGGAGTGGGCAGGCCACGAGACCGGGTGTGGATATCCGCTCGACGGTGGCGTACCGGCCGGAGTCTCCGGGGTGGACCAGTCCGGGACGTCCACCGACCGTCCCGCCGTGGGGTCGGCCACGGGCTCCTGGTCCGGCCCGTCGGGCGGTGCCGGGTCGATCGCCCACTCCCACGACCGGACGCCCGGCCGTGCTGCCGGGCCGGCGCCCGGGCCGACCGGTTGGCCGGGCTGTCGCTCACCCAGCCCGTGGCCGGGCCCGGCGGCTGGGCCGTCGCCGTGTTCACCCGGCTGTCGGTCGGGCAGCCCGTCCGGCTGGTCGACCGCGTTCTCGCCGCCCACCGGTCCGACCGGCCCGGCGTCGGGTTGGCGCGGATCCTCGCCGGACTGCTCGGGGTTGGTCATCGCGGTCCCCGTGTCGTCGGTACGCCTTTGGGAAAATACTAGACTTTAGCGACATTGCTCCCAGTGCGGATCGTCATCTTGGGGGCGGGCGGACGAGGGCGGGTCGCCCACGTCGGCGGTGGCAGGATGTGCGGCGTGGATCTCGTGACCCTCGACGACGTCCGGAGCGCGGCCGACGACCTGGTCGGTGTCGCCCTGCGTACGCCGCTGTTGCCCTGTCCGTGGGACGGGCAGCTCTGGATCAAGCCGGAAAGCCTGCAACCGGTCGGCTCGTTCAAGATCCGTGGCGCGACCCACGCCGTGGCCCGGCTCGACCCGACCCGGCGGGCCAGGGGCGTCGTCACGCACTCGTCGGGCAACCACGGGCAGGCCCTGGCGTACGCCGCCCGGGTGCACGGCGTGCCCTGCACGGTGGTGATCCCGGAGGGCGCCCCGACGATCAAGATCGAACGGGTGCGGGCGCTCGGGGCCGAGGTCCGGCTGGTCCCCCCGGCCGAGCGGTTCACCGTCGCCGACCGCATCGCCGCGGAGCAGGGCCGGACCCTGGTTCCCCCCTTCGACGACCGGCGGATCATCGCCGGCCAGGGCACCCTCGGCGTCGAGGTGGTCGAGGAACTACCCGAGGTCGACGTGGTACTGGTTCCGGTCGGCGGTGGTGGCCTCGCCTCCGGGGTCGCCACGGCGGTCAAGGCCCTGAGGCCTGCGACGAAGGTCATCGGGGTCGAGCCGGAACTCGCGGCCGACGCCCGGGACTCGCTGACCGCCGGGGAGCTACGGGTGTGGGAACCGGCCCGGACCTACCGCACGAGCGCGGACGGCCTGCGGACCGCCCTCTCCCCGTTGACCTTCGCGCACCTGCGTCGTCGGCTGGACGGCATCGTCACGGTCAGCGAGGAGGAGATCGCCGCGGCCACCGCTCGGTTGGTCCGGGACGTCCGGCTGGTCGTCGAGCCGAGCGGCGCGGTCACGACGGCGGCCCGGATGTTCCACGCCGCCGAGCTGCCGGCCGGCCGTACGGTCGCGGTCGTCTCCGGTGGGAACGTCGACCCGGCCGTGCTGGCCGCGGCGGCGACCCGGCCCGCGGCGGGGTGACCGGGTCCGCCGCCGGGGCGGTGGCGTACCGCACCCCGGCGGCGACGGACCCGGGTGGGCGGAGCGTGGCCTCAGCCGCGCCGCCACTTCTGGTTGGCACCACCGGTGCACTCCCAGAGCTGCAGCTTGGCGCCGTTGGCGGTGTTCCAGTCCTGTACGTCGACACACTTGTTCGCCTGCGGATTCACCAGGTCACCGGCGGCGCTGAGGACGAACTGCTGGGCCGGGTTGCCGTTACAGTGGACTATCTGGATCTTGGCGCCGTTCGCGGTCGATCCCCAGGCCACGTCCATGCACATGCCCATCGCCCGCACGGTGCCGTCGGCGGCGAACGTCCACTGCTGGGCGACGGTGCCGTTGCAGTCCCAGATCTGCAACTGGGTGCCGTCGGCCGGGTTCGCGCCCGGGATGTCGATGCACTTGTTGGCGTACCCGATGATCGGGCCGGTGGTGCCGGGGTTGCTGTCACCGGTGTTCCAGGCCCAGACCCGGACGTAGTCGATCAGCATCTGCTGGGGGAACGTGGTGGTGGCGTCCGGGTAGCCGGGCCAGTTGCCGCCGACCGCGACATTCATGATCATGTAGAACGGGTGGTCGAAGACCCAGGGGTTGCCGTGCAGGTCGGCCGGGGTCCTGCGGGCGTACGCGATGCCGTCGACGTACCAGGTGATGGAGTCCGGTGCCCAGTCCACCGCGAAGGTGTGGAAGGCGTCGGCGAAGTTGCCGCTGGGTAGCGTGTAGGAGCTGCTGATCCCGGCACCGCCGGAGTAGCCGGGGCCGTGCAGCGTGCCGTACACCCGGTTGGGCTCACGACCGATGTTCTCCATGATGTCGATCTCGCCGCGGTCCGGCCACGGCAGACCGCCGAGCATCCAGAACGCCGGCCAGATGCCCTGTCCGCGCGGGATCTTGATCCGGGCCTCGAACCGCCCGTACGTCTGTCTGAAGGTGTTGGCGGTGAGCAGCCGGGCCGAGGTGTACTCGCAGTAGCCGTAGTGGCACTGGTAGTTGGCCGGGTTCTCCCGACGCGCGGTGATCACCATGTTGCCGTTGCCGTCGTGGGCGGCGTTCCTGGTGCTGTCGGTGTAGTACTGCCGCTCGTTGTTGCCCCAGCCGCCGCCGCCGATGTCGTGATGCCACTTGCCGGGATCCGGCGGCGTGCCGGCCGGGGCGTTGAACTCGTCGCTCCACACGAGCGCGCCGGGCGCCGCGTTGACCGGGCTGGTCGGGGTGACCGCCAGCGTCGTGGTCAGGATCGTGCCGAGCAGGGCCAGGACCAGGGAGGTTCGTCGGATGCGCATGTAGAGGTTTGTATATTGAAGTCCTCCTTTCTAGCAAGGCTCCTTACTAAAAACATCAGGTTCCTAACAGAGGCGGCACGGTGCCGGGCCCACCTGGCGACGCGTGCCTCCTTGTCCGCCTCCAATACGAGAGTCTGTCTATCTTTGGGTGACCGACCGGTTACCACAGGTCAAGGAGGCGGTCCCGTGACCCAGTTGTCCTTCTTCGGTCCGAACGAGGCCGGCCCCGACCCGAAGCCCGACGGTGACGCACCCGTACGGCTCCGCCTGCTCATCACGGTGAAGGCCGCCCCGAATCCCTCCGAGAAATACGGCGAGACGGTATGCGTCGCCGCTCTGAGCATCGACCCTCTGCGTCCGGGCTGGGTGCGGTTGTACCCGATCAACCACCGTGAGCTGACGAGCGACGACCGGTTTCGCAAGTACGAGATCATTTCCGTGATGGCCAGGCCGGCCAGGCGGGACCAGCGCCGGGAGAGCTGGAAGCCCATCATCGAGACCATCGCTCGTGAGGCCTACCTTCCGCCCTGGGAGAAGCGTCGACGCTACCTTGACCCCTGGGTCGAAGAGTCGATGTGTCGGCTGAACCGGGCAGTTCGCGACCGGCCGGACGCCCAGTCGCTGGCCCTGATCCGCCCGGCACGGGTCGACGGTCTCCGGGTGACGCCGCACGGCGGCTGGACACCGAGCGAGCAACGAAAAATCGATGCATACGTCAGCCAGCTCGACCTGCTCGACAACCGGGATCGTGTGCCCCTGGAAGCGCCCCGATTCCGTGCCGCCTATCGCTACCAGTGCCACGAGCCAGGGTGCAAAGGGCACCTGCAAGGGCTGCTGGACTGGGAACTCGTTGCGCTGCAACGCCGGCTTCGTGGTTGTTCCGACGCGGAACTCAGGCAGGCCATCGAGGAGAAGTTCTTGCACGAACTGTGCGCACCCACCCGGGATGTCGCCTTCTATGTGGGCAACCAGGCGAAGCGCGTGAACGTGTTCAGCGTGCTCGGCGTGTACTGGCCGCCGAAACGCCAGCCAAACGTTTCGATGCGGCCTCCAGCACGACGTCACGGTGGCAGTGCTGTTGATCCGCCTCGAAGCACAGCACCGCCACCAGCTCGCGTCGGCCGGCCTCGGCAATCGCATCGAGCGCCTTGACCGCGTCCGGATGCCGCAACAGATTGGCGTACACGTTCCGTGCCATTGCCCGCATGTCGGGCGGGCCGGCGAAACCCGGGCGGTTGGCCTTCGGATTACCCAGCTCCCGTCGGTGCTCGTAGGCAATGCCGGCCGCGCCGAGTGCCTGGGCGAGGGCTGTCTTGCTGAAGCCCCGCTTCCGGGAGATCGGTGTGAGCCGGACGTCGACCAGGCGGGAGACGCCGAGGGCGCAAAGGTCGCCGACGAAGGCTTCGATGTCCCGGCCTTGGTAGCCGACGCCAATCAGGCCGGCCCGGACCGCTGTCGAGATCGCCATGCCTGTCAGCTTTCCACACCGTGCGCATGTCCGCCGCTACCCCGGCCGACTGGGGTACAGGTCCTCGACAGGATCGCGCGTGTCTCGGCCTTGGTTCCTCGGGCGCTCGCTGTCAACCGGGTCAGCCCGGGCGCTGGCGGCGCCGCCGCCAGCGGCGCCGCCGAGGCGGCCTGATCCGCACCCGCTGCTCCGGCCGGCTCTCGATGTCGTCAAGCTGCGCGCACACCGTCTGCCGCAGCTCGTCGTAGTCCCGGAAACGGTAGTCCTGGAACAGGGTGTAGCCGCTCCACATCAGATTGGCGCAGACGCGTGCCGGCACCCGACCGGTCGCCGCGCCCATCCCGACCAGCGCCACCGAGCGGATGCTGCCCGGCTCCGTCGCGTTACGCAGGCGGATCGTTCTACCGGCGGCTCAACGCCGCGCTGCGGGACCCGGACCGCGGCCGGGTCACCCCGTACCTGCCGTACCTGCGGCTGCTCTTCTCGGCGCTGTCGCGGCTGCCGACCCACACGGAGCCACTGTGGCGCGGGGTGTCGCTCGACCTGCGGGCGCAGTACCCGGTCGGACGGACCGTCACCTGGTGGGGGTCTCCTCGTGCACCTCGCAGCTCAGGGTCGCCCGGTCGTTCCTCGGGCGTCGCGGCAGGCGGACCCTCTTCGAGGTACGGCCGGTGCGGGCCGTGGGGATCCACCGGTTCTCCGCGTTCACCGGCGAGGAGGAGTACATCCTCAGCCCCGGCACACGGCTCACCGTGACCGAGGTACGGACCGAACGTGGCGGCCTGTGCACCGTACGGTTGACCGAGCTGGCCGAGCCGGGCCTGGTGACGTGACCGGGGTGGGGCCGGCGCGCGGGACCACGCGCCGGCCCCACCCGATCACTCGCGGATGCCCAGGCGGTCGAGGATCCAGGCGGCGATGAACGCCTCCTCCTTCCAGGCGTCGTACCGGCCGCTCGGGCCGCCGTGCCCGGCGCCCATCTCGATCTTCAACAGGTAGTCGCCGTCCGGGGCGGTGGCGCGCAGCCGGGCGATCCACTTCGCCGGCTCGTGGTAGAGGACCCGGGTGTCGTTGAGGCTGGTCACCGCCAGGATCGCCGGGTACTTCTGCGCGGTGACGTTCTCGTACGGCGAGTACGACTTCATGTACGCGTAGACCTCGGGATCCTCCAGCGGGTTGCCCCACTCCTCCCACTCGGTGACGGTGAGCGGCAGGGACGGGTCGAGGATCGAGGTGAGCGGGTCGACGAACGGCACCTGGGCGACGATCCCGCAGAAGGCGTCGGGTGCGAGGTTCGCCACCGCCCCCATCAGCAGCCCACCGGCCGACCCGCCCCGGGCGACCAGCCGGTCCGCCGACGTCCAGCCGGTACGCGCCAGATGCCGGGCGACGGCGACGAAGTCGGTGAAGGTGTTCTTCTTGGTCAGCAGCTTGCCGGTCTCGTACCACCGGCGTCCCAGCTCGCCGCCGCCCCGCACGTGCGCGACCGCGAAGACCACGCCCCGGTCCAGCAGCGAGAGCCGGGGGATCGAGAACCAGGGGTCCATGCTGGTCTCGTACGAGCCGTAGCCGTAGAGCACACAGGGCGCCGAGCCGTCGCGGGGGGTGCCGACCCGGCACACCAGCGAGACCGGTATCCGGGTGCCGTCGTCGGCGACCGCCCAGTCCCGGTGCTGCTCGTACCGGGCCGGGTCGAAGTCGCCCAGCACGGGCTTGCGCTTGCGCAGCACCATCTGGCGGGTCACCAGGTTGTAGTCGTAGACCGAGTCCGGGGTGACCATCGAGGCGTAGTGCAGCCGGATCGTGTCGGTCTGGTACTCCGGATTGCTGTCCAGCCCCACGCTGTACAGCGGCTCCGGGAAGTCGATGTCGTACGGGTCGCCGGTGCCGTCCGGCAGCACCCGGATCCCGGTCAGCCCGCCGGTGCGCAGCGACACCACGATGTGGTTGGCGAAGGCGTCCACCGCCTCCAGCCGGGTGCCGGGGGTGTGCCCGATCAGCGGCACCCAGTCGCCGGGACGGTCCGCCGAGGTGTACGCCAGCGCGAAGTCCTCGGCACCGTCGTTGTGCAGGATCAGGAAGCGGTCCCCGTGGTGCTCGATCGAGTACTCGACCCCCTGCCGCCGGGGTGCGACGAGGACGGGGTCGGCGGTCGGGTCGTCCGCGGGGATGACCCGAACCTCACTGGTGATCTTGCTGTGCGCGTCGATGACGATGAACCTCTCGGACCGGGTCAGCCCGACGCCGACCCAGAACCGCTCGTCACGCTCCTCGTAGACGAGCTGGTCCTGCGACGCCGGGGTGCCGACCGTGTGCCGCCACACCCGGTACGGCCGCCACGCCTCGTCGACGGTCAGGTAGAACAGCGTCGACCCGTCGGCGGACCAGGCGGTGCCGTAGAACGTCCCCGGCACCTCGTCGGCCAGCACCTCACCGGTTCGCAGGTCCTTCACCCGCAGGGTGAACCGCTCGTCCCCGCTGAAGTCCGTGGAGTACGCCAGCCACCGGCCGTCCGGGCTGACGTCGAAGGTTCCCAGCGCGAAGAAGTCGTGGCCCTCGGCGAGCGCGTTGCCGTCGAGCAGGATCTCCTCGCCCTCCAGCGGCGCGCCGTCGGCCGGCATCGGCGGGTCCGTCTCCCCGTCGCGGACCGCACGCCGGCAGTGGATGCCGTACTGCTGTCCCTCGACCGTCCGGGTGTAGTACCAGTACCCACCCTTGCGGGTGGGAACCGAGAGGTCGGTCTCCTGGGTGCGGGTCTTCGTCTCGGTGAACAGGGTCTCCCGCAACCCGGCCAGCCCTGCCGTCCGATGCTCGGTGTAGGCGTTCTCGGCCTTCAGGTAGGCGATCGTCTCCGGGTCGTCCTTCGCGGCGAGCCAGGCGTACTCGTCGATCACCGTGTCGCCGTGGTGGGTGCGCTCGGTCGGCACCCGCCTGGCGATCGGGGCAGCGATCCTCTCAGTGTCCACCCGGTCACGTTACCGTCCGCCCGCGGTACCGGTTCGCACCGGTCGCCGCCGGTGACCGCGCCGGTCGGACCCGGTTCAGCCCACCGCGTCGTTGCGGAGCACCAGGATCGCGATGTCGTCCCGGGGCGACTCGGCGGAGAAGCCGATCACCGCCGACCGGAGCCGCGCCGCCACCACCTCGGCCGAGTATCCGGCCAGCGGGGCGGCCGCGTTCCGGAGCCGCTCCAGGCCGAAGAGCTCCCGGCCGCGCCGCCGCTCGGTGACCCCGTCGGTGTAGAAGACCAGCGCGTCACCCGGGCCCAACCGCACCTCCGCGGCCGGGCAGGTGACCACGTCGAGCAGGCCGAGCGCGGTACCGCCGGCACCGACGAACGAGGTGTGCCCGTCGCCGCGGACCAGCAGCGGTCGGTCGTGTCCGGCCAGGTGCAGCTCGACGTGCAACGCTCCACCCCGCTCACGCCGCACGGCGGCGAGGGCCAGCGTGCAGTAGCGGCCCCCGCCCCGCTCGACCAGCGTCTGGTTGAGCCGGGTGAGCGCGTCCGGCAGCGATCGTCCGTCGCCCACCAGCACGCGGATCACGTCCCGGACCAGTCCGGTGACGGCCGCCGCCTGCACACCCTTGCCGGAGACGTCGCCGACCACCACCAGCCAGCGGTCCTCGGCCAGCGGTACGACGTCGTAGAAGTCGCCGCCGACGTCCGCGGCGTCGCCGGTCGGGACGTACTCGGCCGCGAAACCGATGCCGTCGACCACCGGCAGGACCGGCGGCAACAGCGACTGCTGCAGGGTCTGGGCGACCTTCCGCCGCTCGTCGTGGATGCGGGCGTTCTCGATCGCCAGTGCCGACCGACGGGCCACGTCCTCCAGCACCGCGATCTCGTCGGGGTCGTGCCGGTGTCGCAGGTGACGACCGACGGCGAGGGTGCCGAGCCGCTGCCCCCGGGCCACCAGCGGTACGGCGATGCCGTCCAGCGGCGCCCCGAGCGGTACCTGGCCGGGACCGCGCACCGCCTCACGCAACCGGGCGTGCACCGAATCAGGTCCCTCCTCCCGGAGCATCTTGTGCAACTCGGGCAGCCTCGTCTCGTCGGCGTGGGTCGCCGCCGCCAACCGCAGCCGCCCCCACTCGTCGATCGTGTGCACCGCGCACCACTGGCCGAGCCGCGGGACCACCAGCTGCGGGATCAGCGCCATGGTCAGGTCGACGTCGAGTGACTGGGCGAGCAGTTCGCTCGCCTCGGCGAGGAAGGTGAGCCAGGTCTGGCGCCGGATGTCGGCCCGGCGCAGCCGGTCGTTCTCCAGGTGCAGGGAGAGGCGTTCGGCGACCAGCGCGGCGAGCGGGCGGGCGTACCCCGAGGGGGCGGCGTCCAGTTCGAGCTCCCCGACGTACGGCCGGTGCACGGTCAGCGGCACCCGGAGCAGTTCGTCGCCCGGCCGGGGCTGCCGGCCGTACCGGGCGAGGAGCTGCCAGCCCGCCCCGTCGCCCCGGTCGAGCCGGACCGCGCCGCCGGCCGCGCCGACCATGTCCCCGACCCGTACCAGCAGGTCGGCGGCGAAGGTGGGGAGGGGGTCGTCGGCGTACGGGTCGGGAGCGGTCTGCATCAGGGCGCTCATCGCGCCGGCGGTCGGCGCGGAGGGGGTCGGTGCCGGGGAGCCGGCGGAGGCGGGGCCGTGCACCCCGTCGGACGGGGGGCCGACCGACCGGTCGCCGTCCCCGGCGTACCCCTTGCGGTCGAGCCGGAACCAGACGCCCTTGCCGGTGGCCTGGTGGGTGGTACCCCAGCGGCTGGCGAAGTGGTCGACGAGGAGCAGGCCCCGACCCCGCTCCGACACCTGGGAGATGTCGGTCAGGTCGTTGCGGGGTCGGGCGGTCACGCCGTCGATCGGGCCGGCGGCGAAGTCGGAGACGGTGACGGTGAGCCCGGTACGGTCGGCCACGACCTCGATGTCCAGCTCGGTGCGGGCGTGTTCGATGGCGTTGGTGGACAGCTCGGTGGTGAGCAGCAGCGCCTCGTTGAGCAGTTCCTCGAGCCCTGCCTCGGTCAGCACCGACCGGACCAGGGCGCGGGCGGCGGCCGGGGTGCGCCGGTCGGCCGGTAGGCGGACCCGGCGGACCTGGCCTCCGCCCCTGGCCTCCGCCGCCCCGCCCGTTTCCGCTGACACCCTTCGACTCCTCCACACCGCCCGTGGATCCGAATCCAGGCAACACTATCCGGGCAAGGCGACTCTCCCGCCCGGTTGCGACGCGGGTCGGCGCGATCGACGCCGTGTCGGGTCGCAGACTGCCCGATTCGTACCGAACGCCGGCTCGCCGCGCGCTGTCGCCGCAGGTCGGCGCCGATCGCCGGAGCGCGGCGTGGGGTGGCGGTTCCCGGGTGAACGGCACAATGATGGGGTGTCACGCCGGGGTGGGAAGCGCGGGGCACCCCGGTGACGAGGCCGGGACCGGTTGGGCGCGGGCCGGCACGGGAGCCCACCTGCCAGCACACCTGAGCGAGGGACGATGACCACGGCGAACCACCTCACAGCCGACCAGAGGCCCGGCGCCGAGGACGCGGCGCTGCTCGGTGAGCTCGCGGAGGCGCTACGCCGGGTCCGCCAGGGTGACTTCAAGGTACGGCTGCCGCGTCGCACCGGCGCCGCGGGCGAGGTCGCCGACGCCTTCAACGAGGTCGTGTCGCTGCAGGAGCGGCAGCACCTCGACCTCCGCCGGATCAGCCGGATCGTCGGCCGGGACGGCCGGCTCACCGAACGGCTGGACGAGGAGGGTGTGGAGGGCGCCTGGGCGGAGGGCCGGCGGGCGGTCAACTCCCTCATCGACGATCTCGGGCGGCCCACCACCGAGATCGCCCGGGTCATCGTCGCCGTCGCCGAGGGCGACCTGTCGCAGCACATGGCCCTGGAGATCGACGGTCGGCCGCTGCGTGGCGAGTTCCTCCGGATCGGGCGCACCGTCAACACGATGGTGGACCAGCTCTCGTCGTTCGCCGACGAGGTGACGCGGGTTGCCCGGGAGGTGGGTACCGAGGGCAAGCTGGGTGGCCAGGCCGACGTCCGTGGGGTGGCCGGCACCTGGAAGGACCTCACCGACTCGGTGAACACCATGGCCTCGAACCTGACCCACCAGGTCCGCTCGATCTCCCAGGTGGCGACCGCGGTGGCCCGGGGCGACCTGTCGCAGAAGATCACCGTCTCCGCGAAGGGCGAGGTCGCCGAGCTGGCCCACACGATCAACGGGCTGACCGACACGCTGCGGCTCTTCGCCGAGCAGGTGACGCGGGTGGCCCGGGAGGTGGGTACCGAGGGCAAGCTGGGTGGCCAGGCCGTGGTGCCGAACGTGGCCGGCACCTGGAAGGACCTGACCGACAGCGTCAACTCGATGGCGTCGAACCTGACGGCGCAGGTGCGCAACATCGCCCAGGTCTCCACGGCGGTGGCTCGGGGTGACCTGTCGCAGAAGATCACGGTGGACGCGAAGGGCGAGATCGCGGAGCTGAAGGACACCGTCAACACGATGGTGGACC
>Ga0207874_1004140_pt1 | contig 11121 bp, 8 predicted proteins | sample HigsolmetaAR201D_FD_184833 | JGI IMG/M metagenome (GOLD analysis project Ga0207874, IMG submission 184833) | Ionic liquid and high solid enriched microbial communities from the Joint BioEnergy Institute, USA - AR20-1-D (SPAdes) (version 2) ... | reverse complement strand
ACGGGACGACAAGCTCCTGTACGAATTTGTGCGGCTCCTCCCTGCGGACGGCCGTCATGTCTTCGAGTTCCGCAACACAAGCTGGTTTACCGATGAGGTCTACCGGATTCTGAGCGATCATAATGCGGCCCTATGCCGCGCCGAATCCGATAGCCTCACCACTCCCGATGTGTCGACCGCCGACTTCGCCTATTTCCGCCTGCGAAAGTCGGAGTATACGCAGGAGCAGCGCGACGCAATGGCCGATCAGGCTCAGGCGCTGCTTGCCGGGAACCGCGACGTCTATGCCCTGTTCAAGCACGAGGAAGATCCGGCGGGTGCGCTGTACGCGGTGGAGCTGCTCGGGCGGGTGAACGAATCCCGCGCGGAGGAAAGCGTTCCCCGGTAGCTGCCGGTTGCGCATCTGAAAATTACGACCGCAAGGCCGCGGTCATCGTCCCGTACGCCAGACCGGCGAACTGCGCGTTGTTGAGGATTTCTTCGGGACGGGCGGCTTGCGGCGCCGGATAACCGGCCTGCCGAAGCCATGCTGCCGCCTCGGCGGCTGTCAGCGGGGCGTCCCGGTCGGCCGGTTGTGCAGGCGTCTTCCTGCGCTCGGCTTGAAGCACGCGCGACAGCCGGTCCCAGGCTTCGCCTGTGGTCAGCGTCCTGTTCGGATCGGCCTTGTAGCCCAAGTTCCAGCCTCGTGCGCCGAGCCACTGGAGCGCAGCGAAGGAAGGGTGATCGAAGGGGAGATCCTCGAGGAAGTTGATCACACCGCGCCGCTCTACCAGCACTTTCTGGAGCTTAGGGACTGCCACCTTCCGCACGGGAACTTTCTCGTCGATTGCCAGGTGGGCCGCAATCCCCGCCGCTTCGCCCAGCGCCATAAAGACCGGTTCCATGCGAAGGGCGTTGTAGGCCACATGGCTGCAGGAGCAGGCCACCGGAACAAGCAGCCCGTCTACCTTCTTCGGTGTCAGAACATTGTAGGGCACTTGGAAAGGCTCGTGCTTCACGAAGAAGTACCCTTCCCGGACGCCCGGATGTGCGGGGTCGTACTTATGATGCGCGTGCGGGTCGAAGGGCCACTCGACGATTCCGATGGAAGTGCGCTGCACCCGCGTTCTTTGTAACTGAAGATTCACGTCGCCGTCGCGCTCCGTCAGTATGTAATCGCCCAGAATCCGGCGGCCCTGGCGGACGTACACCTGCCTCGGGACATGGCCATTGCTCGGCCACTCGTCGCGCGGCCATCCATACTGCCGCGCATCTTCCCGTAACGATTCGGGAACCTCCGGATCGTTTTGCAAGAGCCAGATCAGGCCAATGTTGTGGCTCAGATAGCGCTGGTAGATGGCGCGGCGGCGCTCGACGGTCGCAGTCGGCCACTCCCAGTTTTCCTCTGCCAGGTCGAGCGACTCCGAGGGAACCATCGTATCGGGATGAACGTGGTCGCTGTTCAGCTCGAACTTGCCGTTAGGCATCGGATAGACCTGAATGATGTCGCGGAAGCGCTTTGCCCTTCCGGCCCGGATGTCTTCGAGTACAAAGTGATAATCCTCGCGGCGGTAGTCCTTCGGTCGCTCGATGGGAATGCGTCTCTGCGGGTCGTTCGTCACGTGGAAGCGGAAGCAGAAAGCCTGGGTGGCGTTGTCGGCCTCGCCGGTCGAGCCCGGCAGAGGCTCCGTTTCGCCGAAGCGCATGTAAATGCGGCCGGCATACTTCTCCCCATATTCGGCCCGGCTCTCCCTTCCCGTTCGGAAGGGCGCCCCTGCCGCGGCGGCAAGGTCTCCTTCGTAGGTGGTGTCGATGAACACACTTGCGTTCACCTTCACCGTTTGTCCCGGCCGCGACGTGTCTGCGAACTCAGCGCTGGCCAGCCGTCCGCGCTCGACGTTAGCCCGCTCGAGTTGGTGCTGCAGCATCAGCCGGATTCGCCGGCCCTCTCCCGCAATCATGTCGTGGAAAATCTTTTCGGCGGCACTGGCTTCATACCAATAGCCGTCGCGGCACAGCTTCACATTGGGCTTTTCGGGATTGTTCCTGTCGAAATCTTCGTAGTACCTGACCACTCGCCGAGTAAATTCATAAAACAGTCCCCCGACTGCCTGGCGCTTGCCAATGTCCGCATTCGTCAGCCCGTTCGAGACGATACCGCCGATGTGGTCTTCGTGCGCAAGGAGAATGACATTCCGGCCAAGGCGGGCAGCCGCGACTGCCGAAGCAATTCCTGCGGGCGTCGCGCCATAGATCGCGACATCACACGAAACTTCCGAAATGGTGGCGGTCCTGCCAGGCGAGCTTGCCGCGGCTGCGCCCGCAAGTGTTCGACGGAGAAACCCGCGCCGGGAAACTGTTTTCATGCCAACCACTTTATCGCAGCAGCCACGTCGTACCGTGAAATCGCTTGGGTGGACATCCTCGATCCGCCGGACTAGGCTGAAAGAAGCACTCCCCGAGGGAGAGCATTCCGATGCCGATCGCAGCAGAGCCTCTTCAAGGTGACGCCAGGCCGCTCACTCACCTGAGCGAGGAAGAATCGATGTTTCAAGCGGCGGTGCGCCGTTTCGCTGTGGAACAGATTGCTCCTCACGTTCGGGAAATGGACGAACAGGGGATTTTTAGGAAGGATCTCCTGCGCCAGATGTTTGAGCTTGGCTTGATGGGCATCGATATCCCCGAGGAATACGGGGGCCAGGGCGGGACCTTCTTTCAGGCGGTGCTGGCTGTCGAGGAGATTGCCGCGGTGGATCCTTCGGCCGCTGTGATCGTTGATGTGCAGAACACGCTGGTCAACAACGCGGTACAGCGGTGGGCGAATGAGGACCAGAAGCGGCGTTACCTGCCGAAGCTGGCGACGGATACAGTCGGAGCGTACGCCCTGTCGGAAGCCGGTTCCGGATCCGACGCCTTTGCCCTTGCGACGCGCGCCGTCGATCAGGGAGATCACTTTGTACTCACCGGCCGGAAGCTTTGGATTACGAACGCGGCGGAAGCGGGCCTCTTTCTGGTATTTGCGAACGCAAATCCGGAGGCCGGATACAAAGGCATCACCTGCTTCCTCGTCGAGCGGGACTTCCCCGGGTTTCAGGTTGGCAAGAAGGAGGATAAGCTTGGCATCCGGGCGTCCTCAACGTGTGAGCTGATCCTTGACGGTTGCCGCGTTCCGAAAGAGAACGTGATGGGTGAAGTGGGCAAAGGCTACAAGGTTGCCATTGAAACGCTGAACGAGGGGCGGATCGCAATCGGTGCCCAGATGGTTGGTTTGGCGAGGGCAGCCCTCGGACACGCCATTGCCTATGCGAAGCAGCGAAAGCAGTTTGGAAAGCCCATCGCGGAGTTTCAGGGCGTTCAGTTTGACCTTGCCCGCATGGCCGTGGACGTCGAGGCCGCCCGGCTGCTTGTTTACAACGCGGCCCGCCTGCGCGACGCCGGAAAACCGTTCGTGACCGAGGCAGCCATGGCAAAATATTTCAGCTCCCAGATTGCGGAAACCGTAGCGTCCCGCGCCGTTGAAATCTTCGGCGGCGTGGGATTCACGAAGGATTACCCGGTGGAGAAGCTTTACCGGGATGCCAAGATCGGCCGTATTTACGAAGGCGCAAGCAACCTCCAGCTTGCAACCATCGCTAAACAGATTTTAGAGAAACCGGTCTAAATACACGAACGTCGGAGGCATTGAGGGATTATGGCGAGATTGTTCCCGCTAGCCGCAGCCGCCGGGTTGGCGCTCGCGCTGCATCTGCCATCCTTTGCCGATGGGGAGGACCTCAGTCCGGCTGAAATTCAGCAGATCATTGAGAAGTTCGCAGCCAAAGAAGCCGAGTTTGCACGCGCCCGGGAAAACTACACCTATCGCCAGAGCGTCCGCTTCCTGGAACTCGATAACGGCGGGAACGTTGTTGGGAAATGGGAAGTGGTTTCGGACATTATCTTTGGAGGGGACGGGAAACGCACCGAACGCGTCGTCCGGGCTCCTGTGCCCACGCTCAGGAACATCATTCTCGAGCCCGAGGACGAGCAGGACCTGCGCAATGTGCAGCCGTTCGTCTTACAAACCAAGGACTTGCCCAAGTACGACATCCGTTATCTCGGCAAAGAGACGCTGGATGAGATTCCCTGCTATGTGTTTTCCGTAAAGCCCAAGAAGCTTGAGAAGGGAGAGCGGTACTTTCAGGGGCAGATTTGGGTGGACGACCGCGATTTGCAGATCGTAAAGACGTACGGGCGGGGTGTTGGCATCAAGCGCAACAAGAACAGCCAGTACCCCAAGTTCGAGACCTACCGCGAGCAGATCGACGGCAAGTACTGGTTCCCGACGTATACGATTGCAAACGACACGCTGCACTTTGAGAATGGGTCGATTCCCATCAAGATGACGGTGAAATACGAGGACTACAAGCAGTTCAAAGCCGATACCGTCATCACCTTCACCGACCCCGCCATCGAGCAGCCGAAGCCCGAACCGAAGAAACCATAATCACTTAGGGCCGCGCTCGCGGCCCTGAACGCCTTCCAAACCACCCCAAAAAATCCCCGTTCAGGTCTGAAATCCGGCATCCCGGACACAAAATCGTCTGCCCGATGTATGTGCCCATGCTTTAATGGAAACTTGCGATCTATATGGTAAGAGAGGGATTTCGATCGGGGCGGCGTTGGAAGGCTGTCACGCGCCGTCTGCGCGAACTGAAGATGATCGCCAAAGGGCTGGCTTCCACCGACCACCCGATTCTGGCGCACATTATCCCGATCCGCCGTTGCAATCTGTCCTGCAAGTACTGCAACGAGTACGACGACTTTTCTAAGCCCGTTCCGGTCGAAACCATGCTGGAGCGGGTCGACCTGCTGGGCAGGCTGGGAACCACAATTATTACGATCAGCGGCGGGGAACCCCTCCTGCATCCGAACCTCGACCAGATCATCGCGCGCATTCGCCACAATGGCGCCATCGCCGGTCTGATTACCAACGGCTATCTGCTGACTGCCGACCGGATTAAGCAGCTCAACCGGGCCGGCCTGGACCACATGCAGATCTCGATCGACAATGTGAAGCCGGACGAGGTATCGTACAAGAGCCTGAAGGTGCTGGATAAGAAGCTGCAGCTTCTGGCCGAGCACGCGGATTTTCACGTCAACATCAATTCCGTCGTCGGCGGGGGAACGCACTATCCGGAAGACGCCCTGACGATCAGCAAGCGGGCTCTCGAACTGGGCTTCACGTCGACGGTCGGTATCATTCACGACGGAAGCGGCCAGTTGAAGCCTCTGGGCGAGAGGGAGCGGAACGTTTTCCTGGCGATCAAGAAGCTGGAAAAGTCCAGCTATTCGCAGATTAACTACTTCCAGGACAACATCGCCAACGGGCTGCCGAACGACTGGCGCTGCCGCGCGGGCGCCCGCTATCTGTACGTCTGCGAAGACGGTTTGGTCCACTACTGTTCCCAGCAGCGCGGATACCCTGGCAAGCCTTTGGCCGAGTATACGGTAGAGGATATTCGCCGGGAGTACGTGACCGCGAAGGGCTGCGCGCCGCACTGCACGGTTTCCTGCGTGCATCAGGTGGCGACGATCGACATGTGGAGGGGACCGCAGACGCTTACGGCGCCGACTTCAGCGCCCGGCTCGTCGAATCTCGTCCAGATCGAATCCGCGTCGCTTAAGTAGTTCCTGAACGGTCCATCCGGTCTGCCCAGCGCAGAAATCGAAGCAGGTCCGCGCGGTGACGCCAGGCAAAACGCCAGAACTCGGTGAAGCCGATGCGGTCTGCCTTGGTTCCCCAGTAGGTTTCAATCCTCCACCGCAAATACGGACTCCGCCATGGGGCGAGGCGGTAGCCCCGGGTGAGCCGCCACAGGATTCGAAGCATTTAGTCGCTGGCGCCGGGCTGCGAGAGTGCGGTCACGTTCCGGGAACCGTCGGGCGTCGCATAGTAGCCGGAGCGGGTACGGACGCTCAGCTTCTTGCTGTTCGTGGTCACGCGAATCTGGCGGAAGCTCCCGTCGAGCGCCTGATTCGTGGGCGAGTAGGTGATCGTGTATTGATTCCTGATGTCGTGCGCCACCTGCACGGCCAGCTGTTCAACTTCGGACAGCTCCTTCGGGAAGTAGGCAACCCCGCCGGTTGCGTCGCTGAGCGCTTCCAAAGCTCTCTTCGCCTTCTTTGCCTCCCGCCGCTCTTCCTCGGCCAGCAGCCCGATGGCATACATCGTGATATCGCTGTTGTGCGCTTTTTGTACGATCTTTTCGAGGCTCACGGCGCTGCTGTTGTCGTTGCCGTCGGTGACAAGGAAGATCACCTTCTTGTCACGCTTGGCCTTGGCCTTCATGTGATCGATTACGATGTCGATCGCATCGCGCATCGCCGTCCCGCCGCGGGAATCGATCCGGGCGATCCCTTCTTCCATCTTCTTGATGTCGCTTGTGAAGGGCACGTCTTCGTAGGCCTCGTCGTTAAAATTCACAACCAGAACTTCATCCTGCGGATTCGACGCCCGGACCAGGGCAAGGGCTGCCGCCTCAACTTTCCGGCGCTTGTCGCGCATGCTGCCGCTGTTGTCGATGACCAGAGCCATGGAAACCGGCACGTCCTCGCGCCGGAACGTTTTCACCTGTTGCTCGACAGAGTTCTCAAAAACTTTGAAATCTTCCTTCTTGAGGTCGGTGACAAAATTCCCCTTCTTGTCCACGACGGTGGCATGGAGCACCACAAGGCGGGTGTCGGCGCGGAAGGTCGCGGTGTCGCCCTGCCCTCGGGCGGCACCGGGGATGGCGAGTGCCGCGCAAATGAGCGCAGCCACAAACTTACTGTAATGGTGCATAGTAACCCTGGCGATACGTTGGTTTGAGCGGTGGCAAGCCGCGCGGTTGCACCAACTTAACCTGGATGCGACGGTATTTGCCATCGCGCTCCTGATTTGTTGGACTGTAGCCGATCACGTATTGGTTGCGCAGTTCTATGCCGATCTTTGCAGCTACGTCAGGAAGCTCATTGATGTTATCTACCGGGAAGTGCCGGCCTCCGGTCTGCTCGGCCAGTTCGCTCAACAGCCCCGGACCGGCCAGCTCCTCTGCCGTGCGCCCGCGCGCCGACAGCGGTTCGAAGATGCCGATCGCATATACCTGCACGTCCGCTTCACGGACCAGATTGCGGATTTCGCTTTCGGTATAACGGCTCGAGTTGTCGCCGCCGTCGGACAGGATGAGGATGGCCTTCCGCGGATTCTTGGCCTTCTTCATCTCGTGCATAGCCAGGTAGACACCGTCCAGCAGGGCGGTGCGGCCCTTGGCCTGGGTAAAGGTAAGCCGGTTCTGAATCTCTTCGGTGTTCGTTGTAAACGGAATCACCAACTCAGGTCTGTCGTTGAACTGGATGAGGAAAAACTCGTCTTCGGGATTTGCAGTCTTAAAGAACTGAGCAGCCGCCTGCCGGGATTTCGTCAGCTTGCTCCCCATGCTCCCGCTGGCGTCGAACACCAGCCCCACGGAGATCGGGGCATCCACGCTGCCGAACATGGTGATTTTTTGTTCCACCTTGTCTTCGAAGATGCGGAAGTGCTCCTTCTCCATCCCCGTGACGAATTGATTGAGCGGTGTAGTGACAGAGACGTTCACCAGAACGAGATTCGTATCAACCCGAAGGTGCGCGGAACGGCTTTCGTTGTCCTTGTCTTTGGCGGATGGAGGTTTTGCGCGAGGCGTGATGGAAACCCGGGGCTCGGGTCCGGTTGACGTTGTTTCCTTAACGTTTTCGGACGAGCTGCCGGGATTCGTCCGCTCACCTGCCCACACAATGACAGCACCGGCAAGCACAAGACTGCAGAGGGCCCTCGAAACCTTCCCACAGAAGCTCGAACGCATGGCGCCTTCCCCTCTGGTCGCAACCATTCTTGAGTATATCATGCGACCTTTTTATGGTATGATCGAACGTGCCGACGACAATTCTGGGCGTGATCCCCGCCCGGTTTGCCTCCTCACGCTTCCCTGGAAAAGCACTCACTCCCATCGCCGGGAAGTCCATGTTGCAGCATGTGTTTGAGCGGGCGAGCCAGGCCAGGTACCTGTCGCGCGTCCTCATTGCCACCGACGATGAAAGAATCTTCGAGCATGCCCGTCAGTTCCAGGCGCCGGTGCGCATGACTCGCCCGGATCACCGGTCCGGAACGGATCGCGTTGCGGAGGTTGCTTCAGCCGAGAGCGCCCAGATCATCGTTAACATTCAGGGGGACGAACCCCTTATCGATCCAGCGGCTATCGATGCTGCCGCTCTCGCATTATTGGACGACGAGGAAGCTCCGATGGGGACACTGAAAAAGCGCATCGAGCATTCCGACGAAGTCACCAATCCGAATGTGGTGAAAGTAGTTACGGACCACAACGACAACGCCATCTATTTCTCACGGTCTCCGATCCCTCACATTCGCGGGGGGGACGAGCCGCATCAGTCCGTTCCCTACTTCAAGCACATCGGCCTGTACGTCTACCGCCGGGATTTTCTCCTGAAGTACCCGGATCTTCGTGTCGGCCCGCTGGAGAGGGCTGAGAAACTCGAACAGTTGCGTGCTATCGAAAACGGATACAGAATTCGCGTGGTGGAAACCCAGTACGAATCCCTCGGGGTCGATACTCCAGAGGATCTCATGCGGGTGTCGCAGTTGTTTGAAATGAATTTAACCACTTCCGACTCACGACATGGCTAAGTATATCTTCGTAACCGGCGGCGTAGTATCCTCACTCGGAAAAGGAATCGCCGCCGCTTCCATCGGCTGTCTTTTGGAAAGCCGCGGGCTCCGCGTCACCCTGCAGAAGTTCGATCCTTATCTCAATGTTGATCCCGGAACCATGAGTCCGTTTCAGCATGGGGAGGTCTTCGTGACCGATGACGGTGCGGAGACGGATCTCGACCTCGGGCACTACGAGCGTTTCACACACGCGAAGCTCACACAGGCTAACAACCTGACGTCTGGAAGAATTTACGAGCAGATCATTACACGCGAGCGCCGCGGGGACTACCTTGGCAAGACGGTACAGGTCATCCCGCATGTCACCAATGAGATCAAGTCGGCCATTCGCAAGATCTCTGTCGACGTCGACGTTGTGATTGTCGAGATCGGGGGAACGGTCGGCGACATCGAGTCACTGCCTTTTCTCGAAGCGATCCGCCAGGTCCGTCACGAAGTCGGGCGCGACAACGCATTCTTCGTTCACGTCACGCTGGTTCCCTGGATCGCGGCGGCTCAGGAGTTGAAGACCAAGCCGACCCAGCACAGCGTCAAGGAGCTGCGCGCCATCGGCATTCAGCCCGACATGCTTCTCTGCCGGTCCGAGAAGCCGATGATGGACGAGCTGAAGGAGAAGATTGCCCTGTTCTGCGACGTCGACCCGGAGGCGGTGATCAGCGTGCGGGATGTCGACAGCGTGTACGAAGTGCCGATTGAGTTCGCAAATCAGGGGGTGGATGACATCATCCTGCGTACGCTGAAGCTGTCGGCGCGCGAACGGGACCTCGAAAAATGGACGGATATGCTGCACCGGATGAAGAATCCGTCCGACGAAGTGGACATCGGACTTGTAGGCAAGTACGTCGAGTATGAGGACTCCTACAAGAGCTTGAAAGAGGCGTTGCTGCACGGCGGCCTCGCGCACGGGTTGAAGGTAAACATCCGGTGGATCGAGTCCGAGGAGATGCAATGGCCGGACTGCGCGAGAACGCTCGAGTCGTTCGATGGAATCCTCGTGCCAGGCGGTTTCGGAAAGCGCGGCGTCGAAGGCATGATCCATGCGATTCGCTATGCTCGGGAGCAGAAGGTTCCGTACTTCGGAATCTGTCTGGGAATGCAGACCATGGTGATCGAATTCGCGCGCAACGCCTGCGGGCTGAAGGATGCAGACTCCACCGAATTTGATCCTGCCACGCCGGACCGGGTGATTTTCAAGCTCCGCGAGCTGAAGGGGGTCGATGAGCTCGGCGGAACGATGCGGTTGGGGGCTTATCCGTGCGTGCTGGCAGAGGGCAGCCGGGCGCAAGCTGCCTATGGCATGTCCCTCATCAGTGAGCGTCATCGCCACCGCTATGAGTTCAACCGGCAGTACGAGCAGATCCTTCGGGAGCATGGGCTGCGTGTCACCGGCCAGACTCCGGATGGGGTTTACGTCGAGATCTGCGAGCTGGAGGATCATCCCTGGTATCTCGGCTGCCAGTTCCACCCCGAGTTCAAGAGCAAGCCACTGGAGCCGCACCCACTGTTCCGGGCATTCCTGGCGGCCGCTTACGAATACCGGCAGAAGCGTCTCGCCCGCGAGACCACGCCGCTGTTCGGATCGACCGAATTCTCGCATGCGGATTGAAGTTGCTCCGGGCATCGCCTTTGGCGGGGGCGCTCCGCTCGCCTTGGTCGCCGGACCCTGCGTCATTGAAAGTGAAGAACATGCTCGCTTCCTGGCTGCGGAGATTCGCCGCGTGGCCGGGCCCTTCGTATTCAAGGCCTCGTTCGACAAGGCCAACCGGAGCAGCGTTTCTTCCTACCGCGGGCCGGGCCTGAAGGAAGGCGTCCGAATTCTGCAAGGCATCAAACGCGACTTCGGAGTGCCCATCCTCACCGATATTCACGAGCCGTGGCAGGCTTGTCCGGCTGCGGAAGCCGCCGACGTTCTCCAGATTCCCGCATTTCTGTGCCGGCAGACGGATCTGCTGATCGAGGCTGGCAAGACGGGCCGCGTCGTCAATATCAAGAAGGGTCAGTTCGTTGCGCCGCACGACATTCACCTGGCGGCGGAGAAGGTGGCTTCCACCGGCAACGATAAGATTCTTCTGACCGAGCGGGGATCGGTCTTCGGCTACAACAATCTTGTGGTGGACATGCGAGGGCTCGTCCTGATGCGCAAGTCGGGGTGGCCCGTCGTGTTCGACGCTACGCACAGCGTCCAGTTGCCGGGAGGCGCCGGAACCAGCTCGGGCGGCCAGCCTGAATTTATCGAGCCGCTGGCGAGAGCGGCGGTCGGTGTAGGAATCGACGGCCTGTTTGTCGAAGTGCACGAGGCGCCCGAGCGGGCAATGTCGGATGGAGCGAATGCTTTGCCTCTGGACCGCCTCGGCGGGATGCTTCACCGCCTGCGGCAGATCGATGCCCTCGTGAAAGCTTTT
>Ga0207874_1004136_pt1 | contig 11124 bp, 10 predicted proteins | sample HigsolmetaAR201D_FD_184833 | JGI IMG/M metagenome (GOLD analysis project Ga0207874, IMG submission 184833) | Ionic liquid and high solid enriched microbial communities from the Joint BioEnergy Institute, USA - AR20-1-D (SPAdes) (version 2) ... | reverse complement strand
AAGGTTCCGCTTCGCCAGGGGAGGAGGAGAAGGCTGGGGTCGAGCGAAAACGGCGCCCAGAGGAGGCGGGCCGAGTATCCCAACCACGTCTGGAGCTACGACTTCACCCTGGATGCGACCGAGGATGGCAGGCGGCTCAAGTTCTTGCCCGTGGTGGACGAGTTCACCCGGGAGTGCCACGCGCTCGAGGTGGAGCGCAGCATCACGGCCGAGGGCGTGATCGCCACCCTGGACTACCTGTTCCGGGTGCATGGAGAGCCGGAGTATATCCGAAGCGATAACGGGCCCGAGTTCATCGCGAACGCGATCAAGCAATGGCTGGCCGCCTCCGGCGTGAGAACGCTCTACATTGAGCCGGGCAGCCCTTGGGAGAATGCGTACATCGAGAGCTTCAACAGCCGCCTGGAGGACGAGCTCCTGGGCCGCGAGCTTTTCACCAGCTTGACGGAGGCGAAAGTGCTGGCCGAGGAGTGGAGGCTCGCCTACAATCACGAGCGGCCCCACAGCGCGCTCGGCTACAAGACCCCGGCGGAGTTCGCCGCGGAGTGGAGGTCGGCCAGCGTGGCCTTTGCGCCTGTCGGCGCTCCGGCCTTCGTCCACCCCCACCAGGGGGAGAGCGAGATCATTCTCATGACCGAGGGGAATCCCACTTCCCATCCCGTACTCCCATAACGGCTGGTACAGAAAACGGGGTCACGTCACTCACCACCCGCCGCGCCTCTTTCGATCCGGCGCATCCGTGGCGGTGGTCGATACTGCCCGATCTGTTGCCGGACGTGGTTTGATCGCACCAAACACGATTCCAGGGGATTAGGAAATACCGGGTTCCCCTCACACCACCCTCCACCACGGCACCACCAACACCTCATCCGTCACCCAATACGTCTCCTCGCCAGTGTAGAGGAGCACCCACGGCAGCGAGTGATCCGGATACGCGGCTCGGAACGATTGTACGTGCCGCGCCTCCGCGGGGCGGACGGGTTCTGAGGTCTTGACGTCGATCGGCAGGTGAATGGTCGAAGGAGGCTTCCGGCGGGCGGCGTCGGGCGCTGACCGGTGCATTCCATACGCACCGTCGGGTCACCCCACGGACGCCGACCGGTGCAACCCACGGTCGTCCACGGCTGTGACCCACGCTCGCCAGAGGGTCCAACCCGCAGACACCGTCGGGGGCAAACCTCCACCCGTCACACTGGAGCCGACGCGCCCGTCTTCTTATCCTGGACGCGCGCACCCACATCCACCCTCACCCGGAGGCCTCCCATGACCCGGAAACTCCGCAACGAACTCCGCTTCCTCCGCCTCTACGTCGTCATCAGCATCCCGGTCCTCGCCCTGCTCGCCTTCGCGGCGGTCACGAACAGGGCGAACCCGCCCTACTTCGAGGAGATCACCGTCGAGCGGATCAACGTCGTGGAGCCGGACGGGACGCGGAAGCTGGTGATCGCGAGCAGCGCGCGGCAGACGGAGGCGACGATCGGCGGGGTGCAGGTCCCGATCGAGCGGACGCGGCCCGCGGGGCTGGTCTTCTTCAACGACTACGGCGACGAGATCGGCGGACTGGCCTTCGGCGGCGACCGCACGAGGGGCGGCCAGCATCTGGCCTTCGATCAGGCGGGGCACGACCAGGTCCTGACGGTCGTGAATCGGGAGTGGACAGACGACCAGGGGCGGCGGCTGCGCACGAGCGGCATCGAGCTCGTCGACCGGCCGACCGACCGCACGCTCCTCGACGTGCTCGCCCTGATGCGTGAGCTGGAGGCGATCGAGGACCCGGATGAGCGGGCGCGGGCGCGGGCGCAGATCGACGGGCCCGCCACGTTCGGCGCGCCGCGCATGTTCGTCGGGCGGACCGCGGAAGGTCAGGCGACGGTCGCGCTCATGGACGGCCGGGGACGACCTCGCCTCCGCATGGCGGTCGAGGACGCCCGGGCGCGGCTCCTGGAGCGGATCGAGCGGGCGCTCGCCCTGGTGGGACGAGACCCGCAGGCCGCGGCGGACACGCTCACCTACGTGCGCGTGCGCGCGCTCAACGACGCGCCGGAACTGGCGGACGCGTTGAAGAGCGCGATCGATCGTCTCCGGCGGGGCGAGAACGCCGACAGTGTGCTGTCGCTGGTGCGGCGTGCGCTCGAGCCCCCGCCCGCCCGGCTGGATGGACCGGTCGAGTGGGGCGGCGTGCCGTGACCGAGGGAGCCGTGGCGTGCCGTAACCGTGGGAGCAGCGGTGAGCCATGACCGTGGGAGTCTCGGGGCGTCGTGACCGTGGGGACCAGCGTCGTATGAGCCAGTTCGTGTTCGCCACCGCCGAGTACGCGTCGGGAGACTGGGAGAGCGCCCCGGCGTTGCCGGAGAACCTGATCGACTCCGTGGCGCGGTACACGTCCATCGACGTCGCGCCCACGGGGGTGAGCGTGCGCCTCGATTCGCCCGAGCTGTTCGACTACCCGTTCGTGTGGCTGACGGGGCACCTGCCGGTGCGTTTCACCGAGGCGGAGCGCAGGAATCTGAAGCGCTACATCGAGCGGGGCGGGTTCATGATGGTGGATGACCACAACCACGACATCACGGGAGTCTTCCACCAGACCGTGACCGAGGAGATCGAGTCGCTGTTCGGCAAGCTCGAGCAGGTGCCGAACGACCACGAGATCTACCGCTGCTTCTTCGTGTTCGAGAACGGGCCGCCACACACGAACCACGAGCTGAACGGCTGGGGCGACGACCTGCTGCACGAGCACCTGCACGCGATCTTCGTGGGTCCCCGGAAGGACCCGCGACGGGACCGGATCGGCCTGCTCTACAGCAACAAGGACTACAGCTCCGAGTGGAACTTCCACGCCTCGACGAAGCGAACGATGCAGCAGGACCCGACGAAGTTCGGGGTGAATCTGATCGTCTATGCGCTCACGCGTTGATCGGCCGGCGGGCGGCGAGGGTCCGGGCGCGTTGGACGGGTCGGTGATCGAGCCGTTGTGGTTCCGCCTGCGGGTCGCCGGGGAGTGGGCGCTGCGGGCGGTCGTGCTGGGGCTGCTGGTCGGGTGCCTCGTCCTGGTCGTGCGGGCGCGCACGGAGGAGCGGGTCGAGGTGGGCACGTCGGCCACGCTGCGGGAGTCGCTCGTGCGGTGGACGACGGTATCGCGTCCATCGCGGGTGCACGTCGTCCTCGACCATCCGCCGAGCCGGGCCGAGCAGGAGTGGCTCGTCGCGCTCTCCGGCGCGGGGACGGCGGTCGAGTGGACCGGCGACTCGCTGGTTCCGACGGCGATGGCGGTGGAGCCGCGTGCGGACCCCGCGGGCGGGGTGGACGTGAGCGTGGCCGCGCCGCCGGGCGCGGTAGTGGCCCTGCGGGACACGCTGGGCGAGCTGGGCGCCGTGGAGGTGCCGGCCAATGGCGGAGCCGCCGGCGTCCGCGTCCACCTCGCCAAACCTCGCCCGAGGCTGGACGCCGCGGTGGGGCCCATCGTCGCGCAGGCGTCGCCCTTCGACTCGCTCCACCTGAAGCGCCTCCTCGTGATCGGCGCCGCCGGGTGGGAGACGAAGTTCGTCGTCGCCGCGCTCGAGGAGCGAGGCTGGGGGGTCGACGCGCAGATCTCTGTGTCGCCCGGATCGACGGTCCGGCAGGGTTGGCTCGCGGCGATCGACACCACGCGCTACTCGGCGGTGCTCGTGCTCGACACGACGGCGGCGCCCTTCGCCGACCGCATCGCGCGGTACGTGCGGAGCGGCGGCGGCCTGGTGCTCTGGTCGCCGGCCGCGGCGGTCCGAGGACTCGCGGCCCTCTCGCCCGGCCGCCCGGGCCAGCGGATCGACGACGAGGGGAGGGCGCCGAGAGCGTCCGCGCCCCGCGACGACCTCGCCCTCGTCCCCATCGTCTCCCTCGCGGACGACGCGGTCGTGCTCGAGCGGAAAGGCGACGCCGTCGCCCTGGCCGCGCGGCGAGTCGGCAACGGGCGGGTGCTCCAGACCGGCTACGTAGACTCCTGGCGCTGGCGCATGGCGGGCGAAGACGACGACGCGCCCGAGCAGCACCGCGCGTGGCTGGCCGGCCTGGTCGCCCGCGTCGCCTACACGGGGCGCACCGAGCTGCGGCCGCCGTCGACGGAGCCGGCCCCGCTGGCGAGCCTGATCCACCGGCTGGGGCCCGCGGCGTCCGGCGAGCCCGGCGATCGCCCGAGCGCAAACCCGGCGGCCCTCTTTCCGTGGATCTTCGGCGCGCTCATGGCCGCGCTCCTGATCGAGTGGGCGTCGCGGAGGACGCGGGGGGTGCGGTGATCTCGCACTCCCTCAATCCGCGCGCAACGCGACGGCCGGGCTGAGTCGCGCCGCCCGCCGCGCCGGCACGTAGCACGCCGCCGCCATCACCACGCCCACGACCACCACCGCGATCACGGCGCCCCGCGCATCCGCCAGCGACACGCCCGCGAACTGCGTCTGCAACGCCCGCAGCGCCGCCGCGCCCGCGGCCGCGCCGATGACGGCGCCGATCGCGGCCATGCGCATCCCCTGCGAGATCACGAGCGAGACGAGACCCGCCGGCGTCGCGCCGAGGGCGGAGCGCACGGCCAGCTCCCGCGTGCGCTGCACGACGCCCTGCGCGACCACGCCGTACAGCCCGACGGCCGCGAGCAGGAGCGCGATGGCGCCGAACGCGCCGATCCAGGCGCTCGCGACGCGTTGAGGCCGTGTCTGTGCATCGATCAGCTCGCTGACGGTGCGGGTGTACGTGGACACGCGCGCATCGATGGCCTCGCCCATGGCGCGGAGCGTCACCTCGGGCACGGCCCGTCCCTCCCGGCCCCGCACGAGCAGGAGCAGACGGTGACCGGGGTGCTGCGCCGCGGGGACGTACGCGACGGGCGGCGGGTCGTCGAAGATCGACGCGAGCCGCACGTCGTCAGCCACCCCGACCACGAGCATCGGCGGGCGCCGCGGGCCGTCGCCGGCCGGGAGCGAAATCAGCCTGCCGAGCGGGTTCTCGCCCGGCCACAGCGCCGCCGCCAGACGCCGGCTGACGACCGCGACCGGCGCGGCGTCCTCGTCGTCGTCCTCTCGGAAATCGCGCCCCACGACGATCGGGAGGTTCATGGCGTCGAAGAAGCCGGGGGAGACGACGGCGAAGTGGGCCCGTACCCCGCCGGCCGGCGCCTCCTCCGGCCGTACGCCCGGCGGCGGCTCCTCTCCCGTCCGGAAGATCCACCGCGGCGACGACCACGGCGCGGGCGGAACGACCGACGCCAGAGCGGCCCCGGCGATCGCCGGCTCTTCGGCGGCGCGCTGCAGCCACGCGCGCCAGTACGCGACGGCCTCGGCGCTGTCGAGCTTCGCCTCCGCCAGGTCGGCCGCCGTCGCGGTGAGGCCGCGCGGGTCGAAGCCGGGGTCGGTGGCCAGCGCCCGACGGAACGTGTTCAGCACGATGGCCGCGGAGGCGAGGAGGACGAGGGAGGCCGCGATCTGCGCGACGACCAGGACACGCTGACCGAAGCCACGGCGACGCACCGCGCCCGCGCCTCCGTCCCTCAGCACCGTCGCCGGCGGCATCCGCAGCACGTGCACCGCCGGCGCGATGGACACGGCCAGCGCGGTGAACGCCGACACACCGAGCGCGACGAGCAGCACGCGCGCGTCGAGGGCGATGTCGAGCCCCACCCGCTCGGGCATCCCGGCGATGGTGCCCACGACGCTCGAGGAGCCGACGACGAGGCGTGCGAGGCCGACGCCGAGGAGCGCGCCCGCGCCGGCCAGGATCGCCCCCTCGAGGAGCAGTCGCCCGAAGAGCGACCGACGCGACGCGCCCAGCGCCAGGCGCGTGGCCAATTCCCGGCGCCGCGCCTCGGCCCGCACGAGCGACAGGTTGGCGACGTTGGCGCACGCGATGAGCAGGAGGATGCCGACCGCGACGGCCAGCAGGCGCGGCAGCCTCGCCAGGGCGGCCCGCTCCTCCACGGTCATGCCCGCGCCCGGGAAGACCCGGATCCCGTACCCTTCGCCCCGCGGGTGCTCCGCGGCGAGGCGTTCCGCGAGGAGCGACAGCTCCTGCCGCGCCCGGGCGACGCTCACGCCCGGCCCGAGCCGCCCCACCAGCCGGAGGAACGCGGCCCCGCGGTCGTCCATCATCCCCGGCATCGGCGCCAGCGTGGGAAGGATCGTGGCGGGGATCCACAGCTCCATCGGGTACATGAGCATGGCGCCGATGAATCCCGGCGGCGCGACGCCGATCACCGTGAGCGGCTGCCCGGCGACCCGGATCGTCGCCCCGATCACGCCCGGGTCTCCGCCATAGCGCTCCTGCCACAGGTCGTAGGCCAGCACCACGACGGGGTTCGCCTCTTCCTCGTCCGACGGCTGGATCAACCGACCGGCGGCGGGCCTGACACCGAGCACTGAGAAGAAGTCGCCCGTGACATAGCTCACCCACGCCGGGCGACGCGGCCCCCGGCCATCGTCCAGCGTCATGGACGTGCCGTCGTAGCCGGCGAGGCCGGAGAGGGTCGTCGTCTGCTCGCGGAGGTCGCGGTAGTCCAGGTAGCTGAAGCCGTAGAGCGACGCTCCGCCCCTCGTCGGCTCGAGACTGACGAGGGTTGCGGGGTCGGTCACGGCGGGGAGCGGGCGGAGGAGCGAGCCCTTGATCACCGTGAAGATCGCGGCGGCGCCGCCGATCCCGATGCCGAGGACCGCCACCGCCACGATGCAAAACATCGGTGCGCGACGTAAACCGCGCAGCGTGAAGCGGATTTCGCGGGCGAGGGTGGCGACGCCGTGGCCGATCCAGGCGTCGCGCGTCGCTTCCTTGACCTGCTCGATGCCGCCGGTCTCGATCAACGCCCGCCGCCGCGCCTGGGCGGGATCCATCCCGGCGGCCTCGTACTCCGCGGCGAGGAGGTCGACGTACGCGCGGAGCTCCTCGTCGAGGGATTGCTCGAGCCGCTCGCGCCGCACGAGCGTGAGCCACAGGCTCCGCAGGATCGCCAGGGCGCGCATGGTCAGGTCGCCTCCAGCGCGAGGCGCATGACGTCGACCACGCGCATCCAGGTTCGGGTTTCCTGCTCGAGCTGTCGCCGGCCCGCGGCGGTGAGCCGGTAGTACTTGGCGCGGCGCTTGTTCTCGGACTCGCCTTCGCTCGAGGCGAGGAGGCCGCGCTGCTCGAGGCGGTGCAAGGCGGGGAACAGCGAGCCCGGGCCGATCCGGTAGGCGCCTTTCGTGATCTGCTCGATCCGGCGCGATACGCCGAGCCCGTGGAGCGGCTGCAGGCTCAGCGCCTTGAGGATCAGGAGGTCCAGCGTACCCGGGAGGAGCGGGGTTTCGTTCTGGTCGACCATGGGACCCTCCTATCGACAGGCGATAGGAACAGGATGCGACCACTCCTATCGACTGTCAATAGGTCGATGGCTCGGAGCGCCCCCGGTGCGGGGAGCCGACGGGACGGGCGGTGAGGGGAACCGGGGCGGCGAGGGGGAACTCGGGCGGCAGCGGGGTGTCGTTACATGCGCGCGGCGGGCGGGATTGCTTCTTGCGAAGCACGGCGAGCGTCGCCGTGCACGCTCCGTCGGCCGCGACGGCGCCCTTGCGTTTCGGGCGGACCGGAAGGGTCCTTGGCGTGAGGTATCGCTACCATGAGGAGGTACCGAGTGGCGACCGCGACCGAGTCCAAACTGCGCCCGGTTCCCGAGGCCGGCGAACTGCGGATCAGCCTTCCGCCGGAAGCGCTCGAGGAGTTGAAAGAGCTCTCCGCGCGATCGGGTCGTTCCCTCGATCACATCGTCCGCACCGCGCTGGGCCTGGTGAAGCTCGCCATGGACGAGGAGGAGAACGATCACATTCTCGTCGTCGCCAAGGAAGACGGAACGCCGCTGAAACGCGTCCTCCTGAAGTAAGTACTCGCAACGCTTCCCGATAGACCGACGCCTCCCGGGATACTCTTGGGGGGCGTTTTTCACCTCAGGAGGGAGACGTGGCCGAGACCCTGCACGACCCCGAGGAGGCGAGACGCGAAGATCCGGGGGCCGCCTCGTCGCCGTCGGCCGTCGCCGACCTTACGGACACCCTCGTCGCGGACCTTCCCGTCGAATCGATTCCGATCACGATCCCGCGTTCGGACGACGGCCGATCGCTCGACGACTACGTCGCGATCACGCGAAACCCACAGGAGGCCGAGGTCTACTCGGCGACCCTGAGCTCCCTGCTCGACGAGCTCGGCACGTTCTCGTCGGCCGTCTTCGCTCCCCTCCTCGCGTTCGTCGTCGGGTATTATTTCGGGGAGAAGCAGCAGCGGTAGCGTTGTCCGCGCGTGACGGTGCCGGCGGCCGGGGGGCGTGCGACGTTGGCGATCCCGTACGGTTGCGCCTCTCGCTCACCCCGCCTTTCGGAACCTCTCGTACCGCTCCTCCAGGAACTCCGGTCGCGGGCGCAGCTCCGTCGAACGCGGCACGATGATCCGGCTCCCGTGCATCTGCTGGAGCCCGTAGCGGAGCATCGGTCCGTCGACTTCTTCGAGGATGTCACGTCGGACTTCGACGACCAGGTCGGGCCGCACGCCCAGGATGTGCCGGTCGAACGCCGCGTGGTGCAGCTTGCAGAGGGCGAGGCCGTTGGAGACGATGGCCTTCCCCTCCTCGCTGTCCGGGATGATGTGCGCGGCCTCGAGGAGCTCGGCGTGCCGAAGGCGACACATCGCACACTGCTCCCGATACGCCGTGAGCACCCGGTCGCGGAACGAGCGCTGGTGCAGCCGCTGCACGACGACGCGCGTCACGTATGCGCGTCGGATCTCCGTCGCAAGGTCGGCAACCTCGTCCGTAGCGAAACGACGGTCGTCCACAGCGACGAGGAACGCGTGATTCGGCCGGTCTTCGCCGACCACGAACACCGGCCAGATCGGTAGGTAGCGGCCCCGAACGATACCGTACAGGTAAACCAGTGGCGCGCTTTGCTCCTTGGCCCGACGTAGCCAGACGTTCTGGTAGTGGTTCGGGTCCGTTCCGCGGTACCGGTAGGCGAGGAGTCCGTCGGGGCGCAACTGGTCGTCGTACGGTGGCGGCTCTCCAGGCCTGGGCGGCGCTGTCATTATGGTGAGAGCTATGTCCGGCAGAACCTTCGGCTTGAAGATGCCTTGCTGGGCCATCAGCGGCACGCGCATGCTGTCGAACTCGAAGCCGCGCTGGAGGATGTCGTGCGGCAAGACCTCGCCGTAGAGCGCAGTCTGTTGCTCCAGGAACGCGAACGCGGCAGCGCGAATCCGGTGGTCGAGGGTCATAAGCGATGTGCTGAGGATGGATCGCCGATCGGTTCTGCCCGGCCCCGTAGAACGGGCCACGACATCATTATGCGACGCCGGCACGGCGGGCAATCGTCTCGTCGCGTAGACTGATCCGCGCCCTCGCCGCTGTCACACCCCCCGCCTAACTTCCCCCTGCGAACACGCGCAACGTCACCCGCGCCCCTATTATTATGCCCACACGACCCATGACCACACCCACCTCCCGCCGCACCCCCGCCCACTACCGCGGTTGCCTGCTCGGCGGCGCGGTCGGCGACGCGCTCGGCGCGCCGGTCGAATTCCTCGACCTCGCCGCGATCCGGGCGACGTACGGGCCCGACGGGATCGCCGACTTCGACGAGGAGTACGGCCGCGTCGGCGCGATCACCGACGACACGCAGATGACGCTCTTCACCGCCGAGGGGCTGCTGCGCGCGCTCGCCCGCTGGAGCGACCGCGGGATCTGGAACCCCGCGGCCGTCGTCCACCGGGCGTACCTCCGATGGCTCCACACGCAGGGGATGGAGCCGCTCGACCTCCTCGGATCGGACCCGGTCGACGGCTGGCTCGTCCAGGTGCCGGAACTCCACGCCCGCCGCGGCCCGGGCCATACCTGCCTGTCCGCCCTGCGGAGCGGCCTGATGGGGACGATCGAGCGGCCGATCAACGACAGCAAAGGGTGCGGCGGGATCATGCGCGCGGCTCCGGTCGGGCTGGTCGCAAACGAGGCGAACGTCTTCCGCCTCGGCTGCGAAACCGCCGCGATCACCCACGGCCACCCCAGCGGCTACCTCGCCGCCGGCTGCCTCGCCGCGATCATCCACGGGATCGTCGAGGGCCGGTCGCTGGGCGACGCCGTGAACGACGCGCTCGACGTCGTCGCCACCTACCCCGGCTCCGACGAGTGCGTCCGCGCGCTCCAGGCCGCGATCCGCGCCGCCCGCACCACCGCGCCCTCCGCCGAGACCGTCGAACGGCTCGGCGCCGGCTGGGTCGCCGAGGAAGCCCTCGCCATCGCCGTCTACTGCGCCCTCGTCGCAGGCGACGACTTCGCCGCCGGCGTCCGCCTCGCCGTCAACCACTCCGGCGACAGCGACAGCACCGGCGCGATCACCGGCAACATACTCGGCGCGCTCCTGGGCGAGGACGCGATCCCGGAGGGGTGGCGCGAGCGCGTCGAGCTGCGCGATACGATCCTCCGGCTCGCCGACGACCTCTTCGCCGGCTGGAGCGGCGACATCGAGTGGATGGACCGGTATCCGGGGTGGTAGCGACGAACGGCCGCGCCGGGAGCCGGGGAGCCAGCGGGTAGCAACCCCGGTGTCTAACGTGGTATGATTGTGCCGATGACCGAGTTTGCCCAAGGCACCCGGCTGGTCCCCCACGACCCCGACTGGCCGCGACGGTTCGAGGAGACGACGGCGGAGGAGCGCGAGGCGTACGCGCGGGCGAGATCGGCGTTCGTCGGGCGGGTGATCGAGAAGGCGGTGGAGGAGGGGGGATCCGAGAGGGGTGTGAGCGCGTCGCTTCAGCAGAGTGTCAGCACCCACGGCTAGATTACAATCGCCGGAACTGCCGTCGCACGAACGTTTGACCCGGTGGGGAAACCGGGCTCGGCCCGCTCGCTGTCAGCGCCAATCGCCGAGACATGACGGAAAGAGAGTTCGGAAAAGAGCTCGCCAGACGTATTCGCGCGCGGATCGGCCCAGATCTCGAGGTCGAGACGAAACGGAGCCTCCTCTACACCCTGTCGTTCGACGACCAGGGTCGCCTGAAGTTGGGGCAGAACCCGAATCGGGAGCCGGTGCGCGGCGGAGGAACCGGGTTCGAGCAGGACTTGCTGATCTTCAACCGATCGCCCGATGGAGACAC
>Ga0207874_1004133_pt1 | contig 11127 bp, 8 predicted proteins | sample HigsolmetaAR201D_FD_184833 | JGI IMG/M metagenome (GOLD analysis project Ga0207874, IMG submission 184833) | Ionic liquid and high solid enriched microbial communities from the Joint BioEnergy Institute, USA - AR20-1-D (SPAdes) (version 2) ... | reverse complement strand
CCCCCTGCCGTGCCGACCGTGACCGGCTTCGCCGTTCGCCGTCGGCGACCCGGACCGACGCTGGCGCCTGGCGTGAGTCCGGCCTCATCCCGGCCGAGGAGCCGCGGGCGACGCCGGTCGCCGCCCCGCTCCGGGGAGGCGCATCGTGACCCCGGAGCATCGGGGCCCGCCCGCGCTCGTGCTCCCGGAACCGGTGTGGAGCACGATCCGGCGGCACGTGAAGGCCGACTACCCGGACGAAGGGTGCGGCATCCTGGTCGGGGTACCGCAGGAGGCGGCGTGGCGGGTCACCGACGCGGTCGTGTGCGAGAACATCGTGGATCCGGCCGACCGCCCGCGCCGCTTCGAGATCGACCCGCGCGTCGTGCTCCGGCTCCAGCGCGAGCTCAGGGGAACCGGCCGGCAGATCCTCGGCTTCTACCATTCGCACCCGGATGGGCGGAGCGAGCTGTCCGGGACGGACATGATGTACGTGCGCCTCTGGCCGCGCACGGTCTGGCTCGTGGTCCCGATCCCCGGCGGCGAGCCCGGGGAGCCCCGCGCCTGGTGGCTCCCCGGGCCGGACGCGGCCGACGCGGTGGAGATGGCTCTGGAATGGGGGCCCGGACCGGTCCGCCCGACGGAGGCGGAGCACCCCGACGGGCTCGGTGCTCCCGCGGGCGCACGGGACGACTGAACACCCTCCTCCGGGCATGGAGGCAGACGATATGAACGTCAGAACGGCGGACCAGGGCGCGCGGCCCGATGCGGCCGTGCCCCCGGAGCTGACCCACGCGGAGATCCTCCGCTACTCCCGGCACCTCACCCTCCCGGACGTGGGGCTCGAGGGCCAGCGGAAGCTCAAGGCATCGCGGGTGCTCCTGGTGGGCGCCGGCGGGCTCGGCTCGCCCCTCGCCCTCTACCTGGCCGCGGCCGGCGTGGGCACGCTCGGGATCGTGGACTTCGACCGGGTGGACGAGACGAACCTGCACCGCCAGGTGCTGCACGGCCAGTCGGACATCGGCCGGCCGAAGCTGGACTCCGCCCGGGACCGGCTCGCGGAGATCAACCCCCACGTGAAGGTGGAGCCGCACCCGGTCCGGCTCACCAGCCAGAACGCGCTGGAGATCGTGCGGGAGTACGACGTGGTGGTGGATGGGACGGACAACTTCCCGACCCGCTACCTCGTGAACGATGCCTGCGTGCTGACCGGCCGTCCGAACGTGTACGGCTCGATCTTCCGCTTCGATGGCCAGGTCTCGGTCTTCGGGGTCGAGGGCGGGCCGTGCTACCGCTGCCTCTTCCGGGAGCCGCCGCCGCCGGGGCTCGTGCCGAGCTGCGCCGAGGGCGGCGTGCTCGGCGTGCTCCCGGGGATCATCGGCTCGCTCCAGGCGCTCGAGACGATCAAGCTCCTGCTCGGGATCGGCGAACCCCTGGTCGGCCGGCTCGTGCTCTTCGATGGGCTCACCATGCGGTGGCGCGAGCTGCGCATTCGCCGGAACCCGGAGTGTCCGGTGTGCGGGGACTCGCCGACCGTCCGCGAGCTGATCGACTACGAGGCGTTCTGCGGGTTGCCGCCGGCGGACCGCGAGACCGACGCGCCCGGCGAGCCCGCCGCCGACCCCGCCCAGGGCGCGGACGAGATCGGGGCCGCACAGCTGGCGGAGCGCCTCCGGCGGGGCGAGCCGATCACCCTCATCGACGTGCGGGAGCCGCACGAATGGGACATCGCGAACCTGGGCGAGTTCGGCGCCCGGCTCATCCCGCTCGGCCAGCTCCCGGACGCGTACGGCGAGCTCGACCGGGACGCGGAGATCGTGGTCTATTGCCGCTCCGGCGCGCGCGGCCGCCGGGCCCTCGAGCAGCTCCGGGCCGCAGGGTTCCGGCGGATCCTGAACCTCCGCGGGGGGATCCTCGGCTGGGCGGACGAGGTCGACCCGTCCATGCCGAAGTATTGAGGAGAGGCGACGTCATCCCGGCTCCCCTCCGGCGCCGACCGACGATCTCCGGGCGCCCGCCGGCCCACGGGCCGTAGTGCGCGAAGGCGGCGCCCGCGATGCGGCTGCGGCTACAGCCGCGGCGGCTGCCGGTGCAGCGTCGCCTGCTCGTACGCGTACGCCAGCGCGATGAGGCGCGGCTCGGACCAGGCGTCCCCGAGGAACTGGAGCCCGACCGGCAGCGTGCCGTTCCGCACCCACCCCATCGGCACGGTGATCGCCGGGAAACCGGACGGCGGCGCCAGGTTCTGGTTGTTGTCCCCATGGGGCGAGACCAGATCCCCGATCAGCCGCGGCGGGTTGCTCCACGTGGGGTAGACCAGCGCGTCGAGGGAGTCCCGGGCGAGGACCTCGCGTAACGCGGTCCGGAACCGCTCCACGCTCTCCGCGGCCCGCCGGCAGCGCTCCGGGTCGCCGGCGTCCCCATCGTTCAGGAAGGCCCGCAACCGCTGCTCCACGGTCACGTGGATCCGGCCCGAGTCCGCGATCTCGGCGAGGGTCCGGAACGGCGCGTCCGGCCCGAGGGTGGCCAGGTACCCCTCGAGGTCGCGGCGGAAGCTGGAGCAGAGCGTGACGCGGATCGTGTCCAGGAAGCGCATGTCCACGGAGTCGATGACCGTGGCGCCGAGCCGGCCCATCGTCTCCAGCGCTTCCTCGAACCTCTGGAGCACCTCCGGGTCCGCGCCTTCCCGGTTCGAGAGCCGCCGCACCACCCCGAGCCGCGCGCCGTTGAGCGCGTCCGGGTCGAGGAACGCGGTGTACGTCTCCGGGATCCGCCCTTCGCTCGCGGCCGTGACCGGGTCCGCCGGGTCGTATCCGGCGACGACGTCCAGCACCACCGCGGCGTCGGTCACGGTCCGGGTCATGGGGCCGCCGACGTCCCGTTCCAGGTACAGCGGCACGATCCCGTCCCGGCTCGTGAGGCCGAGGGTGGGCCGGATCCCGACCAGCGCCGTGTGGGACGACGGCCCGCGGATCGAGTTGCCGGTGTCCGTCCCGAGCCCGACCGTGCCCAGGTTCGCCGCGACCGCCACCGCCGTCCCGCCGCTCGAGCCCGCGGGTACCCGGTTCAGGGCGTACGGGTTGAACGTGTACCCCGGGTGCGCGGAGCCCACCGTCTCGTACGGGCTGAACGCCCACTCCGCCATGTTCGACTTGGCCAGGACGATGGCGCCCGCCTCCCGCAGCCGCCGGACCATGTAGGCGTCGTCCGGCGGGATCGAGCCGGCCAGGGAGGCCGAACCGGCCGTGGTCGGGAGGTCGTACGTATCGAAGTTGTCCTTCACGATGACCGGGATCCCGTGCAGCGGCCCGACGAACCGGCCGGTCCGGGCGAACTCCCGGTCCAGCGAGTCCGCCACCTCCAGCGCCCGCGGGTTCACCACCGTGATGGCGTTCAGCGTCGGCCCGCTCCGGTCGTAGCGCTCGATCCTGTCCAGGTAGATCTCGACCAGTTGCCTGGCCGTGAGCCGCCCTTCGCGCATGGCCGCATGGATGTCGGCGATGGTCGTCTCGACGACGTCGAACGACGGCCCGCTCCCGGCGCTCCCCCGGCACCCGGCGAGCGCCAGGGCGAGCACCGCGAGTCCGGCCGCCCGGAGGATGCGCCCCGCTCCGGTCATGATCGCCCTCATCGGCAAGGATTCCTCTCTGGTTTCACGGCCGCACCGGCTCGTGGCCACGCACCCGGTCGCAGCCCCCGGGCCGGCGCGGCGCAGGACGACGCCGCGTCCGGCGTTCGTCCGGGATCTTACCGGCGCACGCCGCCCCCGGCAACGCCCGTTTCCCGCGCTTGACACGCCGATGGGGCCCCGCGTACCGTCAGCCCGCCACGGACCACGGGAGCGGTTCGCCGGCCTCCGCGCAGCGCACGGAGCGGAGGCCGGCTTCGCCATCCCATCGCCGAACGGAGAACCGGAGCCATGACGCAGGCCAGTACCACCCCAGTCACCGGGAGCGGACCCGGAGCCGCCCGCGCCGACGAGATCCGCGCCGCGCACGCCGAATACCTCTTCCCCGCGGTCCGACCGCTCTACCGCGAGCCGATCGTGATCGCGGAGGCGAAGGGGGTGGAGGTGGTGGCGGTGGACGGGCGCCGCTACGTGGACCTCTTCTCCGGGATCCTGACCACCTCCATCGGGCACTGCCACCCGGAGGTCGTGGAGCGGGTCCGGGACCAGGTCGGCCGACTCGGGCACACCTCCACGCTCTACGTCACGGAGAACCAGGTGAACGCCGCCCGCAAGCTCGCGGCGATCGCTCCGGGGAACCTGAAGCGCTCGTTCTTCCTGAACAGCGGGACCGAGGCGGTGGAGACCGCGATCCTCGCGGCCCAGATCTACACCGGCCGCACGGAGATCATCGCGCTCCGGCACTCGTACTCCGGCCGCAGCGTCCTCGCCCGCGGGGTCACCGGGCAGGCGCCGTGGCGGCTCGTGGCGGGTGCGCTCGCGGGGATCGCTCACGCGACGTCGCCCTATCTCTACCGCTCGCCTTACGGAGACCTCCCGGAGGAGGAAGCCGCCGAACGCTTCGCGGCCGACCTCGAGGAGGTCATCGTCACCGTGACGAGCGGGCGGCCCGCCGCGTTCATCGCCGAGACGATCCAGGGCGCGGGCGGCTATATCGTGCCGCCGCGGGGCTACTTCCAGCGCGCCGCGGAGATCATCCGCCGCTACGGCGGGCTCCTCATCATCGACGAGGTCCAGACCGGCTTCGGCCGGACCGGCGGGAAGTGGTTCGGGATCGAGCACTGGGGCGTGGTCCCGGACATCATGGTCATGGCGAAGGGGATCGCGAACGGCTTCCCGGTCGGCGCGGTGATCACCACGGACGAGATCGCGGCCGCCTGGACCGGCAAGACGATTTCGACGTACGGCGGCAACCCGGTGTGCATGGCCGCCATGGAGGCCACCCTGGACGTCATGGTCCGGGAGGACACGCCGGCCCGCTCCGCGGAGCGCGGCGCCCAGCTCCGTCAGGGGCTCGAGGCGCTCGCCGCGGAGTTTTCGTGGATCGGGGAGGTGCGCGGGATGGGCCTCATGCAGGCCCTGGAGCTGGTCGAGGACCGGGCCACGAAGGCGCCCGCGCCGGGCCTCGCCGCCGCGTTCCTCGAGGCCACCCGCGAGGAGGGCGTGCTGGTCGGCCTCGGCGGGCTCCACGGCAACGTCATCCGAATCGGCCCCTCCATGCTGATCACGGAGGACGAGCTGGCCGAAGGGCTGGAGCGGCTGGCCCGAGCGTGCCGTCGGGTGGACGCGGCGAGATGACGGTACGCCGGTCGGCCTCGGGCGGATTCCGGATCGAACGGGCCGGTGAGCGACGGGCGCCCCGACCCTGCATCGCCGGCCGGCAGATTGCGCGGCCCGCAGCGATGCCCCGCGACTCCGGCCGCGCACCGGAATGGACCCCGATGCCCGGCCGGTGACGGGGCCGGGATGCGCCAGATCCCCGCGCACGGCGCGGCGTCGGGCGGTTATCGGGCCGAGTTGACCGGTGAAGGACGGGCGCATCGCCCCACCAACGTGACTGACAGCCCCCGCGACCTGCAGGTAAGGACCTGCGGCTCCGGTCGCGCACCGCTACCGATCCTGGTGCCCGCCCGGCCATGGGTCCGGGTCGTGCCAGGTGGCGCTCAGGTGCCAGGGCGGGAGGTCGAGCCCGGACCTCGTGAGTTCCAGGCGCTGGCTCCGTAGATCATCAGGTGAGCCGCGATCGTCGTCCGCGATGCACCGTCGCCCGGGACGCACCCGACGCTGCCGTGTGGCACCCGCCTCCGCGGTGCCGAGCGCCCGCTGCACGGTAACCCGCCCATCGCTGGCGCACACCGGGATCCGCTGACCGTGCATTGAGCCCCGCAGGCCCGCAGGCAACTAGCCGTCGCGCCCACCCCGATACGGCACACCGGCTTCCGTCCTGGTGCACCGACCGGCGCTCCTCCCGATCAACGGCCGCCGCTTCCCAACGGGCGACCAGGCCGTCCGACCTGTCCATTCCCGGGACGCCTCATCCCGGAGCCGGTCACGTCGCCACCTCGCCACCCCACCGGTCGAATCCACCCAAGCACCTACAACTTCACGACTTATTGTTTTCCGCCACTCCTGGCACCGCATTTCCGAAAGGGCGATGCGAGCGCCCCGGTCCGCGATGTGGCGAGCCAGCGGCGGGAAACGCGCACCGGTGTCCACCACGTAGTCGATGGATGGGAGGAGCCCGTGCGCGGCGGTGCTCCCCGGATGCTGGCGCCGGGCCGCGGCGCCGAGGGCTGCGTTCGAGGGCACGAGGGATCGGGGTAAGCTCGCGGCGGCGGAATCCGTCCCCACCGGGTCCGAGCCGCGTGCGCGCAACCGGCCCGGCCACCCCGTGGCGTGACGAATTACGGGCGCACCGCTGCAGTCCGAGCGACGCTCGAGATTCCGTACTTCGGCGATTCCCCAGGCGACGGGAAAGGCGGAGATCATGATCCAGGAAATGAGACTCGCGGTGCGCACGCTCTTGCGCACCCCGGGGTTCACGGTGGTCGCGGTGCTGACGCTGGCGCTCGGGATCGGTGCGAGCACGGCGATTTTCAGCGTGGTCGAAGGGGTGCTGCTGCGCCCGCTCCCCTACCCGGAGCCGGAGAGGATCGTGCGGGTCTTCCAGGTCAATGACGAGGGCGGCCGCACGCCCTTCTCGCACCCGAACCTGGAGGACGTGCGGGCACGCAACCGTTCGTTCACGGGGCTCGCGCAGTACGCGGCCGGAGTGATGCCGGTCACCGTGGGCCAGGAGCTCTCGATGGCCGGATTCGCGATGGTCTCGGGCGAGTTCTTCGACGTGGTCGGGATCCATCCGGTCCTCGGCCGCGGCTTCACTCCGGAGGAGGCGTCGGGGAGCGGAGCGTCGGTGGCGGTGGTCAGCCACGAGTTCTGGCAGGGCGTGCTCGGGGGCGGGCGGGACCTGTCGTCGCTCACGCTGCGGCTCCAGTCCGGGACGGTCTCGGTGGTGGGCGTGCTGCCGCCCGGATTCACGTTCCCGGACAACGCGGACGTCGACGTCATCGCGCCGTACATGGAGCGGCAAGACCCATCGCGCACGGCGCACAACTGGAAGGTGCTCGGCCGACTGCGCGGAGATGTGACCCTTGCCCAGGCGCGGCAGGATCTCTCCGCGATCGCCCGCCAGCTGAAGGCGGAGTACGGGGACGACACCTGGATGGTCGGCGCCGCCGTCGTCCCGCTACACGAACAACTGGTCGGGAACGTCCGGCCGGCGCTGCTCGTGCTCCTGGCCGCGTCCGCCGTGCTGCTCCTCATCGCGTGCGCGAACGTGGTGAACCTGCTGCTCTCGCGCATGGCCATGCGCCAGCGGGAGCTGGCCGTGCGCCTCGCCCTGGGGGCGGGGACGGGGCGGCTGGTGCGGCAGTTCATCGCCGAAGCGCTGGTTCTCTCCCTGGCCGGCGGCGCGGTCGGCGTGTTGCTCGCCGCGTGGGGCGTGGCAGCGCTCCTTGCCCTCGAGCCCGGCCAGCTCCCCCGGCTGGAGGGGATCGGCGTGAACGCGACGGTGCTCGGCTACGCCCTCGGCGTTTCCATCCTCACGGCGACGTCCCTCGGCCTCCTCCTGGCGTGGCGCGCAACCCGCGCGGACGTGCGCAACACCCTCGCCTCGAGCCAGCGGACCATGGCGGGAGGTGCGTCCAGCCGACGGATCCGGACCGCGGTCGTCGTCGCCGAGGTCGCCATGACCATTGTGCTCCTCGCCGGCGCGGGGCTCCTCGTCCGCAGCTTCGAACGCCTGCTCTCCGTCGATCCCGGCTTCCGCACCGAGGGCGCGGTGTTGATGGAGGCAATGCTGCCCGGCGGGCAGGATCCGCAGTTCGCCGCCAGGAATGCGCGTTTCCTCGATGGGCTCATCGAGCGGATCCGCGCGGTGCCGGGCGTGGAGCGGGTCGGCTTGACGAACGCGCCGCCGCTCTCCGGCCGTGGCGCGAACGGGATGTTCCTGATCCTCGACCGGCCCGACGAGGTGCAGAACTTCGAGGATTGGCGGCGGATCGCGGAGAACCCGGACCGTACGGGCTACGCCGAGTACCGCATCGCCTCGGCCGACTACTTCCAGGCCATGGGGATCCCGCTCGTGGCCGGGCGGCTCTTCGACGAGCGCGACCATGCGGACGCGCCGCACGTCGCGGTGATCAGCGAGTCGCTCGCGCGCACGCGCTGGCCGGGCGAGGACCCCATCGGGAAGATCATCCAGTTCGGCAACATGGACGGCGACCTGCGGGCCATGATGATCATCGGCGTCGTGGGCGACGTGCGCCACGAGAGCCTGGAGGCCGAGCCGTCGCCGACATTCTACGGAAACGTGCTGCAGCGGCCGATCATGGGTCAGGTGAGCGTGGTCATTACGGGCCCGGGCGCGAGGGCCGCCATCGGGCCGGCGCGCACCGCCGCGCACTCCCTCGACCCGACCGTTCCCGTCGGCTTCCAGACGATCGAGGAGGCCTTCTCCGACTCGCTGGCGGAGCGGCGCTTCAGCATGCTGCTCCTCGGGATCTTCGCGCTGGTGGCGCTCATCGTGGCTGCGGCAGGGCTGTACGGGGTGGTCTCCTATCTGGTCGCCCAGCGGACCCGTGAGATCGGCATCCGGATCGCCGTCGGTGCGGGGCCGGAGAGCGTGATGCGCATGGTGGTCGGACAGGGCGCAGCGCTGGCGGCGCTCGGCGTCGCGTGCGGAATCTTCGCGGCGCTCGCCCTGACCCGCTTCCTCTCCGGGATGGTCTACGGCGTTGCGACGACGGACCCGATCACCTTCGTGGGCGTGGCCACCGTCCTCCTCGCCGTCGCCGCCCTCGCGAGCTGGGTCCCTGCCCGGCGGGCGGTCCGCCTGGATCCCATGGTGGCGCTGCGAGAAGAGTGACCGGTCGACGACGGCGCGTGCTCAGCGGGCCGACAACGAGAGGAGAGGCGTGACCGTGGATTCGCTCCGGCGGAATCTCAGCCGCGGCGACGCCGGCTCGGGCGCGTGCCGGGGTTAAGGGTCTTCGCGCCGTCGACAGCCCGATCCCGGCGCGGTGCGGGGTGCCGGTGGACCCGGCGGTGGCGTAGGCGACGGAGGGGCAACGGGCAAGGTGGGCGGTGTCGCGGCGTCGCCGAGCGCGCTGAGCCCCTCCGGGACTCGGCCGCCGCGGGCGCGAAAGCGCTCGATCGCGACTCGGATCGAGCACGACGAGACCCTCGAAGTAGGATCGATAGTGCCCTCGATCCCGCGTGAGGAGGCGATCGGCCTGGACGAGCGCATGGCCGCCGATCAGGAAATCCGCAATGATCCGGTGCCGTCCGCCACCCCGACGACGGTACTCACGCCACGCGGAGCCCGCGGCGAGAGCGGCATCGATCGTCATCGGGGACAGCCGTACATCGATCCGTTCCATCGCTTCGCGGGCCGCTTCCGCCGAGGGGAAGACGGCGCTCACCTCGCCCCAGACCACGTCGCACGCCACGAGTTCGCCTTCCGCAGCGCACGACCTCAGCGCCGCGAGTGAGCCCGCGAGATGGGTCGGATCGGCGAGAAACGCGTCCAGCAGGGCGCTCGTGTCGACGGCAGTGGTCACGGCTCGTCCACAGGGCCGCGGAGTTCCTCCAGCACCTCGTCCGTGGAGCGGCCGATCTCGAGGATGCCGATGACGCTGGCGAACGCATCCTCGGGCACTTGCTTGGTCACGACCAGCCGGCCGTTTTCTTCGCGGAACTCCAGCACCTGGCCCGGCCGGATGCCCATCCGGTCTCGCAGCGCCTTGGGGATCGTCACCTGCCCCTTTTCGGACACAACGGCTTTCATACTTCCATAGGAAGAATTCTTACCAACCAATTCGACCTCCTCCGGATGGAGCGGCACCACGCTCTCGAACCAGACCCGCCACGCCCACGGTACCGGCAGGTCCGGTGCCCCACACCGCCCGACCACCAATTGCCCCATGATGTTCTGCAGATTCCACGTTCCGGCCGCTGCGGGAGGCCGGGTATGGCGCCGAGCGTGTGACAGCGCGGTTCGCCCATCGTCGATTCGGCAATGTCCGCCTCCGGGATGCGGCGTCCCGGATCCGGTCAACGCCGACGCCCTCATCAACCGGGACGAGACACACAACTCATTCAGACACTGCCGTTTATAAGAACCACCCGGACCGGTACGGTGTTTTCGTTGTCGGTTGCCCCGGGTCGAACCAACCAGCCAGGACGCAAGACAGCGATGATCAGCCTCCGGAACATCGAGAAGGTGGTCGGCGAGGGCGCGGCGCGGACGTTCGTGCTGCGTCGCATCACGCTGGACATTCGTGAGGGAGAGTTCGTGACGATCATGGGCCCGTCGGGCGCGGGGAAGTCCACGCTCCTCGGGATCCTGGGCATGCTCGACCACGACTGGACGGGCGAATACTACCTCCTCGGCCAGCCGGTGCACGCGCTCAAGCCCAAGCAGCGCATGGAGCTGAACCGTCAGTACATCGGCTTCGTCTTCCAGCAGTACCACTTGCTGGACACGCTGACGGTGGCGGAGAACCTGGAGATCCCGCTCTCGTATCGGAACGTGCCGCGGAAGGAGCGGGATGCGCGGGTCGCGGACATCCTGGACCGGTTCCAGATCGTGGGGAAGAAGGACCTCTACCCGTCGCAGCTCTCGGGCGGGCAGCAGCAGCTCGTGGGCGTGGCGCGCGCGGTCATCGCCAACCCGAAGCTGATCCTGGCGGACGAACCGACGGGGAACCTGCACTCGCAGCAGGCCCGGGAGATCATGCAGCTCTTCAAGCGGCTGAACCAGGAGGGGACGACGATCGTGCAGGTCACGCACTCGGAGGAGAACGCGTCGTACGGCGACCGGATCATCCACCTGAAGGACGGGTGGATCGAGGGGGAGGAGGTGGTGGAGAAGACGAAGGTGACGGCGGGGGCGTAGGGGCGCGTTGCGCGGGCGCGGCCGCGAATCGCCGCAGCGCCGTGGGAACGGCCGCCTGCGGCGGCGGCGTTAACGGCGAGACACCCACAAGCGATTATCCCAACCCAATGGCATCAATGGACTCTCTGCTCCAGGACTTCCGCTACGCGCTGCGCACGCTGCGGCGCGCGCCGGGCTACACCATCGTCGTCGTGCTCACGCTGGCGCTCGGGATCGGCGCGAA
>Ga0207874_1004132_pt1 | contig 11133 bp, 6 predicted proteins | sample HigsolmetaAR201D_FD_184833 | JGI IMG/M metagenome (GOLD analysis project Ga0207874, IMG submission 184833) | Ionic liquid and high solid enriched microbial communities from the Joint BioEnergy Institute, USA - AR20-1-D (SPAdes) (version 2) ... | reverse complement strand
CGCGTTTCGACGTTGGGCTTGTGATTGGGCATCCGGGAAGCGGTATTGGCGACCTCGACGCCGAGGGCTTCGGCGAGCTGGCTGCTGGCCTTGGAGATCATCTCTCCACGGTCGCCCAGGAGCTCCACCGGCAGCAACCCATCGGCCGGCCAATCGCTCGGGTCATACGGGACGCCATATCGCTCACACAGCTCCTGCTTGGACTCAACGAGAGAAACAATCGCCTCGACGGCAGTCTCCCAGCACGGGCGCTCAAGACCCACAAAGAAGCCGACGATCAGTCGAGACTTGCGGTCGATGATCAGGTAGACGGTGGCCTTGCCGATGATCTTCGAGCGGTCAAGCTCATGGACGATGAGCACATCGGCGATCGTGGCGTCAATCTCGTAGCGGTGGCCGGGACCGTCGCAGTCGGCCATCGTGTCGGAGAGTTTCGCCTTAAAGTTGACAGCGTACGCTTTATCGCCATGGCGCTTCCTCAGGCGAACGTCAATTCCGTAGCGCTTCCTGAGGTAGTACTCGAACTGGCGGCGGGATGGGCGATTCCCGTGTCCCAGGAGGATTTTTGTGCCGTTGCCGTCCTCAAAGTAGTAGAAGCGCGCCAGTAGCGTTTCATACGTCTTTGCCAGATTGAGCCGCTTCTCAAGGAAATACTCGCGGATCGCCGCTTCGAAGTTGCGCTGGTCCTCGCTCGTGATCTGATAGACGGGATACCCGGCTCGGGGAGGGCGGCCACGGCCTGCGGTTTCGCCGTCACGACGGCGGCCGCATTTCATGAAGTCGGCCAGCAGCGCCTGCTTGGTCATCCCGCGCTGCCAGTACCGTCGCAGCAGCTTCTCGAGCGTCTTGCGACAGCAGTTGAGCTCGCTCGCCAGACGGGTGAGGGTCCTCCGCCGCTCGCTCGGGTTGAGAAGATTGGCGCCAGCTGATTGGATCGCCTTGAGCCGCGCGAAGTCCTCTTCGAGCTTCGTGAGAGAGGCTTGGGAGCGCGGCGGTGCGGATGGCAGCGCCTCTGATGTTTCGCGCTCGCAGCCCTCGATCTCTTCCAGCGAGACCTCGATCGGCCACGCATTAGGGGCCTTGGTGTCGATGATCCAGGCGACGCCGCGCGAGGGGTTGGTCTCGATGAGCCGCCAGCGCTTATCGCGCCAGATGAATACGTCGCGGGGGTAGAGATTCATCACGCCCCCACTGCGAGCTTGGCACCATCCTCGGGTGCGAGGCGGAATGCGCTCATCGGCAGCTTCTCGATGTCCCCGCGAAGGAGGTCAACCTGAAGGCGGCGTGAATCGATCAGCAGGCGCGCGGCACGCAGCGCGGTTCCCGGCTCCCCCTCGATGAGCTCGTCAAAGTTCTGACACACCACCCGCAGAGGAGTGGCGCCGAAGGCGCGGGTTGAAAGGTACTTGTAGAGGCGCTCCGTCACCTCCTCGAGGTAGTTCGGGTAAGGGAAGTGCTCGTCTTCGTGCGGCCGAGCGCTTCTGATCCGTTGGAGGTTCGACAGCAGCTGCTTCGGAAGATGCTTCTCGCAGATCACCAGGTGCTCGTGACCGCGCTCGGCCAGACAGGCTCTGGTGAGCTGGAGCTTGCGAATGACGGAGGCGTCTTCAAGCTGGTTACTTCTCTTGGCGTCGATGCCGATCTGGGCCCGCTTCCCGTCCCTCTGGAAGGTAGCGAGGAAGTCGACCGTCATCACACACGGGACGTGGGTGCCGGGATAGGTCGGGTGGCGAATCCCGAGGCGTGCGGCGACCTGCTGGCTCAGCTTCCGATCGATCGGGTACTGCTCCTTGAGCGCGATCACATAGGGGGAGCAGTCGAGGATCTGGAAGATGTTGTATTCGACGTCGGAGAGAAGCTCGAGCTTGCGACCGAACTTGGGACTCCAAGGACGGTGGCAGCGCCCCTTGGCGCCCGGCACGTCGTGCACCGTCAGCCAGGGGCGGTAGTTGGAGCCTTCCCCCTGCCCACGACCCTCCTTGATCCACCGGTCGATCTTTTCCTCAGTCCACTTCTGGGTACGCATCGCAGTTGTCCTCACGGAAAACACACTACGCGCGCGTATAGAAAGGACTTCCAGTAGCTCGGACAGGGTCTTCTCGGTTCCGAGAAACCCTTACCGTTTGCGAGACGTCGAGGCCGGATGTAATATGTAAAGTGAACGAATGTGCGCCTATCGTGCAGCGATCTGCTGCGAACTTGCAGTACCTATACTGGGAGAGAAGAAACATGAACTACTGGAACAGGGAGGCGCAGCGGGTGATTCGGGCGACGCTGGCGCGGGCGGGCGTCAGCCGAAAGCGACTCGTCCGACGGCTGGCGGAGATCGGGGTGGAAACCACCGAGGCGGCCATCGCCAACCGGGTCTACCGGGGCACAGCGAGCCTCGCGTTCATGCTGCAGGTGGCGGCAGCGCTGGGGATTGAACGCATCGAGATCGGGCCGGTTTCTGCGCCGGTAAGTCGAAGCGGAGCCGGGGGTGGCTAACGAACAGCTCCTACCGCATGAACAGGTTCGGCTAAGTCATGCGCGGCTCAGGGAGAGCCGCAGCCTTGGAACGCAGCTCCGCTCTCACCAAAGGCGCAGGGGCGACGGCTAGAGAAACCGGCGCTGCTGAGCCGGAGAGGGGTGAGCGACGAACGGCTGGCCCTGCTGGAGAAAATCGGCGCGAAGATCACGGCTGCCGCTATTGCCAATCGCGTCCACCGAGGATCGCTCTCCCTCGCGTTCATCCTCTAGGTCGCCGCTGCGCTATAGATCGATCACCGGGACTTGAGCGTGCCCAGACCGATTACCGGACGGAACCCAGCCGACGAGAGCAGTCGCAACCCTATCCCGTGAGGAACGGGACCGGGGGCCCGCAGGTCTTCGCCGTTCTCAACGCGCCACCAACCCGCCTCGGGGTCGGTGTCAACGGCCGGCCAAGCGGAAAACGCGGCACGCAGGTGAACGATTGCTCACGCAACTCACAGCTCACCGCCCGGTCGCTCTGCCATCATCCATTGCCATACGAGGTGAGCGAGCCGCGGTTCGGATCATGTGCGGCGCACATGGCAGGGCAGCCGAGGGCCCGGAGGAGTTCAAGTGTGGGCCACGAGTTCGGCGCTGCGGGACAGTTCCTGCAGGAGAAGAGTGCCCTGCGCCAGAAGAGCGCCCATGGATAAGGAGTACCGGTTCGCCGGACACGGCGCGAGTCATTAGACTAGACACGCGCTCTCATTCACCGCGCTCGCAGAGACCCAGAACAAGAGACTCGGCTGCGAGCGAAAAGCCGAAGTCAATTGGAGGAATCCCTGCTCTATGTCCGCGCAAAGCCTGGATCGCGACGGCAAGCTTCAGAAAGTCAAAGAGCTGATGCTGTCTATCGTGCCGGCGGACGGCTCATCCATCGGAAACGCCGCCCTGCGACGCGAGCTCGAAGCCCGGCTTGCAGCGGAAGACCTGTCTCTGAGCGAGGAAGAGTACTGGCAGGCACACAGCGCCTTGGTCGCCCAAGGTCTTTTGGTTAAGGGTCAGGGGCGTGGAGGCTCAGTGCGGCTCTCTCCAGATGCGGTGAGAGCCCCACATAGTGCCAGCACAGAACCAGCACAGTTTGCCCTGACCGCCGCGGAACCGCCCACCAGGAACACCGGTAGCCGCTCCCGCGGCGGGGCTGCGACTCGCGATTCCCGAACGACCTCGCAACCGCAGAAGTCAGGACAAACCGCAGCCCAGATCCTCTCGTACCGTCACCGCGACAAGCGGGTGAACAACCCCGAGGTCGGCATGGTGAACCCGAAGACCGACCCGGATGCCGGCAAGACCCGCTGGGCCTACGACCCGCACCTGGATCCGGCCTTGCAGTTCGACCCGCAGCGCAGCCGCATCGAGAAGCTGATCGACGACGCGCTGGCTTCGGGCCACACGGAGCAGATGAAGGCCGCGCTGGAGGAACTGAAGCGGCTGCAGAGCCCCTACCTCAACTGGGCCGGCAAGGCCGAGCGCACGAGCTTCGAGGTGGACACCGTCAGCCTGCACGTGCACGAGCGCATCGACCCGGCCAGCATCCTGTCGGCCGTGCGCAAGGCCATGAAGGGCGAAGGCAGGAGCAAGGGCATGGAGAAGGCCCTCCAGCCCGGCCTGTTCGACGCGCCGTTCGAGAACCTGCCGCTGCGTGACGCGATCGACTTCTACCGCCACGAGAAGGGCTGGGCCAACCGCCTGATCGCCGGCGACTCCCTGCTGGTCATGAACAGCCTGCTGCAAAAGGAGAGCATGGCCGGAAAGGTGCAGATGATCTACATCGACCCGCCCTACGGCATCAAGTACGGCTCCAACTTCCAGCCCTTCGTCAACAAGCGCGACGTGAAGGACCGCAAGGACGAGGACCTGACCCAGGAACCGGAAATGATCAAAGCGTTCAGAGATACCTGGGAACTGGGTATCCACTCGTATCTGACGTATTTGCGGGATCGCCTATTGGTCGCTCGTGAACTTTTGAGTGAGTCTGGAAGCATATTTGTTCAGATTGGAGATGAAAACGTCCATCTCGTTAGAAACTTAATGGACGAGGTCTATGGGGTTGATTCGTTTGTTTCAGAGATTTTTGTAGAGAAGACATCCGGCGCGAGCATGGAGCATATTGATCGGGTCGTCGACGTCATTATTTGGTATGCAAAAGACAAGAAAAGACTAAAGTACAGACAACCATATTTGCAGAAGCAATTCCATCAGTTCAGTTATGAATACAAGTTCCGCACCGAACCTGACGGTCGGCGACGTAGGCTAACAAAGGAAGAAGTCGAGAACATTGAGCGATCAAACGATGCAAGAGGCGTTTTTGCTGTAAAGCCTCTTACTTCTCAGACCAATGCAACCACGACCCGGTACACGTTTGGTTTCCGGGGGCACGTCTTTGAATCCGGAAAGAGACAATGGGCAACCCCAATTTTGGGGATGGAAAGAATTGCAAAAGCCGGACGCATCGAGCAGCGGGCCTCGTCTATAGGGTTTGTACGCTTCTTTTCCGATTTCTTGGTCGCTCCAGTAACAAACATCTGGTCCGACACTGGAACTGGCTCGTTCACGGACGAGAAGATCTACGTCGTGCAAACCTCTGCCAAAGCGGTTGAACGTTGCATCCTGATGGCAACAGATCCCGGCGACCTTGTGCTCGACCCCACATGCGGATCCGGCACTACTGCCTATGTCGCCGAAAAATGGGGCCGCCGATGGATCACCTGCGACACCTCGCGCGTGGCCATCACGCTGGCCAAGCAGCGCCTGATGACGGCGAGCTACGACTACTACGAACTCAAGTACCCGCACGAGGGCCTGAAGGGCGGCTTCATCTACAAGACCGTGCCACACGTGACGCTCAAGTCGATCGCCAACAATCCGGAGATCGACGAGATCTACGAGCGCATGCACCCAGCGATCGAGAAGGCGCTGGCCGAGCTCAACGCCGCGCTGCGTGCGTCTCCGCCCAATCCGTTTGCCGTGAGCGAGGGTGGCCGCAAGGGGAAGAAGGTCGATTTCTCGCTCCCTGCGTCGCAGAAGGAAAAGCTGCCGTCCGGCGAGGAAGTGATGGCCGGCGCCCTGCTGGAGTGGGAAGTGCCGTTCGATTTCCCGGCGGATTGGCCGGAAGCCGCCCGCAAGCCGTTCGAGGCCTTCCACGCGGCCCGGCAGGCGATGCAGAAGCGGATGGACGAGTCCATCGCCGCCCATGCCGACCAGGAGATCCTCTACGACCAGCCACTGGTGGCGAAGAACAAGTTGCGCATCACCGGCCCGTTCACGGTGGAGGCGGTCCCCTTCCCTACCGTGAAATCACTGGACGAGGCCGCCGGCCCGGACGAAGCCGATGCCAGCATCGCCCGCACCGGCGAATCCGGCCGCCAGCACCAGTGGCGCGACGAGCTGATCAAGACCGGTATCCGTGGGCGCGGCGGCCAGGTGCTCAAGTTTGCTGATCTGGAGCCGCTGCCCTCCGACCCCAGTATCCGCCACCTGCATGCCGTCGGCCATCTCGACACTGGCGAGCGCGTGGTCGTGAGCTTCGGACCGGAACATGCGGCACTGGAACAACGGCAGGTTGCCCAAGCACTGACCGAGGCCGAGAAGCTGCGCCCGCAGCCGACCTTCATCGTGTTCTGCGCCTTCGCCTTCGACCCCGAGGCGGCCAAGGACATCGACGAGACGCGCTGGCCGGGTGTGACCCTGCTCAAGGCACAGATGAACACGGACCTCTTGACCGAGGACCTGAAGAAGGCCCGTTCCAGCAACCAGAGCTTCTGGCTGATGGGTCAGCCGGACGTCGAGGTGCGCAAGCGCAAGGATGGCCAGTACGAGGTGGAGGTGCACGGCTTCGACTACTTCGACACTGTGAAGGGTGAACTCGTCTCCGGCGGCAAGAGCAAGATCGCCATGTGGCTGCTGGACACCGACTACGACGAGCGCTCCCTGTTCCCGCGCCAGGTCTTCTTCCCCATGGCCGGCAAGGGCGAAGGCTGGGAAAAGTTGAAGAAGAACATCCGCGCCGAACTGGACGAATCGCGCCTGGAGGCGTTCCATGGCACCGTCAGCTTGCCGTTCGAAGCGGGCGAGCACCGCAAGATTGCGGTCAAGATCGTGGATGACCGCGGCATCGAATCGCTCAAGGTGATCAACCTGCCGGATTGAGGATGCGGAACGTGACCCAGCCCAAGTCCTTGATCATCAACTCGCCCTTCGAGCGGCCGACGCACCACTGGCGGCGTATCAGCGACAACCGCTTGGAGCTGGTGGAAGGCCGCCGTCCAGCCGGTTACGAGATCTTTGATACCCGGAATAACACGGTCCGCAGCGTAGAGCTGGAGCTGGTCAACCGTATCCGCGAGCGTGTTGATGCATGGCGCGACGCGAATTACCCGGGCGTGACCGCGGTGACACGATCGCTCCTTGAGCACTGGCGCGATCCCGAAACCAATCGCCCCTACGCGCTCTACTTCTGCCAGCTGGAGGCCATCGAGACCCTGATCTGGCACGTGGAGGCCCCTGCTGAATTCAAGCAAGGCATCGCCATCCCCGGTGACGGCGGGCCGTTCGAGCGCCTGTGCAACAAGATGGCGACGGGCAGTGGCAAAACCACGGTGATGGCGATGATCATCACGTGGCAGGCACTGAATGCCTTGACCTATCCCAAGCGCAACAAAGATTTCTCCCGCGCCATTTTCATCGTCGCACCCGGGCTGACTGTGAAAGAGCGCTTGCAGGTCCTGCACCCTGGCCACCCGGAGAACTACTACGACGCATTCCTGCTGTGCCCAAACGAGGCGATGCGCCAGAAGCTCAACCAAGTCGAGCTTCTCATCGAGAATTGGCACAGCCTGATGCCGCTCAAGGACCAGGAACGGTCCGTTGTGAAGAAAGGCCCGGAAAGCGATGAGGCCTATGTGCGGCGAGTCCTCGGGAAGCTGGCCGGCTACAAGGACATCGTCGTCATCAATGACGAAGCGCACCATGCCTATCGGACGCCGGCCGAGGTCAAAATCAGCCGGAAGGAGGCCGAGGAACTGGGCATCGACCTCGAGGAGGCTACGCGCTGGATCGAGGGGCTGGATCGCATCCATAAGATGCGACGCATCAGCCGTTGCTTCGATCTGACGGCCACACCGTTCGCGCCCACCGGCAAGACCAGCACCGAAACCGCCCTGTTTCCGTGGATTGTGTCGGACTTCGGGCTAAACGACGCCATTGAAGCGGGTCTGGTGAAAACTCCACGCGTCGTCATCCGGGACAACGCGCTGCCCAACGCGAAGACTTACCGGTCCAAGCTGTATCACATCTACCGAGAACCAGAAGTCTCCCAGGATTTAAACCGCCGTGGTGCCGAACCTCATGAACCCCTGCCGCAACTGGTGCAGGAGGCCTACACCCTGCTCGGCGCAGACTGGCGCGAGACGTTGAAGGATTGGCAGGCAGCCGGGCACATATCACCACCTGTGATGCTGACCGTGTGCAATCGGACGGAAACAGCTGCGCGCATCGAGTACTACTTTCGCAACGGCGATGCCTACTGGCCGGAGCTCAAGGCGCCGGAGAAGACCCTGCGTGTAGATTCGAAGGTCCTTGAGAAGGCGGAGATCGGCGAAAGCGCCGCTGCGGACAAGGCCTACGAGGAAGTCCTCAGGAACATCGTCGAAGCCGCCAACATCCCCGAGTCGCGCAAGGAACCGCTGCGCGTGATGAAGAAGGAGGAACTGCTTCGTACCATTGTGGACAGCGTGGGCAAGCGGGGAACGGCGGGGCAGGACCTACAGAACGTGATTTCGGTGGCGATGCTCTCCGAGGGCTGGGATGCCAAGAACGTGACCCACATCATGGGGCTGCGCGCCTTCACCAGCCAGCTACTCTGCGAACAGGTTATCGGCCGGGGCCTGCGGCGAGTTTCCTACGACACTGAACCCGTCCTGTGCCCGGACGGGAAGTTCCGTCAGCTCTTCAAGCCGGAGTATGTGAACGTCTTCGGCGTGCCGCTTTCGATCTTCCAGGACGTCGGGGAATCTGGCGAAGCCCCAGCACCTCCGAAACCCAGTACTCAAATTGAATCGTTGGCAGACCGCGCCGAACTGGAAATCAGCTGGCCAAATGTCCTGCGTGTCGACGTGGTCGTGCGTCCGGAACTCACCATAGACTGGGTAAAGGTACCCCCGCTCAAGATTGATCCTGCCCAGGTCGTAGTGAGCGCCGAGCTTGCGCCCGCCTTGGGAGGCGCGGCGGACTTGTCCAAAGCGGTTTCCATCGATCTGGAAGCGATCCCCGAAGAGTTTCGGTTGCAACGGTTGCTGTTCAGGTCTGCTCACAAGGCCATGACCACGCTGCAGCACGGATTCGCTGGCAGTCGTGAGTTCCTCATTCAACAGCTTGTTCGGCTAGTCGAACAGTTCTTCAATTCGGATCGGCTGGAGATCCCGTCCCTCTTCCACCAGGATCCTCTGCGCAAGCGGATTCTGGTCGCACTATCGATCGATGCAATCGTGAGCCACGTCGTCAGTCAGGTGCAGCAGCAGAATCGCACTCGACTGGAGCCAGTATTCGACCAGGAGTTTCCGATCGGCTCGACGCGACTCATGCGGACTTGGTACACCACGAAGCCGTGTCTGGAAACGACCAAATCCCAGATCAGTCACGCTGTTACTGACAGCACCTGGGAGCACTACACAACGTCGCTCCTGGAGAAACTTGATGTAGTTGCTGCGTACGCCAAGAACGATCATCTTGGATTTCAGGTTTACTATTTGTGGCGCGGCAGCAAACACAAGTTTGTGCCGGACTACCTCATCCGCCTCTCGAATAACAAGTACTTGGTCTTGGAAATCAAAGGTGAGGATTCTGAGCAGAACCGCAACAAACGTATGGCGCTAGACGCTTGGGTACGCGCTGTGAACGCGCGGGGCGGCTTCGGCACGTGGTGCTGGGACGTCGTAAAGGAAGAGCCATCACGAGTGCACGACGTCATTCTTCATCATGCAAGAACCGCTTGCTTCAGCGAGCCGGTCGGCGAGGAACTTGTTACCGCGGTGCCAGACTAGAGCCATCAAAGCAGCAGAGCGCGAAATCGACCCTGTCGACTGCCCCACAGAGCGCAATAAGCATGCATCATTGAAAGGTCCACGCTGGCTCCCCTCCCATGGGCGCATATGTAAGCGTGAGGTAGCTCGGCGCGAGCGTATCTGGATTCGAGCACTGCGCCCTCCATTGGCAGGACTGTCATGAATGATACCAATCTTAGTACAGCGCCCGCGGTACGAGATGACGCAGATGCGTTGCGCCTGCTACTCGATCATGCGCGTGAAGAATTCTCGCGGCTCAACTCCCGGCTATCACTTGTTGAAACGAAAGCTCAGCTGACCAGCGCCGTTTCCGGCGCACTTCTCGGGCTACTCGTAGCCCTGTGGCGAGATCGCGTTCACGGCATTCAACTGCATGAGGCAGTGCTTTATGCGCTGGCGTTAGTCACCCTCGGCGCGTCACTTGTGCTTTCGGTTTCTGCTTCCATAGCGACAGAGGTGAAATCGCCCGTAGCGACCAGAACGCTGGTGGCGTGCTACAAGCGAACAGTGAGGAAGTCGCGAAGGAGAGCGCCGGGCGTCAGCGAAACACATCAGCATGGAGACGAAGAATCTCTAGCGGGCGCGATATTGAGGGAGACGTGCTCCTCCTATATGGAGGTATCACGGCATCTGGCTAAGATACTAAGAGAGCGCGCTCGTAAAGTATTGAGGGCTCAGATTCTGATTTGCTTGGGAATTGTGTTGATGGCAGTTCCTGTTCTCTATCCAGTGCTCGTAAGCGCAGTTCAGCTCCTTAACTCATCAAGGTGAGATATGCCGACGTGCAAGTTTCCCGGATGCGAGCGGAGAGCCGTTGCACTAAGTGCTTACTGCCGTGAGCACCAACGGTTCGGCGGAACCGAGTTCTTGTCACGGCGGATGCTGCGAGCAAGGCTCGGAGTGGCGAAAAAGAAGGCCGCGCGAGCGAAGAGTTTGATTTCTCGAAAGAAGAAGTAGCGGCCTGCGCCACCCGATCTCTGCGGTCGCCTTACCTTTCTCGATCACGCTCAACGAAGGGCGTGTGACGCCCACGTGAGTTGCCAACGCTGCCTGATCCCAGCTTCAGCTCCCGCCGGCGGGAGCGAATGTGGGCGCCCCGGGGGGTTGGGATACAAATCTCCGCGGTGCTCTCCGTCGGAACGATCGTTGAGTTCCGGTCAGCTCACTTGGGGTATCCAGCGGAAAAAATGACTGCGGGAACATTGCCCGCGCAGGCGGCGGAAGATCTTTATTGTTCCAACGTCTGTCGAGGAAAGACTATTTGTCGTTGGAGCTGTTTTTCCCCGCTTATCCGCTGCATCGCTGCCGTGGGCAAGCAGCGGAGCACGCTTCCGGCGCGCCCAGAGCTCGGTCTATCAGGCACTTAGGCCCGCGGCGGAAAGACTATTTGTCTTTTCGCTTCGTGGAAAAACTATTTGTCGAGGGCGCAACTTTAATGTCTTTTCCTATCAGCCGCGCTACTCGACGGTGACGCTCTTCGCGAGGTTTCTCGGCTGGTCTACGTCGGTTCCTTTGAGCACAGCGACGTGATACGCGAGGAGCTGCAGCGGAATGGTATAGA